>Ga0209415_10000707_pt1 | contig 62341 bp, 49 predicted proteins | sample PeaSoiSIISIP2007_FD_187696 | JGI IMG/M metagenome (GOLD analysis project Ga0209415, IMG submission 187696) | Peat soil microbial communities from Weissenstadt, Germany - SII-SIP-2007 (SPAdes) (version 2) | ecosystem: Environmental > Terrestrial > Soil > Wetlands > Peat | place: Germany...
GTCTACCGAAATCAGCTTCTTCTCGGAAGCCCTGCAAAACCAGGGGGGCCCTACAGATTCCTGCTCAGAGCCGGAAAATGAGCCCAAGAGTAGGCCAGGATCTCCTCGAAGTCCGCTACCGCGGCTTCTGTGATTCGAACTTGGAAATCCACTTAGGGATCATCGTACGGACTTCATCGATGGAGACGGTGCGGCCCTCGTCTGCATCTTTGATGCCGCGGTCGATCGCCGCGAGGGTTTCTGCCTCCACTTCGACTCTATCGGTGGCAGGAACCTGTAGTTTCAGGTCAACCATACTCCTACAGTAGCCCGCATCAACCCATGACGGCAAATGCTATTCGGACCGAGAGAGTGTCACGGATCGACAGGGCTCGACGAGCGGCGTAGCGAGCCGCTTCTTTGGCAGTCGGGTATCCTGAAGCTTGTTACCGTTTTCCTCCACCTACTTTGTATTTCTGGGCGCGGTGTTTTTCCTGTACTGGCCGCTGGCGCGCATGCGCACGCTGACGCTGGCGGTGATCCTGTTTGCCAACTATTTTTTTTACGCCCGCTGGAGCCTGACGCTGCTGGCTTTGATCCCCGCGGTTTCGAGCATCGACTACGTCCTGGGCTTGGGCTTGCAGTATTCGGAAAACGCCATCGTGAGGAGGATGCTGGTCACCGCCAGCATCGCCATGAACCTTGGCCTGCTGGCGTTCTTCAAGTACATGCCGTTTTTCCTGGGGAACTGGGCCGACTGGACCGGCAAGGCGGCGCCGGCGTGGAATTGGGCTCTGCCCATCAGCCTCTCCTTTTATGTGTTCCAGGCTCTGACGTACACCATCGATCTGTATCGCCGCGACGCTAAGGGGACTCGCAGCTATCTGGCGCATCTGGCGGCGGTGTCCTTTTTTCCCACCATTCTCGCGGGACCGATCACGCGCGTCGAGACGCTGCTGGATCAATTTGAGAAACCCAAGAAACTGGACGCCGCCTCGGGAGGCCGCGCGCTGTTCCTGATCGCGCTGGGCCTGGTGAAGAAGCTGCTGATCGCGGATTACCTGGCGGGCAACCTGGTCAACCGCGTGTTCGATTTTCCCAAGCTGTATACCGGCGCGGAGGTGCTGATCGCCGTCTACGCTTACGCGTTCGAGTTGTATTACGATTTTTCGGGATACACCGATATCGTCGTCGGCTCCGCGCTGCTGCTGGGCATCAAGCTGCCGCCGAATTTCAACGCGCCTTACATCGCGGACAATATCGCCGACTTCTGGCGGCGCTGGCACATCACGCTTTCCAACTGGCTGCGCGACTATCTATATTTCTCGCTGCCCGGGAAGCGCATCAAGTTTTTCAGTTATACGAACCTGGTGATCACCATGGTGCTCGGCGGCCTGTGGCACGGCGCGAGTTGGAATTTCGTGGTGTGGGGAGCGCTGCACGGCGTCGGACTCGCAGGGGTGCGCTTGTGGCAGAGCTGGCGTGGAACGGCCAAGGCCACGGGCTTTTGGCGCTACTTCTATATCTTCCTCACGTTCCACTACGTAACCTTCGCGTGGATCTTTTTCCGCGCGCCGGATTTTGAGACCGCATGGTCGATCCTTCAGCGCATCGCCTCGGTAACGATTTCCTTCGCGAACGTATCGCCGGAGTTGTGGATCATTCTGGGAATCGGCGTGCTCGCGCATTACATGCCGAAGCAGTGGTATGAATTCAGCCTGAGTGTGTATGTGCGCGCTCCGTTCTATGCACAGGCGGCGGCGCTGGCGGCGCTGGCGTTTGGAATCCAATATGTGGCGCGCACGGGCGCGGCGCCGTTCATCTATCAAAGGTTTTAGCATGCCCTGGAAGACCATCCTCACCGTCGTCACCTTCGCCGGGCTGATGCTGCTTCCGCAGGCGGCGCCGCCGCTCCGGAATATGAAGATATTCGATCCGCAAACCATTCCGGTGGTCTGGCAGATGCCGGTACCCAAGCCGCCGCCGGAGCCGGTAGCGACCGTGCGCAATGTGATTACGATTCACCAGCAGGCCGGGCTGGCGTCTTCGATTAATGAGGAACCGGCTGCGACAAGCGTTGTCGATCCCACGCACCAAATGGATCGTTTCTACGCGTCGCTGCTGAAGGGCGGCGTTACGCGGGTGCTGCATTACGGCGATTCTCCCACCACCGCCGATCTGATCACCGCGGACGCGCGGGCGCTGTTGCAGAAGCAGTTTGGCGACGCCGGCTCAGGCTTCGTGCTGATCGCGCGCCCGTGGGCCTGGTATGGGCATCGCGGCGTGGAAATGGATGCGTCCAACTGGAAGATCGACGTCGCGGGCGCGACCGCGCTGAAGGACGGATTGCACGGCCTGGGAGCGGCGAGCTTCCGCGGCTCCACGGGAGCGGTGGCGCACTGGACCCTCAAGGACACGGGGCATTCGAAGGTGGAGATCGCCTATCTGGCGCAGCCCGATGGCGGAGCTTTCAGCATGGAGGCGGATGGCACCGAAATCGGCTCGGCTGAGACCGCAGGGGAGCAGGCGCCCGGCTACGCGTCGTTCACGTTTCCTCCGGGCTCCAAGAATTTCACGCTGCGGGTGACACGCGGTCCGGTGCGTCTGTACGGCGCGGACTTTCGCAAAGCCGGCCCAGGCGTGGTCTATAGCAGCCTCGGCATCAACGGGGCGAATGTCACGCTGCTTTCGCACGCGATGAACGGCCCGCACTGGGCGGCTGAACTGCAACACTATCGGCCGGATCTGGTGGTGGTCGCGTTCGGGACCAATGAAAGCGGGTTCCCGACGTTTGTCGACGGAACCTGGGGAAAAGAATTGAAAGCCGCCGTGCGGCGGATTCAGGCTGCGCTTCCGGACGTCTCCATTCTGCTGATGAGCCCGATGGATCGCGGCGAACGCAAGAACAACGGCGAGATCGGCACGGTGGAGGCGATGCCGCGACTGGTGGATATCGAATCCAAGGTTGCGGCAGAAACCGGCGTCGCGTTTTTCAACACGTTTCAAGCCATGGGAGGCGAGGGCACGATGGCGAAATGGTACAACGGAGAGCCTCGTCTGGTGGGCGCCGACTTCATCCATCCCATGCCCGCCGGAGCCAGGATCGTGGGAGAGCTGTTGTACAATGCCCTCCGGGAAGGTTATAACGGATATAAGCTGCGACAATTGAAAGAGTCCGAAACGGGGGCGCGCGAATCCGAGGTTGAGAGCACGGATGCGCCTCGAACTGATCCGCGGCTAGGGAGCGAAGCCTCGAAACAATGAGAAGTTTGCAGATTCTGGCCATCGCAGCCGGCGCAGCGGCGATGGCTGCCGCCATCACGCCCACGCCTTTGCCGCCGGCGAAGACGAAGGCCAAATCGACCGCGCCCAAGAAGGCGGTCAAGAAAAAGTATCTATCGAGTAGTGGAGTGGCGAGTAGTGGAGTAGCGAGTAGCGGCAAGGCAAGCCCGGGCACTGGCAAGAGCGCCGCGACGGCTACGTCCAAGAAGGCGCCCGCTGCACCACGGACAATCGCGAAGGCGCCCCCGAAGCGGAGCGTGAAACCGGCGCCGAAAGCGCCTGCGAAAGCCCCGCCGGTCGCGACCAAGATTCGCGCACAGGCGCACGACGTAGTTTTCGAGAAGGTGGCCAACGGCGCGGACATCCCCGTCGAGAACCCGGCCGCGCTGGTTCCATTCTTCGAGCAACTGTACCGGCACCAGCAGGGCGAGATGCCCGGCCCGGTGCGGATTCTGCACTACGGCGACTCGCACACGGCCGCGGACGAATGGACGGGCGAGATGCGCGCGCGCCTTCAGGAGAAATTCGGCGACGGCGGAAGCGGATACTCCTTGGCGGGGCGTCCCTGGAATGGATACCGTCGAGAAGATGTGCGCAGCGGCTCGACCAGCGGCTGGCACACCGACGGTTTGGTGGGGCGATCCGGCGACGGCGTCTACGGCTTGGGCGGAATCAGCATGTCTGTGCGCACTCCCCGGGAAGGAATTTACGTCGAGGCCGACGCCAGCGATTTCGAGTTGTACTATTACCAGCAGCCCGGAGGGGGCTCGCTCCAGCTCTACGACAACGGCGTCGCGGTGGAGCAGATTTCCACCGCGGGAGAGCCCAGCCCCGCCTACTATCGTCTGGAAGACATGCCGGGTCCTCATCGGCTGGAGCTGGAGACGCTGGACCGTGCTCCCGTGCGCTTGTTCGGCTGGGTCGCGGAAAAGCCCACGGGCATCACCTACGAGACGCTGGGAATTAACGGCGCCGCGGCGTCTATCGCGCTCGATTGGAATGAGGAGACGCTGCGCTCCAATATCGAGCGGCGCAACCCGGCTCTGATTGTTCTGGCTTACGGAACCAACGAGGCCGGCCAAAAATCCTGGACCCTGGAATCGTACCGGGATATGTTCACGAAGCTGATCGCGCGATTCCGGGCCGCGGCGCCGGCGGCGACGATTCTGGTGATCGGCCCTCCCGATCGCGACCAGAAAACCAGGAAAGGCTGGCTGCCCATGGACCAGCTGGATATGATCGTGGAGGCGCAGCGCGAGGCCGCGTACTCCAGTGGGTGCCCTTTCTGGGACCTGCGCGCCAAGATGGGCGGCAAAGGCTCCATGCTGCAATGGGTGGCGGCGGGAATGGCGCAGACCGATCACGTGCACTTTAGCGGCATGGGCTACCACATGCTCGGCGATGCGGTGGTTCGCGATCTGCTGAGCCAGTACGATATATTCCTCAAGGCGCGCGGCGGCAATGTCGTCGCGGCGCACGTAACGGCGCCGGCGGAGCAAGTGGCTTCGCCGACGGCGCAGGTGACCACGCCGGCGGAGCCGTAGATTTCCGGTGCGGGGCGTGCATGGAAGAATCGACGACCGAATATTATTGCCCCCAATGCCGCCAGCCGGTGACCGATCCGCTGGCATGCGGCGACTGCGCCTCCCTGATTTGCCGGCGGTGCGGAACGCCGCTGGAGCGGATCGACGATCTGGGCATCGGATAAGATGGGTGGCGCACGCACTCCTGCGTGCCGTGTCGAGACTCGTCTCGACAGCTAGCCGACCGGGCGTCGCCAAGAGTGGCGACGCGGGGCACATTGGTGCGAGCAGGAGTGCGTGCGCCACGTTACTCCTGCTACTTCTCACCTCATGCAGCTCCGCGCCGCCGCCGCCGCAGGCCACGGGAACCGGCTACGCGGGTCCGGCGAGTCTCAATCTGCGCAGCGAGCTGGGCGCAAAATCGCAGGTGGTGGCGACGGCCAAGCACGGCGACCGCCTGGAGGTGCTGGAGACGCGACGCCGCTTCGTGAAGGTGCGGACGGCTGCGGGCGTGGTAGGGTGGACCGACGTCAACCAGCTTCTGAGCGAGCAGCAGATGAGCGATTTGCGCCGCCTAGCGGCCAGCGCGGCCAAGCTGCCGTCGCAAGGAGCGGCGACGGTCTATGAGGCGCTGAACATTCACGCCGAACCGTACCGTCAGTCGGCCAGCTTCTTCCAGATTCCCGAGGGCGGCAGCGTGGAGGTGATCGGGCATCGCATCACGCCCCACGCCGCGCCGCCTCCGGCTTTGAAGTCCGTGGCGGTGCATCGAGCCACGACCCAGAAGAAGGCCAAAGCGAAGGCGCAGGAGTCGCCGCTGAGGCCTCCGCCGCCTCCGCCTTCGCCGCCTTCCAACTGGCTGGAATTATCGCGGCCGCGCGGGGCTCCCTCTTCATCCGCCACGGCCACGGCCGCGGCTTCGGCGCGGACCTCTCCCGGCCAACCCCAGGCTGCGGCGCCTCCGCCCGCGGAAGACGACTGGAGCCTGGTCCGCACCCGCAACGGCGACACCGGTTGGGCGCTGTCGCGCATGCTGGTGATGTCTATCCCCGACGAAGTGGCGCAGTATGCCGAGGGCCATCGCGTCACCGCTTATTTGTCTTTGGGCGGAGTGCAGGACAAAATCAAGAATGAAACCAAGAGCAACTGGTTGTGGACCACGGCTTCGGCGGGCCTGCGCCCCTATGACTTCGACAGCTTCCGGGTGTTTGTGTGGAGCAGCAAACGCCATCACTATGAGACCGCGTATATCGAACGTAACGTCAAGGGCTACTATCCGGTGGAAACCGTGTCGCTGCCCGGCCAGGACGAGAAAGCGTTCTCGGTGGTCCTGGAGGACAAGGACGGGAAGCTGTACAAGCGTACGTACGCCTTCAACGGGTATCACATGCGCATGATCTCGAAGACCGCCTATGAGCCGCCGCCGCCACTGCCCGAAGTCCACGCCTCCGGCGGATTCGAGGCCGAGCCGGCGCCCGCGCCCTCGGCGTCGTCAGGTTGGAGCGACCGTTTCCGGGAATGGCGCAAGAAGTGGCTCTAACGTATCCGCTCCCTTTGGTCACGGCTCTGTAAGTAGCTGTGAATGGGGAATGCCGATTGGGAGCCGCGACCAAAGGAAGCGGTGCTTTTGGGTTTTTCGCAACCTGCTCAATCCCGCCGGCGCCGTGCGGAATTCCCGCGGAGGCTACAATAAAACTTGATCGATATTCATAGCCATGTTCTGTATGGGCTCGACGACGGACCCAGGACCTTCGAGGATTCCCTGGCCATGATTCGCATGGCCGCCGCGCACGGGACCACCGCGCTGGTGGCGACTCCGCACGCCAGTCCGGATTACCGCTTTCAGCCGGAGACGATCGCCCGGCGTATGGAAGAGCTTCGCGGCGCCCTCCGGAGACTCGCCCGCACAGCGGAGCCTGACTCGGCGGAAAGCGGAGCCCTGGAGCTATATTCCGGATGCGATTTTCATCTGAGCTATGACAATATCGAGGATGCTCTTGTAAATCCGACAAAATATACAATCAATCGAAAGAATTATCTATTGGTTGAATTCTCGGATTTGTTGATTTTCAAAAACACTTCGGAAATATTCGCCCGCCTGGCGGGAGCCGGCATGACTCCGATCATTACGCATCCGGAACGTAACGGGCTGCTGCGCATGCGTCTGGAGGAGATCGCGGGGTGGGTGGAATCCGGCGTGTGCGTGCAGGTGACCGCGCAGAGCCTCACCGGCGAGTTTGGGCAACGCGCGCGAGGGTTTAGCCAGCGGCTGCTCGACCGCGGCCTGGTCCATTTCATCGCCAGTGACGGCCACGATTGCGTGCACCGCCCCCCATGCATGGACTTAGCGCGCGCCTGGCTGGCGGAGCACTATAGCGACGAAGTTTCCGAGACCTTGTGCACGACCAATCCGCGAGCCGCCGTAACCGGAGTTCCCTTGAAGAAAGTCAGTGTCGAGGTAGCCCATCCCTCCCGCAAGTGGTATCAGTTCTGGCGGTAATCGCGCTCTCACCATAGATTGGCCTTCGCTTGAGATAAATCCGGTCCGCTTTCCACAAATGTTTTCGGAAAGTGAATTTGAGCAAAAACCAAATGGGTCTCACAGTGCGAGAGCTTTGCCCGGACGCGGGTCCGAACGCGTTCTTGAAAGACGCGTTCTTGGAAAACGACCGGCGTCAGTGGTTCGCGCTAACGGTCAAGCACCAGCATGAACGCCGCGTGGAGGGCGTCTTGCGGGCGGCCGGAATGGACACGTTTCTACCCTTGTATCGCGCGCGGCGGCAGTGGTCGGACCGAGTAAAAGATCTCGACGCGCCCTTGTTTCCCGGGTACATTTTCGGCCGGTTCCCGCTCCGCGATCGCGTGCGGGTTGTAAGGACACCGGGCGTGGTCCGCATCGTGGGTTTCGCGGGCTTTCCTGCGCCGGTGACGGAACAGGAAATCGAGGACGTACGGGCGGCGCTCGACTCGCGGCTTCCTATAGGGCCGTGGCCGTATCTTCCGAAGGCGGGCGGCCGCGTGCGCATTGAGCGCGGGCCGTTGCGGGGCGTCGAAGGAACGCTTCTGCGGGAAGGCAGCGCTCTCCGGCTGGTGCTGGGCGTCGAGTTACTCCAGCGCTCGCTGGCGGTCGAGGTCGATTCCGAAATGATCGGACCAATCCGCAATTGATCGTTTGCAACTTAGAGGTTCTTTTCATGCGCATCGCCGCAGCTTTCCTATTTTGTATGTGTCTTGTCTGTATGTCTCTTGCCTCGGCGCAGGACCGGTCGTCCGCGCCCGAGGCCGGCGCCAACTTGCCCGCACGCCCGCTCGAGGCCGGAGATCTGACGGCCGTGGTCGTGTATGGCGCGCCGGAGCTGAGCCGCACAGTACGAGTCTCGGCGGAGGGCGCCATCCGTCTGCCCATGCTCGAGCGGCGCATCGACGTCGCCGGGTTGATGCCCTCTGAGATGGAGCAGCGCATCGCGGACGCGCTGGTGGCGGAGCAGATTCTAAAGGCACCGGCGGTGACGGTGACCATCGCCGAATACCATAGCCGCCCCATCAGCGTGGTCGGCGCGGTGCGGCAGCCTCTGACTTTCCCGGCTTACGGGAAGACCACGCTGCTGGAGGCGCTGGCGCGCGCGCAGGGTCTCAATGCGGAGGCGGGAACCGAGATTCTCGTCACTCATCCGCCACGCGATCCAGGCGAGGCGGCCACGGTCGAACGGGTATCGGTGAAGGAGCTAATAGACGGCGCGGACCCGGCGCTCAACCTGACGCTCAAACGGGGGCGAAGAAGTGCGGGTGCCGCAGATGGGCCGCGTCTTTGTGGTAGGCAATGTCCGCAAGCCGGGGGGCTTTCCCGCCTCGGACGGCGCGGAGATGACGGTCCTGAAGGCGCTCGCCCTGGCCGAAGGGCTGACTCAGTTTTCGAAGAAGCAAGCTTACATTTACCGGCGCTCCGATGCGTCGCCATCGGCTGCTACCGCCGAGATTGTGGTGCAGCTGCGCAAGATTATGGATCGCAAGTCCCCGGACGTACCGCTGGGACCCAACGACATTTTATATATCCCCGACAGCCGGGCCGCCCGCGCCTCCGCCACGACCATCGAGAAGGTGATCGCGTTTGTGGCCGGAACGGCGTCGGGAGCGTTGATCCTGAGCGCGGAACGGTAGCAAGATTGGCAGGTCATAGACCTGCCCCACAGACCTGCCCCACATATGATTCCCAATGAAGATCGGCCCTCGGTGATGGAAGTCGGACGGCTGCCCGCCTACGCGGCTCATCCGTTGCATTACGACGGCGGTCCTTACGCGGAAGACGAGCCGGAGGAAGCCAAGATTCCGCTTTCGCAGTACCTCTGGATCTTGAAGCGCTACCGCTTTCGCATTGCCGGTTTCGTGACCGCGACGCTGCTGGCCACCTGGATCGTCTCCGCGCGCCTGACGCCAATTTTCGAATCCATCGCAACCGTGGACATCGACCGGCAATCTCCGCCCGGAGTGGTCGGCGACGACGCTACGCGCACCGCTTTGAACGATGCGGACCAGTTCCTGGCGACACAGACCAAGCTGGTTGAATCGGATTCAGTGCTGCGGCCGGTGGAGGCGCGCTTCGATCTGCGGCGGCAGGAACACCAGGCGGCGGCCTACAGCGCCGGTCGCGGGCTGGAGGCGCCGGTAATGCTCAAGCGCTTGAAAGTCACCCGGCCTCCCAACACCTACCTGATCCTGATCGGCTACCGTTCGGAGGACCCGCAACTGGCCGCCGACGCGGCCAACGCCATCGCCCAGTCGTATCTGGAGCATAGCTATACCATCCGCATCCGCAGCTCGGCCAGCTTGTCCACGTTCATGGAGCGGCAACTGGAAGAGCTCAAGGCCAAGATGGAGCGCTCGGGCCAGGGGCTCGCCAAGTTTGAGCGCGACCTGAACATGATCAATCCGGAGGAGAAAACCAACATTCTGGCCTCGCGCCTGTTGCAGTTGAATACCGACTACAACACCGCCGCCTCCAGCAAGCTGGACGAACTCACCAGCATTCTGGTCGACGGCCAGTCTCAGGTCAAGGATCAAGCCGTCTCCCACGATACTTCGCCGCTTGAAAGCCAACGCTCCTGGGAAAGGCAGGCTGAGGAGAACGTGGTGTCGCGCCTTGAACGCGGCGGCCTGCTGGCGCCCGAGGGCCCGGTGGATGAAGTGTTGAACACCGTGGTGAACAACCTGATCGTCTCAGCGGGCTTGAACGTCGACGCGCACTGCCGTGTTCTGCTCACTACTCCCATCGAAACATTCGCGGTGGGCCACACCATCGTCATCAGCCGTGGATTGATCGACGTTCTGCCGGACGAGACCAGCCTCGCCCTGGCGCTTGCCGCCGAGCTTTCGCATGTCGCCCTGGGCCATCCGACGCCCACCCAGTTCGCCTTCAACAACCAGACCATGCTGAGCGACGCCGAGCTGCTTTTGCGTTTCCGCTTCGCGCGCTCCGAGGTGGAATTGACCGAGGCCGCGAAGAAGACCATCGAAATCATGCGCGCGTCTCCCTATCAGAAGACCGCCAACGCGGGATTGTTTCTGAAGGCTCTGGCCAGCCGGGGCCCCGCGCTGCCGAGCCTGCTGGCCGCGAATCTGGGCAATCCGGTCGCCGATGCGGAGGCGCTCAACCGTCTGGCCGAATTCGCCGCGTCGGCGCCGGCGCTCGATGAAGATAAGATCGAGCAGATCGCCGCGCTGCCGCTGGGCTCGCGCGTGAAGCTGAATCCCTGGAACAATCGCATCGAGCTGGTGAAGACACGGCCGCTGGCCTTGCTCTCCGCGCGCGAGAAGATGCCCTTCGAGGTGACGCCTTTCGCACTGTACCTGATCCGCGTGGACCTGGTGGCCGGACAGCCGTAACGGCTAGCGCCGAGGCTGGCAAGAACCACGATCTTACTCGTATCTTATTCGTATCTGAGGGCAACACTCGGATCGACGCGCATGGCTCGCCGCGCCGGCAGGTAGGCAGCGAATAGCGCAATGGCCAGGAACAAGAGTGACACGCCCACGAAAGAGATTGCATCCACGGCATTGAGTCCGTACAGAAGGTCCCGCAGCAGATCGGAGACTCCCACGGTGAGCAGCATTCCGGCAAACAATCCCGCGATCACGGGCCGTGTGCTTTCACGCAGAATCAACCCGAGAATGTCGCGTTTTTGGGCGCCGACCGCCATGCGGATGCCAACCTCGCGCGTTCGGAAGAGGACGACAAAACTGACCGTACCGTAGATGCCCATTGAAGCGAGCAGGAGCCCGAGGAATCCGAGCGTGGATGCAACGGCGGCTGCAAGGCTGGAACCGGCAAACTCCGGCGTCCCGCGAAGCATTTCCTCGAGAGTGGAGGTGGTCGTCACCAGGTCTGGATCGATCGAGGCGACGATCGGGTCGATCGCTCTGACGACCTCCGCCGGATCGGACTGGGTCCGAATGAGTATCGGATTCTCTGCAAGCCCGTCGCCCGGCAGAGGCAAGTAGACCATCTTGGCGAAGTCCGCCCCACGTGTGTCGCGCGCGACTCCGACAATTCGGTAGGCCGGCCCCTCGGCCGAAAGTTGGCTCCAATTGAGGACCCGCTGGTCGGTGACGCCCAAACGGAGACTTCGTCCGATAGGGTTCTGGCCGGGCCAGAGCTGCTTGGCGGCCGATTCGCTGATAACGGCGTCATGCCCGGGTTGACCGGCGTTGGGCTGAAAGCCGCGCCCCAGGAACACGGGAACGCCGAGGATCTCGAAATAGTTTGCTTGAATGTAGGTGTAGTAAATCGACTGCACACCTTGCGCCGGGGATTTTTCTCCCTCAATCGGGGCGGCGACCGTGGGAAAGCTTTCCGCGGCCGGCGGCCGAGCGCTGGTGATTGCAGTCACTCCGGGCAACGCCGCGAGACGCGTTCGAAGCTCCCGGACAAGAGCAACCTTGCGGGCCGCGTTGTATTTCGATCCCTCCGGAAATTGCAAATTGAGATCGACGACGTGTTTGCTTTCGTAGCCCGCTTCCATCTTCAGCGCGTTGATGGAGCTTCGAATGAGCAGGCTTCCGGCGATCATGAGCACCAGGGAAAGGGCGACCTGCGAGGCGACGAGGAAATTCTGGATGCGGCGGCTCCGAACCGGCGAGGTGCTGCCTCTGGCGGAAGAGGAGAGCGAGCGGGAGTTTTCAATCGCCGGGGCGAGCCCGAAAAGGAACCCGGCAACCAGAGAAATGGTAAGGACGTAGGCATAGATTTCGAAGTCGGGGGTCACATCGAAAATGAGCGTGCCAAATTGGGCCGGGAAGGCTTCGCCGGCAAGGATCACTGCAAATTTCAGTAAGGCCCAGGTGAACGGCAGGGCAAGGCCGCCCGCCAGCAGCCCCAGCAGAGCGCTCTCCGTCAGCAATTGCCGGATTAGGCGCGGCCGGCTAGCCCCCAGCGATAAGCGCGTTTGCAGTTCATTCTGGCGGGATCTGGCGCGAGCCAGTTGCAGGCTGCCAACGTCCGCGCAAGCGACAACCAGAACCATCCCCGCGGCAGCCATAATGAGCATGATTGCCGGTTTCACCCCAGGGTAAAAATTCAAAGGGAGGGGGAACGGCGATCCCGGCCAGACCAGTGCCGTGGCGGGTTTCGCCGACTCAGATTTGGGATCGTGCAGCGTGCGCACGCGATCGGCCAGGAGGTTCATCTCCGCCTGCGCCTGGGCGATGCCGACACCAGGAGCCAGACGGCCAAACAACCGGCAGAACTGGTTTTCACGGTTGCGAAGCCAATTCTCGTCGGCATGAACCAGCGGCTCAAGGCTGAGCGGTAACCAGAAATCGGGTACTGCGATGCTAGTTCCGACAAAGTCGCGCGGCGTGGTTCCGACCACTGTCAGTGCGGCGCCATTAAGACGGATGGTTTTCCCCAGCATCGCCGGGTCGCCCGCAAAACGCTTCTGCCAGTAATTTTCGCTGATCAGAACCGAGGGCGAAGCCAAAAGCTCAGGGACACCGATAGATTCGAGGGTGCGGCCACGGAAGGCCGGAACTCCAAGAACCTGGAAGTAGTTTTCCGAGACCACCAGAACGCTGGCGAACTCCGCATTGGTTGCCCTGGAAGGGAGCAGCCCCAGTCTTCCCAAACCCGATTCCGCCATGGATGTGCGCTGGCTAACAATCCCGCCAGCGGCCGAGAGCCTCATTTGCTCAAGCTTCATGGCGATCAGGCCGCTGAAGGAATGCGCGGAATCGCGATACGCTTCATAATCCGGATAACTGAAGGTGAACCCGGCGCCCGAGCCGCGCAATAACCCGAGGTTCACCATCTTGCCGGGATCGCGAGCGTCCAGCGGCCGGGCGAAGAAGACCTTGTAGGCTGTGAAAACCGCGGTGTTCACTCCGATGCCAAGCGCCAAGGCGAGGACCGCAACGGTGCTGAACCCAAGATTGCGGCGCAACATACGGCCTGCGTAGCGCAGGTCCTGAAATACTGTTCCGGGCAAGATCATCCGATTGGCCTCACTTACGCACTCTGCGCTGAAGTCGATCGCGCACTTCCATCGCCATGCAACCGCATTGATTTGACGGGATCTAACTCTCTCGCGGCGTTCGCTAATGGGACACGGCTGTCCGTGCTCGCGCAATTCGCCATGGTTTGCGGCGTACCCTGGAGGAATGAACCTTTCCGAACTCGCATCGGCTCTAGGGTGCGAAATCAGGGGCGGCGACGGCTCGCTTGAAATCACCGGCGTCGCGGGCATGGAGCACGCCACTCCCTCCGAAGTAACCTTCCTGGCGAACCCCAAATACGCCCACAAGCTGAAGCACACCCGCGCCGGAGCCGTGCTGGTATCCGCCTCGGTCGAGGACCTGGCTTCCTTGCCCGTGGCCCAGCTCATTTCCTCCAATCCCTATCTCGATTTCGCCCGCGTGCTGGCGCTGTTTTACCAGCCGCCGCGCCCCAAGCCGGGCGTTCATCCATTGGCCTGGGTGGCCACTTCGGCCACCATCGGCGAGAACGCCTCCATTGGGCCATTTGCGGTGGTCGGGGAAAATGTTTCCATCGGGCATAACGCCGTACTGCATTCGCACGTCGTTATCTACGAAGGAGCATCCATTGGCGACGATTTTTACGCCCACTCCCACGCGGTGGTGCGGGAGCACTGCCGCGTCGGAAACCGCGTGATCCTGCAAAATGGCGTAATCGTGGGCGGCGACGGCTATGGCTTCGCCAAGCGCGCCGACGGCACGCATGCCAAAATCGTTCAAAGCGGTGTGACGGTGATTGAGGACGACGTGGAAATTCAGACGCTCACCTCGGTGGATCGCGCCTCGGTGGGGGAAACGCGCGTGAAACGGGGCGCCAAGATCGACAGCCTGGTCCAGGTAGGCCACGGATGCGTGGTCGGCGAAGACAATATTATTTGCGCGCAAACGGGTCTGGCGGGGTCGAGCATCCTCGGCAAGAATGTCCTGCTGGCCGGGCAGGTGGGCGTCTCCGGACACCTGACCATTCACGACGGCGCGGTGGTGTATGCGCAGAGCGGCATCGGCCACGACGTGGAACCCGGCGGAGTAGTCAGCGGCTCTCCCGCGTTCGAGGTGCGCCAATGGCTCCGCGCCATTACCGCTTTCCCGAAATTACCCGAGATTTCGAGGACAATAAGACAGTTGGAGAGACGCCTGCAAGCGCTGGAAAACTCCGCGAACCATTCCCATGAATAGACGGCCCCAATGATTGAATCCCACGACCCGGCCCGAGGGCTGGCTTATCGTAACCATGATTTTATGGACACCCCTGAGGCGCGCAGCCTGCGCATCCTCAGCGAATACCTGTACCCCCTCTCGCGCTTCCGCAAAGAGAAGATTCGCGACACCATCGTCTTCTTCGGCTCCGCGCGAACGTTTGAGAGCAGCGCCGACGGCCGCTATTACAAAGAAGCACGGGAGCTGGCGCGCAAGCTCACGGAGTGGTCCAACGGACTAAACGAAGCCACGCGGCGCTTTGTGGTGTGCAGCGGCGGCGGACCTGGCATCATGGAGGCCGCCAATCGCGGCGCGCACGAAGCCGGCGGGAAATCCGTCGGGCTCAATATCGGTCTGCCATTCGAGCAGCGCCCCAACCCGTTCATCACGCCCGAGCTTAGCTTCGAGTTCCACTATTTCTTCATGCGCAAGTTCTGGTTCGCGTACCTCGCCAAGGCCCTGGTGGTGTTTCCTGGCGGCTTCGGCACGCTGGATGAACTGACGGAGATATTGACGCTGGTGCAGACCCAAAAGCTGGAGAAGAAGATGGTGGTGCTGCTCTACGGCACCTCATTCTGGAGGGAAATTATTAACTTCGAGGCGCTGGTGCGCCACGGCATGATCGCGGAACAGGATCTGGATCTGTTCGAATTCGCCGACGACGTGGACATGGCCTTCCAGCTTCTCGAAAGCGGATTGACGAAATATTATTTGGAGCCGGACAAGGAAGTGCCGGCCATCGCCAAGTCGCGAGTGTAAGCACCGGTGCGCGATCGCTTCCAAACAGTGTTCGAATGGCTGGGCCGGGCCGGCCTGGCCCTCCTGGCGTTCGCATTGGTCTATTTCGCGCTGGACGTTTTTGCGCCCAGCGGCGCGCTCCGCATCGTGGCCCTGATCGGAATGCTCGGGACCGGCATCTGGTTCGGTGTGCGGGTATTGCGCCGCGCCACCGGGCTGATTATCTGGCGTCTGCGCAATCGCCTGCTGGTGACGTACCTGTTCATCGCCGCGCTGCCGATTCTACTGGTCGCGGCTCTGGCGTTGTTGGGCGGATATTTGCTGGTCAGCCAGCTCGCCGTGTATATGGTGACCAGCCAGCTCGACCGCCGCATTGAAACTCTGGACTCCTTCACCAAGAGTGTGGTTCGCACCGATCCGGTGAGCCGGACCCCGGTGATGACGCGATCTCTCGACCTGTTCTACCGCGACCGGTTCCCTGACATCGAAATCCTCTTGCGCGAAGCGGGGCAACAGATTCGCTATCCCGAGGACGCGACCGAAGCCAGTATTCCCGCTCCGCTCGAAGGCTGGCAGCCGGCTAGCGGAGTGCTGGTGCGCGATGGCAAGTACTTCTTATGGAGCTATGCCAAGACGCCCACCGGCGACGTGACCGTGATGGCGCCGCTGACCAGGGAGTTCCTGGGGGGATTGGTTCCGGACCTGGGCCAGGTCGATATCGGCCAGCAGAGAACCTCGGCTCAGGAAAACGTGGCCGAGGAGGCTGGCGACATTACGTTTCCCGGCGCGCCCCTGCCGCGGGCCAAATACCGCTTCGATCCGGACGTGAGATGGTTCGCCAGCCTGCACGTGGATGACTGGAATCATCCTGGAAAAAAGGACGACGAACTGTTTATTGCCGTGCGCTCGCGCGTGTCCGCGGTGCTTTCGCAGGTGTTCAATCACAAGGATGTCGCGCAGAGCTTTCTCGAACAGTCCCTGATCGCCGGCTTCGCCATTTTCGTATTGGTCGAAATCGCTTCCGTGGTGATCGGAATCGGCATGACTCGCACCATTACCAGGGCTGTGCATCGCCTGTATGAGGGGACCCAGCGCGTGATTGCAGGAGACTTCTCGCACCGCATCCAGGTCTCCGGCAAGGACCAGCTGGCCGAGCTGGGTCTATCCTTCAATCGCATGACCGAGCACCTCGAAAGGCTGCTGGTGGTGGCCAAAGAGAAGGAGCGCCTGGAATCCGAAATTGAGATCGCGCGAGAAGTCCAGGGCCAGCTCTTCCCGCACGAGATTCCGGAACTGCGCACGCTGCGGATCAAAGCCGTGTGCCAGCCGGCGCGGCTGGTTTCCGGCGATTATTACGACTTCCAGATGGTGGGCGATTCTGAAGTGGCTCTGGCGATCGCCGACGTGGCCGGGAAAGGAATCTCGGCGGCGCTATTGATGGCCGCGCTGCAAAGCTCCTTGCGGATTCAGTTGAAAATGCCGGCGGAGGTGCTGGCAGGCGGCGGAAACGGCCACCTGGGGGCGGGGATTTCTACCTCCCGGCTGGTGTCGAATCTCAATCAGCAGCTTCACTCCACGACGTCAGCCGAAAAGTACGCGACGTTTTTTCTGGGTATCTACGACGAATCGTCTTCGACGTTTACGTACACCAACGCCGGCCACCTGTCGCCGATGCTGGTTCGGGATGGCGCGGTCGAGCTCTTGGATGTCAATGGCACTGTGGTGGGCGCGTTTCCTTTTTCCGAATATGACGAGAGCCGCGTGCAACTGCGTTCCGGCGACCTGCTGGTGTGCTATACCGACGGCGTCACCGAACCGGAAAATGAATTTGGCGAGATGTTCGGAGAAGAGCGCCTGATGGAGCTGCTGCTGCGCAACGCCAGCCGCCCCGAGGAAGAAATCATCCAACTGGTGCTCGACAGCGTGCGGCAGTGGACCGGGACGGAGGAATTGCAGGACGACATGACGCTACTTCTGGCGCGTAGAGTGTGAGAATTCTCGACGTCGGCTGCGGCATCAACAAGAAAGCGGGCTCCATCGGGCTCGACCGCAACCCCGCTTCACGAGCCGATGTCCTGGCGGATCTGGATCGTTTCCCGTATCCCTTCCGCGACTCCTCCTTCGACGCGCTTCAGGCCGTGCATGTGATCGAGCACGTCTCCGACGTCATCCGCAGCATGGAGGAGTTCCATCGCCTGGTGCGTCCGGGGGGCGAGGTTCTTATTGTGACGCCGCACTACACCGATTTCAGCTCCTTCTGCGATCCCACCCATCGCTGGCATCTCAACAGTTTCTCCATGCGCTATTTCGGCCAGGATCACGGCGGCTACGGCTATTATTCAACCGCGAGATTCGGAGAGAGTTCGGTGCGCGTGAAGCTACTCAGTTTGTGGAAATGGCTGGGATTCGAGTGGCTGATCAACACCTTCCCGCGTCTGCGGCGCTGGTGGGAATATTATCTTTGCTATATCGTCCGGGGCAAAGTCATCGAATGGCGCCTGTCTGTGATCAAAGAAGCTGTGCTCAAATCCGAGGGCGCGGCCGATGATTCGCCACGCGCTGGACTGGCTTCGCCACGTTAGGCGCAGCAAGACCTGGAGCCCAGCGCTCGCAACAGGCCGACGTGGCGAGGATCTAGCGCTTCGCTTTCTTCAGCGCCAGGGCTTCATCGTCGTAGCTCGTAATTACCGCATGGCTTCCGGCGCGGGCGAAGCGGATCTGATCGCCTGGGAAAAGGAGACGCTGGCGGTCGTAGAGGTGAAGTCTCGCGGGAGCGGCGAATTCGGGCCGCCGGAGCGCGCCATCGGGGAGGAGAAGCGGGCCCATATGCTGCGCATCGCGCGCGATTACGCCGCCAGAAGCGGCACTCCGTGGGAGCAGGTGCGCCTCGATGTCGTCACCATTTTGCTCACCCGGCCTCCGTCCATCGCACTGTTTCGCGGCGCTCTGAAGACCTCTGGAAATTTTCACCGCGTCTAACCGTATCCGCTCCCTTTGGTCACGGCTCTGTAAGCAGGTGGGTACAGGGAATGCCGATTCCGAGCAGCGACCAAAGGGAGCGGTGCTTTCGAGTTTTTCCGCAACCGTCTAACCCGCTAGAATAACGTCGTATGGAAGCGGAGAGGGTTCGCATCATCGAAGCGCAGAGGCGTGAGCAGCATTGGCGCCGCTGGGGGCCCTATCTGGCTGAACGGGCCTGGGGCACCGTGCGCGAGGACTACAGTCCCGATGGCACCGCCTGGGAGTACTTTCCCTTCGAGCAAGCGCATCTGCGCACCTACCGCTGGGGCGAGGATGGCATCGCTGGCATCTGCGACAATCACCAGCGACTGTGTTTCGCCCTGGCGTTTTGGAATGGCCGGGACCCGATCCTCAAAGAGCGCCTCTTTGGCCTCAACGGCCTTGAAGGAAATCACGGCGAGGATGTCAAGGAATGTTACTTCTATCTCGATTCCACGCCTACCCATTCCTACATGAAGTGCCTCTACAAGTATCCACAGGATGAGTTTCCGTATCGCGCCTTGTTGGATGTCAATCGCGCCCGCACGCGCAAGGATCCGGAATTCGAGCTGATCGATACGGGGGTGTTCGACCAGGATCGCTACTTCGACATTTTCACCGAATACGCCAAGGCCGATCCGAACGACATGTTGATCCGCATCACCGTGGTCAATCGAGCCTTCCATCCGGCTACGCTGCACCTGCTGCCGACGCTGTGGTTTCGCAACAGATGGCGCTGGAAGCCCGGATCTCACAAGCCCACGCTGCGGCGCTCCGGCGACAGCAGCATCCAAGTTGAAGATGAGCTGCTCGGATCCTTTCAGTTAACGATGGATGGCCAGCCTCCGCTGCTGTTCACCGAAAACGAGACCAACGCCCATGCGTTGTGGAATTGGGGCGACACCGGCGGTTTCGTCAAAGACGCCTTCCATCGCTACGTCATTCATGGAGAAGAATCGGCCGTGAATCCGGCGCAAACCGGAACCAAGGCATGCGCTCTATATCGCCTCGATCTCGCCCCCGGTGAAAGCCACACCATCCGGCTGCGCCTCACTAGTCGTACTGAAGCGTCGCGCATGGTCCATGACACCGACGGTCTGTTCGCTGAGCGGATCCTCGAAGCCGACGAGTTTTACTCCTTCGCTCCTCCAGCGCTTTCCCCCGACGCAAAGAGCGTGCAGAGGCAAGCCTTCGCCGGCCTGTTGTGGTCCAAACAGTTTTATCACTTTGTAGTTGAGACCTGGCTGAAGGGCGATCCGGGCCATCCTCCTCCGCCCGCCAGCCGCTGGAACGGACGCGATTCCCAGTGGATTCACTTGTACAACAACGATGTACTGTCGGTACCCGACAAATGGGAATATCCCTGGTACGCTGCCTGGGACTTGGGTTTCCATACCATCCCGCTGTCGCTGGTGGATCCCGACTTCGCCAAGGGTCAGCTGAAGCTCTTTTTGCGCGAGTGGTATTTGCATCCCAACGGACAGATCCCCGCCTACGAATGGGCGTTCGGCGACGTCAACCCTCCGGTTCACGCCTGGGCCTGCTGGCGCGTGTTTCAGATCGATCGCAAGCTGACCGGACGCGCCGACTACGGGTTTCTGGAAAGCGTCTTCCACAAGCTGCTGCTGAATTTCACTTGGTGGGTCAATCGCAAAGACGCCACCGGCAGCAACATCTTCGAGGGCGGATTTCTTGGCCTGGACAATATCGGCGTCTTTGACCGCTCCGCACCCCTGCCCGGGGGAGGCTACATCGAGCAATCCGACGCGACCAGTTGGATGGCGATGTACTGCCTAAACATGCTCAAGATCGCGCTGGAGCTGGCCTGCAACGTCAACCCGATCTACGAGGACATCGCCAGCAAGTTCCTGGAGCATTTTTTATACATCGCCAACGCCATGAACGGCATGGTCTCGAGCGGCCTGTGGGATGACGCCGACGGTTTTTTCTACGACCGCCTCCGTCTGCCTGACCAGCAGGCGATTCCGCTGCGTATACGCTCCATGGTCGGCCTGATTCCTTTGTTCGCCGTGGACACCATCGAGCCCGGAGTAATGGATTCGCTGCCCGGATTCCGCCGCCGCTTGGAATGGTTCGTCCGGCATCGGCCGGACTTGTGCGGCAACATTGCGTCGCTCTCGCGGCAGGGCGTGGAGTCGCGCCGCCTTCTGAGTCTGATGGTGCGTTCCCGCCTGACGCGCGTCATTGAAAGAATGCTTGACGAAAGCGAATTTCTTTCGCCTCACGGCCTGCGCGCTTTGTCCAAATATCACCAGGATCATCCTTTCGTTCTGCAATACGACGGTCAGGAACACCGCGTGGATTATGAGCCGGCCGAGTCTTCCACGGGGCTCTTCGGAGGCAATTCCAACTGGCGCGGGCCGATCTGGTTCCCCGTCAACTACCTGATGATCGAATCCTTGCAGCGTTATAACTATTACTACGGCGACGACTTCACGGTGGAGTTTCCCACGGGCTCAGGCCAGCGCAAGAACCTGGGCGATGTGGCGGCGGAGCTATCCCGCAGACTCGCCCGAATTTTTTTGCGTGACCAGAATGGCAACCGGCCAGTGTTCGGAGGCTCGGCGAAATTTCAAACCGATCCGAACTTCCGTGACCACCTGTGCTTTTACGAATACTTTCACGGTGACAATGGAGCCGGCATCGGCGCCAGCCATCAAACCGGATGGACGGCGCTGGTTGCCAAGTGTCTTCAGCAAAGCGGAGAGTAGCGCCGCTCGGTAGATCGAGTCCGCTATCCTGAGAATTGCCAGCCGCAACCGATCGCGACCAATTGCGTCATAACCAAACCAAACCTCTGCTGATGGTTCTGGTTTGCACCATCATCGGGGCCGCGGCCCAGATTCTCATCAAGAAGGGAACGGCCGCCCTCGGCGAGCACCCCTCGATGATCGAGACGGCCGTCGGAATTTTGACGACCCGCCTTCTGTTTGAAGGCTACTGCCTCCTCGGCATCAGCACGGTTCTGCTGGTTCTGGCGTTGCGCCAGGGTGAACTTTCCCTGCTCTATCCCGTCTTCACCCTTACCTACGTCTGGGTGACTGCGCTCTCGGTGATCATCTTTCACGACTCCCTGAACGTCTTCAAGCTGGCAGGGATCGCGATTATCATCGCGGGCGTCGCGGTGTTGGGAAGGGCTTCGCGGCAATGAACACTCCCCTCTCCTCGATGCTGTGGGTAATCACCGGTTCGGTGATCGGGAGCTTCGGCGCGCTTTACCTGAAGCTGGGCGCGGAGCGCCTCCAGATCAATTTCCGATCCTTGGCTACGAACTGGCGGCTTGCCGTCGGTATCTTCTTTTATCTTCTTTCGTCCGTGTTCTATACCATCGGCGTCAAGCACGGAGAACTCAGCTTACTCTACCCCTTGGTCTCCGTCGGATCCATCTGGACCCTGCTGTGGTCCAAACTATTCCTCGCCGAGCGTCTTACCAAGCCCAAGTTTGTCGCGGTTGGCATGATCCTGGCCGGCTGCGTCCTGCTGGGACTCGGCGCCAGATAGTGGGGCAGGTTCTCGACCTGCGAGTTGTTGCCGCTACGGCAATCTGAAATCGACGTGCCGGTCGCGATTGATCTGCTCGCTAAAACGCCGATCCACGCTGGATAGCGGAGCCTGCATCTGTTCATGCTCGCGCGTGGTCCAGCGAATTGTATCGCCGTCGACCTGATAGGAGATCGCCGCTCGAATGGTGTGATCGGTGAAGGCGATCAGGTAATAATCGGGCGAACCCTGTTGCGTGGTCGCTTGCGCAGGAGGGGGAGCATAAATCGTCTGCGGAGCCTGAGCCTGAGCTGGGGGCGGCGCGTAAGAATACTGATTGTCGTATGGCGTTGTCGCATACGGCGTGTTGTAAGCTCCCGAGTTGTACGCGTAGGGGTCGGAATAGGCGTAGGGATCCGCATAATAAGGATCGTATCCGTACCCGTATGGATACCCGCCGTAGTAGCCGTAATACGGCCAACCCCAGTATCCGCCGATACCGAAGCCGAGACCCCAGCCGCCATAGCCGTAACCGCGGTAACCGTAGCCGCCTCGGTATCCGTAACCGCCATACCCGCCACGATACCCGCCGTAACCCCCTACCCCGCCGCGAACGGCTCCGCCACCGACTCCGCCGCGGACCGCTCCAGCGCTTATACCGCCGCCCACACGGGCGCCGCCACCGCCGCTAAAGCCACCACCACCAACGCGGCCGCCACCGCCGCCTCCGCCCACGTGACCACCACCACCGCCTCCGCCGTGGCCGCCTCCTCCACCGCCTCCGCGCGCAAGCGCTAAGGCGGGAATCGCGGAGGCCAGAACCAAAATCCTCAGGAGTCTCATACGGACGCCCTCCCTAACTTGAGTTTAACAGACGCCGGTGACGGCGGATTTCCCCGAGCAGACAGGCTTATGCCGAGGCCTCCATCGCGCCTTCATCGGCGGATGGTCCGTACAGAGCCGGAACCGGCACGCCGTTCAGGCGATAGTAGACGGTCAGCTGCGCCCGATGATGAATGATGTGATTCATGATCATGCTGCGCATCACCGCGACTCTGGGCATGCTGAAAAGAGGATTGCCGCTGAACGAGAGGGTCCACGTCTTCATCATGGCTTCGTCACTCGCGCTGCTCAGCGCCGTACGCAAGCCCTGCGCATTCTTGTCGAACTCTTCAAGCGCTTGCGCCCGGCTGGTCAGCACCAGCGGAGTATGGCTGCCGGGATCCATGTTCAGCGACTCTGTTTGCAGAGTCATCGTGCCCCAGCCGGTCATCTCGACGATATGCGCGGCCAGTTGGCCCAGCGACATCGACTTCGGGTCCGGCTTCCAACTCAGCTTGTCTTCCGGAATGCGTTCCAGCGTCTTGCGAGTGTTCGCCATTTCATGGTCCAACTCGGGTAACATCGATTGCGCGATACTCATGGTATCCTCCAGGCCTTGATTGTACTCTCGTCCGCTACTTCGCCGCACCGCCGAAGATGACAGTCGCGTCGGCGCCGTACTTGCGGTATTCGCCGAATTCAATCTCATTCCTGGTAAGATTTTTTCCCTCGCGCACCCACCCCACTGACTTCACCGGCAACAGAAACGGCTGCCCCCCGATATCCACTTGGCCGTAGTCGATCTCGAACGCGTCTTCCTGAAAGGGAAAATCCTTGGGAGCGTCCATATGCGCCTCCAGGCGAGCCATATCGCCGCTGGCGGGGTCCGCATAGATCAGCCCGTGATAGCCCACCAGAAAGGTCTCCGACTGGTTCACCAGAGGATGCGTGGCGATCGAAGGAGGCACCTGGAACGCGAATACCGCCACACTGCGGCCCTCCCGCGTTTCCCAGCGGCTCCAATCGAAGCGCGTCTGGACCTGTGATCCGAAGATCCAGCCCGGCACCATCACGAATTGCAGGAGTCCGTCGGAGCGCATGCCTTCGAGTTCCTCATGGCTCGTGCGCGTGGACTTGCCGTTGATCCTGAGGAGCGTGTGGGTTTCCCGCCCGCCCACAAAAGTGAGCTGTTCCTCCAGCGTGTCGATCTGCTTCCAGCGTTCCGGCGTCTTCGCGCTGGCCTCGCTGCGCGCGATCGACTCCGTGCAGAGGAAGTCGGGAACCTCGCCTTGATAGCGCAGCGCGCCTTTCGCGATCCGCGCCAGGATGGCCTGCTGCTCCGCCGCATCCGGGACCGGCGCGGGAGGGATGAGCGCAACGGGCTGCGCGCACGCCGCCGCGATCGTCAGGAATGTGCACAGTATCCGCAAAGTCACTCTGTGACGATTCTACTTGTTAGCGCCTGGGTCTCCAAACGTGACCGAGGCATCCGCCGCGTACTTCTGGTACCGCACCACCTGGGTCTCGTTCTTGGCCATCGCCGAGGGAGTGCGCAGTCGCGCCGTGGCTTTCACGGGAAGGAGAAACTCGTGCTCGGCGATAGTCACGGGGCCATAGTCGACGTCGAGACTGCACTCCCGCGCCGCAAAATCGGGTGGAAGATCCAACTGCAGCTCCAGGCGCATCACCGTTTGAGTGGCGGGGTCGGCGTACATCAGGCCGTGAAATCCGACCACACGGGAGCCATAGTTGTTGGTGAACGCCAACTGCGAGTACCGCGCCAGCACCCGCAGCGAAAACACCTCCATGCGCCGGCCGTCGATTTGGTCCCACCGGCTCCAGGCGAATTGCGTCCGGGCGTCCTCGCCGAAAATCGAGTCCGGCAAAGAGAAAAATTGCAGAATGGAATCGGAGAGGAACCCGTTCTGGAGCTCGTCATAAGAGCGGCGAGTGGTCTTCTCGTTGACCTTGAGAAGCTTCCAGCGCGGCCGCCGCCCGATAAAACTGAACTCGACCTCAAGGGAATCGACCTTCTTCCAGCGGCTGCCTTTCCCGCTCCTATCTTCGCTGCGGGTGGTCAACTGGGTGCAAATGAAATCGGGGAGCTGGTCCTGGGAGTGCAGCGAGTGCTCTGTGATCCGCGCCAGCATGCTCTCCAGTGCATTCGGATCCGGCGGGCGTTCGCTTTGTGCCCACAGCGGCAGGGTCAGCCAGGTTGCCGCGAGGCACATGATCGTGCGCCAGAACTTCATACTCTCAGGATACCGAATGCCTGCTTCAGGCTCTCCAGCGGATTGTCGGCGATGCTCTTGGCGATGAAGTTGCCATACTTGCGCAGCGTGGGCCAATCATTGGGCCCGATCCGATCCATGCTGTAGGCGGCCGCGGCGATTCCCGCCGAACCCGGAGTGAATTCACCCCAGGGTATTGATGGACGGGTCGAAGGTCGATGTGGTCCCGAAGAGTGCGTCCAGCTCTTCCGCTTGCAAACTGCTCGCGGTGCTGGATGTCGTTCCGGTGGGTGCGACAGAGGCTTCCAAGGCCTGATCGATCAAATCGGATTCGGCGTCCGGGCTTCCGTACGGCAGGCCCGAGAAAAGAGAATCCGTCGTCGAGGTAAGACCGGTCGACTGCGTGTCTTCCAAGTTTCCGAATAGCACGCCCACCTGTTGCAATTGCAAGGCCTGATCGCTGAGTTCGGCAATATCGCCGGGCGATGCTTTCTCCAGCGCCGACTGAACGTTGGGCGTAGACAGGATGGAGAAAAGCTGAGGCGATTCCGTAACGAGATTCTGAAGCAGGTTCGTAAGAACGGAACTGGTTGAGTTTAGAGCACCCATGGATGAAAGTCTCCTGCCAGCATATCGGCCATCACGTCAGAAACGAGAGAGCTTCGTTTTTTTTGGTCCTTAGAAGGAAGAATTCGTGAAGAGAAAGCAAAGATGGCCGTGATTGGGCGTCCGCCTCCAGTTCGAATCGCCGGCGTTTATTGCAAGGCGAAAATTACAGTGATCTCGGTAATCACCTCCACCGGCTCCTGGTTTAGCAAAGTCGGCTGATACACCCACTGCTTCACCGCGTCCATGGCGGATGGGACCAGCAAGGGCGAAGCCGCGCTGATTACCGTCAGGTTCCGCACCGCTCCATCCTTACCGATGATCGCCTGCAACACCACGGTTCCCTGGATACGTGCGGTCTTGGCGATCGCCGGATACTTCGGCGCCGGGCGCTTGATCAGCTTCGCGCTTTGTACGTTGCCGCCGACAGGCACGGGCTTTTCCTGCTTGGGTGTCGCGTCCGTCCTCGAAGGAAGAGGGGAAGGCGGCGGAATGCCAATGTCCTTTCCACCGGAAAAGGCGCTCGTCATACCCGCCGGAGCCGCGCCCGGAACGCCGCTCGCCGGGTCGCCAATACCGGCCGGCGCCAGCGGGGCATCTTCGACGATCATTTCCACATGCTGCGGAATCTTGTATGGAGCCTCCAACACTTGGGTAAACGCGCGCGGCGTAATGCGCACCCGCCTTGCCACCTGGGCCGGAGGAGGCGGGACCGGTGCGGGCGCGGGCGCCGGTGCGGCCAGCGAGTTCAGGAACTGTGCCCTCGGCAACACCTCGGTCCAAATCAGCGGGATCAGAATCATCATCCCTATCGCCGCGAATTCCGCGATAAGCGATAGCGCCACTGTCCAGCTTTTGTTGGTCTTGCCTGCCCCATCGACGAAGGTCTGATCGAACATCGCGCCGTCCCCTTGTTCCTGCCGCCTGTCCTACTGACACCGGCCACTTGCTCAAAGTTCCGACGCGAGGGCTAACGTGCGACGATCTTCTACTGTTTCGCTGCGACGGGCGGAGTCTTGCCTTGCGGAACTTGCTTGTCGCCCTTGAGCCGATTTTCTAGTTTCGCCGCCTCGGCGGGGCGCTTGAGACCGCGCAAGAGCTCGGCGTATTCGGTGAGGACGTCCTTCAGCAAGTTCGGATTTTCGTTGTTCGGCGCGTCGAGGACGGCGAGCGCGCGCTTATACAGCGGCTCGGCGTCGGCAGGCTTCTCTCTCGCCACCAGGATCAACGCGAGGTCGTGGAGACTTGTCGCGTTCTCGCTATCGCTTAGTTTGAGGGCCTCGCGGTAGAGCTTCTCCGCTTCCTCGTATTTATCGAGCCTCGCTTCGGTCACAGCCAAGTTGTCATAGCTGCGCACGAGCATGGAATTGTCGGGCCCCAGCAGGCTCAGATAAATGTCCAGTGAGCGGCGAAAGACCGGCTCGGCATCGGCAAAGCGCTTGGCCTGGTACAACAGAGTCCCCAACTGATCGGTGGTTCTGGCCACCTCGCCGTTGATCGGCCCAAGGTTCAATTCGCGGATCGCGAGAGCCCGGCGTAGCGCGTTTTCTGCCCGGTCGAATTGCTGCATTGCGTATTCGCACTCCGCGTAGCTGTCGAGTGTGTCGGAAAGGCGCAGGTCTTCAAATCCGAACGCCGCGGCCTGGATTCCGGCGACGGTTTCCCAAACTCCGGCGGCTTCGTCCCACTTCTTCTGCGCCTGATAGATCTTCGCGAGGGCTGCGTAATCGCCGGACAGGTCGGGATCCTTTGGGCTGGAAGCGCGCACCCGGAACGAGATTGCGGTTAACGCTTCCTGCTCGGCCTCCGGGAATTTCTTTTCAACCACAAGAACCTGCGCCAGACGTTGCCGGACGGGAATGGAACCGAGTGGATCGTCCGCATCGGCGTCGAGGTGGAGCGCCAGTGCGCGGCGGTAGAGCGTCTCCGCGCGGCCCAGTTGGCCGAGGCTGGCCTTGACGCGAGCAAGATCCTGGACGGTGGCGAAGTTTTCATCCAATGCGACCAGCCTTTCGAGGATCGGATCCGTGTCGCGAATGCGGCCCGTGGCCCGGTAAACCGTGGCCAGCCCGCGAAGCACCGGCGCAGTTTCGCGCTCAGCTAGAGCCTGCTTGAGGAGAGGCTCGGCTTCGGCCCATTTTTGCTGTGCAAGCGGTTCCTCCCAAGCAGCGGGCGGTTGCGCCAAACTCAGGGCGGAAAAAGCGGCGAGGGCCGCCAGGAGCCTTCGCATAGGTGCCAGCAGGCTTCGCATAGCTGAATGATATCTAAGACACCGTTACGTGTATACGGGTTCCCGTTTCGATCGTCGGCTACTCGTTGCGCAGAGTTACCGCGGGATCAACGCTCGCGGCGCGCCGCGCCGGAAGATAGCTGGCCAGCAGACCGACGCATCCGAGGATACCGGCCACTGCCGCCATCGTCAGCGGATCGTACGCCCCGATTCCAAACAACAGCGTTGCCAGCAGCCGCGTCAACCCGAGCGCGCCCGCGAATCCCAGCACCAATCCCGCTCCGGTCATCCAGAATCCATTGCGCAAAATCAGAACCACCAGATCGCGGCGGCTTGCTCCCAGCGCCGCGCGGATCCCGATCTCGCCGGTGCGTTGCGCCACGGAGTATGAGATGACTCCATAAATGCCGATCGAGGAGAGCAGAAGCGCTATGCCCGCGAACACGCCCAAAAGCATCGAACGCAGTTGGTCCCCCACCATCGACTCCGCCTTGATCTGTTCCAGCATCTTCACGTCAGTGAGCGGCTGATCCCTATCGACGCTGTGCACCGCCTGCTGCATTCCGCGTTCCAGCCGCGTGGGATCGATCGCGCCGCGCACCACGATTCCTCCGAAATACACCGGGCTCTGTTCCGTGGTCACATAGATGCCCGGACTGTCTCGTTTATTATCCAGGTTCGTGACTTGCTCATCCGCCACCACGCCGACCACTTCCCACGCCACTTCCGGCCCAAGCTGAGTCTTGCCCGGAACAATCTGCTGAATCAGAATCCGCTGGCCGAGCGGCTCCTGCTTCGGGAAATACTTCCGCGCCATGGTCTCATTGATGACGGTCACCGGCGGTGAGCCGGCCACGTCGCGGTCATTCAGCCCGCGGCCTTTCCGGAGCCGCATTCCGAGCGAGAGAAAATAGGACGGTGAGATCATTTTGAAAAAACATGCCGGGCGGTTCGCTGGATCCACGATGGGCTGACTCGCGATCTGAAACGGCATCCCATAGCCCCAGCCCTGAAGCGGCAGTGCCGATGCGAAGGCCACGTCTCTCACGCCAGGCAGGGCTTGAAGATTCGCCAGAATCTGCCGCACATGCTGGTTGAGCCGGACCGGATCGGGGAAGCGCTTGTCTGAGAGCGGCAGTTGGGCGGTCAAGACGTTGGCGGAATCGAAGCCCATGTCCGCCTGCTGCATGCGGAAAAAACTGCGGATCAGCAACCCCGCGCCCGCAAGCAATACGAAAGCCAGAGCCACTTCCGCCACCACCAGCGCGCTGCGCAGCCTCTTGCGCATGCCGCCGATGGTTCCGCGCGCTCCCTCCTTGAGCGATACGACCAGGTTGATTTTCGTCACCCCCAGCGCGGGCGCGAGTCCGAAGAGAATCCCTGTCAGCGCAGAGAGGGCCAGCGCGAACAGAAGGACCCGGCTGTCCATGGCGACATTAACCTCTCGGGCGAGCGAATTGGGCGGAATGGCGGCCTTCAGCGCAGCCATGGTTGCATAGCCGACGCCCACACCGAGCACGCCGCCCGCAAGCGCGAGCACAACGTTTTCGGTCAAGAATTGCCGGATCAGCCGCCCCCTCTCCGCGCCCAGCGCCGAGCGGACCGCTACCTCCCGTTCCCGCGCCGTCCCCCGAGCCAGCGTCAGATTCGCGAGATTGGTGCATCCGATCAACAGCAGCATACCCACCGCCGCCAGCAGCACGTAGAGCGATAGCCGTAGATTCGAGTCGACGATGGTGTCCGCGTAGCGGTCTATCGCCACGCCCCATCCCTTGTTGGAATCCGGGTACGCTTGAGAGATTCGGGCTCCGATGGCGTCCATCTGCGTGCGTGCCTGCTCGATCGTGACGCCGCTTTTCAGCTTGGCGAAAGCGCCGAACCAGTGAAAATTGCGTGTCATGTTTTCCGGCTGGAAAGCGAGCGGCAGCCATATCTGGTTAAAGGCCCGGTCGAACGCGCTGCCACCAGACAGGACCCCGACGACGGTATACGGTTCTCCGTCGAGCAGGATCTTGCGGCCCACCATTGCCGGATCTGCGCCGAATTGCGAGACCCACAACACGTGGCTGAGGACAGCGACATGCTCCTTCCCGCGCTGATCTTCACCCTCGGCGAACGTCCGGCCCAGCGCGGCCTTGACCCCGAAGATATCGAAGTAGCGCGCCGAAACATGTGAGGCGCGGATTTGAAGCGGCTCTGCGCGGCCGGTCAGCGTGACATCCCCTCCGGTTTGCGCCGCCACCGCATCGAACACCGTGTTCCGACTCTGCCAGTCGAGGAAGGTGAGCGTCGAGATTCCGTTATATCCACCGCCTGGAGGTTTTTCCAGCACACGGAGAATCCGGTCCGCATCGGGGTAGGGAAGCGGCTTCAGCAAAATCGAGTTCACGAAGCTGAAGATGGCCGTATTGGCGCCGATGCCGATGGCCAGCGTGAGCAGGGCGACGATGGTGAATCCAGGGCTTTTTCCTAACGTACGGAACGTGTATCGAAGGTCGCTCAATAGTCCGTTCAACGCTCACCTCCTCGCCGCCGCGTGCATGCGTCATATCTAGCATATTCGCTACTCCCAGCGAAACACCTTCGCTGAAAGCGCCGTGCAAATCACAAAAACGATAACCAGCGCTGCGACGTCGCCAAGGTGCGCCGACCACGCCTCGCCTTTCCAGATCCCCTGGAGCAGCGACACAGCGTAGGTCAGCGGCACCATGCGCGCCGCGGTGTGAAGCGCGGGCGGCAGCGATTGCAGCGGGACGAACAATCCGCAGAGCGCAATCATCGGATACAGAATGGCCGCGCCGATCGGCTGCGCGAAACGCGCCGTGGGTACGATGCTCGCGATCAGAAAACCGATCGATAGGATGCTCCACGTGCTGATCAGCAGCGCTATCGTAAACCCAACGACGGGAATGCGCACGTTGACCGGGAAGTAACGCTTGCCCGCCAGAACCATCAGGGCCATGGTGACCGCCGTGAGCGCCAGCTTGGCCAGCACATGAGCGGTGAGAATCGTGTGCGGGCGCAGCGGCGTGGCCCGGAGCCGTTTGAGGATGCCGCCCTCGCGGTAAATCGAGATGATGGTGACCAGCGACAAGACTGCGCTGAGTGCGATCATCATCGCCGCCAAAACCGGCAGCCCCACACGCACGAACCCCGCGACAGCGATGGAGCGCGACGCGAGCTGCGTGCCCATGAACCGGCCCGCTATCACGAAAACCAGGACCGGAGAGAGAATCGTTCCGACCGCTCCCATCGGCTCACGCAGGAAGATCTTGATCTCCAACCAAGTTAGTTTCCAGAGTCCCCGAAACATCCCTTATTCTCCTAATCGCGAATCGAATGCCCCGTCAGCTTCAGAAAGACGTCTTCCAGACTCGGCAGCACGGTGCGAAATTCGGTGACCCGGATCCGGTTCTCCGATAGACAATGGATCACCTCGGTCACTAAGTCGTCGCCCCGTCCCTGAATCGTGAACCGGCCGTCTTGGCGCGCGACCGCTTCGACGTATGGAATCGTCAGCAGGTGTTCTTCGGCGAGCGCGTTGCCGGTGGCCAGCACCACCGTTCGCACGGGGCAGTGCCGCCGCACCAATTCATCGGGACTGCCGATGTCGATGATCTTTCCGTGCTCGATGATCGCCACGCGGTCGCACAAACGCTCCGCTTCCTCCATCAGATGAGTGGTCATGAAGACCGTTTTGCCGCGCTCGCGGATGCCGCGCACCAAGCCCCAGATCGCTTGCCGCGATTGCGGGTCGAGCCCGGTGGTCAGCTCATCCAGAAAGACGACTTCCGGATCGTTGATCAGCGCCAGGGCGATGAACAGTCGCTGCTTCTGCCCGCCTGACAGAGTCATGAACCAAGCATCCCGCTTGTTGGCGAGACCGAGTTGTTCCAGCAGCCGGTTGCCGTCCACCGCCTTTGAGTAAAGCGATGCCCAGAGATCCACCGCCTCCCATACCTTGATCCTCTTCTGGAGCTGCGCCTGTTGGAGCTGCACGCCGATGCGGTTCTGTAACCGGTACACGTCGCGGAACGGATCCAGACCCAGGATCGAGATCACGCCCCGGTCCGGCCGGCGCACGCCTTCGACGCATTCCATCGTGGTTGTCTTGCCCGCGCCGTTCGGACCGATCAATCCGAAAATTTCGCCTTCGCCGACTTCAAAGGAAACCTCGGAGACGGCAACCGTCGCCCCGTAGGTCTTGCGGATGCCGGAAACTTGGATGACCGGACGAGGAGTTCCGGAGACGCCCATTCAATATCCGCCGGTCCCTCAGTGAGTCAAATCGTAGGTGACGTAATTCACGCCGATGCGAATGCCCAGGGCGGAATATTTCTCTGGGTAGCCTGGATCGTCGGCCCACTCCCAGGAGTCGCCGACATCGGAGTTGAACGTCATGGCCACCATCAGGCGATTGTGGTCGTCGTAGATCCCTTTCCACTCCGCATGGGTGCCGGCGACGCGATTGCCCATGCCGCCGCCGAACCGGCCGCCCCTTCCGAGCGACCATTCCCCCAGAATCTGATAGCGGTCGTCCAGATCGTAGACCGAATGGAAAATCTGATCCTTATTCTCGATCTCCACGATCTCGCGATCCGGAAACACGCGTCTCATCGTTTCGTTGAAGCTGGCAAATTCGTTGGGACCCCAAAAGTCGTCGAGATACAGGAAGCCGCCGCGCAGCAGGTAGTCGCGGAGCTTGGCGGCCTGCGCGTCGGTCAGCAGCCAGTCGCCCATTTCTCCGGCGGCAAGCCACGGCCAGTTAAAGACGTCGTCGCCGTCATCCAGATTCACCGGCTGTTCCACCGATCGCGCGTTCAGGCGAGTCAGACGCCGCAGCGCTTGCACGAAGTGCCGGTCCGCGCGCGGATAATCCTGGGTCCAACTGGTGCCGCCTTGCCGCCAATCCCGGCCGCCGAAGCGTGCGCCTCGTCCGCCGAAACGCGCCGAATAAGGGTTCTGCGGATACATGAGGCGGGCGAAGATCCATTCAGATTTCACCTGATAATCCGGAGGCAAGGGAATGTCGTCATACCCTTCCATGCTCAGGTAGACGCGGAAGGGCATCTGGAAGGCCGCGAGCGCGGATACAAACACCAGCCCACCGCCGAGTACCCAAGCTGCCGTCCGGAGCTTCATTCGCTCCACAGCATAACATGATGGCGCGCCGCCGGCGTTCGCCGCGAATGACGCGCTAACGCGAGCGCTTCACCATGTCGTTTTCAACCTGCTTGTAACCGGCCGGAACTTCAAATTTCGAGGTGTCCGCGGGACCCGTCGAGAAACCGCTCAGGCTGGTGGTCATCTCCATCATCGTCGCGCACGCCGACGAATTCGCTCCGTTTTGGGATTGCGACTGGTCGGCCGGAGCCTGCTGGGTGTTCTGTTTCCGGCCGAACGGCAGCTTCCCCAACGCCGCGCTTGCCGCCGCCGCGCCTACGCTTGGCGAATTCTGCTTCTGCTGGGCTTGTTGCGCGGCGCAGGCGTCCGTTCCCGTGCCCTCGCCGCCCATCTTCATCAGCGTTTCCACCGGCACGCCCTGCACGCTGGACATTTCCTTGGAGACCTCGGCGAAACCCTTCAGCGTCTCCGGCCGCATCATGCCCATCTGCGCCATTCCCGAGCCGAACAGATAACCCATCTTCTCGCCCATCTTTTTATGGAAAGCCTTGACGTCTTCGTAGCCGGGCACCTCCGCTATCCACGCGTCGTCCACGATGGTCATGGAGCCGCTTTGGCCGGTGTCCGTATTGGTCCCTTCCAGCTTCATCGTGATGACCACCTCTTTGGCGTCCAAGCCGGAGGCGGTCTTGGTCTGCCCGGTGTTCTTGGCCGAAACATTGAAGTTCACGTCGACATTGGGCGGGTTGCCGGCGTCGCCGCCCTTCTGCGCCTTCTGGTTCTGCGCGCGGGCGATAGCGTCGTCCATGGCCTGCTTCATCTGCGCGAACGTCATCACCGAGTACTGCTTTTTGGCGGGATCGATCTCGGTGATACTCTCCTTGTCGAGGTCGATTACCTGGATGCGCTCCTTGGAAATGTTGGCCATGCGATTGCCCTTTACGATTACCGTGCTGACGATGGGCTCACGAGCCTGACGAGAGAATGGGCCAGCCAGCTTCAGCATGTCGTACAGCGCGCCGCCGGTCATCTGACTCGTTTGTTGATAAGTGAAGTCGGCGCGAAGCAGCGTGCCGGATGCAACCATCAGGATTGGCAGAAAACGCTTTCTCATTGGGTCCCTCCTGTCCGGCCATTGTATAGCCAAACTCAGATGGCGAGTAAGGGGGAGTTCGTCTGAAACCCGCGGTTAATTTGCCCGAGGGTGGCTATTTTTCCGGTGGAGCGCCGGGACCCGAGGATCCCACAAACAGCTTTTTGCCGTCGGGAAACGTGATGTCTTTGCCATTGGCCCGCTCCGCGCCGTCCTTGGCTTGATAACCATCCACCACGATCTCCAACCCCTCGGGCAGCGAGTTCTTGGTCCACCCCATCCGCAGCAGCGCATTGGGAGGGCCGCCCTCAACCATCCAATTCACCACGGTGCCGTCTGGGCCCTTCACGTCCATGTGAATCCATACGTGCGGATTGATCCATTCCACCGAGGTCACCCGTCCGCGCAAGGTCACATGCTTGTTGGCGTCGAACTCCGCGGCAAAAGAGTGATGCGCCCAAGCAGCCGCCGTGGCCAGGAACATCGCGATCGCTATACGCAAGGTCATTCTCGTCTCCTCACTTTGTTGGGCCTTCACTTCTGAGCCGGAGCGCCCTTCTGCGCCGCTTCGGCCGCCTTTTTCTCTTCCGCACGAGCCGCGCTGAGGATATTCCTCAATCCATAATTTCCCTCGTGGCAGGAGTATTCAAGGACCGGCTGCGTATCGTCAATGGTTAAATTCATCGCGAAGGTCCAGGGCTTGACCCACGTCTCCGGGTCGTCCACCGTAACCGACCACAAAACCTTATCCGCGGCCACTCGCCGAAAGCGCTCGATCAGACGGAGCGTCGCGCCGTTGGCGTTGCGATAGGCGCTTTCGTCCCGGAAATTGGTGGTGTCCACCACCAGCGTGTCGCCCTCCCAATGACCGCGCGGATCGCCCATATATGACCGGATTTCCGGGGCGACATGCGAACTTCGATCCAAAGGAATCACGCGCGTCTCATGAATCATTTCGTAGCGGATCACAACGTAGCCGGGAGCTTGTACGATCTGGTAGGAATTCCCATAGATGGCCGGCATCATGGAACCGGGCAGTCCGCGCGTGATGCAGCGGTCATACAGGCTCCGGTCCTCCCAGGAGTCGGCCGGTCCATGGCCGCGGCGGGCTGCGGCCCGCGCCGCCGCGCGCTCCCTGGCCGCTGGAGTTGTCGCGGGGATTTTGCCGTCCTGCGGATCCACCACCAGCCAGGCTTGCTGTCCATCGACGATTTTAAGAGCGTCCTGCCACCAATGCTCGGGAGCGCTGAGAGGGTCATTCTTGAATTGGTTGACGGTTCGCTCCTGCGCCTGACGCTTGATGGCCGCCAGCTCCTCGCCCTTCACATCTTCGAGACGGCGCCCCTCGAACTGCGCGGGCCGCTCCAGAGGTGTGGCGTCTTCGGTGCGGTTGCTGAACCACCCTTGTATGTCCGGATCGCCCCAGCTGGTGCGTGGAGGCGTCCACTTCTTTGCCGTGGCGGAAGCTGGGGCAGGGGCCGTCGCCGGAGAAACCGCAGGTTTCCCCGCGGTGCTCGCGGCGTTCTGGCCGGGGACCGGAAGCGCGACCAACAGCGCCGCTCCGATAACCACCGCAGTAACAAGGAACGATCTGAAAAGTCGGCTCTTCATACAAACTCCGTTGCCTTTTTCTTGAAGCTATCACCCGATGCTATGCCTACGGCTCACGAGTGTCAACCGATCAGTCGAAAACAGACATTCCAAAACAGACATCCCCTTGACAGGCAAAAAGCGCGGGAGTACTATCGTCCAACGCCAAAAGGCCTTCAGGCCTTGCGGGATGGGTCAAATTCTGAGGGGGCTGGTCAATGCGCAAAGGGTTTTTGCAGCTGGTTGCGTTTCTAATGCTGTTTGCATCGTTGGCGTCCGGGCAGGTGGGCAACGGAACCATCACTGGCGTGGTAACCGATTCGACCGGAGCGGTTGTCGCAGGAACGGCCGTGGAAGCCAGGAACACGGAAACAGGAGTCGTTTTTCGCGGAGTATCCACCAACGCCGGGGATTACACCATAACCGACTTGCCGGTTGGCATCTACGCCGTTTCGGTTACAGCCAAGGGATTCAAGACCTACACCCATACCAACCTCGCTCTCTCTGCGACGCAAACCCTGAGAGAGGACATCGCCTTGCAAGTGGGCAACTCTTCGGAATCTGTGACCGTCACCGCGGAAGCTTCACTGCTAACGACCGAAAGTGCTGAGTTATCGCGCAACGTCACCATCGAGGCGTTGGATTCACTTCCCATAGTCGGCACCGGGACCGTCAACGCCGGCACCTCCGGCTTCCGCAATCCCTTCAACTCGCTTCTGACGCTTCCGGGCATTAGTTCTTATAGCGCCAGCAATTTATTCACCCTCAACGGCCTGGCCGGGAGCTCCTACATGACCGAGACGATGCGCATTGAAGGCCAGGACGCGACCTCCCGCATGTTCCCGACAATAGGCGTTTATGCGCAGACGATCCAGCCCAGCGTGGACGCAATTCAGGAAGTCGCCTACCAGACCAGCAACTATTCCCCCGAATTCGGACAGTCGGGCATCGTGGTGGTCAACATGACCATGAAGTCGGGGACAAACCAATATCACGGCAGCGCCTACGACTACTTCGTCAACGAAGACCTCGCTGCCGGCGATCCTTTCAGCCGGAGCGGAGGCTGCATCGTCGGACCCACGGGACAGGCTTGCAGCGCGGTCGGCGGGGATGGAGGCAAATTCCGCCCGCGCGCCCGCCGCAACGATTTTGGTGGAACCATGGGCGGTCCGGTGTACATCCCCAAAATCTATAACGGGCATAACAAGACCTTCTGGTTCTTCAACTATGAGGAGTTCCTGGAGACCACGGTGTATTCCTTCAATGACACCGTACCCACGGCTAATTACCTTCAGGGCAATTTCTCTCAGATCTCACCGAATGGGAATTGCAGCGCTTGCGCGCAACTAGGGATTCAGACCACAGCGTTGGGTACTCCGACGGTCCAGGTTGATCCCAACGGAAACCACATCTTCGCGAATGAGATCTTCGATCCCTCCACGCGAGGGGTAGCAACATCCGGATCCCTGGCCGGCCAGGGCTACGCCTCGCCATTCCCGAACAACTCCATTCCGTTGACCCGCTTCGATCCGGTCTCGATCAAGCTGATGACACTTTTCCCAACGGCGAACAATTCCAATTTTGCCGGTAACTACGGCGTGACCCAGCCCGGTCACCGGTATTCGTCCATTCAGACGGTTAAGGTCGATCACAATATCGATACCAAGGACAAGATTTCGTTTTATCACTCCCCGCTCACGACCCAGAACCTCATCAACACTACCCTGGGGAGCGCGGATGGTCTGCCATTGGGGATCACCGCCGCGCGCGGCACATTCGTTTGGGGCTACACGGAACGGCTAAATTACGACCGCACGTTGAGTCCGACCCTATTGCTGCACCTGGGCGCGGGTTACATAAACAGCACTTTCAACGATGCGACGTGGTGGATCCAGCAGGGCAAATACTTCAACCCAGGGTCGACGTTGGGGCTTAGTGGCTTTGTAAGTCAACAAAATTTCCCAAGCTTCAATGGGCTGTACAACACGGCGTACGGCGGCATGCAGAATATGGGGCCGGGCGCGGGCACGCCGAAGGACTTCGACGAGAAGCCCACCGGCATCGCCAACTTGACATGGGTTCACGGCAAGCACACGTATAAAGTCGGCGCCGAAGTGGACCTCATTCAAGAAATCGTCCGGACCAGTGCCGAGGTTGTTTTTGGCGGCGGTACCGCTGCGACTTCGGAACCCTTCACGAATGTCAGTAGCTTCGGCAGTTTTAGCCCTGGCTTTGGCTTCGCCAGTTTCCTGCTGGGCGACTATAACACCATTTCGCAGAACGCGCCCACCGAACCGCGTGAGGGGACGCAGGAATGGGCGTTGTTTGTTCAAGACTCCTGGAAGGTGACCCGCAAACTCACGGTGGATTACGGGGTGCGGTGGGATTATGACACCGCGGAACGTGATACCTACGGGCGCTTGGGACAGATCGATGCGACTTTGCCTAACACCAATGCCGGTGGCCGCCTTGGAGCGTTGCAGTTTGCCAGCACCTGCGGCTGCCAATTCTACAAGTCCGCGTATCCGTACGCGCTTGGACCGCGGCTCGGCGTCGCCTATCAGATCAACAACAAGACGGTGTTTCGCGCCGGATGGGGATTGAACTACCAGTATGTTGCGCAGCCCGCCGGTGGCACTGTCAGTACTCAAGGGAGCTACAATCTTTCGGCCAACAGCCCGTCCTACGTGCCCGCGGCGGCTCAGTTTGTAAACATTGAGGCTTCAGGGGCCATCCAAGCGCCGGCTTGGCCCGTCACCAATCCGTATCAATATCCGAATCTCGGTTCCACGTCTCCCGCGCCCACAATACCCGACGCGCAAGAAAACCGGCCGCCACGCATCAACCAATTCAGCGCCGGATTCCAGCGGGAGATCACCCGGAGTTTCGTTATGGAAGCGACCTACATTGGCAACCGCGGCGCTTGGATTGGCGGCGGCCCTCTGGGGCGCATGAGCCAACTCTCCCCGCAATTATTGGCATCCTATGGCTTGTACCCCATTCCTGGGACCGGTCCTGCGGGATATAACAACGAAAACGCCCGAGCTCTATTGGCCGACCCGATCAGCAGTTCCGCGGTGACCCAGTTCCTTGCATCGCAGGGAATCAGCAGCATTCTCCCCTATTCCGGTTTTCCCACCAGCAGCTCGCTTCAGAGCGCTCTGTACCCATACCCGCAGTTTGGCGCCGTTGGAATCACGAATTCCCCGACCCAGGACTCCAAATACGACTCTTTGCAGATAAAGGCGACCAAGCGCCTCTCACACAACCTCCAGGCGGGCGGTTCCTACACCTGGGGCCAAGGCTTTATGCGGGCCACTCGGCAGGATTTCTTCAACCCCTTAAGTGGCCGGTGGGCGCTCCAGCAGATCCCGCCGCAGGCGTTGAGCTTCAACGCCACCTACACGACTCCGAAGGCCTCGTTCTTCCCTAAATATGTGAACCTAGTCACCAAGGATTGGGCGCTCGGCTGGTTCGCGAATTACCAAAGCGGCGCGTTTCTCACCCCTCCAGCCAGCACCGTCAACCCGAATTATCAGACCAGCGAGGATGTAAGAGTCGCGGGCCAGCCGCTGTATACGCCGGGCGTCAACATCAACAACCTGGGCAGCTACAATCCGTATTACACACAGGTGCTGAACCCGGCAGCCTGGGCCCCATGCCCTTCGAACGCAAACTGCATGGCGACGGGAAACTACATCAAGGGTTTCCGAGCGCCGCGCACTCCCGTGGAGAACGCCAACATCGGGCGCAATTTCCGGATCAAGGAAAGAATGAATCTCCAGATCCGCGGCGAGTTCGTCAACATCCTGAACCGGCTCGAAATGCCGGCCCCGGTCACGACGAACCCGCAAGCCGCGGTAACGAAGAATGCGCTGGGCATCCAGACCGGCGGGTTCGGAGTCATCAACACGTATCTCGCCCCGAACACCGGATACGCCCTCCCGGCCTACGCCAACCAGCCCATTATGGAGCCGCGCCAGGGTACGTTGATCGCCCGGTTCAGTTTCTAGCTGAACTTCTAACTTAACTACGCTAGACCAGCTTCGGGTGCCGCTTATGCCACTCTGTCGCCTGTTCGTAGGCGTGCGCCAGCGCCAGAACAGTCGGCTCCGCCCAGGGAGCTCCCGCGATTTGTAGCCCGATCGGCAATCCGGCGCTGGTGAAACCGCAGGGAATCGAGATGGTGGGGATTCCAAACGCGTCGAAAACCGCCGTGTTGCGAGCGCTCACGTTGCGGGTCAAGCCCACTTCGATCTTGAACGGAGGGTCGGCCATGGTTGGCAGAACCAGCAGGTCCACTGCGGCGAAAGATTTCTTGATGTCGCGGCGAGTCTGTTCCAGCTCGCGCAGCGCTCGCGCGTAGACCTCAGCCCGAATATTCGCCCCGCCTTGCAAGGCGGCCCGCACGGGTGGTTGATAAAGCTCGGGAGTCTTGGTGATCCACTGCTGGTGATATGTGTAGGCCTCGGCGCCCATAATTGGTCCGCCGCCCGCCGCAGGCAGCGTCACGTCGGTCATGCTTGCCGTCAGCTTTCCGAGCGCAGCCAGCGCGGCATCCATAGCCTGCGCCACGTCCGGATTCAGGTTGTCGAAAAATGGCTTGCGCGGGATGCCCAGGCGCAGCTTCGATGTCGGGGTTCGCAGCGCCCGCGTGTAATCGGGGACGGGCATGTCGGCCGTGGTGGGGTCCTGTTCGTCGTATCCCGCGACCACGCTCAGCATCAGCGCGGTATCTTCAACCGTCTTGCACATCGGGCCCACGTGATCGAGCGACCACGAAAGCGGAATCACCCCGCGTATGCTCACGCGTCCATACGTGGGTTTCAATCCGACGATGCCGCAATAGGAGGCGGGGATTCGGACCGATCCCGCCGTATCCGTCCCCAGGGATGCGAAACACATATCCGCCGCGACCGCCGCAGCCGGACCTCCGGACGATCCGCCGGGAGTGAGTGTCGGGTCCCAAGGATTGTGCACCGGACCGAAATACGTAACCGCGGAGGTGCCGCCGTAAGCGAATTCGTGGAGGTTCAGCTTTCCGAGGAAGACGGCGCCGGCGTTCTTGAGCCTGCGCACGATCTCGGCGTCTTCGGTCGGGACGCGATCTTTGAATAGCTCGCTTGCACCCGTCGTCCGCACACCGGCTGTATCGATGTTGTCTTTCAACGCGATCGGTATGCCGTGAAACGGCCCGCGCGGCTTTCCCTGCCGCAATTCGGCGTCCCGCATCTGCGCTTCCGCCAGCGCCTGCTCACGGGTCACGGTAATAAAAGCGTTGAGCAGCGGCTGACACTTTTCAATTCGCGCCAGGCAAGCGCGAGTGAGATCGACCGACGATGCCGCTTTGGTCCGCAGCAACTCCGATGCCTGCCGCAGCGTCAGGCCCGCCAAGTCCTGCGAGTCGCCCAAGGCGATGCGGGCGGCCGCGCCGAGGCCGGCGCCGAGAAAACTTCTGCGATTCATTTCTCGATTCTATATCGCCTGTTGGTGGGGCGGTCGCCCCTGGGGCTGGCGGGGCAGTGACCGCGGCCGATGCCCTCGTCGGCCCGCCGTTGACGCTCACCCCCGTCCCGAGTAAGATGCTCAGTGAGGTTCGCCCATGAAACTGTGGCTCGCAGCCCCTGGTAGAAGTCGTTCGTTCGGAAAATCGGCAGGTCGAGGACCTGCCCCACCACTACCGTTCAATGCTTTGCCGGCCTGTGGCACAGGCCTCCGGCCTGCGAGGAACTTCTGCCGCGGGCTGCTCGCCGCCGGAGTTGCGCTGTGGGGATTCACGGCGGTCTCTATTCCCGCATCGGCGCATCATTCCTTTGCCGCGGAGTACGACCAGAAAGCCCCCGTGCAGTTCAAAGGCGTGGTTTCGAAAGTCGACTGGATGAACCCCCACGTTTATTTTTATGTCGACGTTAAGGACCAGGACGGCAAAGTGACCCACTGGGATTGCGAAGCCGGCAACCCCAACGCCCTCGCCAGGCGTGGCTGGAAGCGGGATAGCCTCAAGGCCGGAGACGAGGTCACCGTACAGGGCTTTCGCGCCAAAGATAATTCGCAGACGATAAACGCCAGATCCATCATCCTGGCGGACGGCAGGAAGGTGTTCGCCGCGTCTTCCGAAGACGGCGGACCCACCAACTAACAACGTGAAGAATCTTCTCGCCCCCGCTGCTGCGTTGATCTTGGCGTCAGTGCTCGCCATGGGCCAGGCGGGCGACAACGCGACCCTGCCTCTTCCGCCGAAGGCACCGCCTCCGGGAAACGGCCTTCCGGATCTCAATGGAGTCTGGGTGGCGCCGTACACTCCCGACCTTGCCAGGCCGGCCGGTCCGATTCCTTTCACGACATTCGGAGCCGACCAATTCAAGAATCACCTGGGCGGAGACGATCCGCACGGATATTGCCAGCCGACCGGTCCCACTCGGGCGATCCATTCGCCTTTTCCCTTTCAGATCGTCCAAAGCGCGGGATTGACCACCTTCCTGTTCGAGATCGACCATACTTTCCGGCGCATCTTCACCGATGGGCGCGGCCACCCCGAGGATCTGGACCACACCTGGTATGGCGATTCCATCGGCAAGTACGAAGGCGCGACGTTAGCCGTCGACACCATCGGCCTCAGCGACCGGAGCTGGCTCGACACCGCCGGTCATCAGCACAGCGACAAGCTCCACATCACTGAAACATTCCAGAAAACCGAGCCGGACGCCATCAAGTGGACCGCCACTTTCGACGACCCGGTATATTTCACCAAGCCCTGGACCGTGTCGTTGCCGCTCAAGCGCGAGAAGTACGACATCATGGAAATGATCTGCATGGACAACAACCGGGACATGCCGCATTACATTACGTCCGCTCCCAAGAAATAGGTGCAAATATGAAAAACGCCGCCTTGTTGGTCGTCGCCTGCCTGATTCCGTTCCAAGCTCCTCTGCCGGCCGCCGATCCGGCTCAGCCCCTCTTTTGGAGCTCCAGCCAAAACCAGGGCTTCGACAAACTAGCCGAGTCCAAGCTGAATCCCGATCGGCATCTGGGGACGGAGCGTTTGCTCGACTCAGCGTTTGTGGCCTACCGCAATGGAAATGGCGAGGCCGAGATCCATGTGAAACAGGCGGACCTCCTGCTGATCCGATCCGGCGAGGGAACCGTGCTGGTGGGCGGCAAGATCGTGGACGGCGCACCCAGCGGCGCCGATGAAATACGAGGCAAGGCGATTGAAGGAGGAACCAGGTACCCGATCAAGGCTGGCGATACTCTGTACATACCCGCCAACATGGTGCATCAGTTCCAGGTTGAGCCGGGTAAAAGCTTCACGGCCATGGTCGTGAAGATCACGCCAAAGCCTTAATGTCATTCCAATCGTCGAAGACAACGGCCTTGGCGTGCCTCGCCTCAGCGGCGATCTTGCACGCGCAGGGCACCCGCCCCGAGGCAGGGCCGTTCAATGCATCGCGGATGAATGTGCAGGCGCCTCCCGCCCAAGGCATCGCTGTGCGCGCCGGGCGCTTGTTCGATCCGAAGTCGGGCGCGAATCTGCTCAACCAGGTGATCCTGATCCAAGGGGATCGCATCACGGACGTCCAGCCCGCGGGCAGCGCCAAGATTCCGGACGGCGCACTGGTGATCGATCTGAGCCGAGCCACCGTATTGCCGGGCTTGATCGACCGCCATGTTCACTTGTTCCAGGAGCAACAACCCAACGATGCTCGTGCGGCCTTCTCGGGTTTGAATTACGCGCTGAAGGATTTGAACGCCGGATTCACCACGCTTCAGGACATGGGCTCGCCTTATACGTACGCCAGCGTGGAGCTGCGCGACGCCATTAATAAAGGATTGGTTCCCGGTCCGAGGTTGCAGGTCGCAGGGCCGCAACTCAACCCGAGGGCAGCGGGTTATTACCCGGCGCCATCCGTGGTCACTCCATTTGGACAGGGCCCCGGAGCAGGGAACTGGCAGCTCGCCGGCGACGTAAATTCACCGTGGCTGGCTCGCGCGGCCGTGCGCGAGCATTCCCATTACGGTGTCGACTGGATCAAGATCTACGACACCGAGGATTACGAAGGCGGCGGCTATCCCGATCCCGCCGGCTCGGGAGCTTTCCGTCCGGATGGCACGATGATCAACGTTCCGTCGTTGACGCTGGAGGAGGATCAGGCCATCGTCGATGAAGCGCACCGGAGAGGTCTGAAGGTCGCCTGCCATGCGTACGGAGGAGAAGGTCTGCGCAACTGCCTGGCGTCGGGCGTGGATATGCCCATGCACGTGATCGTCGGCGTGACCGGTGCGCCGGGACTCGACGATGAGACCATCCGGTTGTTCAAACAACCTTTGGCGGATGGCAAAATGCGGCCGGTGATGCAGACGTTGTGGGATTTGATCGGCGACCTGGAAGCGCGCGACCTGAAAGCCAGCGGCGGCAAGACCACGCGCTTTCGCCTGACCGAATTGAGTTTCAAGAGACTGGTGGCGGCGGGGGTGACGGAGGTGTTCGGAAGCGGCGCGTACACCGTCGGCCACGGCGCGCAGGCCTTCCAGTTTGCTTACTACGTGAAGTGGGGAATGACGCCGGCCCAAGCGCTGCGAATGGCGACCTCCAACGCCGCCGAGAGCCTGAACTTCGACCTCGGCAAACAGGTGGGCAGCGTGGAAAAGGGGAAATTCGCCGACTTGGTCGCGGTCACCGGGGACCCGCTCGTGGACATCACCGAAATGGAGCGAGTCAAGTTCGTGATGAAGGGCGGAGTGGTGTTCCGCAACGACGTAAAGTAGCGGTGCGCCGCGCCCGGCGGTTGGTCGGTTTGAAAGCCGCGCCTTTCCGAGCGAGCGTGGAGCTTCTGCTCGCCCCACCGCTGTGGTTTGCGCGTTCTTCGTCCAATTGCGGCCAAGCTTCCCACAACGCTGTTTCTGGATAGACGCGATGTCTTCACCGCACTTTACAGCCCCAGTTTGCCGTTTATCGCCATGTTCTTAAGGTTGAACTTAGCCTTCACGGCCGCCTTGCCGAACATGGTCGCGAACTCGACCTCCTTGTCGTCAGCCGTGAGGACGAAATCGCGCGGAAACAGAAACCGGGCTTCGATCATTCCTTCGCCGGCCTCCACGTAGACTACATCCTTCGCCGCGATCGGATGATCTTTGCCGTTGACGGTGAGGGTTGTCATGCCGAGCAGTGCCTTCCTGACCTCGGCGTCGCGGAGCTTTTGGGAGGCGGGAAGGTTGCCGACTGCGATGATGTAATACGCGGCGTTTGGCTCCAAGCGCTTTTGCGCCTCGGGAGAGGTCGCGGCTTTATCGCCATATTGCAACTTGACCAGCGCCTGCTGGACGACCGTAGCTGATTGCCAGCGAACGATCAACGCTGGCTGAGGCCGACCGGGTTGGACGGGAGCGGGTGGCGGGCTTCCGGGCTGTGGCCCGCTTTGCCCCACGCCCAATCCGCCGCCCGTTTCGGCGATGCCTGGCCCAGTAGGCGCGGCTGGACCCCCGCGGGCCAGGAAGGCCTGCAGGACGGTCCCATCCGGAATTATTACGGAAACGCTCCTCGACCAAGGCGAATCCGTCATGATCTTACGAATGTCCTTATCGCTCCATGCGGAATACGGTTTGGCGACCCAGACATCCGCTGCGCACAGGGTTAGCGCGGACAGAAACAGTGCCGCTGAGACCAGCGCTGTGGGTGATCGGCGCTTAAGCATCGAAACGTAACTCCTTTCCGGGAAGCTAATTGGTGTCAGGAAGTGGAATGGTGAGCGTGCCGATTTTTCCGGACGCCAGATTGCCGACGAGAAGCTTCAATTCGACGGCCCTTTCGGGAATGGTCAATTCCTTGCGATATAACACGCCGGTTTCTAGCATCGACTGATAGGTTGCTGGCCGCAAATTAAGCGTCAAGGTATCAGACACCACTTCCCCGGCTTCTGTTCCGTCGACGGCCATAAATCGCGTCACCACCTCCGCCTTGCCCTTCCAGGTTCCCTCGGTAAGGTCGAGGTCAAGACCGGCGAGATCGATGGCTTCCGTCAGCTTGACGCTGTTCCCGGCACGTGCCACAGAGGCCGTGATCGCAATCGCGGTCGCGTCCACGGGGCGATTCAGCGCATCGATCAGATCCTGCAACGACGGCTCGGAGGCCGGAGGTTCCTTTAGGTAACTGGCCCGGTATTGCAAGGTGACGCCGGGGCGGCTGACATGAACGGCGAGCTGGTGGACCTCCGGCGGCGTGGCACTGCCGGCCCGGGGAGAATCCGGGACGGGCTGGTAGAAGCCGAGGGTGTAACTGGCGCGCCCATCTTCGATCGCCTCTAGCACGACCGCATCCAGATCGTTGCGGGCGTGAGCCTTTACACCCGCCTCATTGACGGGATAAATAGCGACGCCCGCATTCGTCAATCTCTGCAGCTCGGCGGGCGTGATAGGAAACTGGTTCGCCATCCAAATGAGATTTTTCCGCCCGGGAATTCCGGCTAAATGATCGGCGATCTGCTTCAACTCCTCGTCGAACGGCGCGGCCCGCTGGAGCGAATCGATTCGGATACAGCCCTGGACCATTTCCCCCTGTCCTTGGAGAACCACATCCGCCATGCCTTGACCAGAGGGGAGCGCTCGAGCGGGAGGAGGAGGGACGCACAGGGCGGTTCCGGTTACAGCGTCGTCGGGCGAAGGCTTCCACGCGCGTAATTGCCGTTCCAGCGATTCGCGATCCGTCGTGAACTCGCGGATTACCTGAAGCTTCCGGCCCAATGCATAAATCGCGATCCTCTCGCCTTCCGGAATTTTTCGCAACGCTTCGAGGACTTTTTGTACTCCGTAGGCCGTGCCGTCGAGAGTGTCGGGATCGCCGAACCCTGTGAATAGATTGTCGAACATGATCACAGAATTCCCGGAAGAGCCGGAGATGCGGTTGGTGAAGGTGTTAGGCGGCAGATTCTGAGGTGGAGTGGCGCTCGATTGAGTCTTCGCGACAAAAACTCGGATCTCCTGCGGCACCCCGTTGTCAAGAATCTGGAACTCCTCGCGCCGAAGGTCCGCGACGGGCGCACCCTTGCTGTCATGCGCGAATACGCTCACCTGCACCAGTTTGGTCGTGGCACGGAAGGTGGGATCGGTTGGCGCTTGTCCAGCCAATACTGACCCGATGGCAATGAAGAAACCGGAGCGCCGCCAGTCCATCGCATACCGTTATATCAAAGCCGGGCATGGCGACTCGGCTGAGGCGCTTGTGCTCGGTCGAATGGACTCATCACATGTCTCGGACAGTCGCTGACCGCGAGGCGGGGGAGAAGGCTCATTGGAGGAAGTTTCATTCGGGCGCACAGTCGGCGACCCGTAGAGGTCCTTTTACAAGCCGACTCATGCGCCGCACCCACCCCAATCCCTCACGGGGCGATTTCTTCCAGCCGCTGTCCGCGTGTCTCGATCATGCGCAAGGCCGCCAATATTCCCACGATGCTGGCGGCCGCGAACATCAGAAACACCGAACGGATCCCGTTCGCGACCACCATGAATCCCACCACCGTTGGACTAACCGCCGAAGCGATCCGCAGCCAGGAGGTTGCCAATCCGATCCCGATCACGCGCATTCGCGTCGGATAAACTTCGGGCGTGTACAAATACAGAACCGCGTTCGCCGACCCGATAATCCCATAACTCAGCGTGCACAGAATCACCACGGCGGTGACGTTGTGCGCTCCGGAAATCCCGAGAATCGCCAGGCACGATCCGCCCGCGAGGAACGCCGCCGCCGTCCAGGTCCTGCGCCCGATTCGATCGATCCAGAGAGCGCAAACCAGCAGCAACAGCACCTGCGCGACATTGGTCCAAGACGCGGCGCGAAGCGATTCGCCGAGCGGCAACCGGTAGATCGTGTTGTAGAGGCTCGGCAGCCAGTTGTTCAATCCGTTGGCGACGAAGAACGCGCTCGCCCACAGCGTCCACACCACCAGCGTCCGCGTGCGATAGAACGGAGAGACCACCTCGCTCCAGCGGGTCTGGGATAACGCTCCCTCACGGTCACGGCTCGGAATTGGCGTTTCTGAGGGGCGACGGTCAGTGAGCGGTGCGCTTGCCTCCATCTTCTGAATAACAGCTTCCGCCTCCCGCAACCGCCCCTGCGAAATCAGCCACCGCGGCGATTCCGGAAGCCGCGCCACCAGCCACGCGACGACCATCGACGGAATCGCGCCTACTAGGAATATCGCTTGCCATCCCCATGCCGGCACCAGCCATGCGCCCGCCTGTCCCGCGGACATCAGTCCGATGGGAAAAATCATCTCGTACAGCAGAAAAAATCTCCCCCGGCCACGCGCCTGCGCGAGTTCGCTGATGTAAGCGGCGGCCACCGGCATCTCTCCGCCGATGCCGATTCCTTGGATGAAGCGGAAGGTGAACAGCGTGGAGAAATCGCGCGCGGCCACGCACGCCAAGCCCATCGCCGCCATGATGGCGACAGCGATGGTCGCGCTGCGGACTCGCCCGAACCGCTCCGCCACCCAACTGAACAGCAGCGCTCCGATCAATTGTCCCAGGTATGCCGACGAAATCAGATAGCCGCTCTGCTGCGGGGAGATGCGCCACAGCCCCACCAGCACAGGCAGCGCGAATGCCAGCGACAATGCGCTGAACGCGTCAAAGAAAGTAGCGCTGCCCATAATGATGCGGCACCGCACATGCCAGCGAGTAATCGGCACGCTCTCCAGCCGAGCGATCAATTGGGTTGCGGTGGCGTCACCTAATTGGTTCGCAGCGGATTGGTTTACAGTAAAGCGTTCCACGCATCGTACCCGTACAGCCAAGTGGTGTCTTCATCGCCGCCTTTCATCCACGTGTTGGCGCTGGAAATCGCCTGGATGCGCGAGGTGCGGGGCTTGCGGTGCTCCTCATACAGCCGGAATGCGTCCTCGACGTCCTCGCCCTTCGCCGCGAAGCACCGCGCCAGCACCGCCGCGTCCTCGATCGCGGTCGCCGCGCCCTGCGCCATGTAGGGCGTCATCGGATGGGCTGCGTCTCCCAGCAGGACCACTCGCCCGTTGCTCCAGCGCGGCAGCGGCTCGCGTTCCAGAATGGCCCATTTGTGGCAGTCCGGGCAGGCTTCCAAGACCGCGCGAACGTCGTGATGGAACCCTTCATAGGCCGCGCGGAGCTCCTTCACATCTCCCTTGGCCGACCACGATTCGCGTGTCATCCACTCGGCCGGCTCCGGCACGCTAGTCACGAAGTAGACCTCGCTTCGATCCGCAGTCGTGTAATAGATCACGATGTGGCGATCGCGTCCCCACCACTTCGTGCGCGAACATCCGATATCAAATCCGTTCATCAATGCCGAGGGAAACACCGCCCGGTACGCGATGCGTCCTCTATGAATCGGCGCATCCGGACCAACGACCAAGTCGCGCACCACCGAATGCACGCCGTCGGCGCCCACCACCGCATCGGCTTCCGCGCGCGTGCCGTCCTCGAAGATCAGGGTGGCCTTGCCGCCGCCCTGTTCGATCCCCACCAGCTTCTTGCCCAGATGAATCGTGCCATCGGGCAGCGCGGCGAGCAACGCGTCGTGCAACTCGGCCCGATGCATACACAGGTACGGCGCGCCGAACAGGGTCTCCGGCATGGGTAGCTCGCGCATCACCGTCCCTGTGTCCCACTCGCGATTCAAATGCGAGTACGGCTGAAACGCCGCGCGGCGCAGGCGCTCCTCTACGCCGATCCCGCGCAGCACCTTCATCGAATTGGGCATCATCTGGATGCCCGCGCCGATCCGCGCGAAGCGCTGCGCCTGCTCGTACACCCGAACCTGGAAGCCCGCCTGGCGCAGAGTAGCCGCCGCGGTCAGGCCTCCCATGCCCGCGCCTACGATCGCAATTGAAAGTCTCTCCGCCATCCGGCCCTGGATAGGTATGTGGCGCAGGCCTCCGGCCCGCGAGCAACCTAAGGCGCGGTCGCCGGCAAAGTCCCCTTCCCGTCGAGAACGAACGTCAGCAGCTTCGGCAGCACTGGAGGCGTCGCCGGCGCGGCTGCTGGCGTGGCCGCGGCTGCTCCGGTAGCCGCAGCCTCGACATTGCGAGCCACCACTGTGCCCTGTCCACCCATCAGCGAAACGTACTGCTTGCCATCGATCAAGTAAGTGATCGGAGGTCCCATGCCCCCCCGCAAGCCGGTCTGGACATCCAGAAGCTTCTCGCCTTTATCCGCGCTATAGGCCACCAGCCGGCCATCCGGAATCACCTGGATCACCAGGTTCCCGGCCGTTGTGACTGTCCCACCGCCGATGCTGCCGCCTCCGTTTGCGCGCCAGCGCTCCTTCTGCGTCGACGGATCCCATGCGACGAGGATGCCTCGCTGCCCTTCCTGCGGCGTCGGTCCGATCGCGGGCGGAGTCGGCAGTTTGGCTGCAACCGGCTGCGGAGCCGCGGGAGGCGCCCCAGCCGCCGCGCCAGCAGCAGCGCCCGCGCCACCACCGCCGCCGCGCCCTGCGCGCAAAAGACCAGTATTCGATTGTCCCGGCTTATACGTGAAATTCGTATCCAGCGCGAAGGTCGAGCTGCTATTTGAAGACGTCGGAATGTACACCAACCCCGTCGCTGGATTGAACGACATGGGCGACCAATTATGCGCGCCTCCGGGTCCCGGCGACAGTGTGATGGAATCCGTCCCGTAACGGGCTTCCGGATTTACAATCGGCCGCCCAGTCTCTTCGTTCAGACCCTTCGCCCAAGTCACTTGAGCATACGGTTGACCGGAAATAAATTGGCCTGTCACGCGGTCCAGGACGTAATAGAAACCGTCCTTGTTCGCCTGCATAATCACCTTGCGCTGCCGTCCTTTAATCGTGACATCCGCCAGCATCAACTGCTGCACGCTGTCGAAATCCCAGGAATCGCCAGGCACCATCTGGAAGTACCACTTCAGCTCGCCGGTATCGGGCTTCACCGCCAGGACGGAGCAGACATACAGGTTGTCCTTGCCTTTGGATTTCCGCAGCTCCTCTGGCCACGGCCCGCCGTTACCGGTGCCGACATAAACAAGGTCCGCCTCCGGATCGTAGGCGATGCCGTCCCACACCGAGCCGCCGCCGCCCAGCTTCCACCAATCGCCATCCCAAGTCTCCGCGGCTTTCTTCAAGGCAGGATTCTCGAACGGCTTCGAGGGATCGCCTGGAACGGTATAAAACTTCCAGGCGAATTGGCCGGTATTCGCATCGAAGGCCGAGAAGAATCCGCGAACCGGATACTCCGAGCCGCTGGCCCCGACGATCACTTTGCCTTTCGCGATTCGCGGAGCCATCGTGATGCTGTAATTGTCTTGAGGATAAGAGACGCGTGCTTCCCACACCGGCCTGCCGGTTTCCATATCCAGTGCCTCGAGCCGTCCATCGATCACCGGAGCGATAATCTTACCCTGATACATCGCCAGCCCGCGATTCACTACGCCGCAGCAGATCTTGGAGCGCGTGGCCGCCTGGTTCACTTCCGGATCCCAGCGCCACTTCTCTTTGCCGGTGCGCGCGTCGAGCGCGAATACAATGCTCCAATTCGTGATGCCGTAGATCACGCCGTTCGCCTCCAGCGGAGTCCCTTCTTGATTGCCGCCGCCCGGTCCCACATCATACGACCACGCGAGCCCAAGCCGGCTCACATTGCTCGCATTGATTTGATTCAGAGGGCTATAGCGCGTCTCACCCGGAGTCAGGCCGTAAGTCAGCCATTCCTCACCGGTCTTCCCGGCGTTCTTTAAGGTTGCGTCGTCCACTCGACGGCCCTGCTGAGCCATCAAAAACAATCCGGAGAGCGCAAGAAAACACAGAGTCAGCTTTCGTGCGAGCATGTCCACTCCTTAATTCATCAATTAACATCGCCTGAGCGGTGGTCGAGATCACTGGCAATGTTATCAAAAAAACTGGGTACTCTCCGGGCACCCGCATCTTTGTTGCCCACCCCTGAGCACGCGGCACAGTCCACATCAATCTTATTGATTGTTCGCATCAATCCCAGTCGGTTGACTTCAGTGTTTCAAAGGTCCAGCATAAGTGATCGCTTGCCGTTAGGGGGGAATCTTCATGAGTCGAGTCTCGCTCGTAGCTGTACTTCTTTTGTCTGCTTCAGTCGGCTTTGGCCAAACCGGCCTGGCCACTGTCACTGGAACCGTAACCGACCCATCCGGAGCCGCCATCGCGAGCGCTCCCATCGAGGTCCACAACTTGGAGAATGGATCGATCTTCAGGGCGGCCAGCTCCGATACTGGAAACTTCACCGTGCCGCAGTTGCCGGTTGGCGACTACGACCTCACCGTCTCCGTGTCTGGTTTCAAGAAGTACTCCCACACCAAATTCCATTTGGCGGCGGACCAAACTATGCGCGAGGACGTAGCGCTCCAGGTGGGCCAGTCCTCCGAATCTGTCACCGTTACGGCGGAGGCATCCCTGCTGCAGACCGAAACGAGCGAGACGGTTGGTAACTTCACGCTGAAGCAACTGGACGACCTGCCGCTTCTCACGGTCGCCGCGACCAATGACGGTGTCCGCGATTATTTTGCCGCTTCGCGCCTCCTTCCCGGAGTTCAGTATTGCGATAGCGCCACTTGCCCCGGTGGGGGAAGCGGTAACGCCATCACAGTCACCGTCATCAACGGAACTCCGAACAATACACTTACGACTCGGCTGGATGGCGCGACCATGAACCCCACCAGTTCCCGCCTTGGGGGCGCCACCATGGAGACGCAGTCGTCCACGGAGGCGGTTCAGGAAGTCGCCATCCTGACCAGCAGTTTCGCCCCGGAGTTCGGGGCCGGCGGTGGAGCGGTAGTGAACGTCGTCACCAAGAGCGGCACAAACGATATCCACGGCACCGCTTATGACTACCTGGTCAATACGGCGCTGAACGCCGCTCAGCCCTACACCGGACTAAAAAACGCGATTCACCAGAATGACTACGGATTCACGGCGGGCGGGCCCGTCTGGCTTCCCAAGCTTTACGACGGCAGGAACAGGACATTCTTCTTCTTCAGCTTCGAAGAGTTCTATCAGAATCTGATCAATGACACCACTCCGGACACGGTGCCCACCGCGGCGTACCGCGCCGGAAATTTTTCCAGCCTCGTCACCGCCGAAAATCGCTTGGTGTCAACCGCATCCGGCACCTACACTGACCCGCTCGGCCGCACCATCCCCAGCGGTACGATCTTCGACCCAAGCACTACATTCACGGCGGCCAACGGCACCCTGGTCCGCAATCCTTTCCCGAATAACCAGATTCCGGTGACCAGCTTTGACCCGGTTGCCGTCAAAATCCTGAATCTGGTCCCCCAGCCTCAGGGTCCGCTAGCCTCTCAGGCGGGCACCAATTATCTCGCTACGTACGTCGGAAGCCGCAGGACCTATATCCCGTCGATCAAGGTCGATCACAATCTCGGCTCGAAGCTGCACGCGGCCTTTTACTTTCAGAAGACCAGCACCTCTACACCCCGAACCGGTACGGGGGCTGACGACCTGCCAAATGATATCACCGTCTCGGGAACTTCCGGCAATGCCGCCAGGACCTACCGGCTCAACTTGGACCACACCGTGACACCACGGCTCCTGATTCACTACACCTTGGGTTGGAACGACTCCGACTTCTTGTTGGGACCCGAAGATTTCTTGAACATCCAGCAAACACTCGGCTTATCGGGCGCAATCTCTCCTGGCCGCGGTCTCCCGCTTATTGCTACCGGTGTCTCAAGCAATTCAGCGGAGGGCGGCATGGGCAATTTAGGCCCACAATATGACCAGCATTTCTGGGAGCGCCGTCCCTCGTTCGTGACATCCGCTACGTATGTGCGTGGTGCGCACACCTACAAAGCCGGCGCTGAAATCCGGCAGATGAAGTATCCCAATTTCAATTACACGTACACCGCCGGCGAATACACGTTCGGCACCACCCCCAGCACCGGCAATGCTTCGAATTACACCACACAGACTTCGCTGAACGGTGCAACCGTCTCCAATGGCTTCGCCGGATTCGGTTTCGCTTCGTTCCTGCTCGGCGGAGCGCAGGCAATCGCCCAGAACGCGCCCATCAACCTCATGACGGAGAATTACCAGGCCGCCCTGTTTGTGCAAGACAGCTGGAAAGTCAGTCGCAAGTTGACTCTTGACTACGGCTTGCGCTGGGACTACGGTACTTACCAGAAAGAACAGTTCGGGCGCTATGGAGACTTCTCAGCCACCGCACCGAATCCCTCGGCTGGCGGACGGGATGGCGCAATCATTTATGAAGCGAACTGCAACTGCAATTTCGCCCACAACTATCCGTATGCAATTGGGCCGCGTTTAGGCGCTGCCTACCAAATTAATGGCAAGACCGTCGTTCGCGGCGGTGTTGGCGTGGTTTACGGCAGCCTCGACGATTCCGCCGCTACCGGGTATTCGTCAAACGCCGCCAACGCCAGCACCCCTGCGTTTGGTCAGATTGCCGGACTGCTCCAGAACGGCATACCCTCCAGCGTACAAGCCGCATGGCCGACCCTTAATAATCCGGCCGCGGGCCAAGCCCCCGGAGCCGTCGTCGGCGCGCCCACCCTCCTCGATCAGAACACAGGCCGCCCCATGCGCCTGCTGCAATGGAATGTCACGGCGCAGCGCACGATCGGTCGCGACATCTCGGTTGAAGCCGGATACGTGGGTAATCGCGGTGTGTGGGAAGTAGCCGGCAGCAGCCTCGCTCCCCAGAACGCCTTGAGCCAGTCGACTCTCGCAGCCCTTGGAATCCCTAGCTCGGACTTCAGCAATGTGACCCTCGCAACCGCGTTCAACACGACCATTTCAGGGCTTACCACGGCAGAGAAGCAATCACTCGCAGCCGTCGGGCTCACGCAGTTCCTCCCTTATAGCAACTTCCCGCAGACTCAGACGGTCCGCCAGTCGCTGGTGGAGTTCCCTCAATACAGCGGGCTTCTCGCTCCCGCGGGCGCCCCCCTCGGTAAAAATTGGTACGACGCGCTTCAGACCAAGGTCACCAAGCGCTTTAGCCGCGGCCTGACCGCGAATGCGAATTACACCTACTCGAAGACAGAAGCTCTGACCAGCACCATCGATCCGTACAACCGCAATTTGGGTAAGAACCTCAGCCCCTATGACGTTCCGCAACAGTTCCGGCTGAGCGCCCAATACGAAACACCGCGGATTCGCTCCGGCTTCATTGGCAACAACAAAGTGCTTTCCTACGCTTTGTCCGGCTGGGGTACGGGCTGGTATCTCAACTACCAGAGCGCGCCTCTGGTGGGCCTGCCCACCAGTTCCGGTACCGCGCCCATCAGCGACTTCCTGGGCTACGGACCGGGCCCCGCGCAGTTGATTCCCGGCATGAGCCCCTGGTCCGTGGATTGGACCGATTACAGTGGCGTCACCCACACCACACCGCTCAACATCAACTGCCACTGCTTTAACCCCGCCACGACCCAGGTGCTGAACCCCGCAGCATTTACGAACGTGCCCAACGGGCAGTTTGCGGCAAATCAAGCCTCGATTCGCTCGTTCCGAGCCCAGCGCCAACCTTCGGAGAACGCGAACTTCAGCCGCAATTTCCGGTTTAAGGAACGATACAATTTCCAGGTGCGTGCGGAGTTCACCAACATCTTTAATCGCCTGCAATTCCCCGCGATTAACCTGGGGAACTTCGCGACCGCTCCTACGAAGTTCACGACTGGCCCCAACGCCGGCTTGTACAGCGGCGGCTTCGGTACCATCGTTCCGGAGGCAGGAACCACCGGTCAGCGCGCCGGCACGCTGGTCGGGCGCTTTTCGTTCTAGTTCCGTGGGGCAGGTCTGCGACCTGCCCTTGAGAGCGCCCGTCAGTCACAATGGAGCGGACACGCCGCTCCATATCGATTTTGCGCCGGCGCCTCTTCCTCCGCTTCGACGGCCGCGCGAAGGTCCCCCTTTACCGCGTTCTATACCGCCTTGGTCTCGATACCGAGCGTTTTGGGGGAGACAAGGATCGGAAGGTCATCTCCGATTTCGACGGACCCTAGCCGACTTCCGGTCCTAATCCGGCAGACCTCCTCGAACGCCCTTTTCGGGTCGCCACGGCGGACTGTTGGTGCGGTGGGCTGTTGGCGACAGCTATCCGGGGGTGCTCCGCACCGGTAAACTGTGATTTAATTCGTTTAATCAGTAGAATAAAATTGAAAAGTGCTCGCTGTCGCGGTTTCATGCAGCGCAGACTAAACAAGGTGGCCCGCAAGCCGCGCGAGTTGCGCCGACAGAAGGAGAGTCACATGTTCGGCTTCATTATGTCCTACTCTTTCCGGTACCAGCCCACCGCCAAAGGCGTGCCGGCGCCGGGAACGTCGTAGCTGACTACCGTGATTCCCGCCAGCCGCATCGATCCGCCGCTCGCCTCCGGCAGCCGGTCGTTGCTCAGCAACAGGCCTCCCGGCTTCAACATGACCCCCGCGTTCTCCAGCGCCAGCGCCTGCTGGAACGCATCGTAGTAGACAAAAATATTGGTGCCCACGATCAGATCGAATCGCTCTTCCGCGGGCAGGTTCAGGTGTTCCACGACAATATCCAGATCCACCGGCTCACACGCGCGCACCACCTCCGGACGGATGCGCACCGCGCGCGTCTCCAGGCCTTGAAAGATCTCCGGCGGACGGATAGGCGCAACCACCGTTCCCACCTGATCTCCCAGCGACTTCCAATAGGCGATCTGCTCCGCCTGCCACGGACGCGACACATCGCGAGGCAACTGGACGACATACCCGGCGTTCTTCACGGCACGCTCGCGCGCGCGCTGCATATGGTCAATCACGCGCGAGCTGATGTCGAGAATCGATAACGTCAGGCTGTTGCTCTTCGCCAGCCCCAGCCGCACCAGCGAGTCGTACAACGCAAACGGTTGCAGCGTCTGCTGCGGATAATAATCGTAGGCGTATTCTTCGTTCTTGTCGATAAAATCGAGGCCGGGCCCCACCACGGCCACGCGAGCCACCTGGCCTTCGCGCAACACGCCCTGCTTCTTCAGACCGCGCAGGGTCTGTTCGATCAGGAAATCGGGCAGAATGCCGGTATCGAGCGAAACTCCCCGATCCCGGTATACCGACGACCGGTTTAAAAGCGAAGCGGGATCCTCCGGCCGTTTGAGTTCCTCAGCTTCCGCCACCCTTTGGCCCAAGCTGATCCTCTCCTTCACCACCCGCAGCAGGTTGTTATAGAGGAACACGCCGGGCTGCCGTGGATCTTCCGGGTCGATTCCCTGCCGGCGCAGCAGCCCTTGCAAAAACAAGAGCCGCTCGTTACCGCCCGGGTGGCGCAGGCCCGCCACCAAATCGTCCACCCGCGCCCGCAAGCTCCCCGCCTTCGACGCCTCGGTGATGCGATCCATCGGGACTCGTGGCTGCTTCGTGAACGAAGTGCCCAACAAGAGAAGATTCGCCATCGACTCCAAATCGCCCTGCTCGAGGCGCGCCCGAATGGCCATATCCTGCCGCTGACACCAGGCCTGCCACTGGGCCTCATCGGCAATGCGCAGCTCGGCGGGCAGGAAGCCCTTCACACTGGCGTAGGGAGCAAATGACCGGTCAGCCCCAAATAGGCTGAGGGCCGCAACGAGGCCTAAAACAAGGTAGCACAGGCGTCCGCGCCTATCCTTGCGAAACTGCGGAGCGGTCATTAGCCCAGGATAGCTTGCTAACTGGATCGCCGGCGGGTACTCTGCAGGTTCTGGCCGCTCGTGGATTTCGGCGATTCGAACAAGCGCACGAATTTTCCCGGCATCGTGCCGCTGCGACGCCTCGTGCAGCTCGGCTGCGCTCGATTGCAGCGATTCGATGTTCACGAGCATCGCTTCAATATTTATCCGCTGCGCCTCAATGCCAGCCCGGAGCGCCATGGAGACGTTCATCCTCGGTCATGCTTGCTAACGCGCGCGGCTCCGTAACGAAGCGATGCACGTCTGATTTTAAAACGAGAAGCGCGCGACCAGCGTGCCCGTGCGGCCCTGCAGAGTGGCCACGCCCGCGCCCAGCACTGAGCTCGCGGCGATTGCGGTGTTCGGCGGGTAGTAGGCGCTGATGATGCCGAAGCCGCTGGTGTAGATAGTGCCGCCTCCCGCGCCTTTGATCGGCAGGTTCTGCGGATTCGTGGTCGTCGGTGCCGGCATTAAGGTCCGGTTGAAGATGTTGACGAATTCGGCGCGGACAAAGAAGTCGTACTTGCCTTCCTTCCCTACCCTGAAATGGCGGCCAAGGTTGGCGTTCTCCGACGGCGTGCGGGGCGCGCGGAAATCCTTATACAGTACCGACGTGGACGGACACACGGCGTTGGTGGGGCAGGGCGCCCACGCGGCCGGATTCAGCACCTGCGTGTAGTACGGGTTGTAGCTGCTCAGATTATTGAGGTTTACACCCGAGGTATACAGCGGCTGGCCCGCAACCCGGATATCCTCACTCGGCAGGAAATTCAGGGTGGGGCTAGTTGGAGGCGTCAGAAAGGCGCCGCTCTGGTAATCCGCATACCAGCCGATCTGCCAATCCCTGGCGATCCAGTTGGCAACCTTCGGCAAGAAGTTCGCGCGGGGCACAGTGTAAATCGCATTGAAGTTCAAGAGCTGTGGGGGGATCTGCTGCAACGCCCACCGGGACTCTACAGGGTTGAAGAAGTCCTGGCGCGTGGGCCGATAGAAGCCTTGGCCCCAGGTGAAAGAGCCGTTCACCTGGAGACCGTGTGACAGGCGCTTGGTCGCTTTAACTTGCAGGGAGTCGTACTTGGAATCGCCAGTCGGGGATGCGCTGATGGCGATATTGCCGAACTGCGGGTACGGATAAAGCGACTGCAATAGCGAATCGCCAGTGGGGAAGCCCGCATAAGGCAGAGTGAAACCGCGCGCTTTCACCGTCGCGCTGCTGAGCGCCTGCCCCAGCAACGTGTAGTCGGCATAGTTGTTATAGGTCGAACTCGGGCACACCCCGCCCCCCGTGGAGCAGGGTCCGGTTCCGGGGTACGGGTACAAGCCGTGGGCGGCGTAGATCTGCGGGGAGATTTGGCTCAGTTCGCCCAGAGGTCCCGACGTCCAGACGGCACGGTTGGCTACATAGGAAGCTTCCATGATGAAGCTCCGCGTAATCTGCCGCTGGAAGCCGATGCTAAATTGATTGATTCGCGGCGGCCGGTTCTCGTTCTGGTCGGGTGCAATACCACCGGGGAGTCCTCCCACAGTGCCGGCGACCGGATAGATGTCCGGGTTGGTGACCGGCCAAGTTGGCGCAACAATCGACCCCGGCGTCGAGACGTTTACATACGGGTTGATCCCAGCCAGAGGATAGACCCCGTTCGTGGCGAAAACACCGCCGGCGGCATTCGCAATGAACTGGTAGTTGACTCCCCAGCCGCCGCGGATCACGGTCTTGGAATTGAGCTGATAGGCCACGCCCAGGCGCGGCCCGATCGCATACGGATAGGTTGGCTTATAAAACGAGCAGTTGCAGGTGCTCGCATATTGGATCGCGCCCGGTTGGCCGCCGGCGCTGGTATTGGCCAGGCTCGCGTCCAACTGTCCTAAGCGCCCGTGCTCTTCCTTCTCCGGAGTGGCATAATCCCAACGGAGGCCATAATCCACAGTGAGTTTGCGGGTCACTTTCCAGGAGTCTTGTAGGAACAGCGCCCATTGCTGATACCCATTGCGCCTAAACAACTCATCCGCGTTCTGCGTAATGGAACTGTAGTCGCCTAATAGAAAACTGCCGTAGCCGAAGCCTGTGCTGTACCCGTTGAAACTGGCCGTCGGAGTGAAAGGTTGCGAGGTGGGGCCGTTGCCGGTCGTCAGCAGTACTCCCGGATAGCTTCCGGCGATGAAGCCCTCGAGGATCAGCTCCGCGCCGGCCTTGAAGGTGTGGTTGCCTTTGACCCACGTCGTATTCGCGTTGAAGGTAGGCTTATACTCGTAATCCTGTGATTGGATTTGACTGGCGGTTCCGATAGGCTGCATTCCACCGTAGCCGCCTGCGCATCCCGCAACGCCGGCGGACGTTGTGCACATCCCCGAGACATACGGAAAATTGCGGTCCACTAAAAAGCCCGAAAGACCAAATTGGGAGGGGTTGAAACTCAGGAAGGGCGCGTGGTCGTTGAAACTCGTCGACATATAGCCTGCGCCCAAGTGCAGCAACAGGGTTGGCGTCACTGTGCGGTCGTAGTTCAGCCGGACCGTGGTGGTGGGAATGAATGTGCCCCGGTATCCGCCGATCTCCAGCGGCAGACCATCGGCGTTCCCCAGGGGATAAGCGATTTGCTGCTGGTTATTGTTTTGGCCCCAATAGAACGACACCTTGTCCTTGGGAGTGAAGATTTGATCGACCTTCAACGACGGGAGAGCCGCGTAATGGCCCCCGTAGATGCTGGTAGCATAATTGCCGACGAGATTCGAATTGTTCGGTTGGGGGAACAGCGCCGCAAACGCCAGCGAAGTCGGATTGAAGCGGGTCGCCGGAATCATATTGTTCGGAAACGGGTTGGCGTATCCCAGACCACTGGCGGCAACCACCCCGCGCGAGAGCGGATCGTAGATCTCATTGGCGTACATCGGGCGGCCTAAAGCATCCGTATAGGAGGCGCCGCCCAATGGGGTGGTCGGAATTCCTTGTGCAGCGCACAGGCTGCAAGTCCCATTCGGCGAGATCGCCGAAAAGTTCCCGTTCTGATAAGCCGTTGTAGGCACCGTGTCGCTGAAGGCGTAGAGATCGCGTTCCAGAAACTCCTCATAGCTCCAGAAGAAGAAACTCCTATTCCTGCCGTTATACAGTTTGGGGATGCGGATGGGGCCGCCCAAGGTGCCGCCAAAATCGTTGCGGCGGTTGACCGGCCGGAACTTGCCTCCGTTGCCGTTGCTGGTGAACGGTTGCCCTGAGTTCAGGTCTTCGTTCACGAAATAGTCGAACCCGGTGCCGTGGTATAGATTGGTGCCCGATTTCATGGTCATGTTGATGACCACGCTGCCCGCTTGTCCGAATTCCGCGGCGTAATTGCTGGTCTGGTACGCGATTTCCTGAATCGCGTCCGTGTTTGGCTGGGTCATCTGGGGATAATCGGTGGTGCTCCCCAAAACACGATTGGTCGCGTCCAGACCATCGATGCGCATCGACTCCACGAGGCTGTTGTTGGCACTGGACAGGCCGTTGACCGTCATACTTTCAGCGGTGACGGAATAATTGGTGACGCCCGGCAAGATCGCCAGAGAGTTGTAGGGATTGCGGTAGCCGTTCGGGCCCGAGTTGACCGCACCGATCCCCAGAATGGGAGCGTCGTCCAATTGCGCCAGTGTGATGTTGTGAGACTGCTCGCCGGTCTCGGTCTTGAGCAGGGAAGCTTCGGCCGTGACGGTCACCGACTCGGTGGCCGCTCCTACCTGCAGGGCGATATCTTCCTTGAGAACCTGCGTTGCCGCGATCGCCAGATTCGAATGTGTGTAGGTCTTGAATCCCTGCACCTTCACCGTAAGCGTGTAAGTGCCAACTGGCAAGTTCGGCACCGTATAATTTCCCGCGTTCGTCGATGCGCCGGAGTACACCACTCCCGTTGCCGCGTTCGTGGCTTCCACCGTCGCTCCGGGGATCACCAACCCCGTCGGATCGCTAATTGTTCCTGTGATCGTTCCCAGGCCGCCTTGCCCGAACGCCAACGGCGCAAGGATGCACAGAAACGCAATCGCCCCTACAGGCCAAACAGTCTTCATAGACTAACCCCCTTCAATGCCTCGCCCTCTACGTTATTGCGCCCTTCGACCGCCCCATGGCCATCCCCACGCTCGACTGCCAGTAGGGAGTTTATGAAACTCGCTGGCCGGTGTCAAGACCTCGAATTGAGTCCCACCATATTCTTCGGGACCTGATTAGCGCGGCGGTCGCAAGAGCTGCGGTCGGTTGGAATCGCCTCGGTGGAAGGCGCCAATGCGTTATTACGCGAGGGGTCCATCGCAGCCTTCAACCAGAATTCACCATGCCGGCCAAGAATCGCTGTCAGGTCCTCAAACCGCCAATAAAGTTACCTTCTGGGTGGCGGACAAACCGCCAACAATCGCCTGAAGCACTTCTAAGTGCGGTGCGTTGCACGGCCGCCGATGGGAACGGCTTCCTCGGTGGGATATGCCGATCCTACTTCTATTTCCCGCCTGCCAGTTCATCCGGACCGTGCCCGGAGGCGCGGTGGAGGATGCGCCTTCTTCGGGCAGCACTGCCAAGAAGTCTTGCAAGTTTCGGTGCTATGCGGAAAATAAAGCTCCGTCAGCGGACGGAGTCGAGCCCGCGCCGAAACCGGTCCGAATGGTTGTGTTCGGCCTTCGCAAGCGTTTCAAACCAATCCGCGATCTCCAGGAAACCTTCCTCACGAGCGGCGGTCGCCATGGCTGGGTAGAGCTTTGTGTACTCAAGCGTCTCTCCTGCGATGGCGGCTTCCAAGTTGTCCAGGGTCGTGCCAATTGGCAACCCAGTGGCCGGATCGCCCACTTTTCGCAGTTGGTCCAAGTGCCCGTACCCATGGCCCGATTCGCCTTCCGCAGTGTCCCGAAAGAGGCCGGCGATGTCCGGATACCCCTCGATATCCGCCTGCCTGGCGAAGTACAGATATCGCCGATTCGCCTGCGCCTCGTTCGCGAAGGCAATTTTCAAATTCTCATGCGTCTTGCTCCCTTTTAGGGTTGCCATGCTGTGCTCCTTTACGACGTGCTCCTTTACGTCTGCGCCTCCAGATCCCGTGCAAGGTAGCTTTGCTGAATCGACTTCGCCACCAATGCGGTCCAGCCTTGGTGGCTGGCGCCCAGGCCTCGTCCGTCTTCACCATGGAAGTATTCGAAAAAAAGCAAGCAATCACGCCAGTGCGGATCGCTTTGGAACTTTTCCATCGTCCCGAAGACCGGGCGGCGGCCACCCTCGTCGCGGCGGA
>Ga0209415_10000708_pt1 | contig 62340 bp, 53 predicted proteins | sample PeaSoiSIISIP2007_FD_187696 | JGI IMG/M metagenome (GOLD analysis project Ga0209415, IMG submission 187696) | Peat soil microbial communities from Weissenstadt, Germany - SII-SIP-2007 (SPAdes) (version 2) | ecosystem: Environmental > Terrestrial > Soil > Wetlands > Peat | place: Germany...
TCGATGACCCCGGTGCGCGCGGTGTCGGGGCCGCGCGGCCGGACAGCCGGAAAACTCAGTCCGACAGGCTGCTAGCAGATCATCCCGCGGCAGCCTGTTCAGCACGTGCATCGGCTTTTCCGGTCGGGGTCAGCGCGGGAGCACAACCCGACCGCCACCTCACGCCATCACGCGGCCAACGGTTCAGCCTCCGGCCAACGATGCTGCCGTACCGCCTGCACGAAGGCCGACAACGGCGACGACCAGCGACGGCCCGCCACGGTCACCAGGCACACTTCGCGCTCGATCGGCGGATCGATCACCGGCCGGCTGACCACCCCGGCAATCGTGTTGGAATATAACGGCAGAAAGCAGACGCCCATGCCGGCGGCGACCATTGTCAGTATCCAATCCTCGCGCTCGCTGCGGAAGCAGCGCGCGAACCGCACGCCGTTCGCCGCACAGATCTCGCCCAGCACGTGATTGTACTCGCAGTTGACGCGCGACAGATAGGAATGCCCGTCCAACTCCGCGACGCGCACGACGTTGCGGCGTGCGAAGGGATGGCCCGCTGTCCTCCTCGTAAGGTGTTGGTCAGCGACGCGGAGGTACCGGATCGCGTGACGCGGCGGAAATGCCGATGCCACATAGTGCCGATGCATGCCGGTTATCGTCATGCCGGACCAGTCCTGCTATCCTGACCACTGACCACTGACCACTGACCACTGACCACTGACCACTGACCACTGACATGAACCTCGACACACGGCTGCGCATCGGCATCCAGACCATTCATCGCCGCACCGAGCCGGCGACCGCCGCCTGGCATCCGCGCATCGACGAGCTGGTTTCGCTCGTCAATCTGGTTGATCGGTGCGGCTATGACTCGCTCTGGGTGGGCGACCACGTGTCGTTCGCCGTGCCGATCCTGGACCCGCTGTTGCAGCTCGCGCAGGCCGCGGTGGTCAGCCGCCGGCTGACGCTGGGCACGTTAGTGTATCTTCTGCCGCTGCGGCATCCCGCGCCGGTAGCAAAGCAGGTCGCCACGTTGGACCACCTGACCGAGGGGCGGCTGATCTTCGGCGTCGGAATCGGCGGCGAGTTTCCCAAAGAATACGAAGTCTGCGGCGTGCCGCTTAACGAGCGCGGCGCGCGTCTCGCCGAAGGCGTCGCCGTGTTGCGCAAGCTATGGACCGGCGAACAGGTCAGCCATGCCGGACGCTTCTACGGGCCGTTCACCGATGTGCCAATGCGCCCGCCGCCGCGCCAGCCGGGCGGCCCGCCGATCTGGTTCGGCGGCCGAAGCGACCCCGCGTTGCGCCGCATCGGCCGCATCGGCGACGGTTATCTGAGCTACGTAATAACGCCCGACATGTATCGTGCCGCATTGGCGAAGATCGCCGACGCCGCCGCACAGGCGGGCCGGCAGCTTGGTCGTTTCGGCACCGGCCATCTGTTGTTCGCGCGCCTCGACGACACCTACGAACAGGCGCTGGATCGCGCGACGGAGACGCTCAGCGTTCGCTATGCGATGGATTTCCGTAAGCCGGCCATGCGCTATTGCGCGCTCGGCACGCCGCAGCAGGTCGCCGAGCGCATCCGCGAATTCCACGCCGCCGGCCTGCGCCACGTCATCCTCGATCTGCTGGGTCCGTACGAGCAGCGCCATGCCCAGATCGAGCAGTTTGCCGTGGAGGCGATGCCGTTGCTGCGGGACCTGACCGCCGCGTAAAGCCGTGCTAGGCTGCATCCGGTCCGAATGGGGGAAGCTACCATGAAGCTGGCATTTTTCGACGACTACAAACTCGGCGTGGTAAAGGGCGACAACATCGTCGATGTCTCGTCCGTCGTGCGCGACATCCCGCACACCACGCCCGGCAACCTGATCAACGGCCTGATCGAGCGCTTCGCCGACTATCGTGCCAGGCTGCAGGACGCCGCGGCCGGCGCCCAGGGCGTGCCGGTGTCCAGCGTGCGCATCCGTCCGCCGCTGCCGAAGCCGGGCAACATCGTCTGCATGGCGGTGAACTACATGGAGAACGGCACGCTGGCCAAGCCGGCGCCGATCAATGCGTTCCATAAGGCTTCCACGGCGATCATCGGCCCGGGCGACACCATGGTGCTGCCCGATGTGCCCGCGACAATCTTCGAGGGCGAGGCCGAGCTGGCGGTGGTCATCGGCAAGCGCGCCACCAAGGTTTCCGCGGCCAACGCGATGGACTACGTGTTCGGCTATATCAACTTCATCGACGGCTCGGCGCGCGGCCTGCCGCCGCCCGGCAACGTGTTCTTCCAGATGAAGTCGCGCGACACCTTCGCGCCGATCGGGCCGTATCTGGTCACCAAGGACGAGATCGCCGACGTGCACGAGGTGCCGATTAAGCTGTGGGTGAACGGCACGCTGAAGCAGGACTTCAACACCAACGACATGGCGCACAACATTCCGCGCTGCATCGAGTGGGCGACGTCGATGCACACGCTGGAGCCGGGCGACATCCTGGCCACCGGCACCAATCATCGCGGCCTGTCGTCGTTCATGGACGGCGATAAGGTGGAACTGGAGTGCAGCGGGCTGGGGCGGCTGAGTTTCAACATCCGCGACGACCTGAAGCGGACCTGGCTGCGTGAGACGCGGCTGGATCGGCAGCAGGCCGGCAAGGAAGGCCCGACGCCGCAGGTTTCCGGCAAATACGCGCCGGGCACCTGATGCCGGCGTATCTCGTGGTCCGCGCGGTCGTTGCCGATCCGGCCGACCGCGCGGATTTCGACGATTGGTATCGCACCGAGCATTTGCCGGATGCGATGCGTGCCTTCGCCGCACGTGCCGCCTGGCGCGGGTGGAGTCGCACCGATCCCGCCGTGCACTGCGCGTTCTATCGTTTCGGCAGTGTCGCGGCGGCCGAAGCCGCCACCAACGGAGAGACGATCAAGCCGCTGATTGCTGAATTCGACCGACGCTGGGGCTCCCGCGTGACCCGTACGCGGGAGGTTCTCCGCGTCATCGACGAGCTGGAGGCAGCCCCATGAGCGACCCGGAAATCCTCGCCCTGCGCGAAATCATCGCCTCGCGGCCGCGTGCGACCGACATTGCGCAACGCCGGCGTGACATCGACGCGCGCGGCCTGCAATTCGGCCTGGCGGATGACGTAACGGTGGAGAAGGTCAGCGCAGGCGGCGTAGCGGCGGAATGGACCGCAACACCCGGCGCCGACCGCACCAGCGTCGTGCTATACCTGCATGGCGGCGGGTATGTCATCGGCTCGCTCGACAGCCACCGGCACGTGGTGGCCGAAATCGGCCGCGCGTGCGGGGCACGGGCACTGGCGATCGACTACCGGATGGCGCCGGAGCACCCGTTCCCCGCTGCGGTGCAGGACGCGCTTGCGGCGTATCGCTTCCTGCTCGATAGCGGCATCAAGCCAGGCCGCATCTGCATCGCCGGCGACAGCGCCGGTGGCGGGTTGGTCGTTGCCGCGATGCTGGCGATTCGTGGTGCCGAATTGCCGCAGCCGGCCTGCGGCTGGTGCATCTCGCCCTGGGTCGTTCTGGCGTGCACCGGCGCATCGATGCGGGACAACGCGACGCGCGACCCCACCGTGCAGAAGGAAGGAGTGCTGGAATTCGCCGGGATCTATCTCGCCGGCGCCGATCCGCGTTCGCCGCTCGCGTCGCCGATCCATGGCGATCTGCGCGGCCTGCCGCCGTTGCTGATCCAGGTCGGCTCGGTGGAAACCTTGCTGGACGACGCACTCAGTCTTGCGCGCGTTGCCGGGTTGGCCGACGTATCGGTCGATCTTCAAATCTGGCCGGAGATGATCCACGTCTGGCACCTGTACCATCCGCAACTCACCGCCGGCCGTGGCGCCATCGCGGTGGGTGGCGTATTCGTTCGTGGCTGCACAAAGGAATCCTGATCGATGACCATCCGTTTCGATGACCGTGTGGCGATCGTCACCGGCGCTGGTGCCGGCCTTGGGCGCTCGCACGCCATGCTGCTGGCCTCACGCGGCGCCAAGGTCGTGGTGAACGATCCGGGCGGCGCGGTCGACGGGCGCGGCGACCAGCACACGGTCGCCGACAAGGTGGTGGCGGAGATCAAGGCCGCCGGCGGCCAGGCCGTCGCCAGCTACGATTCCGTGGCCGATGCCGCCGCGGCGCAGCGCATCATCGACACGGCGATGAACACCTGGGGCCGTCTCGATATCCTGGTGAACAACGCCGGCGTGCTGCGCGACAAGGCGTTCAACAACATGGACATGGCGGACTACGAGTTCGTCAACCAGGTGCACCACTTCGGCACGGTGTACTGCACCAAGGCCGCCTGGCCGATCATGCGCAAGCAGCAATACGGGCGCATCGTCGTCACCACCTCGGGTTCCGGCACCGTCGGCAATTTTGGTCAGGTGAACTATGGCGCGGCGAAGATGGCGGTGAACGGCTTCATCAACGTGCTGCGGTTCGAGGGCGCGAAATACAACATCCGCATCAACGCAATCTCGCCCTCGGCGCGCACGCGCATGACGGAATCGCTGCTACCGCCGGACATCGCGCAATACATGAAGCCGGAGTTGGTCTCCCCCGCGGTGGCCTGGCTGTGCAGCGAGGAATGCGACCAGAACGGCGAGATCATCGCCGCCACCGCGGGCGGCTATGCGCGGGTGCAATACTTCGTCACCGAGGGCGTGCAGTTCGATCCGCTAGAACCGGTGACCATCGAGATGATCGCCGAGTCGATCGACAAGATTCGCGACCTGTCCAAGGCCAGGCCGTATACCGGCCTGATGGGCAACGTGACGGAAAAGCTGCGCGAAATGGGGCGCATCAAGTAGCTGCACGTATTGTTCCGTTATCGGTCTAGACTTCCAGCCACTCCCGCCGCACGTCGCCGTTGGCCGCCAACGCGTCCGGCGTGCCGTCGAACACGATTTGCCCGTGCCCCATCACATACAGCCGCTGCGAAATCCGCAGCGCGATCGTCAGCTTCTGCTCCACCAGCAAAATCGCCACCCCACGGCTTGCAATCTCCGACAACAACGTCCCCACCTGCTCCACCAGCCGGGGCGCCAGGCCTTCGGTCGGTTCATCGATCAGGATCAGATCAGGATCGCCCATCAACGTGCGGCACATGGTCAGCATCTGCTGCTCGCCACCGGACAGAACACCTGCGCTGGTGTTCTGGCGCTCGGCGAGATTTGGAAACAGGCGGAACACGTCATCGAACGTCCAGCGGCCGAATCTGCCGGCGCGTTTCATGCCGAGTTCCAGATTCTGCCGCACCGTCAGCGTGGGGAACACCTGCCGATCTTCCGGCACGTAGCCGATGCCGGCGCGCGCCACGAGATCGGCGCGCAATCCGGCGATGTCGCGGCCACGATAGCTCACGACTCCCTGTGGCGGCACCAGGCCCATGATCGCCTTGCACGTGGTCGAGCGGCCGACACCGTTGCGTCCGAGCAGACTGACGATCTCGCCCTCGTCCACCGCCAGATCGACGCCATGCAGGATGTGGCTCTGGCCGTAATAGGCGTGCAGGTCGTGCACTTCGAGCATCATGCGGCGAGCGCCCCGAGATAGGCTTCCTGCACCGCACGGTTGCCACGGATTTCTACCGGCGGGCCCGAGGCGATGATCTGACCATAGACCAGCACCGTGATCGTGTCGGCAAGATCGAATACCACCTTCATGTCATGCTCGACCATCACCAGCGTGCGGCCCTGCGTCACGCGACGGATCAGCGCGACCGCGTATTCCGTTTCGCTGTGGCTCATGCCGGCGGTCGGTTCGTCCAGCAGGATCACGCTGGCGCCACCGGCGATCGTCATGCCGATCTCCAACGCGCGCTGTTCCGCGTAGGACAGCAAGCCGGCCATCGTGTCGCGCCGCGCGGCGAGGTTCAACTCCTCCAGCAGCCGCTCGGCCTCGTCGTTCAGCACGCGCTGCCACGCCAGCGGATGCCAGAACGAATACCGGTAGCCGCGGCTCCACAGCAGGCTGCAGCGGATGTTCTCGAACACGCTGAGCCGATGGAAGATCGACGTAATCTGAAAGCTCCGCGACACGCCGAGGCGGTTGATCCGGTGCGGCGGCAGGCCATCGATGCGGTTCGCGCCGACGCGGATCTCGCCGGAAGTGATCGGGAAGCGGCCACTAATGAGGTTGAACAGCGTGGTCTTGCCGGCGCCGTTCGGGCCGATCAGTGCGTGGCGCTCCCCCGCCGCCACCTCCATGTTGACGCCGCGGATGATCTCGATTTGGCCGAAGTTCTTGTGAACGTCCCGCAGTGTGATGGGTGGCGCGGTCATCACGCCGCACCGGCGCGCGGCAGGGCAGCGGTCAGGTTATCCCACACACCGCGGAAGCGGGCGGCCTCGCGCAGCAGCCAGTAGCCGCCGCCGAACAGACAGAGCAGCGACACCAGCCACGGCGTGGTGCCGGCGATGTCGAGTGGGTGACCGAACAGCGCGAGCTGCTTGCCCTGCGCGGCACCGATCGTCAGGAATGACAGCAGCTCCACGACGCCGACGAAGCCGAACAGCGACAGCAACGCGGGTACCAGCAGCCGCAGATACGGCAACAGCAGGCGGTGCAGCAGCCCGGCGCGCGCGATCGGCGTGTGCGCCACGATGATGCCGGTGAGTCCGGCCGGCGCGAACGTCACCATCGCGATGAACAGCACGCCGACATAGATCAACCAGGAGTTCGACATCAGGCTGACGCCGCTTTGCATCGCGGTGATCAGCACTGCGCCGAGCACCGGCCCGACAAAGGTGGTGGCACCGCCGATATAGGCCATCAGCAGCGCATTTGCGGCAAGCGGCGCGGCGACCGCGTCGAAGGTGACGATCTCGTAGGTGATAGCGAACAGCCCGCCGCCGATGCCGGCGAAAAATCCGGACAGCGCGAATTGCAGGAAGCGCACCACGCGCGGGTCGTAGCCGACGAACTGCGCACGTTCGTGATTGTCGCGACAGGCATTTGCCATGCGGCCGAGCGGCGTGCCGGTGTGGTAGTACATGGCGGCCGCGGCGATCATCATCCAGGCGACAATCAGGTAGTAGACCTCGATGGACTTGCCGTATTCCAGGCCGAACAGGCTGATGCCGATTTCTCGGTCGGTCTTGATACCGCCCTCGCCGCCGAAGAAGTGATGGAACATGGTCGCGGCAGTGGTGACCAGTTGCACGATGCCCAGCGTGATCATCGCGAACGCGGTGGAGCGCTGCTTGGAGGCGACATAGCCGACCACAATCGCCAGGCCGAGGCCGCTGAAGCCGGCGAGCAACGGCATCAGCTCCATCGGCACGGGCAGCTCGCCGGCGCCGGCGGCGTTGAGGAAATGCACCGTGCTGTAGCCGCCGAAACCGAACAGCACCGAATGGCAGAACGACAACAGTCCGGCCTGGCCCATCAGCATGTTGAACGACAGCGCGAAGATCACCATCATGCCCATCTGGCTCAGCATCGACAGCACGAAGCCGGCGTGGCGCGCATGCTGCCAGTCGTAGAACAGCCAGGGCAGCACGACGGCGATGGCGAGCGCGATCAGCCAGGGCCAGATAAGGAAGCTGCGGGTGCGCGACTGCGCCGGGTGCAGTACGCGGACGTCTGGCGACTGCGCGGCGTCGCTCATGTCTCGCGCGTCCCAAGCAGGCCGCGCGGCCGGAACAGCAGGATCAGGATCAGCAGCGCGTAGGGCACCAGCGGACCGATCCGCGATACCGGAATGGTCAGGATTTCTCCCAGCAGGTCATTGGCGGTCAGCGTGATCCCGAGCGGCTTCAGCAGGTCGGCGAAGGAGTAGTCGATCACCACGGAAAACGTCTGCACCATTCCCATGAGAATCGAAGCGATGAAGCAGCCGGCGAGCGAACCCAGTCCGCCGAAGATCACCACCACGAACACGATCGGTCCCATCGCGTCGGCCATGCCCGATTCGGTGGTGAGGTAGTTGCCGGCGATCACTCCGGCGAGTCCGGCGAGCAATGAGCCGCCGGCAAACACGATGGTGAACACGCGCGGCACATTGTGGCCGAGCGCGCTGACCATGCCCGGATGGGTGAGCGACGCCTGGATGATCAGACCGATGCGGGTCTTCTTCAGCAACAGCCAGGTGGCGCACAGCATGCCCGCCGATACCAGCAGCATGAAGCCGCGATACGCGGGAAAATTCTCGCCGTATAGCGTGAACAACGGGAAATCGAGCCCCGCCGGCACGCGATACGGCATCGGCAGCATGCCCCAGACCATTTGCACGGCGCGGCCGATGATGAACACCAGGCCGAACGTGAACAGCAGCTCGGCGATGTGGCCATTGTGGTGCACGCGCCGCAACCCCCACACCTCGATGGCGGCGCCGATCAGGCCGCACAGTACGGGCGCGAGCACCAGCGCCGGCCAGAAGCCGACCCAGCGGCTGATCTGGTAGGCGAAATACGCACCGAGCATGTAAATGCTGGCATGCGCAAAGTTCAGCACGCCCATCATGCTGAGGATGAGCGTAAGGCCGCTCGCCAGCATGAACAGCAGCATTCCATAGACCAGGCCGTCGAGCAGCGAGATCAGGCCGATTTGCATGGCGTCAACGGCCCACCCTCGTGATTTGCGACGGCAATTATGGCCGCTTCATCTTGCAGGTGGTCGGCAATGTCTCTTCCGCGGTCGGCACCTTGGCCTCGGTCTTCCAGCCCAGGCCGGTCTTCTCCACGTCATATTTGACGTCCTTGGTGAACACCGCTTCGTAATAGGGAAGCAGTAGCTGGTGATCCTCCTTGCGCATGATTTCCGTTGCGCCGAACAGGTCCTTCTGCTCCATGCCTTCCAGAGCCAGCGCGACCTTTACCGCGTCGGTCGAGCCGGCCTGGTTGATCGCGCGCACCAGCATCTGGAACTGCGTCACGCTGGGCAGGGCGATGAAGGCAAAGTCGTGCGTCGCGCGCCAGCGCTTGAAGAACTCCTCGGCCTCGGCGTTATGCTCTTCCACCGGGACGTTCTCATGGTCTTCCATCACCGACGTGAGGCGGCCGTCCCCGGCAGCGCCGATCGCGGTGGCGGCGCCGATCACATGCCCGAGATAGGTATCATAGCGGATATTGAGACCGGAATCGACACCCGCCTTGATCAGCAGATTAAGGTCCGGCCCATAATTGCCGGTCAGCAGCGACTGCGCGCCGGACGCCTTTATCTTGGTGATGTACGGCGCGAAGTCCTTGATCTGCATCAGTGGGATGAATTCGTCGGCGACGATCGTGATGTCGGGACGGTACTGCGCGAGGAACCGCTTGGTATCCTTTTCGATCGACTGGCCGAACAGGTAGTCCTGGTTCACCAGGTAGACCGACTTCACCGACTGCGGCAGCGACTTGATGCGCGCCACCGCGCGCATCTCCACGCTTCCGACGAACCGGAAATGCCAGAAGCTGCACTGTTCGTTGGTGAGTTCCGTGGCGAGCTGGCCGCAATTCAACTGCAGCAGGCGATTATCGGGATTGCGCGTATTGTACTTGGTCACCGCATCGATCAGTGCCGAGCCGACATTCGAGCCGACGCACGACATGACGAAGGGCAGGTTCTGGTCGGTGACGCTCTTCAGCGCGATCAGCGCCTCGGCTGGCTGCAGCTTGTCGTCGAACGTGACCAGCTCGAACTTCCGCCCGAGTGCGCCGCCCTTGTCGTTGATGTAGTCGATAATGAACTGAAACATCTTCAGGCTGGCGTCGCCGCCCTGGGCGAAGGCGCCGGAGAACGGATCGATGTAGCCGATCTTGATCGTATCGGCGGCTAACGACGGCTGCGCGCAGAGCGCGGTAATAGCGATTACAGCGACGGCGAATGCACGCCGGATGAGCGATGTCATCATTCCTCCCAGGTGCCTTGCGGCCCGATTATGGTGATTTGTTTGCCTTGGCATCAGGCTAGGCAGATGGCCCAAGGTGAGTCAATCGAAGCGGAACGGCGCCGACGCCGGATTTGCACATGCCGTCCGATGCGGTGCGGCCGGGGCAAGAAATGCTCTGCCGGGACGGCGCATCGAAAAAATGTCTTGCTGATTTTTCCCGACAAACGGGAAGGAAAATCTTTCTTGCCCGGGGGTATTGCATAGTCGGGAGAATAGTCTTCTCTAACTGCGGTAGCGCGGCGATCCCGCCGCGCTCCTACGCCGGGGTTTCGCCACGTGCCGACCAACTTCGCTACCGGCGCCCGCCTGCATGTGCCGGATTTTGCCCCCGGCTCCGTCTGGCTGGTCGGCGCCGGCCCAGGCGACCCGGGTCTGCTGACGCTGCACGCGCTGCACGCGCTCAATACGGCGGACGTCGTGTTGCACGACGCGCTGGTGCCGCCTGACATCGTGGCGCTGGCGGCGACGCCGCGGCTGCACAGCGTCGGCAAGCGCGCCGGCGGCGCCCGCACCCATCAGTTGCGCATCAACCAGAAACTGATCGCGCTGGCACGGCAGGGGCAGCGCGTGGTGCGGCTGAAGGGCGGCGATCCGCTGATCTTCGGCCGCGGCGGCGAGGAGGCGTTGGCACTGGCCGCCGCCGGTGTGCCGTTCCGCATCGTGCCCGGCATTTCCGCCGGCATTGGCGGCACTGCCAGTGCGGGCATTCCGCTGACCCATCGCACGCTGGCGCGCAGCGTGGTGTTCGCCAGCGGACATGACGCGCAAGGCGGCCTGCCGGACGACCTCGACTTCGCCGCGCTGGCACGCAACGACGTGCTGGTCTTCTACATGGCGCTGCGCCAGGCGGACGCTATCGCGGCGCGGCTGATCGCCGCCGGCCGCGCGCCCGACGAGGCGCTTGCCTTCGTCAGCGACGCCACCACGCCGCGGCAGCATGTGACCGAGGCGACGCTGGCCACTGCCGGCGCCGTCGCGGCAGGCCTCGACCGGCACGCACCGACGCTGATCGTCGTCGGTCCGGTCCTGGCACTGCGCGACATGATCGCACCTTTGCAGCAAGTGACGCCGATGACGCTGGAACACGCGCCATACGCCGCCGCGGGAGTCCACCAATGAGCATGCCGATTGCACTGGCCACGGCGCCGTTCGCCGACGACCAACTGGGAGAAATCCGCCGCCTGATCAGCGGCGCCACCGCAGAGCAACGGCTGTGGCTGAGCGGCTACGTCGCCGGGTTCCAGGCGGCGACGGAAGCGCCGGCTGCACCCGCCGCGCCGCCCGCGGCGAAGGCGAAGCTGACCATTCTCTACGCCACGGAATCCGGCAATGCCGAGGCGTTGGCCGGCGCGGCGCGCAAGTCGGCGGCACGGCTCGGCTTTGCCGCGAAGACGGTCGACATGATGGATACCGCACCGGAACTGCTCGCCGGTGCGGAAAATCTGCTGGTGATCGCCAGCACCTGGGGCGAGGGCGATCCGCCGCAACGCGCGGAAGGCTTCCTCGGGGCGTTGATGGCGGAGGACGCGCCGCGCCTCGCCGGACTGCGCTTCGCCGTGCTGGCGCTGGGTGATCGGGCCTATGCGAAGTTCTGCGAAACCGGCCGGCAAATCGATGCCCGGCTGGAAGCGCTGGGCGCCACGCGCATCGCCCCGCGCATCGACTGCGACCTGGAGTTCCAGAAGCCGGCCGCTTCATGGATCGATGCGACGCTGCGCGATATCGCACCGGCGGCGGGGGAAACCAGCGCCGCGGTGATCCATGTCGATTTCGCCCGTCCCGGCGCCGCCGAGGATCGGGCCCGGTCGTTCGACGCCGAGATCACCGCGCAGATCAACCTCAACAGCAGCCGCTCGGACATCGAGACGCACCATGTCGAGTTGTCGCTGGCGGGCTCGGGCATCGCGTACGAGCCGGGCGACTCGCTAGGTTTTTCCCCCCGCAACGATCCGGCGCTGGTGGAAGACGTGCTACGCTTAGCGGGGCAGGATGGCGACGCGGCGCTGCACACGGCGCTGGCCGAACGATTCGACATCACCACGCTGACGCGGGCGCAGGTCGCCGACTACGCCGCGCTGACCGGCGACGCGACATTGCGCGCGCTGGCGGAGGACGCGACGCGCGTCTCGGAGTTCACGCGCGACCGACAATTCGTTGACTTGCTGGGGGCGGCACCGAACAGGCTGACGGCAGAGCAACTCACCGCGCTGCTGCGGCCGTTGCCGCCGCGACTCTATTCGGTGGCGTCCAGCCGTGCCGCGGTGGGCGAGGAAGCGCACCTGCTGATCGGCGCGGTGCGCTGGGCGAGCCACGGTCGCGCGCGCAACGGTGTGGCGTCGATTGACGTGGTGGAGCGGCGCGGCGTCGGCACGACGCTGCCGGTCTATCTCAAGGCAAACCCGCATTTCCGGCTGCCGGCGGATAGTGCTGCACCGATCATCATGATCGGGCCGGGCACCGGAGTCGCGCCGTTTCGCGCCTTCATGCAGCAGCGCGAGGTCGCCGGCGCCACTGGGCGCAACTGGCTGTTCTTCGGTGCGCGGCGCTTCACGCACGACTTCCTGTATCAGCTCGAATGGCAGGACTGGCTGCACGCAGGCGTGCTGAGCCGGATCGACCTCGCCTTCTCGCGCGATCAGCGGGAAAAAATCTATGTGCAGCATCGCATGTGGGAGGCGCGCGGGGAATTATTCGCGTGGTTGCAGGATGGCGCCGCCGTCTATGTCTGCGGCGACGTCAAGGCGATGGCGAAGGACGTGCACGCCATGCTGCTGCGGGTGATCGCCGACCAGTCGGGGCGCGATGCCGACGGCGCGGCGGCGTATCTGCGCGACATGCAGCGCGCCGGCCGCTATCTGCGGGATGTTTACTGATGGGCAGCCGCCTGAGCACCGCGGAAACCGCGCGGACGCTGCTGCGCACCATGCTGGACGTGTTCCCCGGCCGCATCGCCGCGGTGTCGTCGTTCGGTGCGGAAAGCGCCGTCGTGTTGCATATGCTGGCCGGGATCGATCCCGCAGTGCCGGTGATCTTCCTCGACACCGGCAAGCTGTTTCCCGAAACGCTGGCGTACCGCGATTCGCTCGTCGCGTTGCTCGGCCTGTCCGACGTACGCAGCGCACGGCCGGACGCGGCGCGGCTGGCGCGGACCGACGCGGCGGGAACGCTGTGGCAAACCGATCCGGATGCATGCTGCTGGCATCGCAAGGTCGAGCCGCTGGAAACCGCGCTGACCGGCTTCGCCGCCTGGATCACCGGCCGCAAGCGCTACCAGGGTGCCTCGCGACGCACGCTGGAAATGGTCGAGGCGGGGCCCGACTCACGCATCAAGCTGAACCCGCTGGCTGCCTGGAGCGCGGCGGAAGTCGAGCGCTATCTGGCGCAGCATGACCTGCCGCTGCATCCGCTGCGCACGAACGGCTATGGCTCGATCGGCTGCACGACCTGCACGCGGCCGGTGCTGCCTGGCGAGGATTCCCGTGCCGGCCGCTGGGCCGGCAGCGGCAAGACCGAGTGCGGCATTCATTGCCCGCCCGCCGAGCCCAACTCAATCTGGACATCGCCCGCATGACCCAGCTTTCGCGCAACGAGACGATCAAGGGGGAGAGCCGTTTCCTGCGCGGCACCATCGCCGAGGGCCTGCGCGAGCACGTCACCGGCGGGATCGCCGAAGACGACCAGCAACTGACGAAATTCCACGGCATCTACCAGCAGGACGACCGCGACCTGCGCTTCGAACGCGCCAAGAAGAAGCTGGAGAAGGCGTTCATCTTCATGGCGCGGCTGCGCGTGCCGGGCGGTGTGCTGACGCCGGCGCAGTGGATCGCCATGCACGACATGGCCGCCGAACGCGGCAACGGCACGTTGCGGCTGACCACGCGGCAGACCATCCAGTTCCACGGTATTATCAAGAGCAACCTCCAGCCGGCAATTCAGGCGATCAATGCGGCGATGCTGGACACTATCGCCGCGTGTGGCGACGTGAATCGTAACGTGATTGCGTCCGTGGTGCCGCAGGCTCCCTCGGTGCATGCACAGGTGCTGGACTGTGCGCGCGCCATCAGCACGCATCTGCTGCCGCACTCGCGCGCCTGGCACGAGATCTGGATCGGCGAGGAGAAGGTGGTGGGCGGCGAAGAAGAGGACGAACCGATCCTCGGCCGCACCTATCTGCCGCGCAAATTCAAGATCGCCATCGCCGTGCCGCCGCAGAACGACGTGGACGCCTTCGCGCACGAGATCGGCCTGATCGCCATCGTCGAGGACAGCAGCGTGGTCGGCTACAACGTTGTGGTCGGCGGCGGCATGGGCATGACGCATGGCGAGCCGGACACGTTCCCGCGCACCGGCGACCTGATCGGCTTTTGCACGCCGGAACAGGTGGTGGACGTGTGCGAGAAGGTCGTGACCATTCAGCGCGACTGGGGCAATCGGAGCGATCGCAAGCACGCGCGGCTGAAATACACGATCGAGGCGCACGGGCTTGATCGGTTCTGCGCCGAACTGACCGCGCGGCTGGGTTTTGCCCTGGCGCCGGCGCGGGACTATGCGTTCGCGCGCTCTGGTGACCCGCTGGGTTGGGTGGAAGGCGAAGACGGGCGCTGGCACTTCTTCCTGTTCGTCGAGAACGGCAGAATGCAGGGCGAACTGCTGGCCGGCCTGCGAGTGGTGGCGGCGCAGCATGATGGTCGCTTCATCCTGACGCCGAATCAGAATTTGGTGATCGCCGACGTTGCCGCCGACCGCAAGCCGGCGATCGAGGCACTGCTGCACCAGCACGGGCTGACCGAGCCGGGCGTGTTGCGCCGCAATGCCATGGCTTGCGTCGCGCTGCCGACCTGCGGCCTCGCGCTGGCGGAGAGCGAGCGCTATTTGCCCGAGCTGATCACCGCGCTGGAAGCGGAATACGAACGCTGCGGCCTGCGCGACGACGAGATCATGATCCGCATGACCGGCTGCCCGAACGGCTGCGCTCGGCCGTATCTGGCGGAGATCGGGTTGGTGGGCACTGGGCCTGGGCTCTACAACCTGTATCTCGGCGGAGCGTTCGACGGCTCGCGGCTGTCGAAGCTGTATCGCAAGCAAATCGGCCACGATGCGATCGTCGCCGCGCTGGCGCCGCTGTTTGCTGCCTATGCGACGGACCGGCGCTGGGGCGAACGGTTTTCGGAGTTCGTCATCCGCACCGGGGTGGTGGCGGCGACCACGGCGGGCAACCGCTTCCACGCGCTCGAGTAACCTCTCCCGCGCACCGCGCGGGGTTGAGCCGCGAAGCGGATCAACGCGGCGCGCGGCGCCGGGTGAGGGTGATCGGGTCGCCCCGAAGCAAAAGCTACGTGCCGCCCCGCTGCACCCTCACCCTCGGTGCTCGCGCGCCTCGACCTCCCGCGAAGCGGAAGAGGTTTGCGAACCTAACGCTGCACCAGTTCCACCATCACCCCATCCGGGCCGCGCACGAACGCCAACCGCAGGCCGGCACTGCGCGTGAGCGGTCCGATTGCGATCTCGGCGCCCTTGGCCCGCAGTTCCTCCACCGCCGCGTCAACGTCGTCCACCGTCAGCCCGATATGCTCCACGCCGTAATACGGAAACTGCGGCGCGGCCGCCGTCGGGTCGTGCGGATGCGCCGGCGCGACCAGCACCTTCTGTCCGCCCAGTGTCATCGAAACGCGCATCTGCCCGGGATACAGCGTGCCGGGCGGATAGATGTCGCGCCGCACCTCGGCGCCGAACATCGTTTCGAAGAACCGTCCCATCGCATCGGGATCGGCACTGCGCAGATGCACATGGTCGTAGCGGTAATCGCGCATGGGTTTTCCTCCCTCGATAATCCGGCGGTCTCGACGGTCCGCCACGGATTGGCGAGGATAGCAGCCACACCAGAAAGCAACACCACGGGAGCAAACGATGACCGGCACCGAGGAAAACTTCGACTACATCGTGACCGGCGCCGGCTCGGCGGGCTGCGCCGTCGCGGCGCGGCTCAGCGAATCCGGCCGCTACAGCGTGCTGTTGCTGGAAGCCGGCGGCAACGACACCAATCCGTGGATCCACATCCCCATGGGCTTCTACAAGGTGTTCGCCAATCCACGGGTGAACTGGATGTACCAAAGCGAGCCGGAGGAAAAACTCGACGGCCGCACGCTGTACCAGCCACGCGGCAAGGTGCTGGGTGGCACCAGTTCGATCAACGGCATGGTCTACATGCGTGGCAACGCCGCCGACTACGACGAGTGGCGCCAGCGCGGCTGCGAAGGCTGGGACTACGATTCCGTGCTGCCCTACTTCAAGAAGGCGGAAGACCAGGAGCGCGGGCCGGACGCGTTCCACGGCGTCGGCGGTCCGTTGCGCGTGTCGAACCAGCCACGGCGCGTCGAACTGGCCGACCGCCTGGTGGAAGCGGCGATCCAGGCCGGCCTGCCGGCGAATGACGACTTCAACGGCGCACGACAGGAGGGCGCCGGGTACTTCCAGAGCACCACCGGCCAGAGCAAACGCTGGAGCACCGCGACCGCCTACCTGCGTCCAGCGCGTGGCCGGCCGAACCTGGTGGTGCGGTCCAATGCGCAGGCAACACGCATCCTGATCGAAAACGGCAACGCCACCGGCGTGACCTATGTCAGCAACGGCATCGAACACACCGCCCACGCGCGGGGGGAAATCATCGTCTGCGGCGGTGTGTTCAACTCGCCGCAGCTTCTGCAACTGTCGGGCATCGGACCGGGCGCGCTATTGCAGGAGAAGGGCATCGCGGTGGTGCGCGACCTGCCGGCAGTCGGCAGGCATCTGCAGGATCATTTCTTCGTTCGTCTGGCGTATCGCTGCACCAAGCCGATCACCATGAACGAACTTGCTAACAGCCTGCCGCGCCGGGCGCTCGCGATGGCGCAATACGTGCTGTTCAAGTCCGGCCCGTTGGCGGCAAACGGCGTCACCGCCGGCGCCTTCGCGCGCAGCGACAAGCGGCTGGAACGCCCCGACCTGCAATTCAACTTCACCCCCTGGAGCTATGCCACGCGCGACCATACCGGCGCGGTGCCGCATCCGTTCCCTGGCTTCAGCCTGAGCGCTGTCCACCTGCGCCCCGATGCGCGTGGCAGCGTACTGATCAAAAGCCCGGACCCGCTGGCGCCGCCGGCGATCAAATTCAACTTCCTGCAAACGCCGTATGACCTGCAGGCGCTGACCGCGGGCATGCGACTGGCGAGAAAATTCACCCAACAGCCGGCGCTGGCGCCCTATGTCGCCGCGGAGATCGTTCCGGGCCCCTCGGTGAACAGCGATGCCGAGTTCGAGGCCAATATCCGGCAGACCGCCAGCTCCAACCTGCATCCGGTCGGGACCTGCCGCATGGGACCGGAAGGCGACACGGTGGTCGATGCGCGTCTGCGCGTGTACGGCGTCGGCCGTTTGCGTGTGGCAGACGCGGCGATCATGCCAACGGTGCCGGCCGGCAACACCAACGCGCCGTCAATCATGATCGGTGAGAAGGCCGCCGACATGATCCTGCAGGATGCGGCAGCGATGCCGATGCGCCGGTTCGTGGCGTAGCCCGGTTTGCATGCGCCGCCGCCGCCGGCGCGGGCTTGCGCGGCAAGACGGGGGGAGCGAAAAAATATGTTGTTCGGTGCGGTAATGTTCTTCACCGCGGATTCGATGGCGCCCGGCGCGCTCGGCCGGGAGCTGGAGGAACGCGGGTTCGAATCCCTGTGGGTGCCGGAACACTCGCACATCCCGGTCACCCGCAGCACGCCGTTCCCCCGCGGCGGCGAGCTGCCGCGGCCGTATTACGACATCATGGACCCGTTCCTGGTGCTGACCGCCGCAGCGGTCGCCACCACCACGTTGAAAATCGGCACGGGTGTCTGCCTGATCAACCAGCGTGATCCGATCCACACCGCCAAGCAGGTGTCATCGATCGACCAGCTCTCCGGCGGACGCTTCCTGTTCGGTGTCGGCAACGGCTGGAACCGCGAGGAAATGGAACACCACGGCACCGCCTTCGCCACCCGCCACAAGCTGTCCCGCGAGCGCATCGAGGCGATGCAGGCGATCTGGACCCAGGACACCGCCGAGTATCACGGCGAGTTCGTCAACTTCGCGCTGATGCAGACCTGGCCCAAGCCGGTGCAGAAGCCGCATCCGCCGCTGATCGTCGGCGGCGCCTGGCCGTATGGCGCGCGCCGCGCGGTGCGCTACGGCAATGGGTGGATCCCGCGCGCCGGACGGCCGCAATACGACGACGTGACGAACTTCCTGCCGCAATTCCACGCGATGGCGCGCGAGGCGGGACGCGATCCGGCGTCGCTGCCGATCACCATCTTCCGCATACCGGAGAACCTGGATCGGCTGCGGCACTATAGCGGGCTCGATGTGGCGCGCGTGGTGATCAGCCTGCCGGCGGCGAAGGAAGACGAGATCCTGCCGATCCTCGATCGTTGGGCGCCGTTGATGCGGGCCATGGCGGAATAAGCACGGGCCGGCCTGGCAGGTTGCCCGGTCACTCACAGCGAGATAGTGTTGCTGTAGATCAGCCGGGCGCGCGCCAAGGCCGCCTTCCCGAGGCGGCAGACTGTTCATGCGGCCTGAAAGGCTGAAACCGAACCGACGGAGCGCGCAGCCATGACCGAAGCCGATGTCATCGCTCTGTTCCAGACGCCTGAGAAATTGCTCCGTCGCTGCTATCTGCACATCGCCGGCGGCAGCACGTGGACACCGACATACAACAATTCCGCGCCGGCGCCGGCCAACGGCCAGGCGACGACCGCCACTTTCAAAGTTTCGATCGGCGGCGGCCTTCGGACCCCGCGGGGCTTTACCACCGGGCTCAGCGGATTGCTCGGCAAGAGGAAGGATCGCGAATTCGTCAGGATCACCAAGCAGGAGGGCGAGGCCAAGGCCGTCCTCGCCGCCGACGAGTTCAATGCCTATTACATCCCGATGGTGCAGACCTTCGACGTGAGGGAAGGCGCCAGCCACTACACGCTGCCGACCAACGGTGCGCCCGACGTCATGATCACTTCGAAACTCTCCGGCTGCATTTTCGGCGTGGGCTCGGACGCCGACGGTGCCCTCCTGGTTAGCCATGTGAAAGCTGACGCCGACATTGCCGACGATCTGCAGCGCGGGCAGGATCAGCAAGCCCATGTCGATAGCGGTTTCACATCCAAGGATGGCCAGTTCGCCAAGGGCCAGGACTATGACGACTTCGCTGCCGTGATCGGCAAGCGTACTGGAACGGACTGGAAGTTCTACCTCCAGGCCAGCACGCAGCGACCCGACGCGACCTATGTCATCAGCAAGCTCGCAGTAATCGATTGAAGCAGTCATTCGGTTCCTTATTCCCAGACGGAACCGGCAAACCGGCTTGCAACCACGATCCGCTTCCGGCCTGACCGCGCGGGTTGTGGGCCTGAATAGGGCGTAGGACGCCCGGTTCCAACGCCGCACGCGCCCCCGCCGTTACGCGAGTTGACTTGCCTCGGCCAATAGCCCTAAAGCGCGCGCTCTCAATGGCGGGCATAGCTCAGCTGGTAGAGCGCCAGGTTGTGGTCCTGGATGCCACGGGTTCGAGTCCCGTTGCTCGCCCCAACACCCCCCCTCTGGCTGGTCCCGGGCACGGCGCGACACGCGTTAAGCCGGCGGTAATCTTGCGCCGGCACAGTGCGCGGCACGGCAGCAACGGAGTGAGCCATGCCCCGCCGATACACGCTCATCAGCCTCTTCCTGGCCTGCGTCTTCACCGCCTCCCTGGCCCACGCGGCCCCCGCGACCCCGGACGAAGCCAAGGCGCTGGCCGAGAAGGCCGCGGCGCACATGACCGCCGTCGGGCCGGAGAAGGCGATCGCCGACTTCAACGACGCCAACGGCGGGTTTGTCGACCGGGAGCTGTTCGTTGTGGTCTACAGCCCCGACAACAAGATCGTCGGCTCCTACGGCGTGCCGGTACTGAACGGCAAGGACGCCACGACGCTCAAGGATGTCGAGGGCAAGGAGTTTGGCAAGGACATCATCGCGCTCGCCAAGAGCCAGGGTTCCGGCTGGGTCAGCTACCGCATGACCAATCCCGCAACCAAAAAAATCGCCGAGAAGACCTCCTGGGTGATCCGCGTCGGCGACTACATCGTGTTCGTCGGCGCCTTCAAGAGCTGATGTCCCGCGAGCATCGTCGGCGCCTTCGGCTGGGGCGGCTGGCCGACCTGCCGATCACGCTGAAGGTGTTCCTCGCGCCGTGCGTGATCCTGGCGGTGCTGCTGGGCCTGGCGTTTGCCTCCCTCGGCATGCTGTCCGCCGACAGGACGCGTCTGCATGACATCAGTGCAGGTGCACTCCCCGCCTATCAGCGCGCCGCCGAGGCGAAGGACGCGGTCAACACGGTGCAGACGGCGCTGCAGCACATGCTGTCGGTCGCCGCCAACGAAAGCGACCCGGCGCGCGTTGGCAAGGCGGCCGCACCGGTCGGCCAAGCCAGCACGGCAGCCACCGAAGCCTTCGGCCGGTTGTCGGGCGCTGCCGCGGGCAGCGATACCATCGCGGCGCTGCGCAAAGGTCTTGGCGCCTACCAGGCCGCATTGGCCGACGTGGTCAAAACGGCGGCCTCCGACCCGGCCAGCGCGACGATGCTGATGTCCGACGTGGAAGACCACTTCAACACGCTGTCAACCGATCTGGACCGCTACCGCGGCCAGGTCGAGGCAGCCGGCCAACGCCTGGCCCAGGACGCGACCAACGCCGCCGATCGCGCCCGTCTGCTCCTGCTCGGAGGCTGCGCGGCGGCCCTGGCCGTCTGCATTCTGCTGACGATCCTGGCGGCCCGCGCCATCGCCCGGCCGCTGGTGCAGCTTACCACGACGATGGGAGCGCTGGCGGACGGTCAGCTCGACCGCACCGTCCCGGCGATGGAGCGCCGCGACGAAATCGGTGCGATGGCACGCGCGGTGGACGTGTTCCGCGCCAATGAGCAACGCGCCCGCCAACTCGCGGGGGAGCGGGAGGCAGAGCATGCCGCTCGCGCCCGCCGCCAGGCCGCCATGGACCGGCAATTGCAGGATTTCGGCGGATCGGTCTCCGGCGTGTTGGCCAACCTGGCCGCGGCGGCCGAGGGGGTACGCGCAGCCTCCGGCGAAATGACGCAGGCCGCTCACCGCACACGTGACCATGCGATGCGCACGGCTGAAGGGGCGAACGCCTCGTCGGAGAACCTCGCCGCGGTTGCCGCCGGCGTGGAACAGATGTCGGTCAGCGTGGACGAGATCAGTCGGCAGGTGGCGCACGCCTCTGCCGCGGCGCGCATCGCGGTGGAACGCTCGGCGACGACCGACAGCAAGGTTGCCGGCCTCGCCGAGGCAGCGGATCGGATCGGCAGCGTGGTCCAGCTCATCGCCACCATTGCCGGCCGGACGAACCTGCTGGCGTTGAACGCGACCATCGAGTCCGCCCGGGCCGGCGCGGCGGGCAAGGGATTTGCCGTGGTTGCCGCCGAGGTGAAAGCGCTGGCAGCTCAGACCGCCAAGGCGACCGAGGAGATCGGCGCGCAGATCGTCGCGATCCGTGCCGCGACCGGCGAGGCGGTCGATGCGGTGCATCAGGTCGGCGCGGCGATCGGCGACGTCGATACCGTGGCGACGGCGATCGCTGCCGCGGTGGAACAGCAGGCGGCGGCCACGCGCGAGATCGTGGCCCGTGTGAACACGGTGGCGCAGGCGAACGGCGAGGTGACCAAGGCGATGGCGGACGTGTCCGACGTCGCGGGATCGGCCGACGGCGTCGCCGGCACGGTACTGGACGCGGCCCAGCAGATCGGTGGCACATCGGACGCGCTGCGCCAGGAGGTGGACGGGTTCCTGGCCGTGATGGCCCGGCATGACTAGGCAGAACGCCGCCGCTACGAGGGCATCTCCGGCCGCGGCCATCGCGCGGTGCTGGAAGCGCCGGGCCATGCACAGACAGAGGCGGTGATCCGGGACATTTCTCGCGGCGGCATTGCACTTGCGGTGTCCTGGCCGGGCGCCTCGGGTTCGAAGGTCATGGTCGCATTGCCCGGCACGGCCACGCCGATCCGGGCCCGGGTAGTCCGCAGCGGTAACGGACGCACGGCGCTCGCGTTCCGCCAGGAGCCTGCGGCGCTGGCAAACGTGGATAGAGCACTGGCGGCGATCGGCGGCGAGCCCGTGCCGCGGGCGGCATAGCGGCTGATTGGCCGGCCCTGCACGAGGTGCTTGCGTTTCCGGACCAGGAGATCGGCGTCGATGATCCAATGCGGTTCGGCCGGTATTTCGGCCGGCTCAGCGTGCATCCGTCCTCCACCAACTCCGACTACGCGCCGGAACCGATCGTGTTCTACACCAAAGCCGGCCGGCGACCTGCTGCAGCCAAGGAACGGGCGGCAGAAGATTTAATCCACGTTCAAGGCAAAGCCGGCTAATCTTGGGGTGGACCGGGGATCGAGCGCCGTACCCCGCTGATCGTCACGGTAACCCGAGCGCCCCGGACCCAATAGCCGGAGGACTGGTCCGATGATCACTATCGAGGCTGAGCAAGAGCATTATTGCCTGGTGACAGATGGTCGATTCTGGACAGTGATTGAGCGCCGGGCTGGCAAATATTATCCGTTGGGGAACTGTTCGCGGCCCGGTGTCGCTCTCGATGAGCCGACGGCCGCCGCACTCTTCCGCGAGGGACGATGCTATCCAGAACGGGTCGCACGCAATCGGCTGGCGGATGTAGCCTTGGAGTGGCGGGGCCTGTTTGAACTTATCCGATAGGCGATAGACCAGTCAGGGTAACATCACAGAAGCGTGAGGGGGAATTCTTTTCGCTGCGGCTGCGCGGAAAGGCGGGAATGTACTTTTTCGACGCGCCGCGATCCGGATCGGGCCATTCGTCAAGGAGGATACCATGTATGCGGCCATTCGTCAGGGCAAAGCAAGGGCTGGCCAGGCTGAAGAGCTGGCACGCAGGATCAAGGATGGGGCAATCCCGATCATCAGCGATGTCCCGGGGTTCAAGGCCTACTACGTCATCTATGCGCCGGACGACACGGTGACGGCGATCAGCATCTTCGACGATTATAAAGGCGCCGAGGAATCCAACAGACGCGGGCTCGCGTGGATTGAGCAAAACCTCGCGCCGCTGCTGATCGGACCAGCCACAGCAGTGGCCGGGCCGGTGATCGTGCACACGCTGGCTTAATGCGCAGGGAATAGCCGGCCCACACAGAGACAGGCACGCTTTACAACATGCGAATGCCAGAGTCCGCCGCGACGAAGCCGCGACGATGTAGTACGCATTCTGAGACACCCCGGCCGATCTGCCGCCCTGAAGATGCGCCATGCTTGCGCTGGATCCGGCCATTCAATTCGCCGACATTGCCCTCGATCACGTGACGCGTGAGTGCCCCAACAAGGTTGACCACCGCGTCTTGTGGGACAGCCGCTCGATGCAGCATGCCGCGGTGCATGGACATGTCGCGCTGACATCCTTGTCCGACGCCGATCCAACGACGAGGATTGCCGACGCGTCGGTATCGGGCAAATATCGAACCCGAAACGCCAGGGGACACCGCCATGCCGAGCCGCAAACCGGCCCGCTATGAACTTTACATCATGGTATTGCTGGTTCTGTTCTGGGGCTGCATCGGGCTCAACCGGGTCGGCATTGGCTTCATCTTTCCGATCATCGTGCCGGAATTCCACATGCAGCTCTGGCAGGCCGGGCTGCTGATCTCCGGCACCTCGATCAGTTGGGCGTTCAGTAGCTGGATCGGCGGATGGCTGTCCGACAACCGCGGCCGCCGCGCAATCCTGTTGCCGGCCGTCGCATTCACGGCCTTGGCAACTGCGGCGATGGGCGCGACCTGGAATTTCCTGTCGATGTTCGTGGTCCGCGATCTGCTGGGTCTAGGCGACGGTATCGGCTGGTCGGTCGGCCAGGCGACCATCAGCGAGGCGACGGCGCCGCAGCGGCGCGGCTTCAACCAGGCGCTGTACAATGCGGGCTACAGCTTTTTCGGCGTCGGGCTCGGCGCGCTGATCATCACCACCCTGACGGCGCATCTTGGCTGGCGTTGGGTGTTCCCGATCATCGGCCTGGCAACCGCGGTCGTGTTCGTCGCCCTGTTCGCGGTGATGCACGAGCCGATACCGCACGCGACGCGCCGCAAAGTCGATTGGCACGCGGCGGTCGGGCTGTTGCGAATCCGCTCGGTGCTGTTCGTTACGCTCATGGGCTGCGCCATGCTTGCCTGGCTGCAGCTCTCGATCGGCTACAACGTGCTGTTCCTGACCAAGGTGCGCGGGTTCAGCCTGGTCGAGGCCGGGACCATCGTCTCGGTCTGGGGCCTGATCGGAACGGCCGGGCAGGTTTTTCTCCCGTTCGCGTCGGATTATCTGGGCCGGCGCCCGGTCATACTTCTGAGCGCCCTGCTGTGCGCGATAACGTTGGCCGTCTATATCGCCGGTGGGTTCGACCTGGGCGGCATGCGCCTGCTGGCGGGGGCGAGCGGGTTCTTCGGCTTTGGGCTCGGTCCCATCGTCATCGCCACCTGCGTCAGCGAGCTGGTGCCAGAGGGGATGCGCGGCGCCGCTCTGGGCATGACCAATTTCTTCGCGGTCATCATGGGCACCGCCGTGATGCCGGTCGTCGGAGGCATTGTCGCCGACCATTTCGGCCTCGGCGCCGCGCTCTGGCTCGCGGTTGGGGCGCAGATCGTGATGGCCGTGCTGGTCGTCGGGATCAGCGAGACGGCACCGCGCATCGTCGCCCGCCGGGAGGCGTCGGCGCTGGCGGAATGAAGCAATCGGGCGCGCTGGCCACATCGTCAGGGGTCCGCACTCAGGCGTTTCCTTCGGTGGCTCGACCGGAGTGCTCCAAGCGGCAGCGTCCCAGGCGAGGAACTCAGCCGGCGTCATCGGCGCGCAACTGGAATTGGTCAATCCGTCATGACCGCGTTCAGCCTGGCCCGCACCAGCAACGCGGTCGGATGACTGATGGCTGCATCAGCCTACCGCACCGGCCGGACCTGCGTATCGATGCCGCGAAGGTGGCTGACCATGATCCCGCGCGCGACCGGCAGTCCCGCCGGCAGCGCGACGCTGGTTGGACATGGCCGGACGCGCGAGGTGATCGGGCAGACCCCGGCGAATCCCGCGTGCTCGGGGAGCGCCACCGATGAAACAACGAGCGTCGGTCGCGTTCCGGCTTGCTCCGGCCCCTTCGTTGGATCGACGTTCGTACTCCGCACGGCATCACCCGGCCGGCCGGCGGGCCGCGTCGCGTGGAATGAGCGAATGCTTGATCTCGCAGAGCTCCTCGAGAAAGCGCAGATATTCGAGCAATGCGGTGGCCGCGGCGCGCATCTCGGCGCGGAACGCCGTGGCCCCGTCCCAGGCACGTTCATGCGCCACCGGCGTTACCCCATCCGGCCGGCGCGCCTCGTAATCGAGCAATCGCGGATGCCAGCGACTCAGTAGCGGCCGCAACACGCCGTTGAGCATGAACAGCAGAATTTCGGCCAGCGAGATGTCGATCGAGCCGTGACGCTCGGTGAGTTCCGGGCCCGCCTTGACCAGGGTGTCGCGCACCTCCTGGAACAACCGATAGTAGGAGTTCAGCGCCTCGCGCAGGATGCCTTCGTCTTCGCCAAGCCCGACGACCGCGACCCGGGTCACCGTCTGGACGTAGACCGTCCAGCCGACGCTACGGTCCAGATCGCTGCGCTCCCAGGTGCCCTCGAAGGACAATTCCGGCAGCAAAGAGCCCAGTCCAGGGATCGGCAGGCTGGGTAACTTGAAGCCCAGCTTCAGGGATTTCAGCGGCATGGCGAAGCGGCCTCCGGCCCGTTTGTTTTGCTGGCTTGACAAAGCCGCTTGCGCCGCTGTCGATTCTCTGGCGGAGGGACGATGTCGGACCCAGGCATATCCTGCATCATATTGCACAGCAGCACGGACAAGCCAATCGTGTCCGAGTTAGTGCGGCTGGCGCGCCGCGACCTGCCCCAGTACGACATATGGTACGACGACCGCGACATGAACCTCGATCTCGAGGTCGACGAGAACATCAACCGGCGTATTGCCGAGGCCCGCGTCGTCGTTTTTTGCGTTGGACCAGCCGGCCTCGGACCGTATCAAATATCGGTCGAGCTGCCGTTGCTGCAAAAGCGGCTGGAAGCGGCGGCGGCGGGTGGGCCGCCGCTGCGGCTCATCCCACTTCTGCTGCCTGGCGGACTGAAGATCGCCATGCCGGCGATGATGACCACCCGTTCGATCGTGAACTGGGATCGCGCTTGCCGAAGCCACTCGGAGCTGTGGCCGATCATCCAGCGGCGCATCGCGCTCGGCATCGATGAACCGGCCCCGCCGCGCGCCGAGGCGATTGAAGCCTTCAAGCCAGCCATCGAGAAACTGGCCGAAGCGGCGATGACGAACTCCGGCCTTACCGTCTTCATCGGCGCCTATGGACAAGCGCCGGACAACACCCAGGCCGGCCAGCCCGGCACGCTGACTGATCAGTTCCTCAAGCTGATGGACTGGCCAAGCACCCAGGGCCATGCCGTGCCCTGGCCGTCCGAGGCCGCCACCTGGGCCGGCATCGCGCAGAAACGCACCCGCCTCATGCTCGACCTGAAGGCCCGGGTGGAACGGGCGAATAACGATCCATCCGACCTGATGCAGAGCATCGCTGATCTGGCCGAGCGCTGGAACCGGATCGCCCGAGAGCGCAACGCCGACATGGAGCGGCGCAACTGGCGGCTGCTGCTGATTTCGACCCAACTCGACCAGCAGATCGAAACCAGCCTGGCGCGCAAAGGGCTGCGGTTTTTCCGCCTCCTGCCGACGGTCCGAAAAATCAAGGCCTTCCGTGCCGAACGCTGGGTGCCGGGGCTGCCGCCCCAGCCAGTGCAGGCGAGCATCGTCGAGGACCGGCGCAGCCCGCTGAGCGCCATGACCATCGACGACATGAACGACACCTTCAAGGACGATATCGATATTGTGCTGGTCAAGCTGTGCGGCACGCTGGATGACCCAATGTCACTGGTGATCTCCAGCGCGGATTTCCTTGAGCTCGGCGACCTGCTGAACGACCTGCCGAGCGACGTACAGGGCTGGGCACAGCAGAACCCCTTGCTCATCCTTGGCAGCGGCCTGTCGAGCCCGCTGGCACTGCTGGTCAAGTCGCGCGTACTGGCGGCCGGCCCCACCGACAGCCGGCCGACGATCTGGGTCGCCAACGATGAACCGCAGGATGCGCTGGGCCGGATCGAGGATCAATTGCTCGACCTCACCGGCGGCATCAGTGGCTTCTGTCGGATCCTCAAGCTGTCCGACGTGGCGCGCGGGCCACAATATGCCTTCGTTCGCGAGCTGACAGAGGCGTTAATGTGAGCGACGCCAGCGCATCGGTGCCGTTCTGTCCCTACAAGGGGCCGGAATCCTTCACCTTCGTCGACCGGCCGCTGTTTTTCGGGCGGCGCAGCGAGGACCGGCTGCTGGCCGCCCGCATTGCGTTGCAGCCGTTGTCGATCATGACTGGCCCGGCCGGCTGCGGCAAGTCGTCATTGCTCCGCACCGGCGTGGTGCCGACCCTGCTCGCCGGTGGCTGGGCCTGCGTCTATGTCCATCCGGGAGATAACCCGTGCCACGAGATCGCCCGCGGGATCCGCGTCCAGACCCAACCCAATGCGGCCACCGAGGCCGCGGTGTTGGATGTGCTTCGTCGCACTTACGGCTCTGTTAGTAATGGCGGCGATCCGCGCCTAAGCATGGCGCGCAGGTGGTTCGCCGAGCTGCCGGTGGACGCCCCGGCGAGGCTGCAATTGCTGGTTCCCGACGGCGGCGATCCGCGCAGCGTGCGGGCACTGCCGTTTCTGGCACAAGCCCTGTCGGGCCTGATCGACGACGACGCCCTGACCCGGCGCCTGACCGGCGCGCCGCCACCGGGCCGTGCGCGTGATCGCGCCGGCCTGACGCTCGACGCCGCGAGCAAGCTCATTGAGGGACTGCCGGCCACGGCCGACGGCACTGCCGAGGCTGGTGCCGACATGTTCAGCGAGACGGAGCAGTTTTTTGACAGCGTTGCAGCGCGGCGCGGTTACCGCGGTCTCGTTATCGTCCTGGACCAGGCTGAGGAGCTGTACACGCGCTTCGGCCTTACCGCCGCCACCACGGCGGCCGAAGAGCTCCAGCCATGGACCACCCGTGCCGAATTCTTCGCCGACCTGCGCAAGCTGCGCGAGCTGCTGAAACCGCCGCGGGAGGCTCCGCTGCGCGTTTGTATCAGTCTGCGTCGCGAATGGTTCGCCGAGATGCGGGTGTCGCTTGGCGATCTCGCGCCCGGTGAGGACGCGGTGCACCATATGGCCCTGTTCACCCGCGGCCAGGCAGAAGAGGCCTTGCTGGAACCGGCCAAGGCGCTCCAGGTGACCTGGGAGGAAAAAGACGCCGCTCCCGGCGTGCTGGACGGCCTGACCGGGGAAGACGATCGGATCGATCCGTTCCTGTTGGCGATAACTACGACCCTGGTCTGGAAACACGCCGTTGACGCGAAGCACGAGCGCACCATCACCTGGTCGCACGTGCTGGAGGCGCTCGGGATGCCGCAATCCGACAAGCGTCACGGCATCCTGCTGGAAGCGGCGGTGACCCGGGCGCTGGACGTGGCGCTGATGGGGCACACACTGGCGCAGCAATTCGACATGCTGGAACTGATCCGCAGCCTGGCGACCCCGGCTGGCACGCGCTTGTTCCTGCCCAGCAGCCAACTCATCCACCAGCCGCTGCGGCGACCGCAGCAGTTGCAGGCCGCGCTGACCGCGCTGCAGGACGCGAAGTTGGTGCGGGTTGAGACCCGTGGCACCGGCGACGTTGACGATCCCGACGTCGAGATCCGCCACGACCGCCTGCTGGAACCGGCGCGCCGCCGGTTGCACGACCTGCGGCAGCGCGAGACCGCGGCACCGGCGCGCAATACGGTGCTCGAGCGACGCAACCGCGCCCAGTTGCCGCTCGCATTGAACCTGCTGCGGTCGCTGCCGGTAACCCCGCTCGACCTGGTGGACCGCGACACGGCGCTGTGGGACCGTCTGCCGGCCTTCGTCCGCGACTGCGTCGATGACAATGCCGACCTGCTGCAACTTGATGAGCCGGCGGCCCTGATGCGGTTGTCCGGACTGCTGGGCCGGCCGCTGCGCGACCGGCGGCCCGACCTCAAGCCAAAGGACGCCGAGGAGGCACTGCGGGAGCGCGCGGCGTGGCGCACCGCGGTGCTGGAGACCATCGACGATGTCACCCGCCCACGGCTGCCAGGCGAACGTACGGCGGCCGTTTCCCCCGACCAGGCGAGCATCCTCGCAAACGCGAGCGAGCCGGATGGCGAGCAGTTGCTGGCGCTGATCGAAACCACGCTGTGCCAGGACGCTCCGGATGCACCGCAGGAGGTTGCCGTATGGATCAGCCGATGGCGAGCGTCTCGATGACCGCCCCAGGACCGCAAGCCACACGCCCGTCGGACGGGAACGGCCTGCCTGGCGGCTCCGCCGCGGACGCCGCCAACCGGCCTGACACATTGAGACCGGTACGTGACCTGCTCCGCCGTGCCGCGACCGCCGAGGAGGATTACATCCGGCAGAACGCCATCCTGGCGTGGGCGGCGCTCATTGCCAAATGCGAGGCGGAGGCCCCGGGCGAAGACGCTGCCAAGGTGGCGGAACTCGTCGACGCCGTACTATGGCGTCGTCCTGAAGAACCGGCGCTTGCCGATGGCGCAGTGCTGCGCGCCTCACGTGACGCCTTGAGAGCGCTGCCTGGTGCCGCCCGCGACGAGGCGGTAAACGAACTCACAAAACAGTCGCGCGTCCGTGACGAGGCCAGCAAGGCAACCCGCGCAGCCTGGCTGCTGATGGCCTTCCCTCCCGCGCCCGGGCTGAAAAACGGGCTGCTGTCGTTGTTCTGGCGTTTCATCCGGCGTCGCCAGCAGCTCAAGGACGCGGCGCGGCCGCTGCGAGCCGGATTGATCCCGTTGTTCGCCAGCACCTGCGCCGTGGCCTTGATCTGGAGTGCGCTGGCCTGGGGTATGGTGCGGTTGGCCGTCCCGGACCCGCCTGGCGACACGCTGTACCTGCATGGCCTTCTGTGCCTGCCGGTCGCACTGATGACAGCATGGGCCGCGACGCCTCGACTGCTGCTGGCGTCGCAGGCCGATCGAATCGTCGATGCGCTGTGGTCGGCGTTGCTGGCAAGCGTGGTGTTCATACTGACGGCGTATTTGAGCAACTACAGCAGTGACGGTCCGGTCATGGCGAAGGATGACATCGCCGCCGCCAGTCCGCTGTTGGCGACGGCACTCGTATTCGCCGGCGTGGCGATCGTACGATGGACCGGCCCGCGGTACGGCGGCATGCGCGGCGCCGCATCGTTAGCCGTTGGAGCGATCGCCGGTTGTCTTGGTATTCTGCCGGCATTCCTCATCTACGGCGGTTACAATGTGCTGCTTCAGTTCGGTAGCTTCAGCCGGCTGGGCAATGCACCGGCCATCCCGTTGGCCAGCGCCTACTGGTCCTTATTGCCGGTCATGGCCAGCGCCGGTCTCGGCTCGACATGGTCAAATACAATGCGGGTCCCCGTGCTGCGCCGGCTCGCCGTAGGGTCGGACAGCGCCGTGCGCCGGGGTGGGATAGCCGGCGGCGGAATCGTTCTGGTGCTGGCGATCATCGTCTTCGCCTGGGGTGCTGGCGTGACGTCAAAGGTGGCGGTGATACGCGGTTTGCCGCCCCTTGGCGCGGCGGACTCCACGTGCGCTTTGCAACCCCCGCCGTATGTCACTTCCACCGTCGCGTCCCTGCCGTTCGGGCAGCACTATCCGGTGATGGTCTGCGCGACACATGAGGTCGCGTTCTATTCGCAGATCGCGCCGGTCCCCGGGCGACAACCCGATACCGAGCTCGTTTTGCACGACGCATCCGGCGCTCAGGTGGCGACAGGCCATGGAGTGAAACCACCGGCGTTGACATATCAGGTCAAAGGCCAGTTCAGCGGCGACCTGTGCCTGCAGCCCTACCAGTCGGATGTCTGCGCGATCGGTCGACCACCCAATGAGACAGCCGCCATTGGCATGATGAACCTGCTGCGCAGCGGAGAAATGCTGACCGGAGAGCAGCGGGAATCAAACCAGGGAGCTGTATCCTTCACGATGGCCGATGATCTCATCGCGCTGATCAAGCAAGGAGCGCGTGGCAGCGAGGAGCAGATCCGGTCCGCCCACCCAACTTCTCACTAGGGTGATACCAACCGACGGAAAGAATGATGCTCGGCTGGCTTTGGCCCCTGCCGTCATGGCCGGCCCCGGTCATGTCGGCGGCCGTTGTCCCAGGCGAGGTACTCGGTCAGCGTGATCCGCTAGTGTTGTGATCTTGACGTTTCGGCCCGGCCGGTTCCGATGCCGCAGGCGGGGTCAATTTGCCCAGACGCGGCTATTGCTGAAGCGCAAGTCATCAGTAACCAGGCCTCTCACCGTTTCGATCGGTCCCGCCGCACTGCAATTGCCGCCAGTGCTTGCCGCATTCCGTTTTGCTGCGGCTGCCCGATCAAGAAACAGGAAATCGGAACACAGATAAGCAGGGATAAAGACTGATGAACACAGATGCACCGTGCAAATTCAAAGTCCAGCACTGGAGCGAACCCTCGCATGGATGAGCGCACGGGTCGCGCCGTGTGCCGACCCGATCGCCCTCACCCTCGCCGCTGACGCGTCTCGACCTCTCCCGCGCGCAGCGCGGGAGAGGTTCCTAAGCGGTCCGGTCGCTCTCCACCCCCAGCGCCGCCTGCGCCGCCGCCAGGCGCGCCACCGGCACGCGGTACGGGCTGCACGACACGTAATCCAGCCCCAGCTTCTCGCACAGCGCGATCGACGCCGGGTCGCCACCATGCTCGCCGCAGATGCCGACCTTCAGGTGGTTCTTCACCGATCGCCCCTTCTCCACGCCGATCCGTATCATCTCGCCGACGCCCTCGGGGTCTATCGACACGAACGGGTCCTTCGGAAACACCCCCGCCTCGAGATATTTCGGCAGGAATTTTCCGGCATCGTCGCGCGACAACCCGAACACCGTCTGGGTCAGGTCATTGGTGCCGAAGCTGAAGAAGTCCGCGATCTCGGCGATCTTGTCGGCCACCAGCACGGCGCGCGGCAGCTCGATCATGGTGCCGACGCTGTACTCGATGCGCTGGCCGGCCTCGGCGAACACCGCCTCCGCCACCTTGTCCACCTGGGCGCGGGTGATCTCCAGCTCGCGCCGGGTGGCGACCAGCGGGATCATGACCTCGGGATGCGGCGGCTCCTTGCCGGTGTCCTTGGCCATTTCCAGCGCGCCCTCGAAGATCGCGCGCGCCTGCATCTCGTAGATTTCCGGGTAGGAGATGCCCAGCCGGCAGCCGCGATGCCCCAGCATCGGGTTGGCCTCGGCCAGTTCAGCGGCACGGCGGCGGATCGTGGCAACATCGGTTCCCAGGCCCTGCGCCACTTCCTCCATCTCGGCATCCGCGTGCGGCAGGAACTCGTGCAGCGGCGGATCGAGCAAGCGGATGGTCACCGGCAGCCCTGCCATGATGGTGAACAGGGCGCGGAAATCCTCGCGCTGGAACGGCAGCAGGCGGGCGAGCGCGGCGCGGCGGCCTTTCTCGTCGCTCGCCATGATCATCTGCCGCACCGCGCCGATGCGTGTCGGATCGAAGAACATATGCTCGGTGCGCGACAGCCCAATGCCCTCGGCGCCGAACTTGCGCGCGGTTTCAGCGTCCAGCGGTGTCTCGGCATTGGCGCGCACGCCCATGCGGCGGGCCTTGTCGGCCCAAACCATCAGCGTGGCGAAGTCCTCGGACATCGCCGGCTCCACCATCGCCACGGCGCCGACGTACACCTCGCCGGTGGTGCCATCGAGGGTGATGATCTCGCCGTCGCGCACCGTCTTGCCTGCCCCCGACAGCGTCTGCGCGTTGTAGTCGACGGTGAGGGCGCCGGCGCCCGCCACGCAGGGCCGGCCCATGCCGCGCGCCACCACCGCGGCGTGGCTGGTCATGCCGCCGCGCGTGGTCAGAATGCCGCGGGCGGCGTTCATGCCGTGGATGTCCTCGGGGCTGGTCTCGATGCGCACCAGGATCACCGCCTCGCCCTTCAGCGCGCGGCTCTCCGCCTCGTCGGCGCTGAACACCACCGCGCCGGACGCGGCGCCCGGGCTGGCCGGCAACCCCTTGCCGAGCAGGGTGCGCGACGCGTCGGGATCGAGCGTCGGGTGCAGCAACTGGTCGAGCGCCGAGGGGTTGACGCGCCGCACCGCCTCGTTCTGGTCGATCAGCCCCTCGCGCGCCATGTCCACCGCCATGCGCAAGCTGGCCGCGGTGGTGCGCTTGCCGTTGCGGGTTTGCAGCATGTACAGCTTCTTCTGCTGCACCGTGAATTCCAGATCCTGCATGTCGCGATAGTGCTGCTCCAGCGTCGCGCGCACGCGCATCAGCTCGGCATAGGCCTCCGGCATGACGTCTTCCATCGGCGTCTCGCCCGGCTTGGCGCGCGTCTTCGACACCGGCTGCGGCGTGCGGATGCCGGCCACCACGTCCTCGCCCTGCGCGTTCACCAGATATTCGCCGTAGAATGCGTTCTCGCCGGTGGACGGGTCGCGGGTGAAGCAGACGCCGGTGGCGCAGTCATCGCCCATGTTGCCGTACACCATGACCTGCACGTTCACCGCGGTGCCCCATTCGGCCGGGATGTCGTGCAATCGCCGATAAGTGATCGCGCGATGGTTCATCCAGCTTCCGAACACCGCGCCGATGGCGCCCCACAATTGCTCCTGCGGGTCCTGTGGGAACGGCTTGCCGATGTCCTGCGCCACCATCTCCTTGTAGGCGCCCGCCACGCGCTGCCAGTCGTGCGCGGTCAGCGCGGTATCCTCGATGACGCGGGCGTCCAGCTTGGCGTGTTCGATGATCTCCTCGAACCGGTGGTGGTCCACGCCGAGCACCACGGAGCCGTACATCTGGATGAACCGGCGATAGGAATCCCAGGCGAAGCGCGCATCGTGGGCGGCAGCGGCGAGGCCTTCCACGGTATCGTCGTTCAGTCCGAGGTTCAGCACGGTGTCCATCATGCCCGGCATGGACACCCGCGCGCCGGAGCGCACCGAGACCAGCAGCGGGTTCTTCGGATCACCGAACTTGCGTCCCACCGCCTTTTCCACCCGCGCCAGCGCGGTGCGCACCTCGTCCTTCAGGCCGGCCGGGTATTGCCGGTGGTTGGTATAGAAGGCGGTGCAGACTTCCGTGGTGAGGGTGAAGCCGGGCGGCACGGGCAGGCCGATCGAGGCCATTTCGGCGAGGTTCGCGCCCTTGCCGCCGAGCAGGTTTTTCAAGTCCGCGCCGCCTTCGTTGTGGCCGGCGCCGAAACTGTACACCCACTTGCTCATGACGACCCTCTTTCAGCCTTCGATACGAGAAAAATCGGCTACCCGGTCCATGGTTGCCCTAAGAAGATTGAGAAGACGCAAACGATTGCGGCGCAAATCCGGATCCGGGGCGTTGACGGTGACGCGATCGAAGAACGCGTCCAGCGGGGCGCGCAGCTTGGCCAGCGAGGCCATGGCCGCGCCGTACTGTTCCTGTTCGAGCAAGCGGATTACCTCATCCATCTTGCCAAGGGCATGACCTAAATCAATCTCGGCCGGCTCACGAAACAGCGAGGCATCGGGTGGGGCCCGATGCGGACCGTCCTTGCGCTCCTCGATGCGCAGGATGTTGGCGGCGCGGCGATAGGCAGTGAGCAGGCTTGCCCCGACAGGCGCCAGCTTCTCCCCCTCCCCTTGTGGGAGGGGGGAGGGGGGAGGGGGAGAGGTATCGCTCAGCAGTTCCGCAACCGCCTCGGCGCGCGCCAGCAGACGGGTGAGGTCATCGTCGGCGCCGTGTTCGCCCGAGGCGGCGAAGACGGCTGCCAGGACGTCGTGGCGGGCGCCCTCGGCACGCAGTTGGATGCGCAGGCGCTCGGCGAGGAATTCCAGGATCTCCTGCGGCGGCACCGGATGCACGCCGTGGTGATGCAGCCCCTGCCCGGCCGCCTCGATCAGCGGCAGCAGGTGCAGCCGCAGCTTGTTCTCGCGAATGATTCGGATGATGCCGAGCGCAGCGCGACGCAACGCATAGGGGTCGCCGCCGCCGGTCGGCCTTTCGCCGATGGCGAAGAAGCCCGCGAGTTGATCCAGCTTGTCGGCCAGCGCCACGACGATGGCGACAGGGCTGCTCGGCACCGCATCGGCGGGGCCTTTCGGCGCGTAGTGGTCGCGGATCGCGTCGGCCACCTCGGCGGGTTCACCGTCGTGCAGCGCGTAGTAGCGCCCCATGATGCCTTGGAGTTCGGGGAACTCGCCGACCATGCCGGTCACGAGGTCGGCCTTGGCGAGTTCGGCGGCGCGTTCGGCCAGGGCCGCGCCGGCATCGACGTTCGGCGCGATCAGTTCGGCCAGGCGTTTCAGCCGCCGCACCCGGTCGCCCTGGCTGCCGAGCTTGGCGTGGAAGGTGATGTGCTCCAGCAGCGGCACGCGCGCTTCCAGTCGCGCCTTGCGGTCGAGGTCCCAGAAATGCCGCGCATCGGCAAAGCGCGCGCGCAACACGCGTTCGTTGCCAGCGATGATGGTGGCACCGCCGTCCGCTGCCTCGACATTGGCGACGAAGGCAAACCAAGGTGCTGCGTGGCCGTCGGCGGTGCGCATCGTGAAATATCGCTGGTTGACGCGCATCGAGACCTGCATGACCTCCGGAGGCAGGTCCATGTGCTCCGGAGCGATGCGGCCGAGCAGGGGCACTGGCCATTCCACCAGGCCAGCCACCTCGTCGAGCAATCCGGGGTCGTCCACCACGCTGAGCTGTCGGGCGGCGGCGAGGTCGCTGACGCCGTCGGCGATGACGCGCTTGCGTTCCTCGGCATCGACCAGGACGTAGTGTGCCCGCAGCTTTGCCGCCCAGTCGGCGCTGCACTGCACGGCGAAAGCGCCGGGGGCGTGGAAGCGGTGGCCCTCGGTCTGGTCGGAAGTGGCGAGGCCGTGCCCGTCGTCGTCGCCCTCGCGCAGGTTGAACGGGACGATCGTGCCGTCCAGCAAACAGGTTATCCGCCGCAGCGGTCGCACCCAGGTGAAGCCGCTGGACGCTCCCCAACGCATCGACTTGGGCCAGGGGAAACGGCGCAGCAATGGAGGGACGGCGGCGGCGATCAGCGTCGCTGCCGAAACCGCGGCGGCTGTCTTGTCCACCACCCAGTAGTCGCCTTCCTGGCGGAGTTGCTCCCGTGTGGCGCCGTGCTTGCGCAGGAAGCCTTCCAGCGCCTGCGGCGGGGCGTTGGCCCGCGGTCCGCGTTCGACGGTTTGGCTGGCGGCAACCGCAGCCGCCACCTGGGCGGCCAAGGCGATGCGGCGGGGGCCGAAGAAAGTGCGCTGCTCGGTCGGAAACAGCGGCGCCAGCGCCTCGGCGGTCAGCCGGCCGAGGTCCTCCGCTGCACGAGCCTGCATACGGGCCGGAATCTCCTCACTGAACAGCTCGAGAAAGAACTCCGGCATGCCGCATCCTTCTGTGTCCCTACTATCCCGCTGCAGCCCGCCGGGCGGAGACTTGCCCGCGGTCGTTGGCAGCTGGGTCGCGCAGGCTGGTGGCGATATCGCGCGTGATCGCCATCACCCGATCTTGCCAGTCACGCCGCGCGCGCTCGCGCTCGAACCGCTCGCGCAGGGCGGTCACGATCGCCCATTGCAGGCTTTCACCGGTCAGGGCGACCAATTCGGTGGCCAGGCTGCAGGCGTCTTCCCCCTCGATCCGCAGTTCGTCAGGCATGGCCGTTTCCTTCGGGTTTTGTTGGCGTTGGTATTGGCGGCGTTCTAGGCCAGCTTTGCGGCCGTGGCTAGAGTGCGCGCGTGCTTGTTGCGCGGCATGCGGCGCGAGGCGGGCGGGGTCAGGCGGAGCCAGCCGGGCCGGTTGTCGATCCGGGTAATAGCGGGGACCGAGACGACGCCCTGAAACAAATATTTCAACTCCAGTTTCATGCGATCGGCCGCATGCCTTGGAATAAGATCTGCCCTGCCAACGTCCTTCACGCCGAGGCCAGGAGAACACGCGACACCAATGGAGGATCCAACGATGGTAAACGGGGAAACGGCTGCGCTCCTCCAGAGCGCGGGCCGAGTAATGCGCGCCGCCACCACCGGACTTGCGGCGACGGGACTTGCTGCCTTGCTGTGCGCGAGCAATGCGTGGGCGACGCCGGAATTCGTCCAGGTCAACCTGGTTTCCGACCTTACGGGAGTTGCGGAGCACGTCGACCTGGACCTGATCAATCCGTGGGGCATGTCCTCGTCGGCGACCAGCCCGATCTGGGTGTCCGACAACGGATCGGGGCTGGCCACGCTCTACAATGGCGCCGGGGTGAAGCAGGGTCTGGTCGTCACGATCGCCACGCCGCCCGGGCAAACCACGCCCGCGTCACCTGATGGGCAGGTGTTCAATGCCGGCGGCCCCGGCAGCGCCTTCAATGTTCCCGGCACGTCAACATCGTCCCGGTTCATCTTCGCCACCGAGGACGGGACGATCTCCGCCTGGACGGGGGGCCTGACCACGTCGGTCATCGCGGTGGACAACTCGGCCGGCGGAACGGGGGCGGTTTACAAGGGTCTGGCGATCGGCACGAGCGGCGGCGTAACCAGGCTGTATGCCGCCAATTTCCGCTCCGGTAATGTCGAGGTGTACGGTCAGAGCTTCAACCTGCTGGGAACCTTCACCGACCCGACGGTGCCGGCAGGCTACGCACCGTTCAATGTGCAGGTGCTGAACGGCCAGCTCTACGTGACGTTCGCGTTGCAGGACGCTGCCAAACACGACGACGTTGCGGGACCGGGGAACGGCTACGTGGATCGGTTCAACCTGGACGGCACCGGGATGACACGCCTGGTCTCGAACGGTCCGCTGAACTCGCCATGGGGTCTCGCCGTCGCGCCCAGCGCCTTCGGTAGCTTGGCCGGCGATCTGCTGGTCGGAAACTTCGGCGATGGCACGATCGACGCGTTTACCCCCTCCGGTACGTTCATAGACGAGCTGCTCAATATTCACGGGGCGCCGATCTCGATCGACGGCCTCTGGGGACTGCGGGTCGGCAATGGCGGCAACGGCGGCAACGCGAACTGGATCTACTTCACCGCCGGCCCGAACGGTGAAAGCGATGGGCTGTTTGGCTTCCTGGCGGTACCCGAACCGGCCTCCGCCACGCTGCTGCTCACCGCACTGGGCGGCGTCCTTGCGCTGCGCCGTCGCGCCGGCGGGCGGAAAACCCTGGCGTGACCTGACCTCGCCCTCCGCCGTACCCGGCGCGGCGGAGGGTATGCCTGCCTCACACCATCCGACCAAGCGGTCCGACCCTATGCCCGGACCTGAACGTCCGCGTCGCTGGCCGTGGTCACACTCGCCACGGCTCAGCCGACCCACGCGCAGCAGGTCGCCGACGGAAAGCGGGCATTTCAGATGGTTCTGGAACACGACCGCCGGTGGGCTTTCGGTTTCCCACAATTTGAATCCCGGCATGATGCGGGACGGCGGAATGTCGCGACGCAGCCTTTCCTGTGCACGAGGCGGACGCCGACCGCGATGTGAACCGGACCAGCCACCTGTATCGCATCATTCCGCCGGGCGACCTGCCGGCGAGCCGCTGCTGCGCGTCGATCTCCCCGAGCGTCAATGGTTTGTTTGCCTTTGCATGGGACACTGGCGTCCGCATGCAGGACGGGCGGGTGAGACAGGCCTTGGTCGAGACCGGCGCGGCCCTGCTGCAAGCCTACTACCGGCATCTGCCGGTCGTAGCGGGGAAGCGGACGGTTTGGTATCATGTCGTCAAGCCGCTGCTGCGGTCCGGCGCCGCCCTGGAAGCCCGAACCCGGTTCGGCGCGCGCATGCGGGTGCGATTTCCCGACACGATCCAGACGTATATCTATTTCTTTGGTGTATGGGAGCCGGCGATTACGGCCTACCTAGCGGCGACGCTGGCACCCGGGGACACGGTGATCGATATCGGTGCGAATGTCGGCTACGACACCTTGCTGGCAGCGCATTGCGTCGGTCCCACGGGACGGGTTTTCGCGATCGAGGCCTCGCCCAGGGTGTTTGGCCTGCTGCGCGAAAATCTGGCGCTGAACGATGCAAGCTGCATCGAAGCGTGCAACGCGGCAGTCTGCGCCGAGGCCGGCGACGTTGCGGTATTCCTGCACGACGACAGCAATATTGGCGGGACAACCATCGTGCCGGCGGTGGCCACCCGGCGTGGTGCGGTGCTGGAAGCCGTCGTACCTGGTCGGCCTTTGGCGGATCTTGTTCCGGTGGAAGCAATCCTGTCAGCACGCATGATCAAGATCGACGTGGAGGGGGCGGAACTCCCGGTGGTGCGAGGGTTTATGGCCCTCCTGCCGCGCCTGTCCCGCCGCACGGAACTGCTGATCGAGGTGAGCGCCGAGGGGCTGCACGATCACGGTTCGTCCGTCGAGGAGTTCTTCGGTATCTTCCGCTCAGCCGGGTTCACGCCTTTCGGGATCGATAACCGGTACTCGGTCGACATGTACCTGGAGCCCGCATCGGCCCGGCTGGAACCGCTCGAAGGCAGCGGGTTCGAGCAATTGGATGTTGTGTTCAGGCGGACACAGTGACGGCCACCACAATATCGGCTGAGATGACGTGGCCAGTCCTGTCATTGAGAGCGGACCGTAGCAATGTCCCGCAAGCATCGCCCCATCGGTTGTGAATGAAGCCAAATCTGCGGATCCAAGTGCAGGTTCCATCTCGATCCTGGCGGATAATGTTGGCTGCGGCCTGCCCGATCCACGCGAGCGACCGGCCTTCGTCCGCAAAGTCGCACCGCGGAGCCAGGTTGGCACTGGAGTGAAATACGGTTCCCGCGGAGACCCGGGCTCCTGGTCGCAGCCTACGACGGCCCTTCCCCCGCCACCCAGACCTCGCAGCAGCCCTTTGCGAGCGTGCGCACACGACCGATATAGCTTGCCCGTTCGGTGACGCTGATCACCCCGCGGGCGTCGAGCAGGTTGAAGAGATGGCTCGCCTTGATGCACTGGTCGTAGGCGGGTAGCGCCAGCTTGTCCTCGAGCAGTGCCGCGCACTCCTGCTCCGCATCGGCGAAATGCCGCATTAACAGGGCAGTATCCGCCTTCTCGAAATTGAACGTGCTGTATTCGCGTTCGGCGCGCAGGAAGACGTCGCCGTAGGTGACGCCGGCACCGTTGAAGTCGAGGTCGAAGATGCTCTGCTTGTCCTGCACGTACATCGCCAGGCGTTCCAGCCCGTAGGTCATCTCGAAGCTCGGCAGCGTCACCGGGATGCCGCCGACCTGCTGGAAATAGGTGAACTGGCCCACCTCCATGCCGTCGCACCACACCTCCCAGCCGAGCCCCCAGGCGCCGAGCGTCGGACTTTCCCAGTCGTCCTCGACAAACCGGAAGTCATGCTGCAGCGGGTCGAGGCCAAGCGCGCGATAGCTACCCAGCAGCAATTCCTGCGCATCCGGCGGGCTGGGCTTCATGATGACCTGGTACTGGTAATAGTGCTGCACCCGGTTGGGGTTTTCGCCATAGCGGCCGTCGGTTGGGCGGCGGCTGGGTTGCACATAGGCGGCGCGCCAGGGTTTCCCCCCGAGGGCGCGCAACGTGGTCGCGGGATGGAACGTGCCGGCGCCCATCTCCATGTCGTATGGCTGCAGCAGCACGCAGCCCTGGCGGCTCCAGTAGTCCTGCAGCCGCAGGATCAGCGCCTGGAAGCTGGTGTCGTTGCGGTGCATGGCGTCGCGCGCGGCCTCGGGTGGTGATGCGAGGAAGGGTAAAGCATCGCGGCGGGCCGCGAGCAAGGCAACCGAACGCCATAGCGGCACTGAAGCCCATGGGCGTCAGTTTAAGCGGCGCACGGCAAAGACTTCCGCCCGTCACCACGGCTGCGGCCCCTGATCGTTGAAGAACCCTGCCGTCGGGCCGTCGGCACCCAACGTGGCGAGCCGGACCGCGATCTCCGCGCCCTGCTCGACAGTGCGATAGCCCCGATGGCCGTTCAGGTCCGTGGCGGTGTAGCCCGGGTCGGTGGCGTTGACCTTGATGCCCAGCGGCGCGAGTTCCTTCGCGAAGGCGACCGTGACGGCATTCAAGGCTGTCTTGGACGAGTTGTATCCGACCAGATTGCGGGCGTAGAGCTCGCTCGCCGGATCGAGCAACCGGCCGATCGAACCCAACCCACTGCTCATCATGACAATGCGCGCCGATGCCGACGCCTTCAGCAGCGGGAGAAAGGCCTGCGTCACCCGCACCGGGCCGAAGACGTTGACCTCGTAGATCGCCTTGATCTGGTCGACCGATTCCTGGCTCGGCGGACCACGAAAGTCCAACGCGACGCCCGCGTTGTTGACCAGCACGTCAAGCCGATCCGTCTCTCGCCCGAGCGCCTGCGCGGCGGCCGACACGCTGGCGCCATCGGTGACCTCGAGTTCCAGCAGGCGCACGTCCGCCCCATCCCGGGCAAGGGCGGAGACGGCGGCCTCACCGCGATCCCGGTCGCGGCAGCCGATCCATACGGTATGCCCCTCCAAGGCAAGTCGGCGCGCGATCTCGCGGCCGATACCCTTGTTGGCACCTGTTACCAGCGCGGTTCGTCGTTCGGTCATGCCGGAAGCTCCTCTTCGGTGCTTCGGGATATGGGCGGCGACGCCGCGCGGTTGCAGGCTGACGCCTGAGGCACCACGAGATCCGCGAGGCCACACCATCGCTCCGCTGCCGCGAGGCTGCATGCAGCACCGCGGGTCGTGGCGGGCAAGCAAGGCCCTGCGCAATGCTTGACCGGCCCGGCGTCCGGCGCTGTCTTGCCTGCAACCGCCCATCAGGAGACACGGGACGATATGCAAGACATCGCCGATCTACCGTCGCGCCTGCCCCCTGAGGCACGTACCCTCCCGCGCATGTTGCGCCGCCAGGCGGCGCTGTACGGCGACCGGAGACTGGTCGAGATCGGTGGCCAAGTCTGGAGCTTTGCCGAAACCCTGGACATGGCCGCAGGTTTCGGCGGCGCGCTGCATGCGGCCGGCATCGGGCGCGGCGATCATGTCGCGGTGATGTGCGGCAACCGGCCGGAACTGCTGCAGGTGTATCTCGGCTGCGGCTGGATCGGCGCGGTGACGGTGCCGATCAACACCGCCTCCCGTGGGATGCAGCTCGCGCACATCCTGGAGAATTCCCAGGCGAAGCTGCTGCTGTTGCAGGCCGATTTGTCCCCCGCGCTGGATATGCTGGAAGTCGTGCCGCCGTCGCTGCGCGCGATCTGGCAGATTGGCGATGCGGACTTACCCGAGCGCTGGCCGCGCCCCGCGCGCTTTCCTGCGCCCGCGCAGCCCGTGCCGGAAGCCACGATCGGGCCGGGCGATAGCGTGGCGATCCTTTACACCTCGGGCACGACCGGCGTTTCCAAAGGCGTGTGCTGCCCGCACGCCCAGTATTTCTGGTGGGGCGTGAACACCGCGCGATTGCTCGAGGTGCGCGCGGACGACGTACTGCTCACCACCCTGCCGCTATTTCACACCAATGCGCTCAACACCTTCTACCAGGCGCTGCTGACCGGTGCCGCGCTGGTGGTGGAACCGCGATTCTCTGCCTCTGGCTTTGCCGCGTCGCTCTCCCGCCACGACGCGACGGTGACCTATCTGCTGGGCGCGATGGTGCCGATCCTGCTGTCGCGGCCGGCCAGCGCATTGGACCGTGCCCATCGCGTGCGTATCGCCCTGGCTCCAGGCGTGCCGGAGCGCTTCCACGCCGATTTTCGTGCCCGCTTCGGCATCACGCTACTGGATGGCTACGGCTCGACCGAGACGAATTTCGCACTGGGCTGCACGCTGTCTGGCCAGCGGCCCGGCATGATGGGACCGGTGTTCAATGGGTTTGAGGCGCGCGTGGTCGACGATGCGGACAATGCGCTGCCCGACGGCGTTCCGGGCGAGCTGGTGCTGCGCGCCGCCGAGCCCTTCGCCTTCGCCACCGGCTATTTCGGCATGGCGGAAAAGACCGTCGAGGCGTGGCGCAATCTGTGGTTCCACACCGGCGATCGCGTAGTGCGGGAGGAAAATGGGTATTTCCGCTTCATCGACCGGATGAAGGACGCGATCCGCCGCCGAGGCGAAAACATTTCGTCTTATGAGGTGGAGCAAGTGCTGCTGTCGCATCCGGATGTTGCCGAGGCTGCGGCGTTTCCGGTGCGATCGGAGCTTGCAGAGGATGAGGTCATGGCGGCAATCGTGCCTCGGGACGAATGTTCGCTCGCCCCTGCGGAGCTAGTGGAATACTGCAAGGGCCGCATGCCCGCCTTCGCCATCCCGCGCTTCATCGAGTTCGTGACCGCACTGCCTATGACCGAGAATGGCAAGGTGCAGAAGTTTCGGCTGCGCGAGAGGGGGATTACCGCCGCAAGTTGGGACCGCGAGGTCGGGACGAGAGAGTGAGCGACGATCGCCGGCCAGCTCCTGGAGATAACGTGCATTCCAAATCGCCCGCCATAAACCGCATGGGCGCGCGACGAGCCTCCGGTTCAAGCCAGCGTCAGCCCAAAAGCAAGCTCCTTATCCTGTAAAATCGCAGCGCTGCGGGGGGGGCACACCTACTGCACCCTGCGCCGCCTCAGTGCCGCCACGCCGATCAGGCCCGTGGTGAGGAAAAGCAGCGATGCGGGCTCCGGAATGGGCGTGGACGTCGAGCTGACGCCGCTGAAGCCGGTGCTGCCGAAGTCGCTGCGGCCGCTCCCGTAGTCGCCTCCGTTGGTGCAATCATTTGAGATCGTGTTGTTGTCCATCGTGATCGCGGCATTCAATGCGATGGCTCGGCCGCACAGGATTGTTGCGCCAGTATTCAGGGTGATGCTCTGGCCGGCGAGGATGTTTCCGGCGAATGTCGTGCCCGCACCGAGGGTCGCGGAGCTGCCGATCTCCCAGTACACGGAGTCAGTTGAATCCCCACCTTCAACGTTGACTGTCGAAGCACTTGCCGTGGTGAGCGCGGTTCCGATTTGAAAGACGAACTCTTCATTGGACGCGCCGCCGAAGTTGAGCATGAGCGGTCCGGTCAACATAGCCGACGACGAAAAACTATAGACTCCCGGGGTCAGCACCCCCACCGTGCCCAGGTCCTGACCAGTCAAATTGTCCGTGGACGGCAGCCCCGCAAGAGTATTGAACGCAGTAAGGGCATCGCTCTGAGCCTGCTGCGCGACCGCATCACCCGTGTGTAGCGCTCCTGTGAGCGTGATCGTCCCGGAACCACCGATCGATACACCCGGGTAGATTCCCAGATCCCCCTTGATCGTGGTCGCGCCGGTATTGCTCACTGCAGAGGCGCCCAACACCGCGAAGCTCTCCGCCGAACCCAAGAAAGGTGTGGCCGATGCCGGAGAGGAACCGCACAGAAGTGCCGCGAATAACACGATGCCAGCTAGTTGGGCGCTGCGTAGGAGCCGCCTTCTCGCCGTTTTCATGGTGGACAAACCTTTCTCGATAGAGGGTCTCCAACCGCAACCGCGGTGGAGTCGTCGCCGGCTGACTTCCCGAAGAGCCTGGGACGTTTGGGATGTCACAATCCTGGAACCTCTACTCCACTCTATGTTCCACGCAATTTTTGTGCCAAAACGGCAAGTTACTGAATTATCGTTGTTTTCCTGACAAAAAAACCGGGAGAATCCGGGAGGTGTAAAATTTTCCGACAGTACGCCAACGCAGAGCACATACCTCCTGAGCCAGGAATCATAGCATTGAATGTCTTTTGGGTTCGATGGTCAAGCACACGACGAATTAAGAGTTTGTGCGGCGCGAAGCCGCCGCAGAAGCTCCGTTGGACGAACGCGGGGACCTGCGGCGGCTTCGCGCCGCACAAACTCTTAATTCGTTTCCTGACCGATGGATATGACCTGAAGTCCGTAGCCGACTATGGGATTGGCCCCGATGCAGTCGTGTCGGCTGACGACGCGAACCAGGCAATCGAGACCGCAAACCGCTTCGTCGATTGCATCCAAGCGATGCTGTCAGTGCCGTGACTGAAGCCAAGCGGCGCATCGCAGATTCTTCCGCCCCCCTTGTCTGTCGCCAGAGTCGGCGCAGCATCGCGCGCATGGCCGTCGACGCCGCCGCCCTCGCGGCCAATGTCATGCATTTCGCGCGGCTGCCGCGCCCGGTTACTGGTGGCGCCGGCGGAGACGCTCGCCGCAAAGCAGGCGCTCTCGCTGACCTAGTTCGGCAACAAGGCGGACAAAAATCCGGAGCCTGGCGGCGGAACGAGCTACGCTCTTCCGCGCTACAAGCTTACGACCGATTGCCGGCGAACATTGCAGGGCAGAAAAGCGCCGCGCATTCCACCGCCCTTCCAGGCCTCAGGTGACCGCCGGCGCTCACCCGATCAGGTGTGCGACCCAGTGGAACAGGCCGATATTGCTGAGGTCGTTCCACGTCGCGAAGATGAACAGGCTGGCCAGCACCGCAAGCCCGGCGCGGAACCCGTATTCCTGCGCACGCGGTGGCAGCGGCCGGCCGCGGATCGCTTCGGCTGCATAGAACAGCAGATGCCCGCCATCCAGCACCGGAATCGGGAACAGGTTGATCAGCCCGAGATTGACCGACAGCAACCCGATGAACGAAACCAGGCTGGCGAGGCCAAGTTCCGCCACCTGCCCCGACAACTGGGCGATGCGCAACGGTCCCCCGAGGTCCTCGGTGCCGCGTGTCCCGGAGATCATCTGCGCGATGCCGTGCACGGTCTCCGCCGTCACGTCCCAGGTCTGCGTCACGCCGCCCCACAGCGCCGCGCCAAGGCTGACATGGCGGTACTCGACAATGCCGCCGCGAATGCCGAGCATGCCGATCCGCTGGCCGTCCGACACCTGCGCTTCGGTGTGCGCCACGATGGTGCTTACGGTGCCGCCACGGGTGATGGTCAGCGGCAGCGTGTCGTCCGGGTGCGCCATGATGACGCGCTGGATGTCCTCGAAATCGTGGATCGGCTGGCCGGCGATGCTGTCGATCCGGTCGTTGGCCTTCAGCCCGGCGTGGTCGGCCGCGCTGCCGGGAAGCACGCCGCCCACCACCGGCATGGTCACCGGCCGCCCCATGCTGACGAACAGCGCGGCGAACAGCACCATGGCGAGCAGGAAATTCGCCACCGGCCCGGCGGAGACGATGATGGCGCGCTTGAGCACCGACTTCTCGTGGAAGGTGCGGCCGGCGATCCAGGAGGCGCGCACCTGTGGCGACACATCCTCCGGGCGTTCCTGGCCATGCATCTTCACGTAGCCGCCCAGCGGCAGCCAGGCGAGCTTCCAGCGCGTCCCATGCCGGTCCACCCAACTGGTGATCGCCTGGCCGAAGCCGATGGAGAACACCTCCACCTGCACGCCGCACCAGCGGGCGGCGAGGTAGTGGCCAAGCTCGTGCACGAAGACCAGGACGCCGAGCACGATCGCGAACGCGACGCCGCTGCGGACGATATCAGGGATGGCATGGAGCACGTTGGTGGTTCTTTGCCTCTGTTCGGGAAGTCATGCGGCGCGGACGGTGGCGAAGCGGTCGGCGGCGCGACGGGCAGCCTGGTCCAGAGCGATTACTTCCTCCAGCGTGTCGGCCGGGGGCACGCCCAACATGTCCAGCACCTGCGCCACGGTGCCGGCGATATCAAGGAACCCGATCCTGCGTTGCAGGAAGGCTTCAACGGCAACCTCGTTTGCCGCGTTCAGTATAGCGGGGGCGCCGCCTCCCGCCAGCAATGTCTCGCGCGCGAGCCGCAGTGACGGAAACCGCACCAGATCAGGTTCGGCGAAATCCAGCCTGGCCACGGCGGCCAGGTCCAAACGAGGAGATGGGGTGGCAATGCGCTCTGGCCAAGCCAGGGTGTGCGCGATCGGGATGCGCATGTCCGGCGAGCCGAGCTGAGCCAGCACCGAGCCGTCACGATAGCACACCATGCCGTGGATGATCGACTGCGGATGCACCAGCACGCCGATCTCCTCCGGCAGCAGTCCGAACAGGCGCGCCGCCTCGATGATCTCCAGGCCCTTGTTCATCATGGTGGCCGAGTCGATCGAGATCTTGGCGCCCATCGACCAGACGGGGTGGCGCAGCGCCGCCTCGGGTGTCGCCTTGGCCATCTCCTCCAGGCTGGCGGTGCGGAACGGCCCGCCGGAGGCGGTCAGCACGATCTTTTCCACCGCCGCGCGATTGCCGTCGGCCATGGCCTGGAAGATCGCGTTGTGCTCGGAATCGCAGGGCAGCAGGGTGGCGCCGGCCTCGCGCACCGCGCGCAGCATCACCTCACCGGCGCAGACCAGGGCCTCCTTGTTGGCCAGTGCGATGCACTTGCCGCGGCGGACCGCCGCCAGGGTCGGCGCCAGCCCGGCGGCGCCGGTGATCGCCGCCATGGTCCAGTCGGCGTCCATCGAGGCGGCCTCGATCACGGCTTCCGCGCCGGACGCCACCTGGACGCCGCTACCGGCCAGGGCGGCGCGCAGCGCCGCGTGGCACGACGCGTCGGCGATGACCGCGCGCTCCGCGCCGAGGGCAACGGCCTGTTCCGCCAGCACCCGGACGTTGCGGCCACCGACCAGCGCCCGGACGCGGAAGCGGTCGGGCGCGGCGGACAGCAGTTGCACCGTCTGGGTGCCGACGCTGCCGGTGCTGCCCAGAACGGTGACGGTGCGCGGCGCGGGTGCGTTCATTCCCACAGCACTACTCCACGTCCGTGTATCAACGCCAGCAGTGATGCGGCGAGCGCAACCGCCAGCAGTGCGTCCAGCCGGTCGAGCAATCCGCCATGGCCGGGGATGAGCCGGCCGGAATCCTTCACCCCGAACTGGCGCTTGGCGAAGCTTTCCAACAGGTCGCCGGCCTGTGCAATGACGCCGAGCAAGCCGGCGACCGCGCCCGGGCGCCAAACCGACGCCGATAACGGGACGGCGGCGGCGACACCGACCAGCGCGGCCGCGACGACACCGACCAGCACGGCCGCGAGCAATCCGCCCACTGCGCCCGCCACGGTCTTGCCGGGCGAGATGCGCGGCGCCAGTCGTGGCCCGCCGACCGCCCGGCCGGCGATATAGGCGCCGATGTCGCTGGCCCAGACGAGCATCAGCAGAAACACCAGATTGGTGCGCCCGGCTACTGGATCGGAGCGCAGCCAGAACAGGCCGGCGGCGGCGAGCAGGATGTAGGCCGCGCCGCCCACGAGAGTGGCGGCGCCACCATGGCCGGCTCGCACCATTTGCACCCATTCGGCCGCCACGCCAACCGTCCCAGCGAGCATCAGCACGGCGAAAGCCACCCCGCCGACCCAGATGCAAATCAGCGCGAGCGGGGCGAGAACCGCCGCCGACAGCACGCGCAGCCGCAGGTCGCCCCAGCGCGCCACGTGCATCAGGGTAAGCAAGGAGACGAGAGAGCGGGGGGAATAGACAAAACACTCCCCCTCCCTGAAGGGGAGGAGGAGAATTCTAATTCTGCCAGACCCTTGCACTGGCTCAGCCAGGACGGGCGCCAAAGCGCCGCTCCCGCCCGGCATAAGCGGCAAGCGCGGCGGCGAAATGCTCGGCGGCGAAATCCGGCCACAGCACGTCCAGGAACATCAGCTCCGCATACGCCCCCTGCCACAGCAAAAAATTCGACAGTCGCTGCTCGCCGGACGTGCGGATGATCAGGTCGGGGTCCGGCATGCCGGCGGTGGCGAGCAACCCGCCGAAGGCGGCCTCATCCAGCGCCGCCGGATCGAGCCTGCCGTCCCGCGCCGCCTCGGCCGCAGCCCGCGCCGCCGCCACGATCTCTGCCCGAGCGCCATAGGACAGCGCCACCGTCAGGTTGAGCTTGGTGTTCGCGGAGGTATCGCGCTCCGCCGCCTCCAGGTCGCCCTGGATGTCGGGATCGAAGCGGGTGCGGTCGCCGATAATGCGCAGGCGCACGCCGTTCGCCCGTAGCTCGGCGATCTCGGTCCGCAGGTAGTGACGGAGCAATCCGGTCAGGTCGAGCACCTCGCCCGCCGGCCGGCGCCAGTTCTCGCTGGAGAACGCGTAGATGGTCAGCCAGCCCACGCCGGCATCGCCCGCCGCCTGGATGGCGCGGCGCACTGCCCGCGCGCCCTCGCGATGGCCGGCGATACGCGGCAGCCGTCGGGCGGCGGCCCAGCGGCCGTTGCCATCCATGATGATGGCGACATGGGTCGGCACCGCGTCGGAAGACCCGGGCGCGATAGCGTTCTGGATGGCGACGGCGGGGGCGGACATCGTGCGGAATCAGACCTGACGAATGTCCTGCTCCTTCTCTGCCAAAGCCTCGTCCACCCGCTTGATGTAGGCATCGGTGAGCTTCTGCACCTCGGTGCTCCAGTCCTTCGCCATGTCCTCGCCGATGTCGTGCTTCTTCTCATAGGTCTTGACGTGCTCCATGCCGTCGCGCCGCACGGCGCGGACGGCGACCCGCGCGCCCTCGGCGTATTTGTGCGCCGTTTTGGCCAGGTCATTGCGCCGCTCGGTGGTGAGCTGCGGGATCGGCACGCGCACCAACTGGCCGTCAGACGCCGGATTGAGGCCGAGGCCCGAGTCGCGAATCGCCTTCTCCACCGCGCCGACCAGGGCGCGGTCCCACACCTGCACGGTCAGCAGGCGCGCTTCCGGGGTGCCGACGCTGCCCACCTGGTTCAGCGGCATGTCGGTGCCGTAGGCATGCACCTTCACCGGCTCGAGCAAGCCGGGATGAGCCCGGCCGGTGCGCAGGCCGTTGAACTCACGCCTGAGCGTTTCGAGCGCGCCCTCCATGCGGCGGGTGAGGTCCTGTTTCAACGTGTTGAGATCGGGTGCTGCCGGCATCTTGCGGTCCCCCAGCTAGTGGCGTGGTCTTATCGTCGCTCGATGATCCGGGTGAAGCGGCCCTCGCCGCGCATGACGGCGGCAAAGGCGCCCGGGGCGTGGATGTTGAACACCAGGATCGGCAGGGCATTCTCGCGCGCCAGGCTGATCGCCGCGGCGTCCATCACCTTGAGGTCGTTGGCCAGCACGTCGAGATAGGTGAGTTGGTCGAAGCGCCGCGCGTCCGGCACCTTGCGGGGATCGGCGGTATAGACGCCGTCCACTTGCGTGCCCTTGAGCAAGGCGTCGCAGTGCATCTCGGCGGCGCGCAGGGCGGCGGCGGTGTCGGTGGTGAAGAACGGGTTGCCGGTGCCGGCGGCGAACACGACCACCCTGCCCTTCTCCATATGGCGTTCGGCGCGGCGGCGGATATAGGGCTCGCAGACCGAGGACATCGGGATGGCGGACTGCACGCGGGTGGGCACGCCGCGCTGTTCCAGCGCCTCCTGGATGGCGAGGGCGTTCATCACGGTGGCCAGCATGCCGATATAGTCGGCCTGGGCGCGGTCCATGCCGGAGGCGGCGCCGGATACGCCGCGGAAGATGTTGCCGCCGCCGATCACCAGGCAGACCTGCACGCCCATCGCGACGACGTCACCGATATCGACGGCGATGGCGCGGACGGTGTCGCTGTCCAGGCCGTAGTCGCGCCGGCCCATCAGGGCCTCGCCCGAGAGCTTCAGCAGGACGCGCTTATAGAGCGGTTGTGGAGGCATGCGCCGCGGATTCCCGGAGATGCGGGGCGCACCCTAGTGGGAGGGCGTGGGGGGAACAAGGTGGGGGGTGGGCGGAGAGGCATGGGGCGGTCGAGAGCTGTGCAATTGGATGCGCCGACGCGCGTAACCCGCTATCCGACGATGCGCGGGCGCCTGGCACCGTCGCCGGCCAGGCGGCTTATTAACGAGTCGCGCGAGATCGCCATCGTGCGGCTCCGGTCTTATCGCATATTTCCGAGCATGCAGGCGACGTTGTTCAGGGCGCGTGCCACGTCCAGATGATCCGGACCTTAGCTGGCCTTGCCGATGGCCAGGGCGCGTTCCGCTCGCGGATCAAGCCGCCCGTTGTGGCGCCAGGCGTTCCAGCATCGATCGCACCGCGACCGAGGCGGCCTCGTCCAATTGGAAGGCCACGCCCAGAGTGTCGCCGTGAACGCTACGGATAGCGAGAGGCAATGCACGGCCCACGCCATCAAGCATGAGCGAACCGACAGTCCCGACAGACAGCGCCGGCGCGCCATGCAGGCTCGCGCCGCCCTCCGAAAGATCGATCACGCGGACGACATGTTGTCCACCGCCGGCGACGGTCATGCGACCGGTCAGGTTGGCCGGAACGCGTCGGAACAGACGACGGTCCACCACGTCACTGGAGGTTCGGACAACCCGCACCACGGTGCGTTTCAGATCGCCCACGGCTTCAGCCAGGCCGGACGCATCGTTGTGCACCGCGCTGGCCTGCCGGCCGGTCTGCTCCGCCTCGTCCGAAACTTCGGTGACACGACTGGTCACCTCGTCGGCCGCCGCCGCGGTCTCCGCTATGTTGCGCGCGATCTCCGCGGTCGCGGCCCCCTGCTGTTCCACTGCGGCGGCAATCGAGCCGGCAATGGCGTTGATCTCGGTGATGGTCTCCTCGATGCGCCCGACGGCAGCCACCGATGCCGCAGTGGCCACGCGCACCTCGCCGAGATGGCTGGCGATTTCTTCGGTGGAGCGCGCGGTTTGGGTGGCGAGTTGCTTTACTTCGCTGGCTACCACGGCAAAGCCCTTGCCGGCCTCGCCGGCGCGAGCCGCCTCGATCGTGGCGTTCAAGGCCAACAGATTGGTTTTGGCGGCAATCTCGCCAATCATGACGGCCACCGTGCCAATGCGCTCCACCTTGTCGTTCAGCGTCTCGATCGTTGCGCGCGTATCGTTGCCGGCGCTGACGGCCCTGCCGACGATCGTCGCGCTCTGGTTTACCTGGCCGCTGATCTCGCGGATCGATGCGGAAAGCTGCTCGGCGGCGCTTGCCACGGTCTGGGCGTTGGTCAGGGCCTGCGAGGCGGCTGCGGCCGCACTCCGCGCGGAACCGCCAGTGCGTGCGGCGGACGCGCTCATGCCGTCGGCGGCCGTCTCCATCGCGGCAGTGCGTTGGCCGACCTGCTCCAGCGCCTTGCCGGACTCCGCCTCGATCGTTTCCGCCATGTTGACCAACGCCGCGCGCTTGCCCTCCTCGGCGTGCTGGCGTTCCGCGACCTGTTCCGCCTCCAAGCGGCGGTTGTCGATCGCGTGGGTACGAAACACCTGAACCGCCGCCGCCATGGCGCCGATTTCGTCGCGCCGGCCCAGCGACGGCACCGCGACCTCCAGCTCGCCGCCCGCCAACTCGCCCATCGCGCGGGTCATCGCGGAAATCGGCCGGATCACCTTGCGCTGAACCAGCGCCACGCTGGCACAAGACACCAGCAGGCCGAGTGCGAGACCCAGTCCGGCGATCAGCAGCGTGCTGTCGCTGATCCCCTTCGCTTGGTCGGCAAAGCGCACGGCCTCGGCGCCGGCGGTCTCGCTGAGATGCAATACCGAATCAATGGCGCGCGTCGCCTGCTCGATCCAGGCACCGGCGGTCAGCGGATAAGGCTGGCCGTTGGTGCCTGCCTGGTAAATGGCGAGACGGATCGGCTGATAGACATCGAAAAACGCCGCATGTGCCGCGCGACCGGATTCTATCAGGCCAGCCGGTGTACCGGGTCGGGCGAGCGAGGCGTCGATCGTCTCCCACGCCAGGTCGACGTGCCCGCGCAGCCCGGCCAGGAGCTGCAATTGCTGCGGACCGATCGGCTGGTTCGCCGCGATCATGCCGCCGATAACCGCGCGCTCGCGGCCGGCGTATTCGCTCGCCACCCAGATGAAATGCTTCAGCCGCTCGAGATCGGCCAATCGCGCTTCCAGCCCTTCCGCGACCGGTTCCGTGGCAACGCGCAGGCGCTGGCTGGCTTCGATCAGGCCGGTCAGACCAGCAATGGCGACCGCGGGGAGTCCTGCCTCACGCTGCGCCTTCGGGACGCTGAACGCGGCATCGCAGCGCTGGCGCAGCGCCGCGGCGGCGGTGCGGGAGGCGACCAGCGCCTGATATGCGGTGGTGCCGGCGAACTGGTCGGTCAACCGCGCCAGCGCCTGGTCCAGTTTAGCGTCGGCGGCGCTGCGCCGCGCCTCGATCGCGGCGCGATCGGCGGCGCCGGCAGCGTCCGCCGCGTTCAGCGCGGCGGTGGTGCGGCCGCGCTCCACGGCCAGATTTCCGGCTGCCGACAACAGCAGGTCCGCGGTTTCATTGCCGGTTTTGGCCAGCTCTGCCAGCGACCGCTCCGAGGCGGCCCGGTGCGTCTCCCAGGCAATCGAGGCAGTGAGCAGTACCGCCAGGACGCCGATGACACTGAACAAGGGCAGACGTAACGATGAACTGGAGCGACGCCACATGGTTGGTAACCCTCCGGCGGCCGCAACCCGCTGTCGCCCATGGAGATCCGTAGCTCCCACGCGTTAATCAAGCCTGAATCCCTATCGCCCCAATCCCACCTCGTTGTGCATTCCGTGCGGCCACGTTCCAGCCTCGGACGGTGCACCTTGTCGCGTCTGCTCGCAGGACCAATGAAAAATCAGAGATCCAAGACGGTCGTTTTCTACGCTCTGTTAATCGTACATTCATCACATTGTTGGCTTATTCCAGCCCAGCGTAGCCGAAGTCCGGCTCGTCTGACCTATCACTTGCCCATTGCACTGGTGTGACCCCGAGGAGGTGAACTTGCAGACCGGCCCAGGTCTCCGTCGGCTGCGTACCGGGCCGGCTCGGACGCGCCACACCGCGCTGTGGCTGATGATCCCCCTCCTGCTCGCGGTTCTGTTGCTGTGGCCTGGCACCGCGGTCGCGATACCCTCGTTCGCGGAGCAGACCGGACAGCCCTGCGCAAGCTGCCACGTCGGCTCCTTCGGACCCCAGCTCAATCAGTACGGCCGCGACTTCAAGCTGAACGGCTACGTCGCCAGCGACGGCAAGAGCCACGGCCTCCCGTTCAGTGTGAGCACGCAGGGCTCGTTCACCCACACCAACGCCGCACAGCCTGGCCCTGCCGCGCCGAACTTCGGCGACAACAACAACTTCGCGCTCGATCAGACGTCATTGTTCTACGGCGGGCGAGTCACGTCCTGGCTCGGCGCGTTCGTGCAGGTCACCTATGACGGCGTCGCCAAGCAGTTGCACATCGACGACATCGACATCCGGCACGCGCACGACGGCGAGCTGTTCGGCGAAGACCTGGTCTACGGCTTCACCGCCAATAACAATCCGACCGTCACCGATCTGTGGAATTCGACGCCGGCCTGGGGATTTCCCTACAACTCCTCAGCGCTGGCGCCGACACCGCTTGCGGCAACCCTGATCGATGGCGGGTTGGCCCAGCGCGTGATGGGCGGCGGCGCCTACATGATGTGGAATGACCTGGTGTACGCCGAGTTCGATCTTTATGGCGGCCTCGGCTACAACGTGTTGAACGCGACCGGGATCGTGCCGGTCGCCGGTACCGACCTGACGCAGGGCGTGATCCCGTACTGGCGGCTGGCATTGCAGAAGAACTTCGGCCGCAGCTATGCCGAGTTCGGCACCTACGGCCTGACTGCAAGCGTGCTGCCCGGCGGCATGAACGTCGGCCCGACCGACCATTTCACCGATACGGCGCTGGATGCCAACTATCAGTTCACCTTCAACCCCAAGAGCGTGACCAGCGACATGGTCTCCGCGCACGCCACCTTGATCCATGAGTATGCTTCACTCAATGCCAGCGAGATCACCGTCGGCTCACTGCCCTCGCACAATCTGAATACGTTTCGCGCGGATGTTTCCTACAGCTTCAGCGCCACGGTCACCCCGACGATCCAGTATTTCCAGACTGGCGGCACCAGCGATGTTGCGTACTGGGGAACGCCGAGCGGCAGCCCGAACAGCAGCGGCATGATCTTCGAGATCGCTTACGTGCCGTGGGGCAAGCCGGACTCGCCGATCGCCTGGGCCAATATCCGCTTCGCCCTGCAGTACGTGGCCTACTTTCGCTTCGATGGCGATACCCACAACGCCTCTGCCAACAACACGCTGTACCCCAGCGTGTGGGCGACGTTACATTTTTGATGCCGGCCACAACCCACCGAACGGAGCAACGGACTCATGCGTATCGGAGCCATCATCGCCGCCACCGCAGCCCTCGCGGCGATCGCCGTCGGCGTGCAGGCTGCGAGCACGACGATCGGGCAAGCGGGCGAGCAGTTCAGCCAGAAGTCGGTCACCTTGCAGGCCGGTGACACGCTCGTGTTCGCCAACGACGACGACGTGACGCACAACGTCACCATCATCAATGACGACGACGACAGCACGGATCTCGGACTGCAAAAGCCCGGCCAGAACCTGACCTACAAATTCGACAAGGCTGGACGCTTCAAGGTCCGTTGCAGCGTCCACCCACGCATGAAGATGACGATCGATGTCAAGTGACGCGGGGTTTGTACCGCTTCACGGAATTACCGGAACCGCCTGATGTCGGTGCAACTGAAGATCCTCGCCGCTTGTCTCGGCTTTGTCGCCATCATCGCCACACTCGGAGGTTTGGCGCAGCGACAGGTATCCCAGATGGGGCGGCTCGCGGTCGGCATCTACGATCATGCCTTCATGGGCATGTCCTATGTGGAACAGACGCAGCAGGCATTCCTGCGCCTCGCCGCCGCGCATCAAGCAGCCGGCGCGACGCTGGCCGATGCGGAGGGCCGCGCCGATCTGCAGCAAGTGCTCACCCTGCTCGACACCGCGCTTGAGCGCTCCAACTCGGATCGTACCCGCGCCGCCGGCAAGCCGGTGCACGCGTTGCTGGCCGCGCTGCCGGATACGCCGGCCGCCGATCTGGCGAAGCAGATGACGCAGGCCGACCGTGCGATCACCAAGCTGGTCGCAAAATTCGCGAGCGACGGGCTGGAAACGCGCGACGATGCGGAGGAGCTGGCGGCGTCCAGCACCCGCCTCGTGCTGATCGAGATCGCGGTCGCGGTATGCCTTGCCCTTGGCGTCGGCTTGCTGGTCGGGCGCAACCTGTCGCGACCATTAGTGCAGATAGTACGAACCATCGGCCACCTCACGGCCGGAGAACTGGAGCATGAGGTCGCGCCCGGGCTGCTGCGCCGCCGCGACGAAATCGGCGCGGTCGCGCGCGCCACCGCGGTGTTCCGCGAGGCGATGCAGGCGAACGTTCAGGCTGGCGAGGAGCGCGAGCGGCTGCGCGAGCAGACCGCGGCGGAGACGGTTCAGGCGCTGCGCAGCGCGGCCGACCGGATCGAGAGCGAGACCTCCCAAGCTGTCGAGCAATCGGCACAGAGCGGCAGCGCGCTGGTGAGCCGCGCCGAGGACCTGGCCGCCTCGGCCGCGCGGGTGCTGGCCAGCGTCGGCACGGTAACCGAGGCGAGCGACACGGCACTGCAAAGCAGCGAACTGGTGGCGGCCGCCGGCGAGGAGTTGTCCGCCTCGGCCCGCGAGATCGCCGGCCAGATCAGCGGCGCGGCGACGGAAATCGCGAACACCGCACGCGCCGGCGAGCGGGCGCGCCAGATCATCGACCAGTTGTCGGCCGCCGTGGGACAGATCGGCGCGGTCGCCGGGCTGATCGGCGACGTCGCCGGTCGTACCAACCTGTTGGCACTGAATGCCACGATCGAAGCGGCTCGGGCCGGGGAAGCGGGACGCGGCTTTGCCGTCGTGGCCAACGAGGTCAAAGCGCTGGCGACGCAGACCGCACGCTCCACCGAGGACATCGCCCGCAACGCCGGTGCGATCCGGCAGGCGACGCAGGATGCGGTGCAGGTGGTGGGTGAGATGATCGAGCGGGTTGCCTCGATGGAGCGCATCACTCAGGCGATTGCCGTCGCCGCCGAGCAGCAGACTGCCGCCACTGGCGAGATCGCGCGCAACGTCGCGGGGACGGCCGAGGCGATCCGTGTCGTGTCGGGGCAGATCGGCGCGGTGACCGAGGAAGCTCGCGGCACCGATGCGGCCGTCAGCGAAATGCGGACGCTCGCCCTGACGGTCGGCGATCGCATCGCCGACCTGCGTAGCGCCATGGTTCGCATCGTCCGCACCTCGTCGGCCGCGGCGGATCGCCGGCGAGACAAACGTATCAACGTCAATGCGCCGGCCACAGTGGAATTGAACGGAAGCGGCCTGCCGGCGACGTGCCTGGACCTTGGGTGCGGTGGCGCGCGGGTGCGCGTGGCACAGGCGCTGGCCGCGGGTTGCAGCGTGATCCTCCGGCTGCCCGGTCTACCCGAGCTGCCAGCGCAGGTGCTGGTCGGCGGCGAGGAAGTCAGTCTGCGGTTTGCCTGGGAACTGGACGCGGCGCCGGCGGCATTGCGCGAGTGGGTTGGCCGACGGGAAGCGGCCTGACCGACCCGGGCCGCACGGTGCGTGCCCCGCGGTCCACGCCACTGGCGGCACCGCCGCATCCTGACCCAAGCCGTCCCTGATTCATTGGTCGGCAATGAAGGCGACACTTTGATTGCCCGCCCACGGCATCCCCGTGGAAGCGGAGACCCAAGCAGGACGGGTCCCCGATTCCGCGGGGATGACCTGGACGGGCACCGAGCGTCGCCTGATTTACCGGCTGGTGAGTAACGTCGGGGGCCGCGACACACCCCAAGCTGTGCATTCCACGTGATCGTATAAGATACGGCGGCGCTGTACCCTCAGGTTTGCGCGCAAACGCCGCGCCTCCACTGCGACATTGACGCCACCCATCTGCCTAGCCTCGACAATGTTGGCAAACCGCACGTCGCGAGGCGCGAGGAATGAACCCTCGCGCCGCTACTCCGACGCCTCGGCCGCGGCATCGCGCACCACCACGATCGCCAGGCGACCATCGGTGCGCCAGGGATCGCCACCGCCGTTGCGCCCTTCGAGCAAGGAGTGGAAGCCGTCGTGCCATTCGATCGCTGCCACCAGGCCCGCCTTCTGCAGTTCGTTTGCGATGTGGTCGCGCTCCGCATCCACGTCGGGACTGATGTGATGCGTGACCTGGCCAGTTGTGTGGCTGAAGCCAACCCGCTGGTCGAACGTTGCTGCTCCAATCCAGGCGGTCCGGCCGTCGTACAGTTTGTCGGAACGCCAAAAGCGGACATGGTGCCGGTGGCGTGGACCGCCGCCGACCGGCTGCTCGAAGGCAAGGTCCTGCTTGCGGCCGAACAGAAACAGGTTGCTCACCGGCGCATCGTCGTCGGGCCGGCGCAGCATGGAGGCTGTAACGATCCGTAGGCTGCTCCTGAAGGTGATCGGATCGGCTGGAAACCATCCGGCCGCTGTCATCCCCCGCACGACTTCGACATCGCTCCCAACCAGTGTGATGTTGATCGGATCACCCGGATGGTTGGCCGAAGTCAGCGTGACGCGAGCCGCATCCGCGTTGGTCAGGTGATAACGAAAGTAGAGCTTCGACAGCTTTGGCACGACCAGATACGCTATCACGGCCCATCCGACTGCGGACAGCAGCAGAAGGTCGCCGATGTCATTCATGCCGAAGGTTGCTCACGGCGGGCGCGCCCTGCCGCTCGTTGCTGATCGGCATCGCTGGAGTCTGTCATTGCGCGGACGGGGTCAACGCCATTGGATCGACATCTAAAATGGAAAAGCGGCCAGTTGGGGTAGTCCCGGCATGGCGATCTGGCTCATGTCATGAAGCACCGATTGTGGTCAAGCGGACGGCCTCTCGCCAATCACCAGCCGCAGCTTGCTCGCCAGTTCGTCCTGCCGGTACGGCTTGCGCAACACGTCCATCTGCTCCGGCAACCCAAGCTCCTGGGTCAGCGCCGAGGCTGTGTAGCCGGACGTCAACAGCACCTTCAGGTCGGCACGCAAGCGTTGCGCTTCCATCGCAAGCTGAGCCCCGTTCATCCCGCCAGGCATCACCACGTCGGAAAACAGCACGTCGACGCTGGGGTCCGACCGCAGGATCGCCAACGCCTCCCGCGCATCCGCCGCGGTCTTCACGTCATACCCCAGTTCCACCAACCCGCTCGTGGCGACGTTCAGCACATCGGGATCGTCTTCCACCACCAGCACCGTCTCGTGGCCTTTCGCCGCGCGGATCGGCGCGAGCCCAATCGGCTCGCGCTGTGCCGGCGGCTCGGTGGATTTCGGCAAGTACATCTCGACGGTCGTGCCTTCGCCCAGCCGGGAATCGATCCGCACGTGTCCCGCCGCGCCACGCACGAACCCGTACACCTGACTCAACCCCAGACCGGAGCCCTTGCCGACCTCCTTGGTGGTGAAGAACGGCTCGAAGGCGCGGGCGCAGTCCTCTGGCGCCATGCCAGAACCCGAATCGCTGACGCTGACCTGCACGTAGTCTCCCGCCGGCAACTCCGGCAACGTCCCGGCACCCAGCACGACATTGCGCGTTGCGATAACGATGCGGCCCTCGCCGTCCATCGCGTCGCGCGCATTCAGCACCAGGTTGACCAAGGCGGTCTCGAACTGCATGCGATCGAGCCGTGCGGGCCACAGCACGGGACTGAGTTGCGTGACCACGTCTACCTGCGCGCCCGCCGCGGGAGAGACGAGGACCTGCAGGCTGGCGATGACCTCATTCGGGTTCAGCACCTCCGGCCGCAGCACCTGCTTGCGCGCGAAGGTCAAGAGTTGCTGGGTCAGTTGCGCACCCCGGTGCGTGGCCTTCATCGCCATGTCGAGCAATCGGTGGTTGCGCGGCGTCAGGCTCGGATCCCGCAGCATCAGGTCCAACCCGCCGGTGATGACGGTGAGCAGATTGTTGAAGTCGTGCGCGACGCCGCCGACGAGTTGACCGATAGCCTCGGACCGCTGGACGCGAGCGAATTCCTCGCGGGAGCGGGTCAGTTCCGCGTTGCGGGACTCCGCCAGGTCGAGCGCATCCGTCAGGTCGGAATACAGCCGGTTCATCTCAAACAACAGTACGCACAGCACAAAGCTGGCGGCCAATAGTCCATAGATGCGGCCTGCGTAGAATCCGAGTTCGTAGCGGCTGGAGCCGAACACGCCGGAGAAGACGATGTCCAGCAGCCAGGCGAACATTACCACCATGAGCCACAGGTCCAGCACGGCCGGCGGACCGCGAAACCAAAGCACCAGCAGCGCCGCGGTGGTGAGCACCAACATGGTAAGGCCGATGCCTTTGGTGGCGAGCAGCGAATAATTGCCACTATGGATGATGATGGGCAGCAGGTCGTGGCCCGCGGTCGCGAACAACGTCAGTCCGATAGACAGCAGCGCCACCGCGGCGATAGCGATTGCGACAGCTCGACCGGGTGAGATCCGCGGCGTATCGGTCGTGTCGCGCGTGCGCAGCGCGTACGCCAGCACGAACAGCGGAAAACCGGCATGCCCAAACACGTATAGCCACGGCGTGGTCTGCGGGCCTCCACCCAACAACCCGGTTTGCGAGAACACCCCCGGAAACGTCAGGACATGCGGCACGATCATCACCGCATCGAACAGATAGCCGGTCGCCAGCAGCAGCACCGCGCGCGAGCGCAGCCGCATGAACTGGCTGAACAGCAGCCACGCGATAATCGTGTCGATGATCCACAGCGCGGCATCGTAGCTTGGGATGAAGGCCGGAATATGCGGGAGCGGCGTGCGCACGAAGGGTAGCCCGCCCAGGAACAGCAGCAGGGACAGCACCACGACGATCCATGCCAACCGCTTCTCGCCCGGACGGGCGGGTTCGGTCGACAGAAACGGCCGGCGTTGGCCTGCCTGGTTGTTCGCGATGGTCATCTTTCCCCAGCCGAACCGCGTCGAATGGACGGATCAGAGGCGGGCCGGAAGCTCCTTCGAAACGAGAGTTGGAGTCAACTTCGATGTGGTGGTCATGAAGGCTCAGGCGGCACCAATTGACCGGCAGCGGCGTCTCGTCAGGCCCGGCCTGACCCGGCCATTTGCCCCTGCTCAGCGCGGCGTGGCTCTGCACGTCGCGCGTAACGGCTCATGCGTAGACGGCCCGGACGAGCCCGGCCAGGACGAGAAGACGGGGTGCTACACCCCCGCCGTCGCCGCAACTTCCGAGGCGAAGTCCGGTCCCTGCGGCTTGTCGATGCCTTCGCCCAACTGGAACCGCTCGAACCCTACCAGCGTCACGCCGGCCTTCTGCAGCACCGCCTTCACGCGGCTCTCGCCGTCATGCACCCAGACTTGCTCCAGCAGCACGACTTCCTCGTAGAACTTGCGAATGCGGCCTTCCACCATCTTCTCGATGATGTTGTCCGGCCGGCCCGACTGGCGTGCTTGCTCCACCAGGATCGCCTTCTCGCGCTCCAGCGCCGCCGGATCGACGCCGGAGGCATCCAGCGCCATCGGCCGGCTGGCGGCGATGTGCATGCCCATCTGCCGTCCCAACGTGTCCAGCACCTCCAGTTCGCTGGGACCTTGCACCGCGACCAAAACGCCGATCTTGCCCAGCCCCGGCCGCAGCGCCGCGTGCACGTAGGTCGCTACCGTGCCATGCGCCACGCTCAGCCGCTTGGCGCGGCGCAGCGTGATGTTCTCGCCGATGGTGGCGACGAGCTGCGTCAGATGCTCCGCCACCGTCACCGTGCTGTCGGGGTATTGCGCCGCCTTTAGCGCCTCGATGTCGTCGCCGACGGTCAGCGCCAGTTTGGCCACCGTCTCGACGAAGGCCTGGAATTGCACGTTGCGGGCGACGAAGTCGGTCTCGGTATTCACCTCCACCATGGCGGCGCGCTGCGGGGCGGAGGCGACACCGACCAGCCCGTCGGCAGCGACCCGGCCCGAGCGCTTGGCTGCGGCGGCCAGCCCCTTCTTGCGTAGCCAGTCCACCGCGGGTTCGATCTCGCCGCCGGTCTCGGTTAGCGCCTTCTTGCAGTCCAGTATGCCTGCGCCGGTCTTCTCGCGCAGGTCCTTGACCAAGGCAGCAGTGATCTCTGGCATTGGTTCGCCCTCCTGTCAGGCGTGCGCTTCGGCGGGAGCTTCAACGTCCGGCATTGACTCCGGCGGCAGGTTCTCGACCGCGCCGATGTCCGCGCCCGAGGCCGCCATCTCGGCGCTGATCCCGTCCAGCACCGCTCCCGACACCAGGTCGCAATACAGTGTGATGGCGCGGATCGCGTCGTCGTTCCCCGGCACCGGATAGGTGACCCCGGTCGGGTCCGAGTTGCTGTCGAGGATCGCCACCACCGGAATGTGCAGCTTGTTGGCCTCCTCGACCGCCAGCTTTTCCTTGTTCGTGTCGATGATGAACAGGATGTCCGGTAGGCCGCCCATCTCTTTGATGCCGCCCAACGCGCGCTCCAGCTTGTCGCGGTCGCGGGTGATCTCCAGCACCTCTTTCTTGGTCAGGCCGCCGGTGTCGCCGGCCAGCAGTTCCTCGATCTGGCGGAGGCGCTTGATCGAGCCGGTGATGGTCTTCCAGTTGGTCAGCGTGCCGCCGAGCCAGCGGTGGTTGACGTAGTACTGGCC
>Ga0209415_10000709_pt1 | contig 62279 bp, 59 predicted proteins | sample PeaSoiSIISIP2007_FD_187696 | JGI IMG/M metagenome (GOLD analysis project Ga0209415, IMG submission 187696) | Peat soil microbial communities from Weissenstadt, Germany - SII-SIP-2007 (SPAdes) (version 2) | ecosystem: Environmental > Terrestrial > Soil > Wetlands > Peat | place: Germany...
CTCGTTCTGATCTCAACGAGGAAGGTACGCCGCGTCTCCGGGCGAGTGGGCGATCCACAACTTCAGGTCATACCTCGGCGGCGTGCACTACCGTGCACTAAGGGGGTGGCACGGACCGGCACGTACCGGCAGTCCCGGGAGGGTGAGATACCAGCTCAGCGGGCATATCGGGGCGAGGTCCAGCGTGCGATTCTGGCCTGGTCAGCCTTCACACGGCTGAGGTCGGGGGTTCGAGTCCCTCAGCGCCCACCGCAAAATGCCTGCTCTACCGGCTTATCGCGACGAGTTGGCGCGTACGAGTCCACCGATCTGACACAAGTCTGATGCGATGAAGGGCCGCGACAGGGTGTGTGCGACTCCGGTTCATCCTTGACACCGTGGCCGCGACAGGGCCGCGACGCGGGCCCTGCGTGACGGGATCGATGGGTCCCGGCACCTCACCCGCCAAGCGCCGCTCTTGTCCCGCGAGATGGAACTCATCGGTCCTCTTTCGTCACACCCGTTCCCGGATCAGGCAGGTACTCGATCTTGCAGCGCAGTCCTGGTGCCTGCGCCAGCCGGCGGTCGGCCGTCACGAGCCTCGCATCGATCACCTCGGCCAGAGCGACGTACGCGGCGTCGTAGGGCGTCACGTTCCGGTGCAACTCCCAGATTCGCGCTAGCAACGGCCGGTGGCTCACTCGTTCCACCCTGAGGTCGGCAAGGTCGGTAAGCGCGAAGGCTGCCCGTCGCTCATCGAGCTCGCCAGCGAGGAGGGCCTTGCGAATGACCGAGACGACCTCGAGGTCGAGGAGCTCGGGGGCAACCAGGCGCTCGCCCTGCAGACGCTCGCGAGCCCGGTCGCCGTCGATGTCATCGTCTGCGAGCGCGGGGGCGATGACCGACGCGTCGACGACGATCAACGCGCCTCTCGATCCTCACGTACGGCATCGCGCGCGAAGCGGAAAGACAGGTGACCGCCGCTTCGCTGACCCGCGCGGGCCAACAGGTCGTTGAGGTCGGGGTGTCGTGCTTCGTCGACCAACCGAGCGAGGAGGTATTCCTGAAGGGACTTCCCCTCGTTCGCCGCGCGCCGGCGGAGTTCGGCGTGGACATCTTCGGGCACCGCCTTGATCTGGACACTCGGCATGCTCCTAGTTTAGCGCCATGCTGGCGCCAACAGGAGCGAATTGGCGCTCATCCCCACGATCCACTCTGGTGGCCGCAATGCCCGCTCGCTCGGGGAGTGGCCATGTCGCGTCATCGCTTGCCGGGTGCCTTCCTACCGGCCGGGGCTGCTTGGGGGCCTTCTTCGCCCCTCCACCCACTCTCGGACGACGTCGAGGTCGAAGCGAACGAAGTGGCCCGCCTTCACGACCGCAATCTGCCGCTCGGCGACCCTGCGGCGCACGTCCCGCTCGCCAACGCCGAGTAACCGAGCGACCGTCTCGATGTCGACGAGCTGTGGGAACCGCAGCTGCTTTCCTGTCTTCTCCGTCACTTGCCCACACTCCCCATGAGTCCCTGGTGGTGGAGTGCGGGAGAGCGAGGAGATACGTGACTTTCGGCCCTGCACGACCCTCGGCGCAGGCGCGACAGTAACTGTTGCCTACGAACGGGAGAGGGAGCCGGGAGGCTGAGAGGTTGACCCTCACGGGTTGACGACCCCCAAAGACCTGATCCGGACAATGCCGGCGAAGGAAGATCGTTCGTAGGCCTTTTCGCGTCTGGGCGCGAATCAGCAGTCCAGCAGTGTCAGCTCGTTGCGGGCCCCCAGATGATGCTTGCCTCCGGCGTCCTCAACTTGGTTCCCACCGACACGGCCCCGATGAGGGCAATCGGGATCTCCGGCGGTCAAGCACCGCTTGGTGCTGATTCGCCCCCATCGTCCCTCGGGACGATCACCACCGGGCAGCGACTGTGATGTGCGCACTTCTCGCTCACCGAGCCGAGCACCAACCCGGTGAACCCGCCATGGCCACGGGAGCCGACGACGAGCAGATCCGCCTCGTTCGACAGCGCGCAGAGCGTCTCCGCCGGATCTCCCTCCAGGACGATCAGGTTGATCTTGACGGCGGGATCCGCGCCGGCGACGGCCGCGACGCTTTCAACCAGGCGCTCCCTCGCGCCCTCGGCGATCGCCTTGTCGTGCACGGGGATGGCATAGATGGCCCTGCCGAATTCGTAGGGGCCGTGCCAGATGAGCACTGCGTCGAGCAACGCGCCGCGCACCGCAGCTTCCTCCGTGGCCCAACGCAGGGCACGCCACGACCCACGCGAACCATCAACGCCGACCAGAATCCGACCCGCCATTCCAACACCTCCGCACTTCCTAGCTTCCGGCCCCGAGGCTCGGCGGGCTAGGGCAGAAGGTCCCCGCCGCTGCGCCCAGCGCGTCGCCACACGCTCCTCCCGTTCGAGCTCGTCGAAGCGCAGCGCCAGGGGGTGGAGCGCGTCCGCCAGCGCGGGCAGCCGGCGCCGTTCGAGGACACGCAGGCTCGATGGCCGCCTCCCTCGGGTTGGCCGATGCCGCGCCGGCGCGGGCCGCGCCGACGGGCCGGCGCGCCTCGTGGGAGGCGTCCGTGCGGCGCTGTGCCGCCTCGCGCCGCGGCCACCAACCCGGCCGAGCGATCGGCCGTGACCGAGGCGGCTGCCTGGACGCCGGGCACGCCGCGGAAGCGGGGCCCGCGGAGGATCCTCCGCGAGCGCAGCCACAGCGGCGACTCTTCAAGCTGCCGACGTCAGGTAGGCGACGCAGCCCTCGAGCGTCGACAGCTCCGGGTAGTCCCGTTCGGGGATCGCCAGCCCGGTCCGTTGGTGCAGCCCGGTCACGAAGTTGAGGAAGTCGATCGAGTCGAGGTCGAGCGCCTCCTGCAGTGTCTCGCTTGCCCCGACCTGGTCGAGGTCGGCTTCCGGCGCCACCTGGTGCAGCACCGTGCGGATGAGCTGGCGTGCCTCGTCGTTGGTCATAGCTTCTCCGGCTCCTGCAGCAGGCGGTCGATCTCTGCGAGGAAGCGGCCCCCCCGGTGGCCGTCGCTCGCCCGGTGGTCGGCGGACAGCGTCGCGGTGACGCACGGCCGCACCCCGAGCAGGCCGTGCTGGGCGACGGGGCGCTCGGTCGCGCGGCCGAAACCCACGAGGGCGACCTGGGGCGGATAGATGACGCCGAACACCGCCTCGACGCCGAGGTCGCCGAGGTTGGTGACCGTGATGGTCGGGTCGCTCATCTCCGAGCTGCGCAGCGCTCCGGCACGGGCCCGCCCGACGAGATCACGCAGCTTCTCCATCAGCTCGTCGAGGGAGAGCCGTTCGGTGTCGTGGATGGCCGGCGCAATCACGCCTCCCGTGCGCAGCGACACGGCTACCCCGACGTGCACCGCGTCGCTCGGGGCAAAGGCGTCGTCGACGAAGAACCCGTTCATCTCGGGAACCTTTGCCACTGCGCGTGCAGTGGCCTTGAGGAGGAGGACCGGCAGCACGAGTCGATCGGGCACCGGGCGGTTGAGGTTCGCCTGTTCGAGCCAGCTGACCGCGGTGCCGACGTCGATGGTCGTGCTGAGGTAGTAGTGGGGGATCTCCCGCTTCGACCGTGCCATGAGGGCGCCGATCGCCCGCCGCAGGGCAGCCTGGCGCTCGGCGCTCGCCGGCTGTGGCGCCTCCTCGGCCCGTGCCGCTGCGGGCGCCTCGGGCGCTGCGGCCGCCGTCTCGCCGAGGGGAGCCGCCACTGGCTCCTTCCGCTCGGCGGCCCGGGTCTCCCGGGTTGCCGCCGGCATCTCGACAGCAGCAGCGGCGAGCCGTACGTCCTGTGCCACGACCGACCCCCTGGGGCCCGTGCCCGTCACGGCGGTCAGGTCGACGCCGAGCTCGGCCGCCAGGCGCCGAGCGTACGGCGAGACCGGCCGGCGAGCCGCGGTCCGCGGTCCGGGTGCCGGCACCGGACGGCCTGCCGTGCCGGCCAGGGCGCCCGCACGGCGAGGCGCACGCCGCCGGCCCGGAGCCTCACCGGCGCGCGGGCGTGCGGCGCGCTCGACGTCGGCCCGGGTGACCGCGCCGCCCGGGCCCGTTCCGTGGAGCTCGGCGAGGTCGACTCCGAGCTGTTGGGCCAGATGTCGGACGACGGGGGAGTGAGCGACGGGGGCCAGGCGCGGCGGCAGAGGGAGAGGCCCTGGCGCGGCGCCGATGGCCGCCGGCGCCGGAGCCGTCACGGGGGCGGGTTCCGGGGCGCCATAGGGCGCCGCGGGCACGGTCGTAACCGTCGGGGCGCTGAGGTGGGCGAGGACTGTGCCGACCGGCACCCGCTCGCCCTCGTGCACGACCAGTTCGTCAACGACGCCGCTTTCGAAGATCTCCGCTTGGATCGTGGCCTTTTCGGTGTCGATCACCGCCACGACGTCGCCTCGGCGCACGTCGTCGCCGGGCTTGATGAGCCAGCGCACCACGGTTCCGGCGTCCATGTCGGCGCCGAGGGAGGGCATGGTGAAGTCGCCCATTCATGCCTCCAGCCGGTGCACCGCCGCGACCACGTCAGCGGCTTGGGGCAGGGCCGCGTCTTCGAGGTGCTTGGCGTAGGGCATGGGCACCTCGGCGCCGCACACCCTGGACACGGGGGCGTCGAGGTCGTAGAAGGCCTCCTCCGTGATCCGGGCGCTCACCTCGGCCGAGAGGCTGCCGGTCCGCCAGCCCTCGTCGACGACCACCGCCCGGTGCGTGCGCGCCACGGAGCCGAGGATTGTCGCGGTGTCGAGCGGCCGCAGGCAGCGGAGGTCGATCACCTCGGCCCCCACCCCGTCGCCAGCCAGCTGCTCAGCGGCGGCGAGCGCGGTGCGCAGCGTGCCGCCGTAGGCGACGAGCGTGACATCGTCGCCGCCGCGCCGGACGGCCGCGGCGGTGATGTCGACCGGTCCGGCGTCGTCGGCGAGCTCGCCCTCCATGGGGTAGAGCGCTCCGTTCTCGAAGATGAGCACCGGGTCGGGGTCGCAGAGGGCTGGCCATAGCATCCCGCGGGCGTCCTCCAGCGTGGCCGGGGCGAGCACGCGCAGGCCGGGGATGTGCGTGTACCACCCTTCGAGGCTGTGGGAGTGCTGGGCGGCGAGCTGGCGCCCGGCGCCGGTCGTCATCCGGATCACGAGCGGCACGTTGAACTGCCCGCCCGACATGTACAGGAGGGTGGCGGCGTTGTTCATGATCTGGTCCAGCGCGAGCAGGCTGAAGTTGACCGTCATAATCTCGACAATCGGGCGCATGCCGCCGAGGGCGGCGCCGATGCCTGCACCGACGAAGGCCGACTCCGAAAGCGGCGTGTCGCGGATGCGTTCGGGGCCGAAGTCCTCGAGGAGGCCGAGGCTCACGGCGTAGCAGCCGCCGTAGCGACCGACGTCCTCGCCCATCAAGAAGACGCGTTCGTCGCGCTGCAGCGCTTCGCGGAGCGCCCGGCGCATCGCCTCACGGTAGGTGACGGTGCTCATCGCGGCGCTGCCTCCTTCACCGGCTCGGAGGTCACGAAGCGCTCGAGCTCCTCCACCTTTTCGAGGGTGCCGGCTTCGGCGTAGGCGACGGCGTCGTCCAGCTCGGCTGCGAGCTCCGCCTCCATTTGCTCGAGGTCGCCGTCGGCGAGCAGCCCGTCGGCGGTGAGCCGCCCGGCCAGCGCGGGGATCGGGTCGCGCTCCTTCCACCGGTCGACCTCCGCCTTGTCGCGGTAGAGCTCCGGGTCGTACATCGAGTGCGCACGGAACCGGTAGGTGCGCAGCTCCAGGAAGTGCGGCCCCCCTCCGGCGCGGACCGCTTCGGCGGCACGGCGCGCCGTGTCCTCCACCGCGACGACGTCCATCCCGTCGACCTCCCACGACGGCACCCGGTAGCTCGCCGCCCTGAGCGACAGGTCCGTTTCAACCTGGGCGCGCTCGAGTGCGGTCCCCATCGCGTAGAGGTTGTTCTCGCAGCAGAAGAGCACCGGGAGGTGCCACAGAGCGGCAAGGTTCATCGACTCGTGGAACTCGCCCTCCGCGACGGCACCGTCGCCGAAGAAGCAGGCGGTCACCCGGCGACGGCCCTGCAGGTGGTCCGCGAGGCCGAGTCCCACGGCGAGCGGCAGGCCACCGGCCACGATGGCGTTGCCACCGTAGAAGTGGGTGGCGGCGTCGAACAGGTGCATCGAGCCCCCGCGCCCGCGACTGCAACCCTCGAGCTTGCCCTCGAGCTCCGCCATCGTCGTGCGCATCGGGAGTCCCCGGGCGAGCGCATGGGCGTGCTCCCGGTAGGTGGCGACCACGGCGTCATCGGGCGAGAGGGCCTCCATCACGCCGACGGCGCACGCCTCCTCGCCGATGCCGAGATGGAGGAAGCCGCGGATCGCCGTCTTGCTGTAGAGCTCGACACAGCGCTCCTCGAAGCGACGGATCCGCAGCATCTCGCGCAGCAGGTGGAGGGCGTGGTCCTCCTCGGGCGAGCGAGCCTTCGCCGCGTCGCTCTTGCGGACCGGCGCAGCCGGAGCCCGCGTCATTGCTGCGCCTCCAGCGTCGAGGTGTCACCCTCGGGCATGCCGAGCTCTCGTGCCTTGAGCAGTCGGCGCATGATCTTGCCGCTCTGGGTGTGGGGGAGGTGCTGGTCGAAGGCGATCTCGCGCGGAGCGACGGCCGCACCGAGCCGGCGGCGTGAGAACCCGAGCAGGTCCAGGCGGAGGTCCTCGCTCGGCTCGTAGCCGGAGCGGAGGGTGACGAAGGCCTTCACCACCTCTCCAGACACGGGGTCGGGCTTGCCGATCACGCCGGCCTCCGCCACCGCCGGGTGCTCCATCAAGGTCGACTCGACCTCGAACGGCCCGATGAGGTGGCCTGCCGACTTGATGACGTCGTCGCCCCTGCCGACGAACCAGAAGTAGCCGTCCTCGTCCTGCCGGGCGAGGTCCCCGCTCAGGTACCACCCGCCAGCGAAGCAGGAGCGGTAGCGCTCGTCCTGGCCGAGGTAGGCACGGAACATCGAAGGCCAGCCCGGCCGCAGCGCCAGCTCGCCTTCCTGGTCCGGCGCCGCCTCGAGGCCGGCGCCGTCGTCTCCGACGATGACCTTGCCGTGCTCGTCCCGCACCAGGACCGTTGCCTCGATCCCGGGCAGGCACCGGCCCATCGATCCCGGGCGGATGTCCATGCAGGCGTAGTTGGCGATCATGATCCCGCCGGTCTCGGTCTGCCACCAGTTGTCGTGGATCGGCAGACCCAGGGCCTCCTGCCCCCACACCACGACCTCGGGATTGAGGGGCTCGCCGACGCTCGCGACGAAGCGGAGCCGGCTGAGGTCGTGGGCCTTGGCCATCTCAGCCCCGGCGGCCATCAGCATGCGCAAGGCGGTGGGTGCGGTGTACCAGACCGTGACGCCCTCGGTCTCGAGCACCCGGTACCAGCGCTCGGCGTCGAAGTCGCCCTCGTCGACGATGCTCGTCACGCCGTGGGCAAGCGGAGCGATGATGCCGTAGGAGGTGCCTGTGACCCATCCGGGGTCGGCCGTGCACCAGTACACGTCGTCGGGATGCAGGTCCAGGGCGAGACGTCCGGTGGCGTAGTGGGACACGACGGCCTCGTGCACGTGCACTGCACCCTTCGGCATGCCGGTGGTGCCGCTCGTGAAGTGCACCAGCGCCATGTCCTCCGGATCCGTGGGAGCGATCTCGTAGTCTGTCCGAGCGTCCGCGAGCACGGCGGCAAGGTCGAGTGTCCCCTCTGGCAGATCACTTCCCGAGGCCGGGGTCCCGGCTGCGAGAAGGACGTCGCGCAGCGTCGGGAGCCGGTCCCTGACTCCTTCCACCTTGTGCCGGTAGAGGGTGGGCGTCGTGACGAGCACGCGGCCCGTGCCCAGCTCCAGGCGTTGGCGGATGGGTTCGGGGCCGAACGCCGGGAAGAGCGGGCACAGCACCGAGCGGTGCTTGAGCGTCCCGAGGGCTGAGACGTACAGCTCCTCGGTACGTGGCATCAGGACGAAGACCCGATCACCCGCCTGCACCTCGAGCGCGTCGAGGGCGTTGGCGAACCGGTTGGAACGCTCGGAGAGGTCGCCGTAGGTGATGTCGCGCCGTCCGCCGCGCCGATCGAGGCAGCGCAGCGCGACGTGGTCGCGGTGCGGTCCCGACGCGTGGCGCTCGACCGCTTCGTGGGCGATGTTCAGGCCGCGTCCTCCAGGCAGCCCGTCCAGAGCGCGCCTCGCCTCCTCCCAGCTGAAGGTTGCGCGCTCGGCTTCGTAGTCGGCCATGTTCGGAGCGCGCTCGGGGGGGGCCGCGGGCTTGTGGATCGTCTCCCATCGCATGGCGTGGTCTCCTTCCCGGGACCGCACGCATGGCGGATCGCCCTGCTGAGCGGACGCTAGGCGCGCCGGCTCGGGCCTCCTAGGGTCGAACGTCACCTCGACGGAGGTGGCCGCCAGCCGGGTCGCTCGGCGGCTGACCGGCGACCGCCGGCTGCAAGCAGCGCGAACCCCTTTCGGCAGGTCGGCGCAGACGAGGATCCGACCCGGAAGAGGCGGCTTCCACGGGCTTCCCGGACGACGAGCACTGGGCGGTGCGCCTGGGGGTCGCAGCTCTCGCCCACGGCGGCGAGCAGCAGGTTGGCGAGACCCCCGTAGACGCGGTCCCCGACGGGGCGCAGCTCGGTGCCGCGCGATGTCTCGACGAGCGCCGCCGTCGGATGGCGACAGCTTCCGGCACAGCCGAAGAGAGCCGTCACGGTGCCGGCGCCGGCGGCGTCCGCACCGATCACGCGCCTAAAGGCGGCGGTCGCCCGGTGGCGGGCGAGACCGGGCTTGTATGGGCTTACGGCTCTAGCCGAATCGGGTAGCGGCGACCATGCTCGTCCTTGGATGGCAACGGCATCGACGCTCGGGTACAGGATAGGCGTGGGCGGTGCGCTCGCCGCCGTGGCGGAGACCCACTCGGGAGTCGTCTTCTTCATTGGTGACCGTGCCTACAAGCTGAAGAAGCCGGTGTCGCTTGGGTTCCTCGACTTCCGTAGCCGCGGGGTGCGTGAGCTGGCCTGCCATCGCGAGGTGGAGCTGAACCGGCGGCTCGCGCCCGACGTCTATTTGGGCGTTGCCGACCTTGTCGACCCGGAGGGGCTCGCGTTCGACCATCTGGTCGTGATGCGCCGTCTGCCCTCCGATCGGTGCCTTGCTGCGCTCGTCACCTCCGGGGCCGAAACTGGAGAGCACCTCCACCGCCTGGCAAGGCTCTTGGCACGGTTCCACGAAGGATCGAAGCGCTCTGCGGACATCGACGCCGCGGCCCGCAGCGACGCCTTGGTCGCGCTCTGGCAGGCGAACGCTTCGGGGATGGATCGCCTCGCCGGGCCGCTCTTCCCTTCGGAGCTCGCAGAGCGGGTGCTCGCGCTCGCCCGGCGCTACCTGGCGGGTCGGGTCGCGCTCCTCGAGGAGCGCATCTCGGCCGGGCGGGTCCGGGACGGGCACGGGGACCTTCTCGCAGACGACATCTTCTGCCTAGATGACGGCCCCCGGGTGCTCGACTGCGTCGAATTCGACGACCGGTTGCGCTACGTGGACGTGCTCTCCGACGTGGCGTTCCTCGCGATGGACCTGGAGCGCCTCGGGCGCCCTGATCTCGCTGCGAACTTCCTCGATGAGTACCGCCGCCAGTCGTGTGACACCTGGCCGGCCTCTCTGGCACACCACTACATCGCCTACCGGGCGCAGGTGCGCGCGAAGGTCGCCGGCCTCCGCGTGGAGGCGGGGGTCCAGCCGGAGCGCTCGGCTCGAAATGCGCGCCAGCTGCTGGGGCTCGCCGGCGCGCACCTGGAAGCGGGCCGCGTGCGGCTCGTCGTCATCGGCGGACTACCGGGCAGCGGGAAGTCGAGCCTTGCGGTGGCCGTCGGCGAGGCGCTCGGCGCCGTGGTCGTCCGCTCCGACGAGGTGCGCAAGGCGCTTGCCGGCATCGATCGCACCACACCGGCCCCTGCCTCGTTCGGCGAAGGTCTCTACCGGCCGGAGGCGACCGCCGCGACCTACGCCGAGCTGTTCGAGCGCGCTCGCTCTTACCTGTCCCGGGGCCAGAGCGTCGTGCTCGACGCCTCCTTCCACGCCCCGGACTTGCGAGTGAGCGCCCGGCAGCTGGCGGCCGAGACAGTCAGCGACCTCGACGAGCTTCACTGCAGCGCACCGTACGGTCTTCTCGAGCGCCGCGTGGCCCGGCGGAGGAGGCGGGACGGCGAGATCTCAGACGCGAGCGTGGCGGTGGTACGCCGGCTGGCTGCGACCGAGCCGGCCTGGCCGACCGCGGTGGAGATCGACACCAGCCGTGCGCCGACGCTCACGCGGCGCGCGGCGTTCGAGCGGCTCGGGATCGGGACCAAGGCCACGGCGCGAGCTACGCAGCGCTCTGGCGGGTGAAGCAGCCCACGTCGAGCAAGCCGAGGCGCGCGGGTCGGGACCTTGTCTTCTGCCCATTCGGGTTGCCAAGTGGGCGAGTGGAGGGCGAGACGAGGTCGCGACGGAGGTCGCGGATCGGCTCGGAGCTGGCGATCGCGAGTGGCGCCCACCGCGGATGCGGTCGTGGGCGCTGGGCCAACGGATCGCGCGGCCAAGCTCCCGCAATTCGCGTGAGGGGAGTGTTCGCGAACCGCGCCACCGCCGATCTGGTCGTCGAGGCCTTGTTGGGAGCGCTGGAGCGCGCGCTCAGCGCCCGAGACAACCGGGCTCGCCCCAGTCGCGCGCCGTGCAAGGCGTGCCTGCGCAGGCCGAGCAATCGCCGCTCGGGCGAGCGTGGGGACGAGGCGGTCGGGAAGGCCGCGGGAGACGAACCTCTCAGGCCTGCCGCGATTCCTCGACGGTGAGCTCGGCCGCAGGATCGGCTTCGAGTCGAGCGTCCGGGATCGGTTCGCCGCTACGGATCGAGTACCCGTACGTCCCCTCCTCGAGCCGACGCTCAGCCCGCGCGATTGCCGCCAGCCGGTCGCGTAGGCCGGCCGCGACGGCATCGTCGCCTTGCTCGGCGATGAGCCGCTCGGCGGGGTTGCTCATGTCGCCCGCCTCGTTGGCGGCGCTTCGATCGTCCCGCCCCGCGCCGGCCGTCTCACCCAGCAGGCTCTCCACCCGCGCCCGCTCCGCCTTGAGCAGCGCTCGAGCATGCCCGTCCTTCATCAGCCCTCCGATTGCCATGCGCGACGGCGTCGTCGCGCTCCCACGCTAATGGGGCCCGCTCAGCTAATGGCGTGCCCGCTCGCAAACCGACCTTTCGAACGAGCGCGAGAACCGGCCGCGCTGCGCCCGCCGCCCGCGGCCACCGACGGGACCGGGGATCGCTCGGCCGTGCGATCGCACCGATCCGCCACGACCGGGGACGCGTGTGCCGTTCGGTCGCTCCGCGCTCGACGAAGCGCGTACCGGGCTGGCGCCCGCACGTTTTGGGGGACCAACCGGCGCGGATCCTCTACTGGTCGGCCACGATCGAGCCGACGCGCTCGGCGAGGCCAGGGTCGCGTCGGCTGAGGAACCACGCGTAGACGATCGCCAGCACCAGGATCGTGAGCGCGACGTACGGGTACCAGTTGTAGGGGGACGCCTGGCCGGGCTTCGACAGGTAGTAGAGGGGCACGATGATCGAGGCCGCGCCGATCAGCGGGAGCACCAGGTGCTTCAGCGGGTTGAAGGTATCGCGCTTGTACCTGCGGATGAAGAACGGCAGGGCCAGGTTGCCCGCGAGGTAGACGAGCAGGACGAGGATCGTTCCCATCGTCGAGGACTCGGCGAAGAAGTTGACCGGGTTGAGCGGGACGGCCTTGCTCTGCAGGCCGTCGAAGATCGCCCAGACGCCGATGATCCCGAGGGAGATGCCGACGAAGGTGAAGATGGCGTTCGTGGGCGTGCGCCGGGACGGGTTGACCCGTCCGATCCAGCGCGGCAGCAGGCCTTCACGCCCGGAGTTGAACACGAGGCGCGCCTGGGAGTTCGTCCCGGCGATGAGCGCACCGAGCGTCGAGGTGAGGCCGGCGAGGTACGCGAACACCGCGAGCACGCCGATCGTGCTGTGGGCGACGGTGATGAACGGGATCGACGCGCCGTTGAGGGCCTTCACGTTGTAGCCGAAGCCGGACACCGTCGAGTAGGCGAAGAGCAGGTAGCTGACGACCATGATCCCGACGGACAGGAATACCGCGCGGGGCACGTTGCGACGGGGGTTGTCGGTCTCCTCGGCGAGCGCCGCCGAGTTCTCCCACCCGATGAAGAGGTAGATGGCGAGGGGGAAGCCGGCCGCAAGGCCGGAGAAGCCGTTGGTGATGTGGCTCGGCTCGAACGGGATGGCCGAGAGGTGGCCGCCGTTCTTGATGAGCGAGGCGACCGAGACCACGATGAGCACGGCGAGCTCGAAGCCGAAGAACATCCCCGCCAGCTTCGTGGAGATGGCGACGCCGCGGATCATCATCATCACGGCGAGACCCGTGAGGATGACCGTGAAGATCCCCCAGGGCACGTTCCACTTGAAGTAGTAGTTCAAGGTGATCGAGAAGAAGCCGCCCGAGATGGCGATCACGGAGGCCATCGCGACGATGTACCCGATGCCCGCCAGCAGTGCGGTGGTGACGGCGCTCGTCGGGCCGAAGGTCTTTCCGACGAAGGTGATGAAGCCACCCGTGGAGGGGATCACCTTTGAGAACTCTGCGAGCGTGTTCGCGAGCAGGGCGATGGCGACGCCTGCCAGCAGGATCGTGAGGGGCGCTGCTGCGCCTGCCGTGATTGCGAGGAAGCCGAAGCCGAAGTAGAAGCTCATGGCCGGGGCGACGTTCGCCATCGTCGCCGCCGAGATGTCCACCAGTCCGAGCACGCCACGATGGAGGCGGTGCTCGTGTCCGACCTCACCGACCGGTGGCGCCTTCGACTCGGTGACGGGGAGCGGGGCTATGTCGGTCATCGCTGTCCTTTCCTCGGCGTGGGGTGATCAGGGTGGCCGGCCGGATCGGGGAGCCGCAGCAGCGGCTCACGGTCCGGATCCGAGGGTCGCGGGGGTGGCAAGGTCGACTGGGAGCCCGGGGCGCTCGTCGGCCAGGTAGTCCGGTAGCGGGCGCTCACCGATGGCGATGTGGGCGAGGTGGACCTCTGGCTCGTAGGGCGCGAGCTCGGCCAGCACCCGCCCCGAGGCGTCGGCGATCCCTGAGCTCCCGCAGAATCGGAAGCCGGACTCGTCCCCGACCCGGTTGGAGTAGACGTGGGGGAGGCGGTTCTCCGCCGCACGCGCCCGCAGGAACAGCGCGTGCTCGTTCGCGTAGGGATCCATGTTCGCCGCAATGGTCACGAGCAGCTCGGCTCCCGCCGCCGCGACGGCGCGCGCCGGCTCGGGGAACTCGAGGTCGTAGCAGATGATCGGGGCGACCTTCACCCCTGCGAGCTCTACCACCACGTAGCCGTCGCCGGCCCGGAACCAGCGGTGCTCCTCGCCGAAGAGGTGCACCTTGCGGTACGACGCAGCGATCGCGCCCTCTTCGTCGATGCAGATCGCTGAGTCCGCGACGCCCCGCCGGACGCGCTCGGCAGCTCCGACGACGAGCGCCGTGCCCGTGCGCCGCGCCGCCTGCTGAAGCCCCGCGAGCGGCGACGAGGGGGTCGTGAGATCGAGCGGGCGCATGCCGGCGAGCGAGTAGCCGTTGAGGAAGAGCTCGGGGAACACGGCGAGGCCGGCTGCGGGGTGTTCGTCGATCGTCCTGATCGCCGTGGCGAGATTGGCTCCGACGTCGTTCGGCTCGGGAGGGAGCTGGACGATGAGCACGTCGAGCGACCGTTCTGTCACGCTCGCACCTCCCGGCCGCGCCCCCCGGCCCGGCTGTTCGCACGAAGGTAGCAGAGAGGACTCGCGTCATCGTGCCCATCGCGCCTTGCGCTACACCGTGGCTGGCCGAGCGCGCGTCACCGGCCACGCGGCCGTGCGAGGGGGGCGCGAAGGATGCCGGCGATCACCGCTCGCCGGCGGCAGGGCCCTCCGGGAGCGCTCGGATCATCGCCGCGATCTCGAGTGCCGACGCGCCCGCGTCCTGTTCGAGCCCGGCGATGACGCCGGCCCGGTTGCGCGCGGGCTGGTTCTGACTGAGCTTCCACTTCGCCTCGAGACGGGTGATCTGGAGCTCGATACCGACGATCGCCCGCAGCTGGCCCGCCACGTACTCTGCCGGGGCGTCGGCGACGGACCAGGGCCGGGCCCGCTCCGACTCGTGCACGTCGGTGAGCCTCGTGACGAGCGCCCGCTTCCACTCGTCGTCGTCGTGCACGACGAGCGTGCCGTGGAGGTGCACGGTGGCGTAGTCCCACGTCGGGACGACCTTGCCGTGCTCGGCCTTCGTCGGGTACCACGAGGGCGAGACGTAGGCCTGCGGCCCCCGGAAGATCGCGAGCGCCTCGACGCGCTGATCGAACGACGACCATTGCGGGTTCCCCCGCGCGACATGCCCGAGGAGGGATCCCGGCTCCCCGGGCCGCTCGTCGAGGAGCATCGGGATGGTCGAGGCGCTGATGGCTGCGCCGTCCCAGGTGACGAGCTCGGCGAGCGCCACGCGCCGGATGAGCTCGTACGCGGCTGCTCGATCCTCCTGGCGGAAGTGTGCGGGCATGTACACGACAGCAGTGTTGCACCGCGTCGACGAGCACGAGCACGAAGCGGGTGCTCGACTGCGTGAGGCGGTCCACGCGTTCGAGCCGTCCCACGTGTCGGTATGGCTCCGGCGCCGCCAGCCGTCCTGGGGGTTGCTGCGGGCAGTCGTTGCTGCGTGCCGCGGCCAACCGAGCTCACTCGGTGGACCTCGCGCCGGTCGCCCGAGGGTCGACGTGGATCTTCGGCCCTGGACCGGCGCCAGGCGGTCGCCATCCCGACAGCACCTCACCGACCTCCTCCAGGCCGACTGTCGCCGCCACCAGCGGACGCGGGTCCACCGAGCCGCTCGCGTAGTGCTCGATCGTCGAGACGAGGCCTGGTGAGCCGCTCAGAATCCCGACAGCGGTGACGTCTTTGAGTGCCATCGTCCGGGTGTCGATGGTGCTCGGGCGCGCCGCGAGCCCGACGTAGACGACCCGTTTGCCCGGCTCGACGAGATCGAGCGCGAGCGCAGGCAATGCGGCTGCATCCGAGGCGTCGATGACCGCGTCGAAGGCCAGGCGCGGCAAGGACTCCATCGTCCACGCGCCGTGCACGCCGAGCGCCCGGGCGAAGTCGAGGGAGGACGCCGACCGGCCCATGACGTGCACTTCGGTCCCGTGCGCGAGCGCGAACAGCGCGACGAGCAGACCGATCGTGCCCGGGCCGAGCACGAGTAGGCGGTCTCCCCGCTCGAGGGCGGCGCCCCCGACCGAGCGCAAGGCGTTGCCGCCCGGCTCCACCAGCGCTCCGGCGACGGCATCCACCGCGTCGGGTAGTGGGCGAAGCGCACTTACCGGGACGGCCATCTTCTCGGCGAGTGCACCAGCGAAGCCCCCGCGAATGCCGATCTCGTAACGGTCGTCGCATACGTGCTGCCGTCCGCTCCGGCACGGACGGCACGTGCCGCAGCCGAGCATGGTGTCGCCCGTCGTGCGTCTGCCGATCCACGCCGGATCGACGCCGTCGCCGACCGCCGACACGGTCCCGCACCACTCGTGGCCGAGGCGCATCGGGTACTCGGCGTGGCCCTGGTGCAGATAGGCCATCCGGCCGGTGAAGAACTCCACGTCGGTGCCGCACAGACCGACCCGTTCGATGTCGACCACGGCTTGACCCGGCGCGGCGGCGGGAGGCTCGACCTCTCGCACCTCGGCCCGCCGTGGAGCGGTGAGGACGAAGGCTCTCACGGCGCGACCGCACCGGTCACCGGGTGACGACGACGGCGCCGCGTGCCACGCCGCCGCCGGCCGAGAGCTCGGGCCGGACGCCGGCTCGGAGCCACCGCATGGCCGTCCGCCCGTTGCGGCACCAGGGGGGCGTGACGGGGGAGCGACCGCACGTTGCGGAGGCTAGACCACGGTCCTCGGAGGAGTGGAAGCCTGTCGGAACGCTGCAACTGTTCGCGGCGCGCCGGGTGGGAGCGACACTGGCTCTCCGCAAAGGAGAGTCTGGCTGGTGGTGCTCGTGTTTGATCACGGCTCGGGCAACGGCGAGAGAGGGGATCGACATGGGTCGCACAGCAGTGGTCACCGGAGGAGCCAGCGGACTCGGACAGGCCAGCGCGCGACGACTGGCCGAGGACGGCGTCACGGTCGTCACGGTGGACATCTCCGCTGACGCCGACGTCACGGTCGACGTCTCCGACGCCGCGGCGGTCGAGCGAGCGGCCGCGCGCATCGGACCAGTCGACATCCTGGTCAACAGCGCGGGGATCATCGGCCCGAACAAGGTGCTGTGGGAGATCGAGGACGACGAGTGGGCCAAGACGTTCGCGGTGAACGTCTCGGGCACCTTCCATCTGTGCCGGGCCTTCGTTCCCGGCATGCGGGAGCGCGGTTGGGGGCGGATCGTGAACTTCGCGAGCATGGCCGGAAAGGATGGCAATCCGCGCCTATCCGCGTACTCGGCCTCCAAAGCCGCCGTGATCGCGATGACCAAGTCGCTCGGAAAGGAGCTCGCCACGAGCGGCGTCCTCGTCAACGTGATCGCTCCTGCGCTGATCGAGACGCCGATGAATGCGGACACGTCTCGTGAGGTTCTCGAGTACCTGACGAGCCTGATCCCGATGCGCCGGTTGGGTCGCGCGGAGGAAGTGGCTGAGCTCCTCGCCTGGCTGGCATCGGACAGGTGCACCTTCTCGACGGGCGCCGTCTACGACATCAGCGGCGGCCGGGCGACCTATTGATGCGGCGCGCATGCAGCTCCGGGTCCCGCCGGCCATGGATGAGCGAAGCCGGCGCTCCGTGGCTCCGTCGGCGCCTCGTCGTCGGCCCCGGGGACCGAGCGCGCATCGGAGCGCTCGCCCCGCCAAGCGCTGACCTCGTGGTCTCGCCTCTACCGGGCGCCGGTCCACCGGGTGGAGCGGTGCCCGCCTCGCTACAACGCGTCGCCTCGAGGAGCGCCTTCAGGTTCTCCGCCGCCACTTCGAACTGACGCTTGGTCAATCGCACGACCACGGCGGCAACGGAGGGCGTGGTGCCATCCATCGGAGCGCTCCGGGCGCGCGCTCTATTTGAGCAAGCTCGCGCCGACGTTGACAGTCATCGCGAGCAACACGGCGCCGAACAGGTACGAGATGAGCGCGTGGCGCAGTGCCGTGCGGCGGATCAGCTTGTCCTCGATGTTCGTATCGGAGACCTGGAACGTCATCCCGATGGTGAAGGCGACATAGGCAAAATCCGAATACACGGGTTGGTCGTCCTCGTTGAAGGAGATGCCCCCGGCAGTGCCCGCGTAGTAGAGGCGCGCGTAGCGCAGCGTGAAGACGGTGTGCACCACCAGCCACGAGGTGACCAGGCTCAGCACGGCAAGCCCGAGGAACCCGGCGACCTCGTAGCCCTTGGACTTGGCGGCGTGGATGAGCGTGAACCCGACGCCCACGATGCAGATCATGCTCGCGAGGATGAGGACCAGGTCGGTAATGCCGCGACTCGGGTCCTCCCTCGTGGCGACGCGTGCGACGTCCTTGGCGTCGAGCTGCCACAGTGGGGTCCAGATCCGGATCAGGAAGATCGCTGCCGCGACGTCCCAGCCGATGAGTGCCGCTCCCTGCCATGGCAGGACGAGGGTCACGAGGAGGCCGACGACAAAGCCGGGGATCGCGGCAATGAGCAGCTGGCCGCGCTCGTGCGCAGTCCGTTGCTTGGCGTCGCTCCGCGTGCGCTTCACCGGTCTCCACTTCTCCGTTCAGCCCTCACGCAAACTCGCGGCCAGCTGGCGGTCTCCCGGCCGCGGGGGTCGGGAGACGGCGGGTCGTCGCAACGATAGAGGCCAGCTGGCGGGTCTCCGGGGGTGATCGCTTCGGCTGAAGGCAGGCTACGGTCGCGACGCAGCTCCGCGGACAGCGCCCGCAGGCCCGGGGACCCTCCACCGGGCGGTCGTGGCGCCCGCCGAGGCGGTGTCGTTCAGGTGGTCGTGCGCGGGCGGGACGGCCGTGGATCCTGGCCGAACGTCGAGGCGCCCCAGGCCCCTGCCCACGCCCTCGCCGCCGGTCGCCCGATCGACTGCTCCTTCGAGCGGGACGAGGTCCGGCGACGGTCTCCCGTCGACGACGCCTTCGTCCGAATGCGACACCGGCTCTGCCACGATGGCGGCGTGGACGGCTCGTCGGCTCGTGCGGCCAGGGATGGCGGCCAGCCCGACATCGCGGCGCTGCAGATGCTGCGGCGCGCGAAGGACCGGATCGACCGTGACTATGCCGAGGCGCTCGACGTCGCCAGCCTGGCGGCGATAGCGGGGTATTCGCCCGCGTACTTCATCCGGGCGTTCCACGCCGCCTACGGCGAGACGCCCGGGCGCTACCGGACGCGCCGGCGCGTCGAGCGCGCCTGTGAGCTGCTCCGTTCGGTGAACCTCACGGTCACCGAGATCTGCCAGCTGGTCGGCTTCGCCAGCCTCGGGACGTTCAGCGCTCGCTTCACCGAGCTCGTCGGCCGCTCGCCCTCCGCGTACCGGCGTGAGGCTGCCCGCCAGGGCGGTCCGGTGCCGATCCCCGGCTGCTTCGCGCTGATGTGGCGCACCGGGCTCGTGGCCTCGCCGCTCGACGACCAGCCCGAGGCGACCTCCTGATCACCGCGCTTTCGGAGAAGCCCGGCCGAAGCGGCGCGACGTACCGTGGCCGGGCCGCGCGGTTGCGTGGAAGCGAGGAGGCGAAGGCGACGATGATCACCGGCATCTCGTTCGTGTCGGTCTGGGTGCTCGACCAGGACTCGGCCAAGGACTTCTACACGAACAAGCTCGGTTGCGAGCTCACGAACGACATCCGGCTGGACAACGCAATGCGCTGGCTGACCGTCCGTCCGGAGGGGAGCAGTGCTCAGGAGCTGCTGCTCATGGACCCGTCGCACTCCATGCTCGACGTGGCGACGGCCGAGCAGGTTCGTGCGCTCGTGGCCAAGGGGGCCCTGAGCCCCGGGGTCATGGCGACGACGGACTGCCGGGCGGACCACCGCCTGTTGTCGAGCCGCGGGGTCGAGTTCACCCAGGCCCCGGCGGAGCGTCCCTACGGGGTCGAGGCGATCATCCGCGACGACTCCGGGAACTGGTACAGCTTCACCGAGCGGACGGTCTGAACGGCGCTTCACCACGTCGTGGCGGCCCGATATCGTGCCCCGATGGACGCTTCACAGCAGCGAGCGCTCGGCGCGTCGGGGCTGGCGGTCTCGCCGCTGTCCCTCGGGTCATGGCGGACGTTCGAACGGATGAGCCGCGAGGAGGGCCTGGCAGTCATGCGCGCCGCCCGTGAGCTCGGGGTGAACTTCTTGGATGACGCCCGCTACGACGACGAGACCGGGACCGCCCCGATCCCGACCGGCTACTCCGAGGTGCTCTTCGGCGAGCTGTTCCGCGCGGCGGGCTGGCCGCGGGACGAGACGGTCGTCGCCAACAAGCTCTGGTGGGAGTTCTGGCCGGAGCAGAGCGCCGCGCAAGAACTCGCCGGTTCGCTCGGGCGCATGCGGCTCGACCACGTCGACCTGATCTACGCGCTGCCGCCGCCCGAGGCCCTCGGCGTGGCCGGGGCGGTCGAGGAGGCGGCCGGCCTGGTCGGCTCGGGCGCGGCGCGGGCCTGGGGCGTCGCCAACTGGTCGGCGAGCCAGCTGGCGGAGGCGTCGCGGGTCGCCACCGAGCGGGGCGTCCCCCAGCCCGTGGCCGCGCAGCTCCCCTACAGCGTCGTGCAGCGCTCGCCGGTCGAGGACCGCGAGACGCTCGCCGCCGTGCACGACTCGGGCTGCGGCGTCGTCGCCTCGTTCGTGCTCGCCGGTGGCGTCCTCACCGCGAAGTACGAGACGGACCCGCGCACCGGGCGTGCCGCGGGCACGCTTGCCGATCCGCAGGTCGCGCGGGCGAGGAGGGCCGCGGTCGAGCTCCGGGCGATCGCGACGGACCTCGGGAGCTCGGCGGCTGCCCTCGCCGTGGCCTTCGTCCTCGCCAACGCCGCCGTCGCGAGCGCCCTCGTCGGCGCGACGACGCCGGCCCAGTTGGAGGAGACGGCGCGCGGCGTCGACCTCGCGCCGTCGCTCGGCGCGGCCGAGCTGGAGCGTCTCCGGACGATCGGCGCCGCGGCCGGACAGGGGGAGCCCACTGGGGCGAGCAAGGATGAATGATCCCGTATAGGATCGCAGCTGATGACCCCGCTGGAGCAGCTGCTCGCTCGGGAGGCGATCCGCGACCTCCTCGCCCGGTACTGCGCCGCGTTCGACGACTACGACTGGGACGCCTGGGAGAGGATCTGGACCGAGGACGTCGTCTGGGTCGTCGACGGCACCCCGATCGAGGGGCTCGACGCCGTGCGGGCGTTCATGACGACGTGCCTGCCGCCCGAGTACCGGGGCAAGCACATGTGCTCGAACCCCGTGATCGAGCTCGCCGAGGACGGCGAGCACGCCGAGGTCCGGACCGACGTGGTCTGGATCGCGCAGAACTTCGAGAACGCGATCGTCGGCCGCTACGTCGACACGCTCGTGAAGCGTGGGGACCGCTGGCTGATCTCCCGTCGCGAGGAGTGGACGATCCCGCACAAGCCCGGTCCGCCCCCGATGTCCGAGGGGGCGGCCGAGCTGAGCGGCCCGAACATGCGCACCTGAGCCGGCCGGACGCGAGCAGCCGAGCGGCCGGGGTGTCAGCCGCCCTCGCCGGCGTCGAGGAAGGCGCGCACCGCCTCCAAGAAGACGTCGGGATGGGTGACCTGGATCCAGTGCGCCGCGCCCGGCACCTCGCGGAAGGTGAAGCGCGGGTTCGCGGCCAGCATCCGTTGCGCGGTCTCGCTCGGGAACACGGGCGAGGGCTCGGCCCGCATCAGCAGCGTCGGGCAGGGGATCGCCGCCACCTGTCCCCAGAGCACCTCGCCGAACTCGGCACCGTTCGGCGGGGCGAAGAGGCTCGACAGGTGCGCCTCGTCGCATCGCCAAACGACCGTGCCGTCGCCGAGCTCTCGCAGCGCGTGCGCCAGGCGGCAGTCGGCGAACGAGGAGGGGAAGCCGGCGAAGTTGGGTGAGCTGCGCAGGTACTCCTCGGCCGCGGACCAGCTGGCGAAGGACGACGGCGTCACCGGTCGGGGGCTGTCGTCCGACGCGAAGGCGGCGGCGTCGATCGGCCCGGCGTCGACGATGACGAGCCGCCGCACGCGCTCGGGGTGCTGCGCCGTGTACGCGATGGCCACGGCACCACCCATCGAGTGCCCGATGAGGTCGAACGTCTCGAGATCCAGCCCGTCGACCTGTGCCGCGAGGTCCTCGACGAACCCGTGGAGCGGGTAGTCGCCGTTCTCGACCCAGTCGCTCGCCCCGTGGCCGCGCAGCCCAGCCGCGATCACGTGGCGAGTGGGCACGAGCTGCGCGGCGACATCGTCCCACTCGTGGGGGAACGCCGTGTAGCCGTGGACGAGGACGAGCGGGAACGCCTCGGGATTGCCGTAGTCGAGGTGGACGATCCGTCGACCGTCCACCGTTAGCTCACGTTCGGCTGGCATCGATGCTCCTTGTCCGACGCCCTCGCGGGCATCGCCAGCCTCCCCCTCGGTCAGTGTGGCACGCGCGCTGCGGAGGGCGCTTGCGTCGGGGCTCGCCGCGGTTCGCGGGCGGCGCCCCGGCTCGGCGCTCCGACCCAGCGGGACTGCGCGAGGGGCCCGACGGTAAAGTGCCGCCCGACGACGGGGGCCGGGGGGCGGGGACGGTCCGCACGGGCACCAGCCAAGGGGAGACGACGTGAGCCAGCAGAGCCAGCTGAAGACGCGCACGCGGGTCGTGACACGCGACCCGGGACGTTCGACCGAGGGGGTCGACGCTGACATCTGCGTCGTCGGCGCCGGGATCTCCGGCATCTCCGCCTCCCTCGAGGCGGCACGACTCGGGCGCCGGGTCGTGCTCGTCGACGGCCTGCCCGCGCTCGGGGGCCAGGCGGTGAACTCGATCATCGGGACGTTCTGCGGCCTGTTCTCCAACGGCGCGGAGGGCGGCTACCAGGTGACCCACGGGGTGGCCGACGACATCTTGCGCGACCTCGGCGAGGCGGGCGCGCTCCACTACCGGCGGGGCCCGATGACCACGGTCGTGATGTACGACGAGGTGGCGCTGTCGCGCTGGGTCGAGGAGGCGGTGCGGCGCGCCGGGATCACGGTCGTCGTCGGGGCGGTGATGCGCGAGGTGCGCGTCGAGGACCGGCGCGTCACGGCGATCGACTTCGCCACCCGCTACGGAGACGTGCGGGTGACGGCGAACGGGTTCGTCGACGCGAGCGGCGACGCGGCGATCGCCTGGTTCGGCGGGCTCCCGTGCCGGGAGCCCGCCGAGGGGCCGATCTACGGCTCGCAGATGATGGTCCTCGAGGGGATCGGCGACGGGACGTACCCGACGATGGACGAGATGCACGGACGGCTGAGGGAGAAGGCCGACGCCTACGGGCTGATCCGCAAGGACGGCTTCGCCATGAGCTTCCCCTCGCGGGGCACGGCGCTCATGAACATGACGCACGTCGAGACCCCGCTCGAGCCGGTGGCCGCCTCCAAGGTGGGGCTGGAGGGCAAGGCGCAGGCGGACCGGGCGCTCTTGTTCTTGAAGGGCGAGTTCCCCGAGCTGTTCGGGCCGGCCAAGGTGCGCGCCTACGGCTACCCGGGGATCCGCCAGACCCGCTGGATCGTCGGCAGCCACCAGCTCACCGTCGACGAGGTGCGCGACGGGACGCCCTTCGACGATGCCGTGGCGCGCACCGCGTGGCCCATCGAGCTGCACAGCAGCGCCGAGGGCTACGTGTGGGAGCCGTTCGACGCGGACCACATCCACTACGTCCCCCTCGCATCGATGACGCCCCCCGACGTCGACAACGTGGTCGCCGCCGGGCGTTGCATCGACGGGGACGCGGCCGCCCTGTCGAGCGTGCGCGTGATGGGGCCCTGCATCGCGATGGGCGCGGCCGCGGCGCACAGCCTCGATCTCGCCGGGTCGTCGAGCGTGCACGAGATCGACGTCGCGGCGCTCCGGGAACGCCTCGCCGACAACCTGGTCCGCACCGACTAGGCGACCGCTGCGAGCGGGTCGGGACCGCCACCACCTGAGCTCGGGCCTGTCCCGCAGGGGGCGTGCGACGGTCCGCTATGGTGCGCGCAATCCGGTCAACGATCGGCGCGGGGTGCTACGTTCTGTGCGCTCGGCGGTCGCTCGGAGGGCATCGGGGCGGTCGGGACGACGGGCGGTCCGGTGCCCGGAGGGGGAGTCGCGATGACGAAGAAGCTGCGCAGCAACGTCGAGGTCGGCTCGGTCGGCTGGGCGATCCGGCGCGCCGAGTGGTCCGCCTTCGGGATCTCCGAAGAGGACATGACGAAGCCGAAGATCGCCATCGTCAACTCCTCCTCGACGCTTGCCGCCTGCTTCATCCACCTCGACGGCATCGCCGCGAGGATGAAGGATGCGATCCGCGCCGCCGGCGGCGTCCCCTTCGAGGTGCGGACCGCCGCGCCGGCCGACTTCATCACGGGCGCCGGCCACCGGGGCGGCTACATCCTCTCGGGACGCGACCTGATCGTGAACGACGTCGAGGTGGCGGTCGAGGGCGCGCTGCTCGACGGAATGGTCTGCCTGGCGTCGTGCGACAAGACGGTGCCCGGCCAGCTCATGGCGGCAGGCCGGTTGAACATCCCGACGATCGTGGTGCCCTGCGGCTACCAGCCGAGCGGGACCTACCGCGGCGAGCACATCGACATCGAAGACGTGTGGCTGAACGCGGCCCGGCGGGCGACGGGCACCGCCTCCTTCACGACGGAGGACCTCCGCGAGATGAGCGAGAACGCCATCCTCGGCCCGGGCGTCTGCGCCGGGATGGGAACCGCCAACTCGATGCACATCGTGACGGAGGCGCTCGGCATGGCGCTTCCCGGCACGACCCCGGTGCTCGCCAATAGCGAGAAGATGTGGGAGGCCGTCGAGCTCGCCGGACGTCGCATCGTCGAGATGGTCTGGGAGGACCTCACGCCTCGGGCCATCCTCACTGCCGACGCCTTCGCCAACGCGACCATGGCGATGCTCAGCGTGAGCGGCTCGATCAACACGATCAAGCACCTCCAGGGCATCGCCGTCGAGGCGCGTTGCCCGGTCGACGTCTACGGCCTGTTCGAGCAGCTGGCAGACGACGTGCCGCTGCTGGCGGCCGTGCGCCCGAACGGGGAGCACGTCATCGAGGAGTTCGAGGCGGCCGGGGGTGCCCTGGCGCTCATGAAGCAGCTCGAGCCGCTGCTCCGCACCGATGCGATGACGGTGACGGGGCACACCGTCGGCGAGAATCTGCGCGACGCGCCGTCGGTGGGCGACGAGGTCATCCGGAGCATGGACAACCCCTACTCCCGGCGACCCGCGATCGTCGTCATCCGAGGCTCGCTCGCCCCCGCGACGGGCATCGTGAAGCTCGCCGTCGCCGACGACCGGGAGCTCACCTTTACGGGCACGGCGCACATCTTCGAGTCCTCGGCCGAGTCGCTCGAGGCGATCCAGCGCGGCGAGGTGAAGCCGGGCGAGGTCGTCGTGCTGCGCGGCATCGGCCCTCGGGGGACGCCGGGCATGGGCATGGCCTCCAACACCGTGTTCGCGCTCGACGGCAAGGGCCTCCTCGGTGACGTCGCCGTCGTCACCGACGGCCAGCAGTCGGGACTGTCGAACCGGGGGCTCGTCGTGAACGAGGTGTGCCCGGAGGCGGCGGCCGGCGGGCCCATCGGCCTCGTCGAGAACGGCGACGTCATCTCGATCGACGTGAACCGGCGCGTCGTCGACCTGGAGGTCCCCGAGAGCGAGCTGGCGGCACGCCGGGCCCGGCTGCACGAGGCTCCGGAATCTGACGAGCACGGCTGGCTCTCCATCTACCGACGGCTGGTGCGGCCGCTGCAAGAAGGCGGCGTCCTGGTCGAGTGAGCGCCCGGGCGGTGCCGCTCCCGTCGGGGCGTCACCCGGTGGAGCACGGCCGTTCGGGGGCAATGGGTGTCCTCGGCCCCGGTCCTGGATCCAGTCTCAAGGGCGCGGAGTGGACAAGATCTGATGAGCAATTTCGTACACGAGGGTTGCACGCAATGCCGTTGACAGTTCTTGAAGAGGCCGGATACTGTCGGCCGCACGGGGGAGACGTTCGAGGGCAAGGGGATTGCCTGCACCTTTCCGCGCGGCGCGTGTCGGGACGCTCGGACGGTCTGCCCATGCGCTCGAGCCCACACTCCTCCCGACGCGCTGAGCGGATGCGCCCGCGCACGGCACGTCCCGCGTTGCGTCGGAGGGTTGTTGCGAGCTGTCGTTGCCGAGGGAGGGCGTCGTGGGATCCGACCAGGGACCAGGTCGGCGCGACGCGGGTGAAGGGGGAGCGTGAGGGACGTGGTCGGTAAGGTCCCGGCGCTCAACGTGTCGAAGATGTCCGTGACGTACGGCAACGTGGTCGCGGTGCACGACGCGACGTTCGTCGTGAACGAGGGCGAGTCCGTCGCCATCGTCGGTCCGAACGGCAACGGCAAGAGCAGCATCGTCATGGGCATGGTCGGCCTCGCGGCGCGCCACGGCCGGGTCGAGATCTTCGGGGCCACGGCGCCCTCGGGGGACGTGATGTTCATGGCGCGCCGTGGGCTCACGCTCGTGCCGGAGCGTCGGCAGCTGTACCCGAACCTCTCGGTGACCGACAACATCGTGCTCGGCTGCTACAGCTGGACCCGCAACCTGCGCAAGGCGCGCACCTCCGAGCCGTACCAGCGCGCGCTCGAGCTCTTCCCGGACCTCGAGCCCCACCTGCGCCAGATGGCGGGCACGCTCTCGGGCGGCCAGCAGCAGATGGTCGCGATCGCGCGCGGGCTCGCGGCCAATCCCAAGATCCTCGCCGTCGACGAGCCGTGCCTCGGGCTCGCCGAGGCGATCAGCAAGCGCGTCTACGAGGCGCTGTCACGGATCCACCAGGAAGGACGGACCCTGATCATCGTGGAAGAAGCGCCAAAGCGAGCTCTGCAGATCGCGAGCCGGCAGGTGGAGGTCCGCAATGGCGTCGTCGTCTGAGGTGCGGCGTCGGGCGACGCCCGGCCCCGTGGAGGCCGTGCGATGAAGCTCGGCAACCTCATCATCGCGGGACTGATCACCGGCTCGATCTACGCCGTGTTCGCCGTCTGCGTGGCGCTCTGGTTCCGGGTGAGCAACATCTTGAACCTCGCGGTCGGCGACTTCGCGATGATCGGCGCCCTCGGGGTCGACAACCTCGTCCGCGTGCACCACTGGCCGGTGGCCGGCGGGATCCTCGCCACGCTCGCCGCGGCCGGCGCCGCCGCCTACCTGTACGACCGGGTCATCCTCCGGCTCGCCCAGGACGGCAAGCGCCGCCAAGAGGGCATCGTCATCACGTTCTTCTTCACGTTCGCGCTCTCGTTCTTCCTGGAGGGCCTCGCGGAGATCCTCTTCGGGACGAACGTCTACGCCGCGCCGACGCTGTGGCAGGGCAACTCGCTCAGCCTCGGCTCCCTCCACTTCGAGCGCGCGGGGCTGCTGGTCCTCGGCTGTGCCGTCGTGAGCGGGGTGCTCTTCACCGCTTTCATCCGCTACACGCTCGCCGGCAAGGCGGTCGAGGCGTGCGGCGAGAACTACATCGGCGCGCGCATCGTCGGGGTCGACACCCGCCAGTACCGGCGGAGCATTTTCGTCGTGACGGCGGTTCTCGCCGCGGTCTTCGGCATCCTCCAGTCGCCGCTCACCGGCTACTCGTTCAACACCGGCTCGGCGATCAGCCTCACCGGATTCATCGCCGCCGCGTACGCCGGCTTCCAAAAGCCGGGGCGCGCCGTCGTCGCCGGCGTGGCGATCGGGGTCCTCGAGTCGATCCTCGGCGGCTACGTGAGTACGCAGTACAACGACACGATTCTCTACGCGATCCTTGCCGGCCTGGTGCTCCTGCGGCCGAGCGCGATGGGCCTCGACGTCGCGGTGGGGAACTAGCCGTGGCGACCTCGGTGCTCACGGGCAAGCCCTCGCGCGCCGCCTCGGCGCGCTCGGGACGCGGCACGACGCTGCGGGGACCCCTGCTCTCGACGGGCTTCGTGCTCGTTGCCGGCATCGTCATGATGGCGTTCTTCGCCCAGCAGTACGTCGGCAGCGTGTTCGTCCTCTCGCTCACGTACGCCATCGTCACCGCCGGCATGGCGATCCAGATCGGCTTCAGCCAGCAGATCGCCTTCAGCCAGTCGGTCTTCATGGGCCTCGGCGCCTACGGCGTCGCCGCGCTGAACGTCGACGCCGGCATCGGTGTCCCGCTGGCGGCCGTCATCGTGACGATCGGCAGCGGCATCGCGGCGACGCTCATCGGCAGGGTCGTCACGAAGGCGCCGGGGCTCGCCCTCGCGGTGGCGACGATCATGTTCCCGCTCATCGCCACCGGCTACCTCGCCTCGGCCGGCTATCTCGGCGGGGCCGTCGGGATGCCCCTCACCGGGAGCCTGTGGACGTCGAGCTCGGTCACCGCGACGGTGGTCGGCAACGGCCTCGTCGTGGTCGTCATCATCTCGATCGTCACCTTCATCGGTTCACGGATCCTGTCCTCGGACATCGGTCTCGAGTTCTTCGCCCTCGGTGTCAGCGAGGGGACCGCGGCGGCGATGGGCGTGTCGACGCCACGGCGCAAGCTCGAGCTGTTCGTCGTGGGATCGATGCTCGCGTCGCTCGGCGGCGCCATGTACGCCGGGACCGAGCAGTTCGTCCCCGCGACGCTCGTCGGCGTGACGACGGAGCTGTCGCTCCTGATGATGCTGTTCGTCGGCGGCCGCCGCAGCGTGATCGGGGCCGTCATCGGCGCGTTCGCGATCCAGTACGTGCAGGGCGCGAGCAACTTCGTGAGCATCCACATCCTCATCATCGAAGGTGTGCTCATCACCGCGGTGCTCCTGATCGAGCCCGAGGGGCTGGCGGGTATCGGATTGACGCTCGTCGCCTGGGCGCGCGAGCGCCTCGCCGGAGGCCGGGGAGTGCCGCCCCTGGTGCTTCCCGGCGTCCCGGGCGCGCTCGAGGCCGAGGTGGAGCAGTTGCTGGAGCCGGCCGAGTCGCGCGAAGAGCGGACCGTCGCCGCAGCAAACTCGCCCTTCCAGTTGAGCTGGACAGAACGGGTCGCCGAGCGGGGCGGCTCGGGCGACGGCACCCTCGCCTGCTCGGGCGTGAACAAGGAGTACGGCGGTCTGAAGGTGCTCGACGAGGTCTCGTTCTCGCTCCCGTCGAGGGGCATCTTCGGGCTCTGCGGACCGAACGGCGCGGGGAAGACGACGCTGCTCAACGTCATCGGCGGCAGCGTCAGCCCCTCGTCGGGCGTCGTCACGCTCGGCGATCTCGAGATCTCGAAGCTCCCCGCCTCGGCGCGCTTCCACCTCGGGGTCAGCCGAACCTTCCAGGCGGTCCAGCTCATCCGGGGGCGGACGGTCATCGACAACGTCGCCGTGGCGTGCCTCGGCTCGAACCGCTCGACGATCGCGCGAGGCATCGTGAAGAACCGCCTCGCCGAGGCTCGCGAGCGGGCGATGGAGGCCCTCGAGTACCTCGGGCTCTCTTCGCTGGCCGGCCTCGAGGCGAGCTCGCTCACCTTGGAGCGCCAGCGGATGGTGGAGCTCGCCCGTGCGATCGCGAGCAAGCCGCGCGTCCTGCTCCTCGACGAGCCGGCGTCGGGGCTCTCCGAGACCCAGCGCGAGGAGCTGAAGGACGTGCTGCGCACCGTGGCCGAACTGACCTGCGTCGTGCTCGTCGAGCACGACCTCGGGCTCGTCGCCGCCATCGCCGAGCGGATCCTCGTCCTCGCCACCGGTCGGCTCGTGTTCGAGGGGACCGCCGAGGAGTTCCGGGGCTCGCCGGTCGTCGGCACGCTGCTCATGGGCGTCTAGGCGGCCGGAGCGGGTCGCTGGATCCGGAGTTCGTAGTGGATCCGGAGTTCGTAGTGGAAAGGGGAGCAGGCTGGCAGGAAAGGTCAGGGAGTTCCGTGATACCGTCATCGAATTGTAATAATCAGGACATGGCCCGACCCGGGCTAAGGACAGGGGGAGATTTATGAAGCGCAGATCCTTCGCCACACTCGCGGGTGTGACGACCGCCGCGACCGCATTGGCGCTCTTCGGCGCCGTCGGTCTCACCGCCTCGGGCGCGACCCAGGCGGCGAAGGCGACGCAGCACGCCTCGGGCTCCGTGATCAACGTCTGCGGTGACCTCGCGCTGTCGGGTGGCTACACCCAGATCGGCGCCACGGACAACTACGGCGCCATCGCCTACTTCAGGTACATCAACCAGCACGGCGGCGTCGACGGCCACAAGTTCAACTACTTCTACATCAACAACCAGTCGTCCGCGGCCGAGTCCGAGGCGATCGCACGCGAGTGCATCCTGCAGAAGAAGGCGAGCTTCATCGTGGGCCCGGAGTCCGGCGCGGACACGCTCTCGGCGATGCCGATCGCGATCCAGTACCACGTGCCGCTGATCAGCCTCTCCTCGGGCTGGCAGAGCAACGGGTACCCCGCTGCTGAAGAGCACTCGTACGCCTTCCCGGGCTTCTACGACGTGTTCGGCCAAGACGACGTCGCGACGGTGCAGAACCTCGTGGTGCCGCGCCACTACACCCGTGTCGCCCTGATCGAGGACAACTGCGGCTCGGTCTGCCTCGCCAACAAGGGCGACATGCAAGTCCTGGCGAAGCAGTACCACTTCAACCTCGTGGCGACGTCGATCTTCCCCTTCGGCGCGACCGACATCACGGCGAACGTGCTGTCGCTGCTCGCGGCGAAGCCGCAGATCATCGTCTTCGGCCTCGTGCCGGGCACCGACTCGATCACCGCCATCAAGGCGATCCGGGCACAGGACCCCACGATCCCGATCAGCGAGTGCTCGGCCTGTGAGCTGCCGAGCTTCATCGCGGCAGCCGGTGGCGCGAAGGCGATGCAGAACATCTACGTCCTCGGCTCGATGCAGAACTGGCTCGTAGCGGCGAAGCAGGGCACGTCGGCCCAGGAGAAGGCGACCGCCGCCGGGCTGACGCAGTACTTCGCCGGGCTGAAGGCCGCGAACTTCACCAGCGAGAACCAGATCGACAACAGCCAGGAAGGCTGGGACGCCGGTCTGGAGATCGCCTGGGCGATCAACAAGGCCGGGACGACGAGCGAGCCGCAGGTGAAGAACGCGCTGCAGCACCTGAACATCAACACGCTCGGGATCCTCTGGGACCGCACGCCGAGCAACTACGAGTCCTACACCGCGGTCCTCGGGGCCATGGAGATCATCAAGCCGGACGGGACCGCGGCCCTCTACAAGGGCTGACGGCCGCGGCGCCTGGCGCCGTACGGTGGAACGCGGAGGCAGGGCCGGCGCACCAGCGCCGGCCCTGCGCCGCGATCAGGGACCGTCTCGGTCCGTTGCCCGGTCCGCCCGGGCGGAAGGCGGCTGCGCCGGTCGGCCCGTCAGGACCCGGTGCCGGTGCGCTCGCCCGGCCCGAGGGCGAGCTCCGCCCGGGCGAGCACGTCCTCGATGCTGCCCCGGCCGTCGATCGGGCGGAGCACGCCACGGTCGCGGAAGAAGTCGATGACGGGCACCGTCTCGTCCCGGTAGACGTCCATGCGCTCGGCGAAGGTCGCCGGATCGTCGTCCGAGCGTTGCTCGCGACCGGCCCGCTCGCGGACGCGCTCGAACAGCACCGGATCGGGCACGTCGAGCTCCAGCACCGCGCTGGGCTCGAGCCCGCGGGCCTGGGCCCACCTCCACAGCTCGTCCGCCTGCGCCCGCGAGCGCGGATAGCCGTCGAGGACGTAGCCCTCGCCGGGGGCGAGCGCCTCGAGGCGCTCGTGCACGAGCTGGGCGACGAGCTCGTCGGGGACGAGCAGGCCCGCGCTGACCCACGGCTCGGCGGCGCTACCGAGGGGCGTCCCACGGGCGATCTCCCGACGCAACAGGTCGCCCGTCGAGATCCACGGCACGTGGGCCCGCTCGGACAGCAGGCGGGCGAGCGTGCTCTTGCCCGAGCCCGGCGGTCCGAGCGCCACCAGTCGGAGGGCCTCCACGACCGGCGATCATACGGGCGGGCCGGCGACCGTCCCCACGGCGAGCGGCCGGTACGCTCGCCTCGGAGGCGGGGGACAATAGAAGCTGCCGGGCGTGGCTCGGCGTGCGCCGCGCGCCGAGGTCGGTCCGAGCACGACAGGGAGGTCGTTCTCATGGAGTACCGCCAGCTCGGGAACTCGGGCCTGAAGGTCTCATCGCTCGCCCTCGGGACGATGACCTTTGGCGGCAAAGGCAACTTCTTGGCCGTCGGCGACACCCAGGTCGACGAGGCCCGACGCATCGTCGACATGGCGCTCGACGCCGGTGTCAACGTCGTCGACACGGCCGACGTCTACTCCGAGGGTCGCTCCGAGGAGATCGTCGGCGAGATCCTGAAGGGCCGCCGGGACAAGGTCGTGCTCGCGACCAAGGCCCGCTTCCCGATGGGCGACGGTCCGAACGACGCCGGGCTCTCCCGCGGTTACCTGATGCGCGCCACCGAGGCGAGCCTGCGCCGCCTGAACACGGACTACATCGACCTCTACCAGGTGCACGAGCGGGACGGCGTGACACCGACCGAGGAGACCCTCGACACCCTCGACACCCTTCTCCACCAGGGCAAGGTGCGCTACATCGGCTGCTCGAACCACTCCGCCTGGCACCTGATGAAGGCGCTCGGCCTCTCCGACCGCCTGGGTCTGCAGCGCTACGTCAGCCACCAGATCTACTACTCGCTCCTCAACCGGGAGGCGGAGTACGAGCTGGTGCCGGCCGCGGTCGACCAGGGCCTCGGCATCCTCGTGTGGAGCCCGCTCGCCGGCGGCCTGCTGAGCGGCAAGTACCGTCGCGACCAGCCGCCGCCGGAGGGCTCCCGCCACGCGACCGCCTGGGGCGAGCCGCCCGTGTACGACCGGGCGCATGCGTTCGACATCATCGAGGCGCTCACCGAGGTGGCCGAGGCCCGCGGCGTCTCGCCCGCACAGGTGGCGCTCGCGTACCTGCTCGGCAAGCCGGCGGTGAGCTCGGTGATGATCGGCGCACGCACCGAGGCGCAGCTGGCCGACAACCTGGGCGCTGCGGACCTGACGCTCGACGAGGCTGCGTGGGCCCGGCTCGACGAGGTCAGCGCGCTCCCGCTCATCTACCCCTACTGGCACCAGGCCAGGACGGCGGCAGACCGGTTGAGCCCCGCCGACGAGACATTGCTGCGCCCGGGTCGCTGAGCACGGAGGCGGCGCGCCGGGGCTGCGAGCCCCGGCCCCGCCGCACCCCCGAGGCGGTGGCCCGTCACCCCAGCGAGGTGGCGCTGCTCACCGTCGGCCACGGCACCCTCGACGCTGGCGTGTTCGCCGCCCTGTTGCACGGGGCCGCGGTCGTGTCGCTCGTCGACGTCCGCACGGCGCCGGGCAGCCGGAGGAACCCCGAGTTCGGGCGGGAGGCCCTGCAGGAGTGGCTGCCCGCCGCGGGCGTCGCCTACCGGTGGGAGCCGCGCCTCGGGGGCTTCCGGAAGGGCCGGCCCGACTCGCCGAACCTGGCGCTGCGCCACGCGTCGTTCCGCGCGTACGCCGACCACATGGAGGGCCCGGAGTTCTCCGAGGCGCTCGGCGAGGTGCTCGTCGAGGTCCGCGGGCGTGCCGCGGCGGGCGGGCACGTCGCGGTGATGTGTGCGGAGAGCCTCTGGTGGCGCTGCCACCGGCGCCTGATCGCCGACGCCGCCGAGCTGCTCGACGGGCTCGCCGTCGATCACCTCATGCACGACGGCCGGCTCGCTCGGCACCGGCCGACGGACGGGGCGCGCGTGGCGGGGCCCGGGCGGCTCGTCTACGACGTCTTGCCGGCGACCGCCCCGGGCTGAGCGGCGCGGCGGGACGCTCCGGCCGGACGGCGGCCGGCGCGGGCGTCGCGATAGAGGTCGAGCACGAAGGGCGACCGGCCGAGGACGAACACGCCGGCGAGCGCGATCATCGCCCCGAGGGCCTCCGCCCCGAGCGCGAGGGTTCCGGCGCGCACCTGCTCGCCGAGGACGGTCGCCGCCAGGATCACCGCCACCGTCGGTTCCACGGCGTCGATGACCGGGAGCGAGATGGCGATCGGCCCGGCCTGGTACGCGCTCTGGGCGACGAGGAAGCCGCCGAGGCCGAGCACGGCCAGCACGTACGGCTGCCAGCTCGTGAACGCGCTTTCGGAGCCGCGGGAGAGCTCGGCCACGAAGCTCTTCGTGACGGGCGCGAGGAGCCCGAAGCAGATCTCGGCGGCCGCGCCGGCGTTCATGAGCGTCGGATCCGTGGTCTGGGGGCACCGTTCCTCCGGTCGGCCGTCGCGCCGGGGTCGCCCGGCCACGCGGCCTGGGGAGATTCGCGCGTCGTACGGCGACGAAACGGCAGCGAGGCGCGCGCCCCACGGCGGCCAGTCCCCGCCGGGCGACGCGGGGCCCTCAGGGATGGGCGATCCCCGCACGGGCGAAGAGGTGCAGGCCGACGAAGGCCCAGCCGGCGAGGAGGAGGGCCCGACCTGCGATCGTGCGCGCCAGCGGAGCGAGCCATCGCTCGAGCGGGGCCACATGGCGGGGGAGTCGCAGCGCGAGCAGCTCGGTCGCCAGCGCGAGCACACCGAGCACGATCCAGGCTGCGTCGCCCGGCACGCTGTCACGCCTCCGGGACGCCCGCACGGCGGCGGGAGGTCGCCCGGACGATGAGCAACCCGGCGGCGAGCCAGGCGAGGTAGAGCAGCACGCGCTCGCCGTGCCAGCGCAAGAGGGCGTCGACGGCGTCGCTCAGCGTCGGCCACCGTCGTGACCGGCCGCCCGCGGCGAGCGCCCAACCCTCGAGCGTGAGCGACAGCGCGAGGAGGACGAGCCACGGCCACGACGCGCCGGCGCGCTCGCCCCGGCCGCCCGTCCTGGTGGTGGCGGGGACGAGCGCGCCGGCGCGGCGGGGCCGGGGGACGAGGATCCCGGCGGCGCAGCAGGCGACGGGCAACGCCACCGCGGCGTACGCCGCTGCGCTGAAGGGCGTGCGGCCGGTCGCCCACCACGACCAGGCGAGCGCGACGGCGCACCCGGCCGCGCCGCGGAGCGCCGCGCGGCGCCTGCTCGTCGGGGATCGGGCGCCCGGTGGGGCGGGCGCAGCCACCGGGCTCAGGCGTTGGCGGCGGCGTACGCCGCGGCCAACCAACCGGCGACCTCGTCGTCGACCTCGTCGGTCGAGTGCAGCCCGACTCGCACGTTGATCGTGTCGTTCCCAAGGCCACGGGCTTCGGCGAGGCGCCCGCCGGGTGCAACGTCAGGCAACCGGAGGCCGAGGTCGACCCGGGTGCGGGTCGTCGGGCGGACGAGCGCGAACTGGCGCCGCGGCGAGTCGAGCGAGACCCAGGTCTTGCGGACCTGGACGGCGACGCCGCCGAGCGGGGTGACCAGCGCCACCAGGGTGTCGAGCACCGGCCGGAGGGCCGCCCGATCCCGATACTGGCCGTCGAGCAGCTCGTCCACCGACGCGAGCAGGAAGTCCGGGTAGCCGAAGCGCTCCATCACGAGCAGGGACTGCGCGTAGCCCGTGACGCCCTGGTCGACGAGCCAGGCGCGCAGCGCCGCCTCGTCGCCCGCCGCGTGCTCGGCGACGCGCCGGGTCCACGTCGCGAGGTCCACGCCCGTGCGCTCCTCGAGCAGGCGCGTCGATCGCGCCCGCATGACCTCCCACCCTCGCGTCTCGACCATCGTGCCCCGCCTCGCGCCGGCGCTCCCGAGCGCCGCGCCCACCGGGATCGTATTGGCGGCGGTCCCCGCGCGCCGGCACGGCGGTCCCCGCGCGCCCCGACGGCGACCTCAGCGCGCCGGCACGGCGATCTCGCCGGTGGCCACCGCTGCGACGCGCCGGGCGACGCGACACGTCGTGGCTCGGCCCGCGTCGACGGTCACGCTGCACTCGAGCGCCGAGGGCCGGCCCATCTCCGCCCCCTGCTCGACGCGCCAGCTGCTGGTCCCGTCGGGCGGGACGAGGCCCTCGGCGGCGAGCCAGGCGCCCATCGACGCCGCGGCCGACCCAGTTGCCGGGTCCTCCGCCCACGCGATCCCGTCGGCGAGCACGCGGGCGTGGGCGACGCGCCGCTCCTCGTCGTAGGAGAAGACCGAGACCGCCTGCCATCCCGAGGCCGCCGCCAGGCGGGCGAGATCACCAGTGCGCGGCGAGATCCTCGCCACGGCGCCGTCCGCCACGGGGAGGAAGCACTGCGAGATGCCCGTGGCGCAGACGCGGGCGGCGCGTCCCGGGGCGAGGTCGGCGGGCGAGAGGCCGAGCGCGTCGAGCAGCGGGGCCGGGTCGGCGGGCGCGGAAGCCTGCGGCTCGCCGGCCGTGAGCTCGACGCGGTCGACGTCGCCGTTCTCGTCGGCGCTGACCACGATGGTCAGCAGCCCTGCGCCGCAGCTCTGGCGGACGGTCGTGCTCCCGCCGGGTCGGGGCCGGCTGACCTGGCCGGTCGAGCTCATGACGAAGGCTGAGCCGACGGAGGGGTGGCCCGCGAAGGGGAGCTCGCCCCCGGGCATGAAGATCCGCAGGCGGTAGTCGGCGCCGTCACGGTCCGGGGGGAGGGGGAAGGCCGTCTCGGACAGGTTGAACTCACGGGTGAGGGCGAGCAGCTGGCCGTCGTCGAGCCCGTCCGCGCCGAGGACGACGGCGAGCGGGTTACCGGCAAAGGCGACCGCGGTGAAGACGTCGACGAGATGGTAGGTGAGCTGGTCGGCCATGGGGCACACGCTAGGGGGGCGCGGGCGGCGGTACCCACGCACGCCCCGGGGCGCCCCGGCAGGGCCCTGTAGCCTGAACAGGGTCCGGGCGGCGGCAGCGACCGGCGATGGCGGGGAGGCTCGGATGGACAAGGGCGACACGGTCGAGGACTTCGAGCTGTCCGACGAGCAGGGCACGCCACGACGCCTGAGCGACCTGCTCGCGTCAGGGCCCGTCGTGCTGTTCTTCTACCCGGCGGCCATGACGAAGGGCTGCACCGCCGAGAGCTGCCACTTCCGGGACCTCGGTGCGGAGTTCGCGGCGCTCGGCGCGCAGCGCGTCGGGATCAGCGCCGACACGGTCGACAAGCAGCGGCGCTTCTCGGAGATGCACGGCTTCGACTACCCACTGCTCTCCGACCCCGACGGCCGGGTGGCTCGCCAGTTCGGGGTCCGCCGATCGTTCGGCCCCCTCCCGGTCAAGCGCACGACGTTCGTCATCGACACCGACTCGCGGGTGCTGGAGGTCGTCCGCAGCGAGATCCGCATGGACAAGCACGCCGACCGGGCGCTCGAGGTGCTGCGCGCCCGGTCCGGCGCCTGAGCTGCGGGCTCAGGTCTCGCCGCCCTCGCCGAACGCGCCCGGTCCCGCCCCGCTCCCGGCCGCGACCTCCTCGCGCTCGTCCCACGCCCGTCCGAGCGCCTCGAGGAGCTGCCCGACAGGGTGCGCCCCGGCCAGGCCGTAGCGTCCATCGACGAGGAAGAACGGCACGCCGCTGATCCGCAGCATCTGGGCACGCCGCTCGTCGGCGCGCACCTGTCGCGCGTAGGCGTCGCCGCCCAGGACGGCGGCCGCCTCGGTCTCGGGCAGCCCGGCCTCGCCGGCGAGGCGCACCAAGGTCGCGCGGTCCCCGAGCCGCTCGCCCTCGGTGAAGTAGGCGGCGAAGAAGCGCTCCTTCGCAACATCTTGGATCCCGCGCTCGCGCGCCAGGTGGAGCAGGCGGTGGGCGTCGAAGGTGTTGGCACGGTGGGTGCGGTCGAGGTGGTACTCGAGCCCGTCGGCCGCCGCCAGCTCGGTGAGGCGCTGCTGCGACTCGAGCGCGCGCTCGACGGTCATGCCGTACTTCTCGGCGAGATGCTCGACGATCGGCCGGTCGTCGTCGGCCGGAGCGGCGGGATCGAGCTCGAAGCTCCGCCAGACGACGGTGACCTCGCCGGCGTGGCCGAACTGCGCGAGCGCCTGCTCCAGCCGGCGCTTGCCGAGGTAGCACCACGGGCAGACCACGTCGGACCACACCTCGATCTTCACGGCGCCATCCGCCCCCTCGCAGCGCTCTCGTGTCCGGGCACTTCCCGGCGGCGAGTCTACGGAGGGCGCCTCGCCCGCCCGGCCGGGCGGGGCCAGCGCGTGCTGTCCGTCGGGCCTGTCGCACGGGTGCTCGCTCCCCGCCGGGCGCTCGCCAGCGGTCGGGACAGCTTGCGGGCCGACCTGGATGATGTGGAAGGGTAGGGAGATGGCCGCGGGCATGCAGGTGGGGATCATCGGCGGCACGGGCCCAGCGGGGCGGGCGCTCGCGGTGCGCCTCGCCGCATCGGGCGCGAGCGTGCTGCTCGGCTCGCGCTCGGCCGAGCGGGCCGACGGCGCGGCCGGCGAGCTGCGCGCCTCGTGGCCGGACCACCCGTTGGAGCTGACGGGCGTGACGAACGAGGTGGCGGCGCGTGCGGAGATCGCGGTGCTCGCCACGCCCTGGGACGGGGCGGTCCCCGCCGTCGCCGAGCTCGCCGACGCCCTGGCCGGACGGGTGCTCGTCTCGATGGTGAACGCGCTTACCCGGATCGGGCGCGAGTTCCAGGCGCTGGTCCCGGTGCGCGGGTCGATCGCCGCGACCGTGCAGGCGGCGTTGCCGGCCACCTTCGTCACCGCGGCGTTCCAGCACCTGCCCGCAGGAGAGCTGGCGGCGATCGACCACGAGCTCGATGCCGACGTCCTCGTGTGCGCCGACGATCCCGGGGCTGCCGAGGCGACGGTCCGCCTTGTCGGGGTCGTGCCGGGACTGCGTGGCGTCGTGGCCGGGACGCTCGCCTCTGCGAACGCCGTCGAGGCGCTGACGGCGGTGCTGCTCAACGTGAACATCCGCTACAAGTCCCACGTCGCGCTCCGCCTGACGGGTCTCCGCCGGGAGGCGTGAGGCCGACACGATGAGCATGCGGCTCTACGACACGGCAAGGCGGGAGGTCGTCCCGTTCGAGCCCGGGCACATCGTCACGATGTACACGTGCGGGATCACCCCGTACGACTCGGCCCACCTCGGCCACGCCGCGACGTACCTCGCCTACGACGTCCTCCAGCGCCGGCTGCGCGACCTCGGCCACGAGACGCGCTGCGTGCGCAACGTCACCGACGTCGACGACGACATCCTCCGCAAGGCCCGCTCCCTCGGCGTGCACTACCTGGACCTCGCCGCGGAGGAGATCCGGCGCTTCGACGAGCACATGGCCGCGCTCGGCCTCCTGCCCAGCTTCGCGGAGCCGCGCGCCACGTCGGCGATCCCCGACATCCTGGGCTTCATCGGGATGGTGCTCGACACCGGCCACGCCTACCAGTCCGCCGGCGCCGTCTACTTCGACGTGTCGTCGTTCCCGCGCTTCGGCCAGCTGAGCCACCTCACGCGCGAGGAGATGCTGGCGCTCGCCGCCGAGCGAGGCGGCAACCCGGACGACCCCAACAAGGGCGATCCGCTCGACTTCGTGCTCTGGCAGCCGTCGCTCCCCGACGAGCCCGCGTGGGAGTCGCTGTGGGGACCCGGCCGTCCCGGGTGGCACATCGAGTGCTCCGCGTTGGCGCTTCGCGAGCTGGGCCTGCCGATCGACCTGCACGGCGGGGGCAGTGATCTGATCTTCCCGCACCACGAGTGCGAGACGGCGCAGTCCGAGTCGGCCACGGGCTCCCGCTTCGTGCGGCACTGGATGCACGTCGGGATGGTGCGCCTCGGCGGGGAGAAGATGTCGAAGTCACTCGGCAATCTGGTTTTCGTCGGCGACCTGCTGAAGGAGCACGATCCGGCGGCGATCCGTCTCGCCCTCCTCGGACACCACTACCGGGAGTCGTGGGAGTGGGAGGACTCGATGCTGGCCGAGGCAAAGGGGCGCCTCGAGGCGTGGCGGAGCGCCGGGACGGGCGAGGGGGCGCTCGAGGAGGTGCGTCAGCGGCTCGACGACGACCTCGACACCCCGGGAGCGCTCAACGCGGTCGATGCCGCGGCCGCCTCGGGCGCCGGCGTCGAGAAGGCGGCGGCACTGCTCGGCGTCGTCTAGCCCGCCCGCGCCGCGAAGTGGCGGCCTCGCGGGCGCGCCCGGCGGCAGCGCCGTGCGGGTGGTGCCAAGCGCTCGTGCTCGCGGGGGCCCGGTAGGCTCGCGGGACCCAGAAGACCTTCTATCCAGCGCCCGCGCGCCGCGCGGGCAGACCCGAGGAGCAGCACCGGACCTGTGAGCGCCGAAGCGTGAGCGAGATCGCCGTCGTCCTTCCGGACGGTTCGCGCCGCACCCTGCCGAGCGGGTCGACCGGCGCCGACCTCGCCGCGGCGATCGGACGGCGCCTCGCCCGCGACGCCGTGGCGGTCGAGGTCGACGGCGAGCTCGCCGACCTCGGCGCGCCGCTGCACGACGGCGCGCAGGTGCGCGTCGTGACCGCCGGGAGCGAGGAGGGCCGCCACGTCCTTCGTCACTCGACGGCGCACGTCATGGCCCAGGCCGTGCTGTCGCTGTGGCCGGGCGCCCGCTTCGCGATCGGCCCGCCGATCACTGACGGCTTCTACTACGACTTCGAGCTGCCGGGGGGCGCCCACTTCTCGGAGGAGGACCTGCCGCGCATCGAGGCGCGCATGCGCGAGATCGTCGCTGAGGCCCAGCCCTTCGTGCGCGAGGAGCACAGCATCGAAGAGGGCCTGGCGCTCTTCGCGGATCAGCCCTTCAAGCGGGAGATCATCGAAGGCGTGCGCGCGGCGGCCGGGGGCGCCGCCGTCGACGCCGAGCTGGCCGGAGAGGCTCCGTCGGGCGCTTCCGCCGTGAGCGCCTATCGCAACACCGAGCGCTTCGTCGACCTGTGCCGTGGGCCCCACGTGCCCTCGACCGGCCGGCTCGGCCACTTCAAGCTGATGCGCGTCGCCGGCGCCTACTGGCGCGGCGACGAGAAGAACCCCCAGCTGCAGCGGATCTACGGGACCGCGTGGGAGTCGGAGGAGGCCCTCGCCGAGCACCTCCACCGCTTGGAGGAGGCCGAGCGCCGCGACCACCGCAAGCTCGGGCTGGAGCTCGACCTCTTCTCGTTCCCCGAGGAGATCGGCTCGGGCCTCGCCGTGTTCCACCCGAAGGGCGGGCTCATCCGCCGCCTGATGGAGGACTACTCGCGCAGGCGCCACGAGGAGGCGGGCTACCAATTCGTCAACACGCCGCACATCACCAAGGCGGAGCTGTTCGAGATCTCGGGGCACCTGCAGTGGTTCGCGGAGGGCATGTTCCCGCCGATGGAGCTCGACGGCGGCCAGCGGTACTACCTGAAGCCGATGAACTGCCCGTTCCACATCCTCGTCTACCGGAGCCGGCAGCGCTCGTATCGCGAGCTGCCGATGCGCCTGTTCGAGTTCGGCACGGTCTACCGCTACGAGAAGTCCGGCGTCGTCCACGGGCTGACGCGCGTGCGCGGGCTCACGATGGACGACGCGCACATGTTCTGCGCGCGCGAGCAGCTGGCGGGTGAGCTCGACTCGTTGCTCACCTTCGTCCTCGAACTGCTGCGCGACTTCGGGCTCGAGGACTTCTTCCTCGAGCTGTCGACGCGGCCGGAGGGCAAGTCCGTCGGGACCGACGCCGAGTGGGCCGAGGCGACCGAGGCGCTGCGGCGGGCCGCGGAGTCGAGGGAGCTCGACCTCGTGCTCGACGAGGGCGGCGGCGCCTTCTACGGCCCGAAGATCTCGGTCCAGGCCCGCGACGCGATCGGGCGGACCTGGCAGATGTCGACGATCCAGCTCGACTTCCAGATGCCCCAGCGCTTCGAGCTCTCATACATCGGGGCCGACAACGGCCGGCACCGGCCGATCATGATCCACCGGGCGCTGTTCGGCTCCGTGGAGCGCTTCTTCGGGGTGCTGCTCGAGCACTACGCCGGCAACTTCCCGACATGGCTCTCGCCGATCCAGGTCCGGGTGCTCCCGGTGCGGGACACCCACGAGGGCTACGCCGGGCGCGTCGCGGGGGAGCTGCACGCCGCGGGGCTGCGCGTCGAGGTCGACGAGGCCTCCGAGCCCCTCGGCTCGAGGGTGCGTCGCGGCAAGCTCGAGAAGATCCCCTACCTGGTCGTCGTGGGCGACGACGACGTCGCCCACGGCACCGTCGGGGTGAACGCACGGGGATCGGACGCCGCGGTGCGCGGTGTGCCCGCCGCCGAGTTCGCCCGTCGCGTCACCGCCGAGGTCCTCGTTCGCTCGAGCCCGGAGGCCGCCGGAGGGCCGGCCGGCGCCGGCGAGGTGCCCGCGTGAGCCTCGACCACCTCTGGGCGGGTTGGCGGGCGAGCTACATCGCATCGGTGAACGAGCCGGCGGGTGCCGACGCGCATCCGCCGGCGACGGCCGGCGCGGGCGCGTCGACGGGCACCGGCGACGCGGCCGACTGCGTCTTCTGCCGGATCCTGGCCTCGGGCGAGGCCGACCAGGTACGCCATGTCGTGTTCCAGGGCGAGCTGAGCGTGGCGGTGCTGAACGCATACCCGTACACCTCCGGCCACCTGCTCGTTATGCCGACGCGCCACGTCGGCGAGATCGAGGCGCTGGGCCCAGAGGAGTCCTCCGAGCTGTGGGAGACGACGCGCGACGCCGTGGTCGCGGTGAAGGCGGCGTACCAGCCGGACGGCCTCAACATGGGGGCCAACCTCGGGCGCGCCGCTGGGGCGGGCATCCCCGGCCACCTGCACCTGCACGTCGTGCCGCGCTGGTCCGGCGACACGAACTTCATGACCTCGGTCGCCTCGACGAGGGTGTTGCCCGAGGCGCTCTCCGACAGCTGGTCGAAGCTGCGCGCCACATGGCCCCGCTGAACCTCCCGTTCCCCGTCTACCTCGACGCGATCGGCGAGGCCGCCGAACGTCTCTACCAGTGCGCCCTCGGGCGCCTCGCCGACCCGGTCCCCACGTGCCCGGAGTGGACGCTCGACGACCTGGTGGCGCACCTCACCCACGTCTACCGGCACTGGCATGCCCAGGTGCTCGGCGCCGATCCGGACCATCCGAGCCGCTACGACGACGCCGTCGAGACTCCGGGCAACCCGCTCGAGCGGATGGAGCAGGCCGCGACCGAGCTGCTCGGCGCGCTCGAGCGCCTCGGTCCAGACGCCCCCTCGTGGAACTGGTCGGGCGAGGACCTGACGACCGGCTGGGTGGCGCGGCGCATGGCCCTCGAGTCGGCGGTGCACCGAGTCGACGCGGAGCTCGCGATCGGCCAGCCCTCCCCGGTCGAGCGCGAGCTCGCCGTCGACGGCATCGACGAGCGCATCGACGTCCACCTGCGCGTGGACGTTGCGGAGGCGCCGAGCGCCACGCTCCACGGAACCCTCTGCCTGGTCTGCTCCGACGATGCCGCCGCGTTCGTGATCGAGGTCGGTGGCGGGCGACTGCGGTGGCGCCGCGGGCGGGGCCCGGCGGACGCCGCCCTTGTCGGCACCGCCTCGAACCTGTTCCTCTTCACCTGGAACCGCGTCGGGCTGGAGGCGATCGAGCTGACCGGCGAGCGCGAGGTGGCGGAGGCGTGGCGGTCGCTGCCCGGCTGAGGGACCCTCGCGCGGCCCCGCCGCGGTGGCGCGCCGGCCGGTGCACGGAGGTCCCGGGGCGCCGACCTGGTAGCCTCGGAGTGGCCGGACCGAGGAGGACCGATGATCGACGGTCGGCGCGGACGGACAGGTACAGCGCGCGCTGACGGCCGCACAGAGCAGACGCAACGCCGAGGAACGGGGTTCGGCGCCTGGCTCGTGCGCCACGGCGTACGCGCGGACGCGATCACCGTCCTCGGGATCCTTCTCGCGGCGGGGAACGCGGTCCTCATCGGTCTCGGCGACTTCTACGTCGCCTGCGCCCTGCTCATCGTGGGCGGGCTGATGGACACGCTCGACGGCGTCGTCGCCAAGGCCGCCGGGACCTCCTCGCCGAGAGGCGCCTTCTTCGACTCGGTCTCCGACCGCGTCGCCGACGGGCTGCTCTTCGGGGGGATGGCGTGGTACCTGGCGGGTCGCAGCGACCCGCGGCTCGCCCTCGTGCCGCTCGCGATCCTCGGGGTGAGCGCGCTCATCTCCTACGAGCGGGCCAAGGCGGAGTCGCTCGGCTTCAGCGCCAAGGGCGGCCTGATGGAACGCGCCGAGCGGCTGATCCTGTTCGGCCTGGCGATGCTGATCCACGTCGTGTTGGTGCCGCTGCTGGTCGCGCTCCTCGTGCTGTCGTGCGTGACGGCGTTCGGCCGCTTCGTGCGCGTGTGGCGCCAGGCGAGCGGCGCGGCGGCGGCGCGGCCCGCGACCGCGGTCATCTGGAGCCGGGCCCGCGTGGAGTCCCGCTGGCGGTCGTGGCGCGAGAGCGGTGGGACCACCTCCCCTCGCCGGGGCACCGCCGCCGGCGCACGTCGCAGCCGCCAGCGCGAGCCGCTCTCGACGCGCCTTCGCCTCGTGCTCGGCAGTGAGCACGTGCCGGCCTCGCGCCGGCGTGAGCCTTCTGGACGCGACCGCAGCGTGCGGGCGCTCCGTCGCCGCCTCGACGGCGAGCGCTGACCGACCGCCACCAGGACCCGGCGAGGTCGATGGCCGGGGATCGTCGGCAAACCAGCTACCTGCTCTACCGGGGCGGCGCGGCCGTCCTCGGACTGTTGCCCCGCCGCGCCGCCACCGCGGTCGGGGCCGCCGGCGGGTACCTGGCGGCCGCGTGCGCGCCGGAGCGCAGGGCGGTGGTGGCGGCCAACCTTCGCCACGTCGTCGGTGACGCCCTGCCGGCCGAGGCGCTCGACCGTCTCGTGCGGCGCGCCTTCGCCTCCTACGGGAGGTACTGGGCCGACGCGGCCCGCCTGGACGCCTCCGACGCTGGCCGCCTCAGGAGCCTGTGGTCGGCGGAGAACGGGAGCGAGGAGCGCTTCTTGCGCGCGGCGAACGCCGGCAAGGGTGTGATCCTCGCGCTGCCGCACATCGGCTCGTGGGAGGTGGGCGGCATCTGGGCCGCCACGCTCGGCCATCCCCTCACGACGGTCGCCGAGCGCTCCGGTGGCGACGACCTCTTCCGGTGGTTCGTCGCGAGGCGGGAGGCACTCGGCCTTCGCGTGCTCCCCCTCGACGCCGCCGCGGCGTCGGAGCTGCTCGCGACGTTGCGCCGGGGCGGCGCGATCGCGCTCCTGGCGGACCGGGACATCGTCGGCGGCGGCGTCGAGACGGAGCTCTTCGGCGCGCGGACGAGGCTGCCGGCCGGCCCGGCGCTGCTCGCCCTGCGCTCCGGGGCGCCGCTGCTTCCCTGCGCCGTCTTCCACGACCCCGACGGGATGCACCGGGGCGTCGTGCTCGACGCGCTCGACACCACCCGGCGGGGCCACCTGCGCGAGGACGTGGAGCGGGTGACCGCCGACCTCGCCCACGCGCTCGAGGGCCTGATCCGGCGCGCGCCCGAGCAGTGGCACGTGTTCCAGCCCAACTGGCCCTCGGCCGGGGAGCACTGAGCCGTGCGGGTCGCCCTGGTCTCGCCGTACAGCGTCACCCTCCCCGGCGGCGTGCAGGGCCAGGTCCTCGGGATCGCCGCGGCGTTGGCCCGCGCGGGCGACGAAGTCGTGGTCGTCGCGCCCGGGGAGCCCGACGCCGTGCCCGCCGGCGGGCTGGCCGGAGGAGCGCGCCTCGCGCTCGTCGGCCGCACGCTCCCGATCCCGGTGAACGGCTCCCGGGCGCCCGTCGCCCTCTCGCCCGGCGCGGCCTTGCGCAGCCGTGCCGAGCTTCGTGCCTCTCGGCCCGACGTCGTCCACGTGCACGAGCCGTTCGTGCCGGGCCCGGCGCTCGCGGCGCTGCTGGCCCGGCCGGCGCCCACCCTCGGGACCTTCCACCGCAGCGGCGCTAGCGCCCCCTACCGGGTGCTCCGCCCGCTCCTCGGGCCGCTGCTCGGCCGCCTCGACGATGCCGTGGCGGTGTCCGAGGCGGCCCGTGCCACCGTCGAGGCCGTCGCCGGGCGGAGAGCGCAGGGCCTCGCCGTGCTCGCGAACGGCGTCGACCTCGAGCGGTTCGAGCGGGCGGTGCCGTTCCGGGCCGATCGGCCGGCGGCCGTCTTCGTCGGGCGCCACGAGGCGCGCAAGGGCCTCGGCGTGCTGCTCGAGGCGTTCTCCTCGAGCGCGCTCGAGGCGTCGCTGTGGGTGGTGGGCGACGGCCCCGAGCACGCGACGCTTCGCGCCCGCTACGGCGCCGACCGACGCATCGAGTGGCTCGGACGCCTGGACGGCGACGCGCTGGCGAGCCGTGTCGCGGGCGCGGCCGTGCTCGTCGCACCCTCGCTCGGCGGGGAGTCGTTCGGCGTCGTGCTCCTCGAGGCGATGGCGGCGGGCGCGGCCGTGCTCGCCTCTGACATCCCCGGTTACCGGTCGGCCGCGGGGGCGGCCGCCGAGTTCGTCGCGCCGGGGGACCCCGTGGCGCTGCGGCGGGCGCTCGAGACGATGCTCGGCGACGGCGGCCGCCGCGCCGAGCTCGTTCGGGCGGGCCGTGAACGCGCCCGCTCCCACTCCTTCGAGGCGCTGGCGGCGGCGTACCGTCGCCGCTACGAGGTGCTGCTCAGCGGGGTGCCGCGGGGCGTGAGGAGCTCGCCGCCGGGGACGGGGACGCCGCCGGGCAGCGACGACGGGTGGTCAAGCCCGTACACTGCGACGTGATGGCAGGACGTTCGACGGCGGCGCGGGGGACGGGCAGGACGGCACCGCGGCGCCCCCCGAGCGGGGGTGGCCCAGCGCCCGCGCGTCGGCCGAGACAGGAGTCCCAGGTCCGCGGCGCCACCGCGCCGGCGCCGGCCCGGGCGCCGACGCCGCCCCCGGGGGCGCCCGCCAGCGGCGCCAGGGCGCTCGTGCTGGGGCTCCTCCCGGTGCTGGCGGTGCTCGCCGGTGTCGTCATCGCGATCGTCGTGCTCCCGGCGGCGGGAGCCGCGATCGCCGTCGTCGGCCTCGTGGTGCTCGTCGCCAACCACGCGATCGGCTCGCCGGCGCGCCTCGTCGGGCGTCTGGCGACGTACCCGGCTGACGACGAGCGCGAGGCGCGGCTCGTCAACCTGGTGAACGGCCTCTGCGCGGCGGGCGGGCTGCCGGTGCCGGAGCTGCGGCTGATCGACGACGTCGCGCCGAACGCGATCATCCTCGGCCGCGACGCCGAGCGCGCCGCGCTCGTCTGCACGACGGGGCTGCTCGACCTGCTCGACCGGATGGAGCTCGAGGCGGTCGTGGCGCACGAGCTCGCCCACGTGAAGCGCGGCGACCTCAGGGTCGCGGCTCGGGCGACGGCCGCGCTCGGCCTCGCCGCGGTGCTCGTCCCCGGGAGCGGGGAGGTCGTCATGCGGGCCGCCGGGCGCGAGCGCGAGGCCCTCGCCGATCTGGCGGGCGTGCGCCTGACCCGTTACCCTCCGGGGCTCGTCGCGGCGCTGGAGAAGATCGGGGCGGCGCCGACGGTCCGGCCGGCGGGCATCGGCTCCTCCGTCGCCCGGCTCACGGCCTGCTTGTGGTTCGCGCCGCTCGTGGAGGGGGCGCCTCCCGAGGGGACGGCGGGGGTGTTGGACCTGCAGCTGCGTGCCGCGGCGCTGCACGAGCTATGAGGCGCGGGGCCGGGCCGGGAGCACCGGCGCGGCGCCGGTGAGAAGAGCGGACGTCGAGGGAGACTGAGCAGTGTCGGGCCATTCGAAGTGGGCGACCACGAAGCACCAAAAGGGTGCGAAGGACAAGGCGAGGGGCAAGCTGTTCGCCAAGCTGATCCGCCAGGTCGAGGTGGCGGCGCGCGAGGGCGGCGGGGACATCAACGCCAACGCCACCTTGCGGACGATGTTCCAGAAGGCGAGGGACGCCTCGGTGCCGCTCGACACCATCGAGCGCGCGGTCAAGCGGGGCACCGGGGAGCTGGAGGGCGTCCGCTACGAGCCGGTCAGCTACGAGGGCTACGCGCCTTCCGGCGTCGCCGTGATCGTCGAGTGCCTCACCGACAACCGCAACCGGACCGGTGCCGAGATCCGGTCGACCTTCTCCCGCAACGGCGGCTCGATGGCCGAGCCGGGAGCGGTCTCCTGGCAGTTCGAGCGCAAGGGCGTCGTGACGGTGCCGCATGAGGTCGAGGAGGAGGAGCTGATGGCCGTCGCGCTCGACGCCGGTGCCGAGGACATCCGCGACGAGGGCGAGGTGTGGGTGCTGCTCTCCCCGCCGGGCGACGTCCACCAGCTCCGTTCGGCCCTCGAGGAGGACGGGGTGAAGGTGGACTCCTCCGAGCTGCAGCTGATCCCGACGACCACGGTCGAGGTGAGCGACGAGAGCAGCGCCCGTAAGGTGCTCCGGCTGGTAGAGCTGCTGGAGGACCACGACGACGTCCAGAACGTCTACGCGAACTTCGACATCCCAGACGCCATCTTGGAGTCCGTCGAGGCGTGAGCAGGCCGGGCGCGCCGGCGCGAAGGCGCAGCGCCTGCTCGGTCCCCCGTTCGACGGGGGCAGCGAAGTAGTATCGAACGCGTGTTTGTCCTTGGCGTCGACCCGGGCCTGACGCGCTGCGGCTACGGGTGCGTCGCCGACGAGCACGGACGGGAGATCGCCGTCGCCGCCGGCATCATCACCACCGAGCCGCACCTCCCGCTGCCGGAGCGGCTCGCCGAGCTGCGCAGCGAGCTGGTGGCGCTCGTGCACGAGCTCCAGCCGGCGGTGGTCGTCGTGGAGCGGGTGTTCTTCCAGACCAACGCCCGCACCGCGATGTCGGTGGGCCAGGCGAGCGGCATCGCGCTCGTGAGCGCCGCCGAGGCGGGCTGCCCCGTCGTCGAGTACAGCGCCAACGAGGTCAAGCTCGCCGTCGCCGGGTACGGCGCGGCGACCAAGGAGCAGGTGCAGCGGATGGTCGCCGAGCTGCTCCGCCTGCCCGAGCTCCCGCGGCCTCCCGACGTCGCCGACGCGCTGGCGCTCGCGCTGTGCCACCTGGCGAGCTCGCGTGCGACGCGGCTCGCCGCCTCGGGGAGCGGGCGCGCGTGATCGGCTCGCTGCGGGGCTGCCTCGCCGAGGTCGAGGGCAGCGCCGGCGAGCAGGCGGTCGACGTCGTCGTCGACGTCGGCGGCGTCGGCTACCGCGTCGTGCTCGGCGCGCGCACCGCCGCGGCGCTCGGGCCCGTCGGCTCGCAGGTCGCGCTGTCGGTGCACACCCACGTGCGCGAGGGGGCCATCACCCTCTACGGCTTCTCGGCGCCGGACGACCGGCGCACCTTCGAACTGCTGATCGGTGCCCACGGTGTGGGCCCGGCGCTCGCGATCGCCATCCTCGGCGTGCACAGCCCCGCCGCGCTCTCCCGGATCGTCGCCGTCGGCGACGTCGACGCGCTCACGCTCGTGCCCGGCGTCGGCAAGAAGACCGCGCAGCGGCTCGTCATCGAGCTCGCCCAGCGCTTCGACACGGTGCCCGGCGTGCCGGTGGCGGGGACGGGCGCCGCGCCGGCCGGGCCGCGCTCGGAGGTCGCCGAGGCGCTCGGCTCGCTCGGCTACGCCCACGACGAGGTGCGGGCGGCGCTCGAGCGCCTGCCGGAGGAGGGCACGGTGGAGGAGCTGCTGCGCGAGGCGCTGCGCGAGCTGGCGCCCCGCCCATGAGCCCTCGCCGAGAGGTGATCTCCGCCGGCGGGGACGCAGCGGGGTCGACCGACGCCGCCGACCGTCCACTCGACCCGGCGGCCGACCTGCCGGAGGAGGCGTTCGAGGCCGGGCTGCGGCCCCGGCGTCTGGCGGACTTCGTCGGCCAGGGGGCGCTTCGCGAGCACCTGGAGATCGTGCTGGAGGCGGCGCGCCGGCGGGAGCAGCCGGTCGACCACCTCCTGTTCGCCGGGCCTCCGGGCCTCGGCAAGACCACCCTCGCCGGCATCGTTGCCACCGAGATGGGGGCCGGGTTCCGCGTCACCTCCGGCCCGGCCCTCGGACGCGGTGGGGACCTCGCGGCCATCCTCACCGGCCTCCAGTCCGGCGACGTGCTGTTCATCGACGAGATCCACCGCCTGAACCGCGCCGTCGAGGAGATCCTCTACCCGGCGATGGAGGACTTCCAGATCGACATCGTCATCGGCAAGGGCCCGACGGCCCGCTCGGTGCGCCTCGACCTCCCCCGCTTCACCCTGGTCGGGGCGACGACGCGCACGGGTCTCGTGACCGGCCCCTTGCGCGACCGCTTCGGCTTCGTCTCGCGCCTCGAGCACTACACCTCGCCGGAGCTGGAGCTGATCGTGCGCCGCACGAGCCAGCTGCTCGGCGTCGAATGCACCGAGGACGGGGCGGTCGAGATCGCCCGGCGCTCGCGGGGGACGCCCCGGCTCGCCATCCGGCTGCTCCGGCGCGTCCGCGACTTCGTCGAGGTGCGCGGCGAAGGGGTCATCACCCTCGAGGCGGCCCGGGCGGGCTGCGCGATCTTCGGGGTCGACGAGCTCGGCCTGGACCGCCTCGACCGGCGCATCCTGGAGACGCTCTGCATCGGCTTCGGCGGCCGGCCGGTGGGGTTGACGACCCTCGCGGTGAGCGTGGGGGAGGAGCCCGAGACCCTGGAGGACGTGTACGAGCCGTTCCTCCTCCAGGCGGGCCTGGTGATCCGCACGCCCCGTGGACGGGTGCCGGCGCCGAGGGCCTGGTCGCACCTCGGTCTGGAGGAGCCCGCGACCGCCGGTCCGCCCGGTGCGGACGGCGGCGCGGTGCTGGCGGAACCGCCTCAGGAGAGCCTGTTCGGGCCGTTCGCCTGAGCGCGCCGGCGAGCGGCCCGCGGCGATCCGGCGAGCAGCCCGCGTCGCAGCTCCCGGCGGCGCACTACCCGGGCTGAGCGGAGGCTACAGTGCGAGGCGCACTGTCCGCCGGACGACTGGTACTCGATGCCCTTCCACTTTGTCAACGCCCTCGCCGCGCTCGGCGTCCTCGCTGCTGCGAAGAAGACGACATCGAGCAACCCGACGTTCCTGATCCTCATCGTGATCCTGGTCGGGGCCTACCTGCTCTTCTTCCGACCCCGTCAGCAGAAGCTCCGCCAGCAGCAGGCGAAGCAGCGCGAGGTCGAGGTGGGCGACGAGGTGGTCCTCACCTCGGGGATCATCGGCAGGGTGCAGGGGTTCAACGGTGACCGCATCGAGGTGGAGATCGCACCGGGCACGACGATCGAGATCGTGAAGCAGGGCATCGGCCGCCGGATCGAGCCTGCCGCGAACGAGGAGCCGCCGTCCGACTCGGGCGGGTCGGCGAGCCAGTGGACCGTGCCCGAGCATCCCGCCGCCGAGCAGGAGCACGGGCACACCGACGGGCACACCGACGGGCACGCCGAGCACCCCGGCGACGGCGGGACCAGCGGCGAGGCGGGCTCGGGTTGGGCCCGGCCCTGGGGCGAGCAGCCCGGGGAGGGCAACGCGTCCGCGGGGGGAACCTCCTAGGTGCAACGCCGACTCGTCGCGAGCGTCGCGCTCACCTGCGTCGCCTGCTTCGGGATCCTCGCCATCGCCCTCGGGCTCGGCTGGGCGCCGAAGCTCGGTCTGGATCTCCGTGGCGGTCTCTCGGTGACCTACAAGCCGGCGCGCACGATCTCGAACGCCGAGCTGCAGACGGTCGTCAACATCATGCAGGAGCGGGCCAATGCCCTCGGCATCTCCCAGCCGAACATCGCTGCCCAAGGCAACGACGTCGCGGTGGAGCTGCCCGGGGTGAAGAACACCCGCACGGTTCTCAACACCATCGGGACGACCGCCCAGCTGTACTTCCGCCCGGTGCTCTGCGGCGCGCCGCCGTACACGCCGCCGTCGACGGCAAAGGGCAAGAAGGCCAAGGCCGTCCCCTACACGACGCCGCCCGCCTGTGACAGCACCTACAAATACACCACCGCCTACTTCAACCCGAACCTGAACGGCGGGGAGTATGTGCCGCCCGCCCCGGACCCGAAGTTCTCCTCGTACCCCTCGCTTCCCCAGGGCCAGGACCAGACGCACCAGAAGGTGCCGGTGATCCTGAACGTCCAGGGGAGCTCCGAGCGCTATGTCCTCGGCCCGGTCCTCGCCAGCGGGACGATCATCAAAACCGCCTACGCCAGCCTCAGCCAGCAGCAGGGCTGGCTGGTGGTCTTCAACCTGACCTCGAAGGGCTCGACGACCTTCAACAACATCGCGAAGACGTACTACCAGAACGTCGTGGCCAACGACCTCGATGGCCTGGTCATCTCGGCGCCGTCGATCAACTCGACGAGCTTCCCGGGCTCGGGCCAGATCTCGGGCAACTTCACGCAGGCGAGCGCCAACAAGCTCGCGCTCGAGCTCTCCTACGGCTCGTTCCCCGTGCAGATGATCGTGCTGACCTCCCAGACGGTGTCGCCTTCGCTCGGCGCGGCGTCGCTCCAGGCCGGACTCTTCGCCGGCCTGCTCGGCCTGCTGCTCGTGATGATCTACACGATCGTCTACTACCGGGCGCTCGGCATCGTCGTCGTCCTCGGCCTCGTCACGACGGCGTGCTTCCTCTACGGGCTGATCTCGATCCTCGGCCACACCTCGACCGGGCTGACGCTCGACCTGTCCGGCGTCACCGGCCTCATCGTCTCGGTCGGCATCACCGTCGACTCCTACATCGTCTATTTCGAGCGATTAAAGGACGAGATACGCGCCGGGAGGTCCGTGCGCGCCTCGGTCGACCGGGGCTTCCGTAGCGCCTACCGTACGATCCTGTCGGCCGATGCCGTGTCGTTCATCGGCGCGCTCGTGCTGTGGCTGCTGTCGGTCGGCCAGGTGCGCGGCTTCGCCTTCATGCTCGGGCTGTCGACCCTCGTCGACGTCATCACCGCCTACTTCTTCACGCGACCGCTCGTGATCCTGCTCGGCCGGAACCGCATCTTCACCGAGGCGCGCCGCCTCGGCGTGGCTCGCGGCCTCGCTGCCGCGCCGCGTCGTCCCGACACGAAGGAGGCGGTGGCGTGAGCCCGGAGCGCATCCGTCCCGGCTCGGCGCGCGCGAAGACGGCCGGGAAGGGCACCCCCGCAGAACCGATGGAGGAGGCGCCCGAGGCCCAGGCGCCCGAAGCCCAGGCCGGACCGGACGAGGAGTACATCGAGCCCGTCGGCCGACTCCTCGACGAGGACGTGATCGAGGACGAGGACGAGGACGACGACAGGGGGGCCGAGGAGGCCGACGCCGACGAGCCCGAGCCGGACCACCCGTCGTGGGCAGACAGCGAGGCCGAGGAGCTCGCCGAGGAGGAGCCGGCAACCCGGGGCTCCCGACGGCTGTTGCGGGGGAGGGGCCGGGCCCGCGCGCTCGTCGGCGACGAGGAGGCGACGCTGGCGGAGATCGCAGCGGCCCCCACCACCGCCGCCGCCACAGGCGGCGCAGCCCCGGCGCGCCGGCGCTTTTTCATCCGGCTGTACTACGGGGAGAGCAACGTCGACTTCGTCGGCCGCAAGCGCTGGTGGTTCACCATCTCCTCGATCATCATCCTCGCGGGGGTCATCTCGCTCGGGACGAGGGGCCTCAATCTCGGGATCGACTTCGTCGGCGGCAACGCGTGGACCGTGAAGTCGCACACGCTCACGATCGACGAGACCCGCTCCGCGATCACGCCGCTCGGCCTCGGCGGCGCGACGATCACGGTCCTCGGCAACGCCTCGAGCGACCGCACGGTCGAGGTGGAGGCGAAGCTGCCGAAGGGCCAGACCCCGGCGAAGACGCAGGCCGAGTCGCAGACGGTCGCCGCGACGCTCGCCAAGACCGCCGGCGTGAACCCCAACGCCATCGGCACCGAGACCGTGGGCCCGTCGTGGGGGTCCCAGATCACGAACAAGGCCGTCGAGGCCCTGATCGTGTTCTTCATCCTGATCGCGCTGTACATCTCGATCTTCTTCGAGTGGCGCATGGCGCTGGCGGCGATCATCGCGGTCACCCACGACATCCTCATCACCGTCGGCATCTACTCGTTGACCGGCCTCGAGGTCACCCCCGACACGGTCGTCGCCCTGCTGACCATCCTTGGCTACTCGCTGTACGACACGATCGTCGTGTTCGACCGGGTGCGGGACAACACGAAGGTGCTGGGCCAAAGCGGCCGTCTCACCTTCTCCGACCTCGTCAACCTGTCGATGAACCAGACGCTGGCGCGCTCGATCAACACCTCGCTCGTCGCCATCATGCCGATCCTGGCCGTGCTGGTCCTCGGCGCGGAGATCCTCGGGGCGACGACGCTCGAGTACTTCGGCTTCGCCCTGCTCATCGGCCTGACGACCGGGGCGTACTCCTCGATCTTCATCGCCTCCCCGCTCGTCGCGCTGATGAAGGAGCGCGAGCCCCGCTACCGCCAGGTCCGGGCCCGCCTGGCCCAGCGGGGCGGCGATCACCAGCTGCTCACGCCGGCCGAGGTCGCGGCGGGCATCCTCGCCGGCGAGCCCTCGGCCGACCGGGCGCGCCGGCGGGAGCGCCAGGGCGCCTCGGCGACGCGCGGCCGGGTCCGTCCGGGATCGGCGGCGGCGCGCGTTGCGGCAGGCGGTGCCCCGGCCGAGGCCGTCGCGGGGCTCGACCAGTCGGGTGACGGGAGCTCCGCGGGCACCGCCGCAGAGACCGTCGGCGCGTCGGGCAACGGCGGGAGCGGCGCCAGCCGTACCGCCCGGCCCGCGGCACGCGGCGGCCGCCCCGCGGGAGGCCGCCCGCCGTCCCGGTCGCGCAAGAAGGGTGGCCGGCGCTGATCGACGTCCGGGCCGCCCGCAGGGAGCCAGAGACCTTCCGCAGGGCACTCGCGCGCAAAGGCGCCGCGGAGCCGTTCGACGAGCTGCTCCGTGCCGACGAGGCCTGGCGCGAGGCGACCGGGCGGGTGGAGACGCTCAGGGCCGCCACGAGGCCGAAGGGCAAGCCGAGCGAGGAGCAGCTCCAGGAGCTCGCCCGGACGAAGGCCGACCTGAGGGCAGCCGAGTCCGAGCTCGCCGTCCTCGTGGCCCGGCGCGACGAGCTGCTGGCCGTGATCCCGAACCCGCCCGACGCGTCGGCGCCGGACGGCGAGAGCGACGAGGACGCCGTCGAGGTCCGGCGGGTGGGCGACCCGCCGAGCTTCTCCTTCGAGCCCCGCGACCACCTCGCGCTCGGCGGCTTCGACGTCGAGCGGGCGGTGCGGCTCTCCGGCACCCGTTTCGTCTACCGCATGGGGGCCGTCGCCCTGGTCGAGCTGGCCCTCTACCGCTACGCGCTCGACCGTCTCGCCGAGCGGTCCTTCGTGCCGGTGCTGCCGCCGGTGCTCGTGCTCGAGAAGGCGATGTACGGGACGGGCTTCCTGCCGACGGAGGAGGCCAACCTCTACCGGGTGGAGCCGGACGGCCTCTACCTCACCGGCACCTCGGAGGTCGCGCTCGCCGGCCTGCACCTCGAGGAGATCCTGGAGGAGGGGTCGCTGCCCCTCCGCTACGCCGGCTACTCGACGTGCTTCCGGCGCGAAGCCGGCGCGGCGGGCCGGGACACGCGGGGGATCTTCCGCGTCCACCAGTTCGACAAGGTCGAGATGTTCGTCTACACGACGCCCGAGCGCTCGGGCGAGGAGCACGAGGCGATCCTCGCCGTCGAAGAGGAGCTGGTGCAGGGGCTCGGCCTCGCCTACCGCGTCGTCAACACGGCGGCGGGCGACCTCGGACCGTCGGCGGCGAAGAAGTACGACATCGAGGCGTGGATCCCGAGCCAGGGCCGCTACCGCGAGATCACCTCCTGCTCGAACACCACCGACTACCAGGCGCGGCGGCTCAAGGTTCGCTACCGCGACGGTGGCGAGCTGCGCCACCCGCACACCTTGAACGGGACGGCGATGACCGCGCGCTGGCTGATCGCGCTGCTCGAGAGCTACCAGGACGAGGGCGGCGACGTGACCGTTCCCGAGGTGCTCCAGCGCTACGGCGCGCCCGCCCGGGTGACGCCGGGCGAGGGCGCAGGCCCCCCGCCGGCCTCCTCGTAGCGCGGAGCTGCCCCGGAGAGCGGGCGGTCAGCCGGTCGGGGCGCGCGGCCCGAAGTGGTCGAGCGGACCGGACCCCGATCCGAGCTGCCAGCGGGCGCTGCGGCGGATCGCGTCGGTGACGTAGCGCTTCGCCGCGGCGATCGCCTCCAGCACCGGCAGGCCGAGCGCGAGGTTGGCGGCGATCGCCGCGGAGAGCGTGCAGCCGGTCCCGTGGACGTTCTTCGTGTCGACCTTCTCGTCGGACAGCTCGAGGATCTCGGTGCCGCAGCAGACGACGTCGACCGAGCGCGGCCCGGCCAGGTGGCCGCCCTTCACGACGGCGACGCGGACGCCGAGGTCGCACAGCGCCCGGGCGGCGTCACGCATCGCGGCGAGGTCGCGGATGTCGCGCCCGAGGAGGAACTCGGCCTCCACCAGGTTCGGCGTCGTCACGAGCGCGTGGGGGAACAGGCGCTTGTAGGCGGAGCGGCTGTCGCCCTCGATGAGCTCGGCGCCGGACGAGGCGATCATCACAGGGTCGACGACGAGCGGCGGGAGGCGCCCGGCGGCGGCACGTGCGGCGAGCATCTCGACGATCGGCACCGTCGCGAGCATCCCGGTCTTGGCCGCGCCGACGTGGAAGTCGCCGAGGACGGCGTCGATCTGGAGCGCCACCTCCTCGGGCTCGAGCACCACCACGGCGTGCACCTTGGCGGTGTCCTGCGCGGTGACGGCGGTGATCGCCAGGGTGCCGAAGACCCCGTGCGCGGCGAAGGTCTTGAGGTCCGCCGCGATCCCGGCGCCACCGCCCGAGTCCGAGCCGGCGATGGTGAGCGCCACCGGTGGCGTCGGGGCCGCCGGGACGGCCCAGGGCCGCGCGCCGCTCACTCGTCCGCCACCGTCGACAGGTCCGCCAGCCCGGCGAAGGAGCTCGACGGCTCGGCGTGGAAGCGCCTCGGGATCCGCCCGGCGCGCCGCGCCGCGTCGCCCGCCTCGACCGCCAGCGCCATGGCCCTCGCCATCAGCTCGGGGTCCTGGGCGCGAGTGATGGCGCTCGCCACGAGCACGGCGTCGCAGCCGAGCTCCAGCGCGAGGGCGGCGTCGGACGCCGTGCCGATGCCGGCGTCGAGGACGACCGGGACGCTCGCCGCCTCCACGATCATGGCGATGTTGTGCGGGTTACGGATCCCGAGGCCCGAGCCGATCGGGGAGCCGAGCGGCATCACCGCGGCGCAGCCCGCCTGCTCGAGCCGCCGGGCGAGGACTGGGTCGTCGCTCGTGTAGGCGAGCACGACGAAGCCGTCGGCGACGAGCTGCTCGGCGGCGTCGAGGAGCTCGACGGGGTCGGGGAGCAGGGTGCGCTCGTCGCCGATGACCTCCACCTTGACCCAGTCCGTCCCGAGGGCCTCGCGGCCGAGCCGCGCCGTCAGGACGGCGTCGCGCGCGGTGAAGCAGCCCGCGGTGTTCGGGAGCAGGCGGACGGGGTGGCGTCGCACGACGTCGAGGACCGAGTGGCGCTGCGACGGGTCCACGCGCCGGAGGGCGACCGTGACGATGGAGGCGCCCGACGCCGCGATCGCCCGGTCGAGCGCCTGCATGCTCGGGGCGCCACCGGTCCCGAGGAACAGCCGCGACTCGAGCACCTCGCCGGCGATGGTCAGCTTCTCGCCCGGCGCGTCCTCGCGCGCCGTCTCGCCGGGAGGGCCGTGGAGCTCCGCGGTGGGCACCGGCTCGGCGCTCATCCGCCCGGGGCCGCGGTGAGGATCTCGACCTGGTCGCCGTCGGCGACGCCCTGCGCCGTCCAGGCGCCGCGCGGCACGACCTCGCCGTTCAGCGCGACGGCGCAGCCGTCGGGGGAGGGAGCGAGCAGCGCGACCACGGACGCGACCGTAGCGCCGGCGGGCACGGACCGGACCTCGCCGTTCACCCGGAGGGCGATCGCGCCCGGTGCGCTCACGGCGCCGCCCCCGAGCCCGCGAGCGCCCCGGCGGCTCCGCCCGCCAGGGCCCCCTCGCCGGTGGCGAAGCGGCCCGGCGCGAACGGGGCCGCCCACGCCGGCAGCGCCCCAGTCTCGAGCACCGCCTCGACGGCCTCGGCCGCGAGCGGCGCGAGCAGGATGCCGTTGCGGTAGTGGCCCGTCGCCACGACGAGCCCGCTGAGCGGGGTCGGTCCGATGACCGGGGCGTTGTCCGGCGAGCCGGGGCGAAAGCGCGCCACGGCCTCGACGAGCTCGAGCTCGTCGAGCGCCGGCAGCATCCTGGTCGCGTCGCGAAGCAGCGTGTACACGCCGCCGGCGGTGACCGAGTCGTCCTCGCCGCGCTCTTCGACAGTGGCGCCGAGGACCAGCCGCCCGCCGGCGCGCGGGACGAGGTAGACGGAGAAGCCCTGCACGTAGCCGTGCACCGTGTGCGTGAGCAGGTCGACGCCGTCGCGCGCCCGCAGGCGGAGTATCTGGCCCTTCACCGGCCGGACGGGCGGCACGTCGTTCGGCCCGAGCCCCGCGACGGAGCTCGACGCGTAGCCGGCCGCCAGCACGACCGTGCCGGCCGCCAGCTCCTCGCCCTCGACGAGGAGGCCCGCCACCGAGCCGCCCGAGCGCAGCACCTCGTCCGCCCGCGCCTCGATCGCCCGCACCCCCGCGCGCCGGGCGGCCTCGGCGAGCGCCGCCACGAGCCGGCGGTTGTCGACCCGGTGGTCGTGGGGCGCGAGCACGCCGCCGTGCACCCCCGGCGCGAGCGCGGGCTCCAGCCGGCGGCACTCCGAAGCGGTGCACCAGCGCGCCGGCAGGCCGAGCCCCCGCTGGAACTCGTGGAGCTCCTGCAGGCGGGCACGGTCGCTCGCGTCGTAGCCGACCAGGAGCGTCCCCGACTCCTCGAAGTCGATCTCCTGTCCGCTGGCGGCCTCCAGCTCCCGGGCGTACGCCGGCCAGCCGAGCGCGGCGCGCAGGTTCAACTCGATCAGCGGTTCCTCGCCGTAGGCGGCCTCGCCGACGGGTGCGAGCATCCCCGCCGCCGCGTACGACGCGCCCCGGCCGGGGTGAGGGTCGACGACGGCGACGCTGCGGCCCGTCGCGGCCAGCCGCCACGCCGTGGCGAGGCCGATCACCCCCGAGCCGATGATCGCCACGTCGCATCGCTCCATGTCGTCGATCCTACGGGTAACGCCGCCGGCCGGGGGCGGCGGCGACGCCCGCGTGGGCCGGCGGCGAGGGCCGGCCCGCGGGCGGTCGCGGGCCATTGGGGGCACCCGGCGGGGCAACCACGCAGCGTGGTCGTCGGACGGTGGGGCATGACACGTTCATGTCAGCGTCGGCCGACGGCCGGACCCGTATGACACGTTTGCGTCAGTAGTAATCAGTACCGCTGAGCTGGGGGAATTGGGCCCTAGTGCCCTTGGGCCGGGGAGGCTCGTCGGCCATCATGGCAGGCATGCGACGTCACCGCAGTCTCGACATCGTGCGCGCGGAGCATGAACTTTCCGAGCGGCTCCATCCCGGCGAACCCGTGTTCCTGTGTAGCACCGGGACGCTCGCCGTCTACGCCTTCGGCCGCCGCGTCACGCTCGCCTGCCTGCTGTTCGCCACCGACCGGCGCATCGGCGTCCTGCCCGCCCACGCGCCCGGCGCCCCGCGCCTCGTCGAGTTCGCCTACGACGCGCTGACGGCCGTCGGCTGCGCGCGGGGCCTGCGCTCGGCGCAGGTGAGCCTGACCTCGCCGACGGCCGAGGCCGTCGTGCGCTCGGTGCGGCGCGACGCTGCCGAGGACCTCCTGGCGCTGGTCGGCGAGGCGCTCGAGCAGCGCCAGTCCGGGCGCAGCCCTGCCGAGCAGGGCTTCACCACCGGCGGGGCGGAGGTCGGGGCGACGCTGCACCGCCTCGGCCAGCTCCGCGACCTCGGCGAGATCTCGGTCTCGACCTTCGGCGGGCTGCGCGACCACGTGCTCGCCGGCGGTCACGGCGTCCCGGGCCTCGTGCCGGGGCCCGAGTGGGCGAACCCCGGCGGCTCGGCGGCCGGTCGCGGCGCCGGCGGCGTTCCCGAGCGTCCCCTCCCGATCGGGACGGTCTGAGCCGGGGCCCCACGGGCCGGCGAACGCCGCGCCGGTCCGGATCAGCGGGTTCATCGAGCCTGGCGCCGGCCCCGGTGTAAACTCTGCGGGCCGGGCCAAGGGCGTCCCGGGCCATGCCTGCAGGCGGCGGAGCGGCGGCGGTGCCGCAGCTGCCATCGGACGAGTGCACGGTTGGACACCGACCGGGCACCCGGAGGACGAGGGACGCGATGGATCCGAGCACCACCGGTCTGGGCCTGTACGACGCGCGCCACGAGCACGATGCCTGCGGCGTCGCCCTCGTGGCCGAGCTGCGCCGGGGTCCGAACCACGAGCTGGTCGACCTGGCGCTGCGCGCGCTCGAGAACCTGGCGCACCGCGGTGCCTTCGGCGCGGACCCCGAGACCGGCGACGGCGCTGGGATCCTGCTGCAGATCCCGCACGACTTCTTCGCCGCGGTCGCCGGCGTCGACCTGCCGGCGCCCGGCCGCTACGCGACCGGGATGGCCTTCCTGCCCGCCGACGCGGGGGCGGCGCGTCTCGCGATGGCCGGCGTGGACCAGATCGCCGCGGAGGAGGGCTTGAGGGTCCTCGGATGGCGCGAGGTCCCCGTCGACCTCGACCCGGCCGGGGCTGCGGCCCGCCGGGTGGCCCCGCACTTCTCCCAGGTCTTCTTGGCGCCCGACCCAGACGGGCCGGCCAAGGGCGCGAGCGGCGACGTGCTCGAGTGCCTGGCCTACATCGTGCGCAAGCGCGTCGAGCACGCCGTCGAGCACTGCTACTTCCCCTCGCTGTCGACGCGCACGTTCGTCTACAAGGGGATGCTCTCGACCGACCAGCTGCGGCGCTTCTTCTGCGACCTCGGCGACGAGCGGGTGCGCAGCGCCCTCGCGCTCGTCCACTCCCGCTTTTCGACGAACACCTTCCCCTCCTGGCCGCTCGCCCACCCCTACCGCTACGTGGCGCACAACGGCGAGATCAACACGATCGCCGGCAACCGGAACTGGATGCGCGCCCGGGAGGCGCTGCTCGCGACCGACCGCTTCCCCGGCGGCGTCGAGCGGCTCTACCCGATCCTCACCCCGGGGGGCAGCGACTCGGCCTCGTTCGACGAGGCGCTGGAGCTGCTCCACCTGGGCGGACGCTCGCTGCCGCACGCCGTGCTGATGATGATCCCGGAGGCCTGGGAGAACCACCAGGAGATGGAGCCGGCGCGACGCGCCTTCTACCAGTACCACTCGAGCCTGATGGAGCCGTGGGACGGTCCCGCCGCGGTGGCGTTCACCGACGGCACGCTGATCGGCGCGGTCCTCGACCGCAACGGCCTGCGCCCGGCGCGCTACTGGGTCACCGACGACGGGCTGGTCGTCCTGGCGTCCGAGGTCGGCGTGATCGACGTCGCCCCCGAGCACGTCGTGCAGAAGGGCCGGCTGCAGCCGGGGAAGATGTTCCTCATCGACACGGCCGCGGGGCGCATCGTCGACGACGCCGAGGTGAAGGCGGAGCTCGCCGCCGAGCACCCGTACCAGCAGTGGCTCGACGAGCAGCTCCTCCACCTCGAGGACCTGCCGCCGCGCGAGATGCTCACCCCCCAGCACGGCTCGATCGTGCGCCACCAGCGACAGTTCGGCTTCACCACCGAGGAGCTGCGCCTGATCGTCGGGCCGATGGCGACGGTCGGCTACGAGCCCGTCGGCTCGATGGGCTCGGACACGCCGCTCGCGGCCATCTCGGCCCGGCCGCGGCTGCTCTTCGACTACTTCACCCAGCTCTTCGCGCAGGTCACCAACCCGCCGCTCGACGCGATCCGCGAGGAGCTCGTCACGTCGCTCGCGGCGACGATCGGCCCCGAGCGCAACCTGCTCGCGCCAGAGCCGGCCTCGTGCCACCAGATCGTCCTGGAATTCCCGATCATCGACAACGCCGGCCTCGCCAAGCTCCTCTACGTCAACGAGAACGGGGAGACGCCGGGTTTCCGGGCCTTCGCTATCGACGGGCTCTATCCCGTCGCGGGCGGTGGCGCCGCGCTCGAGGCGGCCATCACGCGCGTCTGCGACGACGTGCTGCGCGCGATCGACGGGGGGGCCAACATCATCGTCCTGTCGGACCGGCACTCGAGCGAGGAGCTGGCACCGATCCCGTCGCTGCTGTTGACCTCCGCCGTCCACCACCACCTCGTGCGCGAGCGCGCCCGGACGCGCGCCGGGCTCGTCATCGAGACCGGCGAGGCACGCGAGGTGCACCACATGGCGCTGCTGATCGGCTATGGCGCCGCGGCGGTCAACCCGTACCTCGCGATCGAGTCCATCATCGACATGGTGCGCAGCGGTGAGCTCGAGGGGCTCACCGAGCGCAAGGCGGTCCGCAACTACGTGAAGGCGGCCGGCAAGGGCGTGCTCAAGGTGATGTCGAAGATGGGCATCTCGACGATCGCCTCCTACACCGGCGCGCAGGTGTTCGAGGCGATCGGCCTCGACGCCGACGTGGTCGACCGCTTCTTCACCGGGACGACCAGCCGGGTCGGCGGCGCCGGCCTCGACGTCATCGCCGAGGAGGTCGCCCGCCGGCACCACCTGGCCTGGCTGGCACGCGACGCCGAGCTGGCGCACCGCGAGATCGAGGTGGGCGGCGAGTACCAGTGGCGCCGGGAGGGCGAGCACCACCTCTTCAACCCGCGCACGGTCTTCAAGCTCCAGCACGCCACGCGCGACAAGCGCTACGACGTCTTCCGCGAGTACACCCGCCTCGTCGACGACCAGTCCGAGCGTCTGGCGACGCTGCGCGGGCTGCTCCGGCTGCGCACCGGCGAGGACGCCGGGCGCCCGCCGGTGCCGCTCGAGGAGGTGGAGCCGGCCGAGTCCATCGTGCGCCGCTTCGCCACCGGGGCGATGTCGTACGGCTCGATCTCGGCGGAGGCCCACGAGACCCTCGCCATCGCGATGAACCGCCTCGGCGGGAAGTCCAACACCGGGGAGGGCGGAGAGGACCCGGCGCGCTTCGTGCCGGACCCGAACGGGGACTCCCGGCGCAGCGCCATCAAGCAGGTGGCGTCGGGCCGCTTCGGCGTGACGAGCGAGTACCTCGTCAACGCCGACGACATCCAGATCAAGATGGCCCAGGGGGCCAAGCCCGGCGAGGGGGGCCAGCTGCCCGGCCACAAGGTGTACCCCTGGATCGCCGCCACCCGGTACTCGACGCCCGGCGTCGGCCTGATCTCGCCGCCGCCGCACCACGACATCTACTCGATCGAGGACCTGGCCCAGCTCATCCACGACCT
>Ga0209415_10000710_pt1 | contig 62279 bp, 61 predicted proteins | sample PeaSoiSIISIP2007_FD_187696 | JGI IMG/M metagenome (GOLD analysis project Ga0209415, IMG submission 187696) | Peat soil microbial communities from Weissenstadt, Germany - SII-SIP-2007 (SPAdes) (version 2) | ecosystem: Environmental > Terrestrial > Soil > Wetlands > Peat | place: Germany...
AGGTATAATTTTTCACGGGAATCAAGGAAGTAATTTATAAGGTTTGGTGTTGTCGTTCAAGGTTAACAAACTTAGTGAATTCTTTAAGAAAGCCTAATTCGACGGTTCCTACCGGACCATTGCGGTGTTTGGCAATAATCAACTCGGCAATTCCTTTTTTCTCAGAGTCATGATTATAATACTCATCTCGGTAAATAAATGAAATCACATCCGCATCCGCTTCAATTGCCCCTGATTCCAACAAATCCGACATAATCGGCCGTTTGTCCTGGCGTTGTTCAACACCCCGATTAAGCTGGGACAAGGCAATGACTGGAACTTTCAGTTCCCGGGCAAGTCCTTTGAGGGTTCTAGAGATTTGAGCCACCTCTTGCTGACGGCTTTCTGTCTTTTTTCCGACCGATAACAACTGAAGGTAGTCAATCACGATCATTCCCAGATTATGTTCCATCTTCAAGCGACGTGCCTTGGAGCGGAGCTCTGCCAAGGAAATCCCCACTGTATCATCGATAAAAATCGGGGCATCCGAGAGAGGGCCCACCGCCCGCGTCAGTTTTGGCCAATCGGTATCCAGCAATTCCCCGGTCCTTACACGTTGCTGATCGACCATCGCTTCTCCACAAAGCATCCGTTGCACCAACTGTTCTTTAGACATTTCCAAACTAAAAATTGCTACGGGAACCTTGGCCCGAACTGCCGCATTTTGGGCCATATTTAAAACCATAGCCGTTTTCCCCATGGACGGACGCCCGGCAATAATTACTAAATCTGAAGGCTGCCACCCCGAAGTCATGCGATCCAGTTCCGTAAAAAAGGTGGGCACACCGGTGAGATTTCCTTTATTAGCATAGAGATATTCGATTTTCTCAAACGTCTCGAGGAGAACATCGCGAATAAAGCTAAATCCATCTTTTACGCGCCGCCGAGAAAGGTCAAGAATAAGTTTTTCTGCTTCTTCGAGGAGACCACGCGCCTCTTCTCCAGGCTCATAGCCCCGTTCTAAGATACTGCTTGTCGCACGAATGAGCTGACGAAGAAGAGCCTTTTCTGTCACCAATTTAGCATAATACTCTACATTGGCTGCTGAAGGGACAGAACGAGCAATCTCCGAGATAGTTGAAATTCCGCCCACCTGTTCCAACCGCCCCTGCTGACGCAAAATCTCCGCGACACTAACCAGATCGATGGGATCACCTTTTTCAAAGAGATCACGAATCGCAGAAAAGATCAAACGATGATTATCTCTGTAAAAATCCTCCGGTTGAAGCATTTCAAAGACAGAACTTCCAGCCTCCGGTTCGAGCATCATCGCACCTATGACCGCTTGTTCGGCCTCTAAATTCTGTGGTGGAACTTTTATTAGTTCCATAACCTCTCTCCTCCCGGTCTTCCTTGCTTTCAATGGAACTACCTAAGTCAAAAGGTAGTTTGTAGGGGCAATTCATGAATTGCCCCTACAAATGTTAAAATACATGTTTCATTGCCTCTTCGATCGTACTGACAGTCACTACTTCTATCCCTTGCAAACTCTGAGGTACATCCGCCCTATTTTCGAGTGGGATTAAAACCTTGCGCACTTCAACCTGCTTAGCTCCGAAAATCTTTTCGTAAATCCCGCCGACCGGTTTGACCTTACCCTGAATGGAAATCTCTCCAGTGACCGCCACATCTTGGCGCAGTGGCTGCTTTTTTAACGCGCTGTAAATTGCTAGCGTTGTTGCTAATCCCGCCGAAGGACCGTCTATTTTTGCCCCACCGACTACATTAACATGCACATCATAATTCTGTAAATCTTCCCCGGTTAGATCACGAATGACTGCAGTAGCATTAAAGACAGCATCTCTGGCCATACTTCCTGCCGTTTCATTAAAGCGTACCGTTCCCTTGCCATCCCGACCACCAAAGGTGATCGCTTCGATCTCCAACACCGAGCCCAAAAATCCGGATACGCCCAGTCCCAAGATTCTTCCTATCTCTAGGCCAGGTTGGACTTTCCTGAAAATATAAGGGGTAAGCCGAGCCGTGCGCAGAACTTCATAAACATCCGCGCTTGTCACCCTAACTTCTGCTTGATCCAAGTTACGATATCTCGCCAGACCGTAGGCATCGGTCAGAATACTATTCGCTTTCCGTCCTTCGATCACATATTCACTGATGATTTCAGGCACATTGTCATCCAAAGCCACTCCGAGTTTTTGGGCAGCTTGACGAATAATGTGCTGAACATCACCCGGCTCGAGAGGCACAAAGAAGACTTCCGAACAGCGGGAACGAATAGCAGGATTGAGCTCCGTAGGATCTCGTGTCGTCGCTCCAATCAGCACAAAATCAGCGGGTGCCCCCTCATCAAAGAGCTTCTTGATCCACTGAGGCACCTGGGGATTACCTGGATCGTAATAGGAAGAATCAAAAGAGACACGCTTATCTTCCAGTACTTTTAGCAATTTATTTAAAAGTAAAGAATCCATTTCCCCAATTTCATCGATGAATAGAATGCCACCGTGAGCCTCGCTCACCAGCCCCATTTTTGGCTCTGGGATACCTATATCTGCTAAGTCGTGCTTCGCCCCTTGATAGATGGGATCATGCACTGATCCCATCAGAGGGTTAGTCGCATCCCGAGGGTCCCATCTTAACGTCGTCCCATCTACTTCAATAAATGGAGCCTCTTTGGCGAAAGGAGAATGAGCATGGCTCTTAATCGCTTCTAACGCGACCCGAGCGGCAGACGTCTTGCCGACTCCAGGCGGACCATAAATCAAGATATGTTGGGGGTAAGGAGTTGCTAATTTGGCCAACAACGCTTGCACAGCGCCTTCCTGCCCAACAATCTCTGCCACAGTCTGCGGACGCAACACATCAGACGCAGAACGCTTTAGTGAAACGGTATTCATCTTTTCTAATATAGCTAGCTTCTTGAGCGTTTGCGCATTTTCTGGCCCAGACGTTTCCTGAAGAACTTGAATCTTAATTTCTTTGACGTAATCTTCATGCCGTTCCTGCATCTTTTCAGTGACAACACGGTCCAGCCGTTCTTCAACAGAACGCCGAGCGATAAGTTCCGCAATCTGTTCCTCGATCTCATCTAAGAGTTGTGGAATTTCCTGCAATTTTGGAATCTGCTGGACAGTAGGATCATCGGAAACAATTTTACGTAATCCGGCAACTCGTTCAACCAGTTCATCCGAACGCATAAGTGTGAGTGCCTCCAGCCTACTGGCTTTAAGAACTAACTTGTCTGTGCCGTGATAATTTGCAAGCAAGACATAGAGTGCATCAACCTCTCGGCGCCACTCTTCCTCATCCTGTAGCCGATCACTGAGATTCATATGATCCAACCATTTTGTCAAAAGCCCTTTCATCAGGGATCCCCTTTCGTGATACGTGGTCCGTAGTTCGTAGTTCGTGGTTCGTTGTTCAAACCACGGGCACGCCCCTGAAACGTTCGGCTAAACTCCAGATATCTCTCTGAAGTAAGCCTTATAAGGCAGAGACATGAACCTGAAGCTTAGCCACCACATCCTGATGGATTTTTACAAGGATCTCATAATTCCCCAGAGCTTTAATCGGTTCTTTTACCTCTAACTTACGTTTATCTACTTCAACCCCATGCTGTTTTTTTAACGCGTCGGCGATCTCTTTGCTTGTGACTGAACCAAACAAGCGCCCTCCTTCACCCGTCTTCGTCTTGACTTCAATTTGGAGAGCATTCAGTTTACCTGCTAATTCAACTGCATTTTCCTTTTCCTTCTCCTTACGACGCTCTTCCAACACTTGCTTATGTGAAATATCTTGAATATTTCCGCTAGTTGCTTCAATCGCTAACTTTTTAGGAAACAGGAAGTTTCGAGCAAACCCATCTGCGACTTCAAAAACTTGTCCCTTTTTACCCGTTCCTTTTACATCTGCTTGAAGGATAACCTTCATGTGAATTCCTCCTTACGATTCTTCTGGTAGACGACGAAAGTTAAAAACGAGGTCAAACAGTCCAAACATAATGAGACTGATGACACTGAAGAAGAAATAAAAAAAGCTTGCTATGATCAATGCCAATTTAATAAAGCGGGGAATCTTAGGGGATTGTAACAAATATAGAAAAACAGAAGTACCCAACACCAAGGTTAAGGCCCCATAAACAACCATTAAGTTGATTCCTAGGCCACGCAGAACTGTCCAAGAAAATTGATCACCTAAAAGGTAAAATGCAATACCCAAAACCGCACCCCAAACCGCATACCAAGGCAAACTCCAACGCGTGAACGGAATCCGTCCTTCGTCCTCCTTAAACCAACGTCTGACAAGATAGAAAACCAAGCCAAACTCAATAAAAGCAGAGATTGCTGCGAAACTAGGAATGATTAGAGCATAAAAGTGAATTCCTTGTTGTAAGAAATCTCGAACTTGCATCTCAGTAATCCCTTGTTGTTGGATCACTGCCAGTAATCCCGAAGCTTGGTATTGCTGAACGATCATATTAATCATGTCGTTGACAGTTTTGGCATCAAATCCTTGCGTTACGAATGAAAGGGTAGGTAACGCCCCTAAAACTGCAGCCAACATAGCACTCCAAAAGAAAGTCCTCCGCACTGGCCAATGTTTATGCCAACCTAAAATACCCAGTAACCCTGCCAAAGGAACGAGGCTCATCTGATTAATGGCAGTTTCTCCCAAAACAAGCAATGGTGCAACATAGCCAATCAGTAAAAAACCCGTGGTTATTAGCCACCCTTTACGACGGCCTACCAAAAACACGGCGAGTAACATGAGTACTTCCCAGATAAATCCCCATGTTCCCCAAGCAACGCCCAACCAAGGAAAAGTTAATAGAATCGTCCCAGCTAAATAATATACAACCGTTTCATCACTCAAAAACATGCGCCTATTCTCCTATTAACTTAGTCTTCTGGAGCGAGATAACTCAAGAGCAGACTTAAATCTCCCCACTGCTTTTCAAGGTTCATCTCATCGGCCTCTCTTAAGCCTTTAAGTCGTTGTAAAAGCATGCGATCGAGCCGGGAAAAGTCAAAACCCAACCGTCTTGCTAGCAGATAACTCATGCCCACAAGATCCGCCAACCCCTGAACCATCTCTGCCTCTGAACCACACAGCGTCCCATGCTGAATAAGCCACTGTGCCTGCATTAAATTGACCTTAAGTTCGTCAATAGCTCTTAAGCCTTTTACAACATCAACTTCAACATGTTCATGTTCCAGGGTTGCCCCCTCCTAAAGTCCATTTTCCTCTGTGAACTCGTTCAGCTAAAACTAAGTATCCTGATAAGAACGATACTTACCAATAATTCGTGATAAGTATACAAATCTCCTGCACTTCATGGGCATGAAAATTTCGCCAATCCTTTTCAGCAGTACTGCTGCGCCGCAGTGTGGGATGGGGTTGGATACGAAAAATGGAAAAAAGGAGCTCTCGCTCCCTTTTTCTACTCTACACTATATGGTAACAAGGCAATACTACGAGCCCGTTTGATGGCCAAGGTCACTTGGCGCTGATGCATTGCGCAGTTTCCTGAAATACGACGAGGCAATATTTTGCCACGATCCGTAACATACTTACGTACTTTATGTGTCTCTTTGTAATCCATAGACACAACTTTATCTACACAAAAACTGCATACCCGCTTACGTGGGCGACGTCCGCGTTCACGTTTCATACTAATTCTCCCCTTCCCCTACTTAGAATGGGATGTCATCATCCAAATTAACTTCATGTCCGAATGAGCCAGTTTTACTTGGTGAACTCGATTCCGAGCTTCCTGCCCCACTGTCCTTCGGACTTAATAAGTGAACATTTTCAGCAATAACCTCTGTAACCCAGCGTTTTTGACCGTCTTGACCAGTATACGTACGGACCTGGATTCGACCGTCTGTAGCCGCCATTTTTCCCTTAGACAGATAATTCGCACAAAATTCGGCTAGCTGCCGATAGACCACACAGGGAATAAAATCTGCCTCTCGCTCTCCCTGGGCGTTTTTGTAATTTCGATCAATCGCGAGTGTAAAATTAGCTACGGCTACACCACTTGGAGTATAACGTAACTCGGGGTCTTTCGTTAAACGGCCAATCAAAACGACACGATTCAACATATGTGCCCCACCGTCCTTTTAGTCTTCTTTTCTAACTGTCAGGAAACGGATTACATCGTCGGAAATTTTCATAACCCGTTCGATTTCCTGGGATGTACGGCCTTCGCCTTCAAAGTTCATCAGGATATATTGGCCTTCTTTATAATCTTGGATTTCATAAGCCAATCGACGTTTACCCCACTTTTCTACCGTCAGGTTATCGCCGCCATTGCTGGCCACGAGCCCACTCAAACGGTCAACCAGTGCTGTGGTTGCCTCTTCATCTAGATCTGGCCGGATGATATAAAGTAATTCGTACGCTTTCATATTTGCACCTCCCCTCGGACTAAGCGGCCCCGTTGAACGGAGCAGGGATATTTAGACTACCAAGCAGAAATTATACCATGTTATTGTCATGAAAGCAACTAATATCTTTAAAACACAGTTCATAAATAGGCCGATGCTTATACATTTTGAAGGGATTAAGACACCCCTACTCTTTAGACGTTAAACCGAAAATGAACAATGTCTCCGTCTTGCATGATGTACTCTTTGCCTTCCAATCGAACTAACCCCTTATCTCGAGCACCGTTCATCCCATTGTGCTCTACAAAATCCCGATAGGAAACCACCTCAGCCCGGATGAAACCATGTTCAAAATCCGTATGAATTACTCCAGCCGCCTGAGGCGCTTTTGTCCCCTGATGAATCGTCCACGCTTTCACTTCGATCGGACCAGCCGTAAAAAACGTCATCAAACCTAAGAGGTGGAATTCAACCTGGATTAACCTATCTAGGCCTGACTCTTCGAGCCCCAAATCCTGTAAGAAAACTCCCTTTTCTTCCTCCTCAAGTTCTGCAATCTCTGCTTCAATCTGAGCACAAACCACAACTGCTTCTGCGCCCTCTTCAGCCGCGATCGCCATAACCTGTTGAACGTAAGGATTATCTGCTGCTGTCGAGAGACCCTCTTCACTGACATTCGCAACGTAGAGCACTGGTTTTAAGGTCAAAAGTGAAAAACCCTTGAGAATATCACGTTCCTCTTCCGTATAGGTCAAAGAACGGGCCCCTTTTCCCTGATTAAAAACTTCCGTCAAACGTTCCAAAAGGGCAACTTCGCTTTGAACTTTTTTGTCCCCGGTTTTTAAAAGTTTAGATGAACGACTTGTTCGTTTCTCCATACTCTCCATGTCCGCTAAGACCAACTCCAGATCTATCGTCTCAATATCCCGTTTGGGATTAACGGTTCCCTCAACGTGGATCACATTCTCGTCTTCGAAGCAACGTACAACATGCACAATTGCATCGACTTCACGGATATGAGAGAGAAATTTATTTCCTAAGCCCTCTCCTTTACTCGCACCCTTGACGAGACCGGCAATATCCACAAACTCAACGGTAGCTGGAACAATCTTTTTGGGATGAACCATATCTGATAGTTTCTGCAATCGGGAATCGGGCACTTCCACCATTCCCACATTGGGATCAATCGTACAAAATGGGTAATTCGCCGCCTCAGCACCTGCTTGGGTAATTGCATTAAACAACGTTGATTTACCGACGTTCGGCAAACCAACAATTCCTGCATGTAATGTCATGCTTTGACCTCCTCTTTAATACGCAGACAAGCCAGCCATCTATAATATTATGATGTTTTCCTAACTCCTACGTCAAAGTAATTTCCGTTCTCTTAATTCATCCCGTTTTCTTCGACACTCTGAAGAATTACCTTTAAATTACGTTCAAGTTTGATCCGAGGAATCCAGGCTTGATGTTGACAACCTAAGCACTGAATTCGAAAATCCATCCCCGTTCGCATCACTTTCCAATCTGTGCTTCCACAAGGGTGTGATTTGCGCAGACGAACAATATCCCCTACATTCAATTTAATCATCTGTTTCCCTCCTTGGTCGAGGTTCGAATATTGAATATGAGTTTTAATGTTCTTCATCCTCTAGGACGAAGGTTTCATAGGATCCGTCATAATGATACTTTGAAATTGAGGTGTATGAATTCCTTCCTTCAGAAATGCACTGTGAATTCGCCGACGCAGTTCACGTTCTAGACTCCATTGTTCATTGGATTGGGTGAAGGCGATGACTCGTAAAACCACATTGCGCTCTCCAAATTGAGTTACACCTTGAACTGTGGGAGCATCAATGATTTTCTCTCCAAATTCTGCGCTAACCTCTTCACAAACAGCGCTCATCACTCCCATTGCTCGGTCAAGGTCTTCATCATAGGGGACTTGAATTTCCACCTTGGCTAACATCTTTCCTCGACTAAAGTTCGTAACTGCCGTAATACTACCATTGGGAATAATGTGCAGTTCCCCACCCCAAGCCCTGATATGGGTTGTCCGTATCCCGGTCTCTTCAATAGTACCCGTGAATTCCCCCGTTTTAACTAATTCTCCAACCGAAAACTGATCCTCAAAAAGAATAAAAAAACCGCCGATGATATCTTTAACCAAACTCTGCGAACCAAAGCCTAGAGCAACTCCTAGAACGCTGGCCGAAGCTAGTAGGGTTCCGGTATCTATAGGAAAAAGTCGTTCGAGGATATGCAGGATCACCGTAAAAGTAAGCCCATAAATCAACATACTGCGCAGGAGCGAAAATAACGTATTTCCTTTACGCTCATCCAGCAGATGTTTTCCTTTGCGATCTACCAACATGCGCCTAAGTAAATAAATAAGCAACCCATATGTAACACGTGCCAGCACGAGGATAACAACAACATAAAGCACTGCATTTAACGCAGCAAGTCCAAATTTGTGCCAATCGAAATCGAGAATATCGTCTGGAATCAAAGAGACATTCATTGTATAAAAATTATTCCCCTTTCCTCCATAAGGCATTTTTCATTCTCAACTTAAGTTTTCTTCTTCTCTGTTTGATTTATACAATTGACCTCTCCTATCTCTAAAGCGAGAGCGGTCATTGCCTGTTAAAACCAAACACCTTTGCCGAGTGAAAGCGGTTCGAGTAATTTTTGACTAAGCTGTGCTGAAAAGACTTGGTCTAAGGCATGAAAGATCTCTACCAAATAAGGATAAAAGCCTGAATTTTGAATGAGACTATTAACACCCTCACCCACTCCCAATTTCAAGAGCGGGGAGAATAACCCTGCCAAAACAGCCAGCCCAATAAGAGAACTTAACCCCCCAAACATAAGTCCTCCTCCGCGATTAAAAGCTCCACCCCAACTAACAAAAGGACGAAGAAGAATTGCAACCAAGAACTGCAGAAGAATCACTACTGCAGCAAAAACGCAACCGAAAGCTATCAGGCTTAGAATGCGTTCTGTGAACATCCCTGCCAACCGTTGTGTCACCTGTTCAATAGCTTGCGGTATCTGGGCACTAGGTTGGTTCAATGGGGCCAAAATATTTCGCCATTCGGGAGGCAGTGACCCCAAAATGTTCCCTAAAGCCTGTTGTTGCAGTGTATTGGCTTTGGACTGAACGGCTGGAAGCATCACTCGATAGATCATGGGTTCTAACCATTGCTGAAGTGGAAAATATTGTTCGGCCCAGTGAAGAGCAACCATGTATTCCCACGACGCTACTACAAAACCCATAACGCTACTCAGGAAAGTAACGATGCTAGCTATAAGGCCTCTTTGATAACCATGTAAAGCGCCTAACAAAATAAACCCTAAAATTAGCACATCAATAAGATTCATACCTACTCCCCCCTCTCCTCCAACTGATTAATGTTCCTATTATCTATATTAGCTCATCTATGAATATTCGGTTTATACCGGCAAAAATCCTGCAGGTATAGCGTACTCATCTACTGAAATCAAAAAGACAGCTTCTCGCTGCCTAAGACACAGAACTATAATATAGATGTTTAATTCCGGTTCGTAGTTTATTAATCTCTCTCGAGATTAATAAACCCATCCAAATGAGTATCCAATCTATGAACTACAAACCATGACTATGGCGGGGATGCGTGCGAATCGAACGCACCTCGGAACGTTCTGCGTCCCGACACGCGGATTTGAAGTCCGGGAGCAGCACCAGCCACTATCCATCCCCATTCCGTTGACAGTAATATTAACACATTCGTTCTCATTATGGAAGTATATATTAAGGTTATTTTCGTTATTTATAATATCTGTATATCTTCTTTCGTCAGTAGATTGTAAGGTATATATTCCCATTAATTTGTACACAATAATTGTGTCGACATATTCTTTAGGTACCCAAGTAGGTTTAAGTGTCGTGTTTAATGCCAATGATCTAAGTCACTCATTTAACGAAAAAAGGAGGCTAAAAATATGGACCGTAGCGAAATATCGTTTTCTAGTTTATCTAACAGCCAGATTGACGAGGTTAAGTCTTTAGAAACAAAGTTTAATGCTTTCCACACAACAGGCCAAGAGACCATTCTGATTGCTTATACTAAACCTGAACAGAAATAGTGGACCTCTCATAGCTTAGCTGGTGCTATTTATAGTGCAAACAGGTTCCTTTCAGATGTTGTTCAAGCTGAATCGTTCTTTCTGCGGGTTCACTATGATGCATCAACTGGAATTTGGCTTGAAGTATTCCTTTCACACACTCAAGTGTGAGGTCAGTCAAATGAGTACAGCCGTGTTCTAACCCAACTGACGCTTGAACCTGCTTACGAACATTACTGTGCAGGTTCACCCCTACCAATTCTTTGATTCGTTCTCGAACGTGTCCACAATCCGTATAAGGAGCACGACAAAGCTCACCCTCAGCTGAAGTAATCGTATAACTTTTGAGATCAACTTCGAGGGTTAGACAGAGTTCATGTAGACTATCCAAAAAAACTCCATTCACTTTGAACGTTTTTTCGCCTACTAGACAGACATTTACAGAAATAGAACGGTTAAAAAGATACATCGGCACATCTCCCCATCTTTCTCTAATATATTGTTTGAATTTTCTTTATATTATATCTTTTTTCACGAATAAAGAAAGTTACTGGTTGATCGTTCATCCAGTAACTTCCTTTATTGTTTTTATTCTCTAACGAGATATCCTTTTTGTTTTAATGAATCTTTAACCTCAGCTACTCGTTCACCCTGTAGGTGTGCGAGAATCTGGACCTGATTATCCTTGAGGTGGTAAACTGCAAAACTCGAAATATTAACCTCAAACTGCTTAATTGTCACGGCTAAGTCCAACATGACACCAGTATCATCCTTTGTTTCTATAACCACACGCTGACCTGGACTGCGAAATCCCATAATATCCAAGAAGGCATCCAAAATGTCAGTTCCCGTAATCATACCGACCAGTTTACCCTCGTCAAGTACAGGTAATCCGCCAATTTTATGTTCCCGCATCAACAAGGCCGCATCTTCTATCTGCATATCCGGGTGACAGGTCATCACCTTTTTCACCGCGACTTCTCGGATGGGAGTTTTAGCAATGAGGTAATTAAGTTCAAAAATACTTAATGTCGTAGCAGGGGAAGGAGAGACTTCTCGGAGATCCCCATCTGTCACAAAACCCACAAGTTTACCCTTATCCATAACTGGCAGCTTAGTAATCTTTTTCTCCCTCATGAGGGCCATCGTATCTGCGATAGACTCTTCTGGGCTCACCGTAAAAACCTGAGATGTCATGAACTGGCGAACATACATTTTACTTTGCCCCTTTCTCATTACACTTATTCTCTAATCCCCGGTCTGCAGATCTCTAACCCTATTTGAGGCGGGATCCTAACCCCCGAGGTAGGCCTTACGAACTTCTTCACTGGCAGCTAATTGCTTGGAATCTCCAGAAAGCACTATTTTTCCTGTCTCAAGCACATAGGCCCTATTGGCAATCGAAAGGGCCATGTGCGCATTCTGTTCTACCAGTAAAATAGTCGTCCCACTCGCATTTATGTCCTTGATAATCGAAAAAATTTGTTTAACCAAAATAGGAGCTAAACCCATCGAAGGCTCATCGAGAAGAAGGAGTTGTGGTTTAGACATAAGTGCTCGCCCCATGGCCAGCATTTGTTGTTCCCCGCCGGATAAAGTGCCCGAAATTTGACTATTACGTTCTAGAAGACGGGGAAACAACTCATAAACACGTTGCATATCTTGCTTGATCCCTGCTTTGTCCTTGCGTAAGTAAGCCCCAAGTTCCAAGTTTTCGATGACGGTCATATTAGCAAACACATGCCGTCCCTCAGGAACCTGGGATATCCCTTTAGACACAATAACTTGAGGCGCAATACTGGCCAGATTCTCACCCTTAAACGTAATTCTACCCGTTTTTGGGCGCAGTAATCCTGAGATCGTCTTAAGACTTGTACTTTTTCCTGCACCATTTGAGCCAATCAGGGTAACAATCTCTCCCTGGTTAACCTCAAAGGAGATACCCTTAAGGGCATGAATCGCACCGTAATATACATTAACATCTTCAAGTACAAGCATCAGACAACCTCCTCCCCTAAATAGGCCTCAATGACTTTGGGATTGCTTTTAATTTCATCTGGTGCACCTTGAGCAATAATTGTACCATAATCCAAAACATAGATGCGTTCACAGACCCCCATCACCAAGGACATATCATGTTCGATTAAGAGAATCGTAAGTTTAAACTGCTCCCTGACCCAACGAATCAGATTCATTAGATCATGGGTTTCCTGAGGATTCATGCCCGCAGCCGGCTCATCGAGCAATAATAGTTTAGGTTCTGTTCCCAAAGCACGTGCGATCTCCAAGCGACGTTGTTCTCCATATGGTAAATTTTTAGCCGTCTCTTCCGCTTTATCTTCAAGGTTAAATATCTTTAGTAAATCCATTGCTTTGCGTTGCATTTCTTCTTCCCCTGAGTAATAGCTGGGCAAACGTAACAAGGCACTAGTCATACTGTATGAATTACGTTGATGATAAGCGATCTTGACATTATCGATGACACTCAAATCACTAAATAAGCGAATATTTTGGAACGTTCTCGCCATCCCCTGTTGGGTGACTTGATATGGTTTAAGCCCACTCACATTTTTGTCCCGAAACGTCATTTTTCCTTCTGTCTTATCATAAACCCCTGTGAGTAAATTGAAAACCGTGGTTTTTCCTGCTCCATTGGGGCCAATCAGACCAATCAATTCCCCTTGGTTAATCTCAATATTTAAATTTGAAACCGCTTTTAAACCGCCAAAAGATTTAGAGAGATTTTCAATTTTTAGAAGCGGCATTTTTTTCACTCTTCTTTCCCAGGAAATTTAGGGTAAATTCTTTCGTTCCCATGATTCCGGTTGGTCTAAAGATCATCATTAAGACTAATAACACTGCCGTTATAACATTTCGCCATTCCGGAACACCCGCTAAAAGTGCCGAAGCCAAGGTCATAACAATGGCGCCTATGATACCTCCGGTCATACTTCCTAAGCCCCCAAGCACAATCATCACAAGAATGTTAAAGGACAATAAAAAGTTAAAGGTCATAGGTTGAATAATATAAAAATAGTTGGCATAAATTCCGCCTGCCAGTCCTGCAAAAAAGGCCCCCATTGTAAACGCTATCACTTTGTATTTTGTCGTATTCACTCCCATGGATTCTGCGGCAATCTCATTTTCGCGAATAGAAATACACGCCCTGCCATGCGTTGAACCAACAAAATTTTTCATCAGCACAACACTCACTGCCATTAATCCAAAGGCCCAGGTCCACGTAATTGTGCTTGGCAGAGTGAATCCTGCGGCCCCACCAACATAGTCCGTGTTCAAGAAGATAATGCGCACAATCTCGCCAAATCCCAAGGTTGCTATTGCAAGATAATCTCCCTTAAGACGTAACGTAGGTAAGCCGACCAAAAAGCCAGCCAAAGCCGCCGCAACCGCTCCAGCGATAAGCCCTAGGAATAAAGGCCCGTGCTGGATTGCCGTTATAATAGCTGAAATATAGGCCCCAATGGCCATAAAACCTGCATGTCCTATTGAAAATTGACCGGTGATACCATTAATCAAATTTAGGCTAGTAGCAAGGATAATATAAATACATATTTGGATTAATGTCAACTTATAGAAAGGCGGCATTATATCAAACACGATCAGTCCCTGAATTACTGCATATAACAAAAGAATCCCCAAGAGTGACACTATATTCTTGCGGTTGAACCAATTGCGCATTTTCCTCACCTACACTTTCTCCCGTATGTTTTTACCAAAGAGCCCACTCGGCTTGATAATCAGAACGAGAATCAAGATGACAAAGGCCACTGCATCCCGCCAAGTTGATGCTCCTAAGCCGCTCACAACTGATTCTGTCAAACCTAACACCATGCCTCCGACCATTGCTCCAGGTATAATCCCGATACCTCCGAGTACAGCGGCCACAAAGGCTTTTAAACCAGGGGTAATTCCCATTAACGGGTCAATGGTATTAAAGTAGACGCCCATCAGTACACCAGCTGCGGCCGCTAATGCTGATCCAATAGCAAAAGTAAATGATATAATATTATTGGTGTTAATTCCCATCAATAAGGCTGCCTCTTTGTCAAAAGATACCGCACGCATGGCTTTGCCCATTTTCGTGTATTGAACAGTAATATGCAAAAGAGCCATAAGCACAACAGCGGTTAGTAGCATTACAATGTCCCCTGTTTTAAAGTAGACACCACCTACAATATACATTGTTTCCGGGAAAACTGGAGGATAGGTACGCACTTGCGCCGTAGCCACTAACATGCCCCCATACTCCAAAAATAATGAAACCCCAATCGCAGTAATTAAGGCTGCGATACGGGAGGCGTTTCGTAAGGGCTTATAAGCAATCCGTTCAATCAAAACACCTAAGAGAGCACAAAAGACCATTGCAAAGAGCAGGGCGGGCAGAAAAGGAAAATGGAAGACTGTTATGGCGAACCAACCGGAATAAGCTCCCACCATCATTACGTCTCCATGCGCAAAATTGATCAGCTTAACAATACCGTAGACCATAGTATAGCCCAAGGCAATGAGCGCATAGATGCTTCCTAAAGACAATCCATTGACAAGTTGTTGAAATATTTGTGTTGTGATATGACTTCCCATAAACTCACTCCCTTTTAAGTTAAACCTTTTCAAATTAGAAGAGAGAGGGTAAATCTGTCCCCTCTCTCTCTGTTTACAGGATGACTGTTAAGCCTACTCTATATTCCCCAAAGTTACTCGAATTTATCACTGTGGAGCAACACGTGTCACAAACACTGGTTTACCGTCTTTATTTGAGATGATAACGGCACTCTTCTGTGGGTTATGTGTTTTAGGATCAATGGTAATATCTCCGCTTACGCCTTTGAACCCTACCATATTCTCTAAAGCTGTACGCACTTTTTCTGGATCAGTGCTGTTGGCAGTTGTAATAGCTTGAATTAACATATTTGCAGCATCATAACCCAAAGCAGCCATGGCATTCGGCACACTATTAAACTTTGTCTTATAATCGCTTACAAAGGTAGCCAATGCTGGATCATCCGTTGCCACATGATCAACATAGTAAGTATTGTTCAGAGCAGCGGCTCCACCAATGTTAAAGAGCTGTGGATCGTCCCAGCCATCTCCACCCATAAATGGCATATTCATACCTAATTGACGAGCTTGCTGGACAATTAAGCCCACTTCTTGATAATAACCAGGTAACCAAACCATATCTGGATTTTCTGCTTTTATGTTCGTTAAGATAGAACGGAAATCCTTATCACTGCCACCGACATATTGCTCAGTACCAGTAATTGTGCCATTTCCCTTTTTAAAATTAGTTACAAAGGATTCAGCTAAACCTTTTGAATAATCACTTTTCTGGTCAATGATTACGGCTGCAGTTTTGGCTTTTAAAGTATTTAAAGAGAAATTAGCCCCTACCTGGCCTTGGAACGGGTCGATAAAGCACGCTCTAAAGATCCAAGGACGTACTGCGCCGGTAGCCGGATCTACCGTGAGCTTTGAATTTGTCCCACTTGGGGAGATCATGGGTATCTTATTATCCGTTACAACTGGAATAGCAGCCAGAGTAACTGAACTGGTCATGGACCCGATAACTGCCATAACCTTATCCTGAGTAACTAGCTTTGTAACGGCAGCAGTTGATTCACCAGCATCTGACTTGTTATCTGCTGCTATTAAAGTCAACTGTCTACCCAAAACCCCACCTTTGGCATTTTGTTGCGCAAACGCCAAATTAATGGCATTCTGAGCCGCTTGGCCAAACATAGCTGTTCCACCACTCAACTCTAAATTACCACCTACTTTGATAGGACTCGTATCACTGGCTCCGGTTTTTGGTGCCGCTGTTGTTCCACACCCAGCTGCCAATGAAAGGCTTAACAAGGCGACAATACCAAGGGATAAGCCCTTACTGAATAGTTTCATTTTTTTTCCTCCTTCAAAATTTCGGAAATTAAGATTCTATAGTTCTCTATCTAGACCCATATTTTGCCTTCACCTTCACCCCCCTATCTTTCACTAAAGCCCCAGTCAACGCAAATTTTCGTGACTGGGGCTTCATTGCCTTGTCTAAGAATATCCAGTACTTAGACTTCCAAGTTTGAGTACGAGTTCTACGCTAAGGACATTTTAGCTTTTGTACAACATTAAGTCAATGGAATTTCTGTTATAACATATTTTTTGTCAGATAAATAAGAATTATGGATTAACATGCGTGAGCAATGTCTTTTTACCGTCAACTAATTTTATGATAACCGCACTCTTCACTGGATTATGGGTTTTTGGATCAACTGTAATAACCCCAGTTACCCCTTGAAAATCTTTTGTATTTTCCAAAGCAACTCTGATCTTTTCAGGGTCTGTACTACCTGCGGTTTTAATGGCAGCAATCAGCATTTCAGCAGCATCATACCCTAAAGCTGCTAAAGCATCCGGTTCTGCGTTATATTTTGCTTGATATGCATCAGCGAATGGTTTTGTAGCTGGATCTCCAGCCCACATATGATCAACGAAATACGTGTTATTTAGATTTGCTGCTCCAGCTAAATCTGCCAATTTAGACGAATCCCAGCCATCTCCTCCAACAATTGGAACTGTAATCCCTAATTCACGAGCTTGGTTTACAATCAAGCCCACTTCACTGTAATATCCGGGGACAAATAAGACTTGGGGATTGCTGGCTTTGATCCTAGTCAATGTAGATCTGAAATCCTTATCCCCTCCGACATAATTTTCCGTATCTGTAATAGCTCCCCCAGCGCTTGTAAGGTCTTTACTAAATTCTGCCGCTAAACCTTTAGAATAATCATCTTTTTGATCGATAAATACGGCAGCCTTATTCAATTTGAGAGTATTTGCTACGAAATTCTCTGCAACTTTCCCTTGGAAAGGATCTAAAAAACAACTTCTAAAAACCCACGAATTCAAGGACCCGTCCTTATTAACGGTAACTTCCGAATTTGTGGCTGTCGGTGTAATCAACGGGATTTTGTTATCCGCAGAAACGGGCACTGCTGCCTTTGTATTTGAACTCGTTACCGCCCCGAGAACTGCTACGACTTTGTCTTGCGTGATAAGTTTGGTTATAGCTGTCGTTGATTCTCCGGCTTCAGATTTATTGTCTGCCGTTACAAATACCAGTTGCTTTCCAAGCACTCCGCCTTTTTTGTTCTGATCAGCAAAAGCTAGGTCAACCGCATTTTTAACGGACTGACCATAGGTTGCGACACCCCCAGATAACTCCAGATCGCCGCCAATTTTAATATCCTCAGCAGCTTTCGGCGTTGCTGCACTACTGCAACCCGAGACCATACCTAACATGATCACTGCTATTCCTAACACTACTTTAGTTTTTCGCATTTTTCTACCTCCATCGTTATCTATCTCTTTGAATAAGCTTACATTTTTACTTCAAATAATTTCTACTGTACTACACCTCCGGTTTACAGATTGAAAATTTATCTTGACGAGAAAAATCGACAGCTAGCCAGATTGTCAAGATAAACCTTTTGCAACAGTTATAATACAGACGTCCCTGGAACTATGTTCAATATTGATTTATTCTATATCTGTTGCATCATTGTGTCAATTAATTAAATCCTGTGTCACTACATAGATTTTAGTATAGTATTCTTTTATCACCGGTTCGCCTAGTTAGCTTTTGGTTGTCAAAGAACTCGAGCAATGGCACCGCATACTTCCTTGATATTCCCCACATTTCTCGCACCTCAGAGACACCTGCTTCACCATGGATTTTTAAAAACTCGCTCAAGATTTCTTTGGCTGACTCCAGCTCTTTTTGTCGATAGTAATACTGATCAATATGTACCCATTCTCCAGTTTCACACAGGTACTGAGCATATTCTGGAGCATCAGATTTAAGGATACCGCACGCCTCCGCAGTGGCTACCAGGTCGGGTGGCATTAGAGTAACACTTTGCCATTTTGTACGTAGTGCTACCAGGTGTTTCGATATGCTCGCTGGAATTTCCGCGCCTTCATTGGTTTGGACCTTACTTCCTGAGATACGATAGAACCCTCGCGCTGCACCTTGTTCCAGAATTGTTTGCCAACGACGATGTGTCCATAGAATTCCAAGACGAGTTTTTAACTCCTCTCTGCTAATTCCACCGCGCAGAGGGTTTGCTTTTTCATGAGTTTTAATGATAGCTATTAGTTTCGACCGCCAAAGCTCTGCTGTTGTTTTCCCCCAGTAGAGCTTTGATTCGTCTTCTGTCCAGATTTCTAGTCGGTCAGATATTTCTAATGATTTTAAATCATTCTCCACTTCAGCGACACTGACATGCAGACGATCTGCTAAATCTGAGGCTGTCCTAGGTTCGAACATTTCTTTTTCTAGTAGGTCAAGCGGGTCACCTTGGTCTTTCACTCTCATCTGTGCCAAAACGTTTTCTTTAAACCGTTTCTGCTTGAAGTCTGCTACACCAAGTACTTTTCCACCCGCGATCGTATGAGCGGGGGAATAAAACCGGAGTACAAAACGATCTCCTGGTACCGCAACAACCGGTTCTTCCAAAAGAATCTGCGCAAATCCCTCTTGTCCAGGTGCTAGTTCCTCTTGTTCCAAAAGATGTAGACGACCTAAAATCTCAGTGGTTCCGAGGTGGAAACGAACTCGTTGTCTTTGGATTAGGGGTTTATCGGCCGAGCCAAGGTTTAGAACCTTTAGATCCAAAATCTTTCCGACCTTAAACATATTTGGCATTACGAGTACTGAACCTCTTTCCACTTCAGCGACATCAACCCCTGCTAGATTCACCGCTACCCGCTGGCCGGCCTCTGCGAAAGTCACTTTACTTTTATGGACTTGTAGAGAGCGTACTTTTGTAAGCATATGGATCGGTTCAATCGCTAGTTCCTGACCAAGTTTCACTGTCCCGCTGTAAAGTGTTCCGGTAACAACAGTTCCAAACCCCTGCATACTAAAGACCCTATCTAGGGGCATACGTACGGGTCCGGTTGTTTTTTTAGTTTCGACCTCTGAAAGCAACCTATCAATAATTTGTCGCAAGTTTGGAATTCCGTCACCGGTCAGAGCCGAAACCCGACAAACGGGTGCTTCATGAAAGGCCGTTCCATTGAGTTCCTCGCGGATTTCTTCTTCCATAAGATCCAGCCACTCATTATCCACGAGATCTGCTTTATTGATCACTACTATTCCTCGAGGTATGCCAAGTAAGGTCAAGATGTCCAAATGCTCCTGTGTCTGGGGCATAATTCCTTCATCAGCAGCTATCACAAGTAACACTACATCCATACCGCTGGCTCCCGCCAACATCTGACGGACAAACCGTTCATGTCCTGGAACATCTACTATTCCAACCTGTCGGCCACTGGGCATCACCATATGCGCAAATCCTAATTCGATGGAGATCCCCCGTTGTTTCTCTTCTTTTAAGCGATCCGTTTCCATACCGGATAAAGCACGAATCAACTCTGTTTTGCCATGATCAACATGTCCTGCTGTACCTACTAGATAATGTCGTTCATTCATAATTCTTCCCCTTATTTACGTGATTTAGCCAGAAACCTGTTTAGGTAATCCTAAGGCACATTTAAGAAAATAACCAGCCAGTATGCCAGTCTATTTTGTGTCATATGCCTAAAGGTCGTTTCCCTTAACCTCTATGCCAAAAATACAGAATCGTTGGCAAGAAAACAAGTCCTAGGTAGCCAAACAAAGGATATACGAATTGCACAATATGTGAGAATTTCACACCGGCTATCGGTAAAAGCAAAAGTAGCAATAAAAAGGTAGCCTTTCCATAACTCAACTTTCCTGTGTCAACCACCCGGCTAACGAGACTAAAACCATTTCCGATCGCCGCAGTAATCATTGTTAACCATAAAACGACAACGTAGAAAAAAGCTGGCCAATCCCCTAACTTGCCTGCAACTGCAACCATTGGGATTTCTAAGCCCAAAATATCTGGAAACCGCAGTAACGCAGCTCCTATGACGAAAGCAAATATCCCCAGTGCAACACCGCCAAGAACTGCGCCCAAACGTGCTCCAGGTCGTTGTACGTCCCGCCCCAGTGAAGCAAATACTACCATTGCTAACGTTAAATTAAATGATACATAGAGAATTGCCGAGAGTGCCCAATTTTTTACTATAGGGTTTGTCAGTATCACTATGCCCTCACCATCTCCAGACGTTGCGAAAAAAACAGCTGCTGTCGCGATTCCCAAACAAAAGATAAATTTTAAGGGTATCAAAACAGAATTTATCCATAAAACTCCTTCTCCGCGAAACCATAAAGCTATGGCGATTACTGAACCTGTTAAGAATATGCCTAACCACCTTGAAAAGCCAAAATATTCGTAAAAGAGCGCACCGCAGCCCGAAATCATTGCCAAGATTCCTAAGAACAAGAGAATACTCACAAGCCCATCTGCCCAACGACCCCATCTAGCACCGAGCAGATGATTAAAGAAATCTGGATAAGATGAGATCTGCCAGCGTCTCTGCAAATCCAACATACCCCAACCTAGAAGAGAAAATAGAACCGCGCTAACAACGATTCCTGCTAAACCCCAACGGCCAAAGCGTGCAAAGAATTGCTGTATTTCTTGACCCGAGGCAAATCCCGCCCCCATGACAGCACCTACGTAAGTTGCAGCAACTTGTAATGTTGTTTTCCATTTCATAACACTTCCCTCCTCGCCATCATGCTTATGGCTCGAAAAGGGATCTCATGCATAAAAAGGCTAAGATTTGGGAAATATTTAAATATATATTATTATTACTATTTCTAAATCTACTCATACGTTGACTATACTTTTATAAAAGTCTTAATCTTAGGGGGTAGCATGTGAGTCTATTTTCATTATGGACTGAACCTCAAAAATTAAAAGCCCATGTCGATGATTTTTCCGCCAAGGCCAAACTGGAAAAGCGACTTTCTGATCTCTTCGTTTCTTCGCGTAAGCGTCCCGCCGTAATCCTTTGTATCGGAACCGATCGGTCTACGGGAGACGCGTTAGGTCCTTTGATTGGAACACATCTTTCCCGCCTAAATCTACCTCTATTACATGTCTACGGTACGCTGGATCAACCTGTCCATGCCACTAATTTAATACAAACTATTGAATTCATCCAACAATCATTCGTTGATCCTTTTGTCATTGCAATTGATGCCTGCCTCGGGCGAGTAGATTCTATTGGGTGTATTGTACTCGCTGATGGACCATTGAAACCCGGTGCTGGTGTTCATAAGCAGCTTCCCGAAGTAGGGGAAGCCAATTTGACTGGCATTGTAAATGTAGGCGGATTTATGGAATTCATGGTGTTACAAAATACTCGTCTCAACCTTGTGTGGCGGATGTCAGAGAACATCAGTTCTCTCATAACTCGTTCTTACCTAAAAATAAGTTGTGAATAATGCGTTATATTTTCTGTCCTTGCATAGCTTTCGCTATTACTTCGATTTCTTCGTTGCTTAATGAATAAGTCGACTGCCCTCCGTTAACTGGTTTGGCGTATACTCTGGATTCCTCACGGCTATGAATAGCACTGAGTACAACACCGCTCCCCTCTTGATTCAAGAACGCTAACGCAAAACTTAAATCGCTCCCCATATTCTCAAAGGCACTAAAACGCAGCATTTCCGCATGATCAACACTGGCACGCAACTTCATTTCTATTTGCGCAAGTCTCTCTTTGCATGCTTTAATTTCCTGATCCTGTGCAGACATTTTCTGAATATATTCTTTAAGCAGTGGTTCTAGTCGATCCCCTGAACTAAATGTTTGCAAAGTTTCATAAGAAGTTTCGAAGCGTTTCATGCGCCGGAAAAGTGCTAATATGACGAAGAAGGAGATAATTAATAGTAGGGTTATAGTACAAATGCTCCACCAAATCAAAGGCATAATCTTCACTAAGCTTGTCACCTGTTTCTCCTCCCTTATTCTGATACCCTTATTCTGATACCCTTATTCTAATCCTTCATGATTATACACTATTTTCTGGTTTTACATACCTAAATGAAGTTTAGCAAAAAGGATAGTGATCGGAACTGCTATAAAGATTGCTGGGAGTAAATTACCAACTTTAATTTCTTTCATTTCAAGAATATTAAATCCTATTCCTAAGATTAGTAACCCCCCCGTTGCGCCCATCTCAGTGATAACTTGAGTAGAAAGGAGTCCTTGGAGCAGACCTGCTGTCATGGTGATGGACCCTTGATAAAGAAACACTGGGAGTGCTGATACCACTACACCGATCCCCATCGAAGAGGCAAAGACTATCGCTGATATGCCATCTAACATTGATTTTGCAAATAGTATATTATAGTTTCCTCTCAACCCGCTCTCAAGTGAACCCATGATAGCCATAGCTCCGACACAATAGATCAAACTTGCTGTTACAAATGCTTTAGTAAATCCTGTCACTTGACCATTTCTCGCAAATTTACGTTCTAACCACTGCCCGAAATGTTGCAAACGTAGTTCTATATCTATCCATTCGCCTATTACACCACCTAATACTAAACTTGCAATCACAATCAATGGATTTTTTGTTTGCAACGCCATACTTCCCCCTATCAATAAGACGGCTAGTCCAATTCCCTGAATAACTGTATTTTTCATTTTTTCGGGCAAAGCTTGTCCAAATAGAAGCCCCAACAATCCCCCTATAACGATTGCTACTGTATTCACAATGGTTCCTAACATTCAACTTACCACCTTCTAACAGGTCTTGTCTTTTGACCTCTTTTTCACCTTTTAATATTAATGTTCCACGTGGAACACATAAAAATAACAATAAATATAACTTGGATGTTCCACGTGGAACATCCAAGTTATATTTAATCAATTTGGACGTTCCACAATTCAAGGAGACGATTTAACTCCTCTTCCGAAAAATATTGAATTTCGATTTTACCACGTTTAGAATTCCCTTTTAAGTGGACTTTAGTCTGAAAAGTATTCTGTAAGCGTTCTTCTACATTATGAAGAAGCGAGGAATACTCACGGGTGGGTTTACTTTTTTCGGGTTTTTCAGAAAGTCTGTTGACGAGATCTTCAGTCTCTCGAACAGATAATTGCTCTTTAGCTGCTTTTTGCGCTGTTAAAACTTGTAATGAGGTATCTTTCATACCAAGTAACACCTTAGCATGACCTAAAGAGATCTTCTCCTCTCTAAGTAACTCGAGAACTACCTCAGGTAATAAGATTACCCTAAGAAGATTAGCTACTGTCGTACGGGCTTTTCCGACACGCTGAGCAACCAGCTCTTGGGTTAATCCGTAGTCTTCAATAAGTCGATAATAAGCCTTCCCTTCTTCAAGAGGAGATAAATCTGCCCTTTGTATATTTTCCACAAGTGCTCTTTCAGCCATTTCAAGGTCACTACATAGTTGAACAATACTATTAATTTTTGAAAATCCAGCTATCTTTGCTGCACGCAACCGTCGTTCTCCTGCAATAATATAATAACGCTCTCCTACAGGTCTAACTAATATAGGTTGCAGTAAACCGTGTTCGCGTAACGAATCAGCTAGATCATTCAACGCTTGGGTATCAAATTCTCTTCTAGGTTGATCTGGGTTCGGTTCAATATCCGAAATGTCTATTTCTTTGATGCTAGGGTTATCACTCAACTCATCAGACAATAACGCCTGAAGTCCTCGCCCTAGTCCCTTTTTAGACACGTTCTAAAACCTCCTTAGCTAATTCACGATAAACTTCAGCTCCTCGTGAACGTGTATCGTAAGAGTTAATTGGTTTTCCATGACTTGGGGCTTCACTTAAACGAACATTGCGGGAAATTATAGTCTTGAATACCTTTTGTGGAAAATATTTTTTGACCTCATCAACTACTTGAATCGCCAAATTAGTACGCGCATCAAACATAGTTAGAAGAGCCCCTAAAACATTGAGGTTGGGATTGAGATGTTTTCGAACTCTATCCAAGGTGCTCATCAATAGTGTTAACCCCTCAAGCGCATAATACTCGCATTGAATTGGTATTAAAACATCAGTTGCAGCTGTCAAAGCATTTAAGGTAAGGAGGCCGAGTGAAGGAGGACAGTCTATGAAAATAAAGTCATAATTATCTTTGATATTATCTAAAGCAATTCTCAATTTGCCTTCACGTGAAATCTGCGCGACTAATTCAATTTCTGCACCTGCAAGCTGAATACGAGCAGGAACAACCTTAAGATTTTTTTGTTCGGTCTTCTGAATCACTTGTTCAAGCGGAATATCGTTGATTAGGACGTCATAAATACAACGAGTTAGCTTATGTTTTAGGAGCCCCATACCACTGGTAGCATTTCCCTGCGGGTCCAAATCCACAAGTAGCACTTGTTTACCAAGTTCAGCTAAACAAGCACTTAGATTTATTGCTGTAGTCGTCTTGGCTACTCCACCTTTTTGATTGGCAATAGCGATTACTTTAGTCATCAATTAGCACACACATCCTTTTATCCACATCCAGTCCTCACTCACACTTAGCTAAGTGGAAATACAATATAGGAGTCAACTAATACTAATCGTTTCGTTAATCTATACTCTAGATAGTATCAAACCCCTTCCAATAAAAAAAGCGCTATTAACGCTTTTTTTAACGAATATTAAAATTCTTATGATTTTTATGCTCCAACTGCCCAAATTTTCGGTAAAGCCTTGTAAACACTTTGTCTAAGTGGCTCGCTACTGACAACTTTACCATTCACTTTGACAGTACGGACAGAATTTACAATAGATCCCGGTTGACCTTGTTGTTTTAGTATTGATACTCCATGTGCGAGTGTTTCATCAACCAGCCGCTTTTCTTCTGGGGGAATAATAGACTCTGTAGTATTAGTAATAGTCACTTCCTGTCCTGGCTTTACCTTACCATACAAATCAATCGTAACAGAATCCGCGCCGGTACTCGTTCGAACCAGTAGGTACCCTCCTGAATTATTTTTAAATTTAAGATCAAGATCCGGATAAGCAACTGTCGCGTCCTGACCAAGTGGAACATAAGAAATAGCAAGATCATGATTCGTACGTTGGCTTACAGATAAATTGGCAAACAAACCAGTATTATACAAAGTGCTGGATACTTGACATATTCCTCCAGCTAATCCTGGTACGAATTGATCATCAACTATAATGTATGCATCTTTGTATCCACCTTCTATAGTTCTTTCGCCGACAATCTGATTGAATGATAAAGTGTCCCCCGGTTTGACTATAGCCATATCCAAAGCTTTGGCTGCGATACGAACATTGTCCGTTCGCGCAGATTGTGAGGGATCAAAGTGGGAAGTATAGGTCGCTAATAATCCTGTGATTTTCTGATCTTCTAATTGAGCAGCTGTTATACTGGGAGGTTGTTCTTTCAATCCCACCTTTAGTTCAGATATTGGCTTATAAATATTAATTCCTTTGATTTGTGAAACAAGTGGCTCAATATCGATGCTTGTACCAACATGTTCACTATGAATATTCATCGTATTCTGATTAGTTATTTCAAAAGAAGCGTCCACAGCTGGACTACTGAAATCCTTCAAGGTTCGGTTAAGGGTATCCTTTAATTTTTGTTCATCCCATTTTTGAGTCAGATCAAAGTTTATTCCTTTAGCCGCGGCCATTTTTGTTACTAACTTATTAAAGATTGAACCTTTTCTAGATATATCATAAGCGTTCTGCAAGGCAAGTTCATCAGTAACCGTGAGCCCTAAATCCTCTAACTTAACCTCAGGAGATTGTTGGTCCACATCCAATTTTACAGTTTGGCTCATTAAACGATGAGTTTCTTTATCAATTATTGTTTTAGCCTGATCCTGAGTCAATGTACCCACCTTAATCCCAGATATAGTTACCCCTTCCACAATAGTATGTTGATCACGAGTATAGATTAGTACTGAGGTAGCAGTTAAAACTAGCGTAAATAAAAGGAGTCCCATCGGAATATAAAAGGACTTTTTCTTTATAAGACGATTCAAACTAATCCAATGCCTCACACGTGTCTCCTGATTTTCACCATAAACTTTGGTCGCTGCAGTTTCCTTAATCCCCTGACTAACGTTTTGATCTTGTGACTCTTCCAAACCGCACCCCCTAAACAATCAGCATCTTCTACTACTTATATATACACTTATATCACATTTCGACGTTCAAAGAATATACCCTTCACAAATAAGTATTAAAAAGAGCAATCTTACACAATAAAAAACCAGCGGCTTTCTAATTGAGCTTAGTAATTTTGAAATAACAAATGGGATCCTTTGTAGGAGTCCCGGCTTGACGGGGGTATTGTGGAGGTGTTTCCATGACCTTTCTTATTAAAACTACCGCACGATGCTCTGCACCTTCACCGAGGTTGAAATGTTCAATACGTTCAACTGTACCGCCCAACAATTTTAATGCTTTTTGAGATTCCATCAACTCATCATCAACCTGAGATCCTTTTAGGGCTAGGAACAATCCATTGACCTTAAGAACTGGCAGTGCGTACTCTAACAAAACTGGTAGACGTGCAACTGCGCGAGAACTCACTGTATCAAAATAGCCTCGATAATGTACATTTCTCCCGAAATCTTCAGCTCGGGCATGAAACGTTTTAATATCTCTCAGATTTAGCGTCTTGATAACAATATCCAGAAAATCTAATCGCTTCTTCAGAGAATCCATTAATACAACATCCAATTCTGGACGTAGTATCTTGATAGGGACACCAGGAAACCCAGCTCCAGTCCCTAAGTCCACGAAAGATACGCCTGAGATGAACTTTGAAAGAACCATTGAATCTATGAAATGTTTCAAAATAACTTCATGGGGATCTGTAATTCGCGTCAAATTTAAGCGTTGGTTCCAGTCAAGTAAAAGATCACCAAATTGACAAAGTTGTGCAATTTGTAAAGGAGATAATTCACAACCGACATGCATATACGTTGACTCTTTAATAAAAGAAGTGAACTCCTCAAACATTATTTATTTCCCCCTCTACGCCTTTGTTCTAAAGAAACGAGTAAGACGGAAATATCAGCTGGACTAACTCCCGTAATACGAGAAGCCTGACCTAAATTTAGAGGGTTTACTTCCATTAGCCGCTGTCTACCTTCTGTAGACAAACCACGTATTTCATTATAATTCAAAGTTTTTGGCAAAAAACGAGCTTCTAATTTCGAAAATTTCTCGATATCAGACCATTGTTTTTCGATATATCCAGCATATTTGGTTTCAATTTCTACTTCTTCTAACACTTCTAAATCAAAATTTTCTAACTCTGGAAGAAGCTTAACTAAATGGGAAAGCGTAATTTCCGGTCTTCTAATTAAATCTTGGGCACTGATACCTCCACGTGTCGGAGTCGAATTAGCCTCAGCCATAATATGTTGTAAGTCATCTCTCAACGGAGAAAAAACTGTAGATTTCCAGAGTTGTTTAAGATATAAAAAGTTCTTTTTTTTGTTATGGAAACGTTGCCATCGCTCCTCATTGACCAACCCTACTGCTCGTCCCTTCTCAGTCAGGCGTAAATCAGCATTGTCCTGGCGTAGAACTAAACGATATTCAGCCCGCGATGTCAAAAGACGGTACGGTTCCTTCACTCCTTTTGTAACTAAGTCATCAATTAAGACGCCCAAATAACCCTCCGAACGACGAAGTATAAAAGGATCTTTTCCTAAAGCTTTTAATGCCGCATTAATTCCGGCCATTAGTCCTTGAGCTGCTGCTTCTTCATAGCCCGATGTCCCATTTAATTGGCCTGCCGTGAATAACCCGGGTAACTGCTTGATCTCTAAACTAAGGGAAAGTTGATGTGGCGAGACATAATCATACTCAATTGCATACCCCGACCGTAACATTCGTACTTGTTCTAAGCCGGGTATGCTCTTCAAAATTTCAATCTGGACCTCTTCAGGCATACTGGTCGATAAACCTGCCACATAAAGTTCATCACTTTGCCAGCCTTCCGGCTCCAAAAAGATTTGATGTGCCTCTCGTGAAGCAAAACGCACAACTTTATCTTCAATCGAAGGACAATAACGTGGACCAATCCCCTCAATTTTACCCGAATATAAGGGTGCTCGATAGAGGTTCTCTCGAATAATTTCATGCGTCAGGCTTGCTGTATATCCTAACCAACAAGGAACTTGCTTTGAGGTGTCCTTGTGCCAGAACTGACTCTCTGTAGGCAAAAAAGAAAAACCCCAAGGAGTGTCATCGCCTGGCTGAATACGAAATTTAGAATAGTCTACATATTGACGATGAATGCGAGGCGGAGTACCTGTTTTAAACCTTCCCAATTCAATCCCATACTCCTTGAGCGAATCCGATAGATTCATGACTGGCATCTGTCCATTGGGTCCACCTTCGTACATAGAGGCCCCAATTATAATTCTACCTCGTAAATATGTGCCGCTTGTCAAAACCACATTCTTAGATTCGAAGCGCGCCCCCGTTCGAGTTACTACGCCGGTCATCGAATGATCCTTAACAACAAGACGTTCTACCAGTCCTTGGCTAACTGTCAACCTGGGCTGTACCAACAAAACATCCCTCATCCGATTCTGGTAAGCCAGTTTGTCCGATTGGATTCGTAAAGCTTGAACAGCTGGACCTTTTCCAGTATTTAACATTTTAACTTGTAGAGATGTTTCATCGGCTACTATTCCCATTTGTCCACCTAAAGCATCAATTTCCCGTAACAAATGTCCCTTAGCTGGTCCCCCAAGTGAAGGGTTACACGGCATATGGGCAATCGTGTCGAGACTTATGGTAAGCAAGAGTGTATCGCAACCTAGTCGAGCCGCAGCTAGAGCCGCCTCACAGCCCGCATGCCCTGCACCGACAACAATTACATCGTATTTTCCAGCAAAATATTCCAAAGTTCATCCTACTTTCCAATACAAAATCTAGAGAAAATATCATCGAGAAGTGAATCTTGAACATTGTGTCCAGTAATTTCTGAAACGTGATGGAGCGCTTGACGAATATCAATCGAAAGAATATCCCAAGGCATTCCCAGCCTTATGCTCTCTAAGGCTTGTATCAAGGCTGAAGAACAACGGTCTAAGGAGGAAATTTGCCGGACATTAGAGAGAAGTGGAACTGAGGCGAGAGCAGCATCTCCCTGGTAAACCCTTCTGCGAATTTCCGCTTCAAGCTCATCAAAACCCTGATGTTTAATCACAGAAAATGGAATCCATTGTCCCATATTGTAATCCGTGACAATACGTTCGTCCTCTGTCAAATCTATTTTATTAACTATAATAACTACTTTTGTAGCATATGTCTCTAAAATATAGTACTCGTCATCGGTCAACGCAACGTTAGCTTGAACAACCAACAAGATAAGCTCTGCCGTTTTTAAGGCTTTCCACGTTCTCTCGACCCCTAAACGTTCCACGAGATCTTCGCTTTCACAAATACCAGCGGTATCCACCAGTCGCAAAAGGATTCCTCCCACACTAACGGTTTCTCGAATTTCGTCACGGGTTGTTCCAGGAATATCGGTCACAATAGCTCGTTCCTCATGCAATAGCGCATTAAGCAAACTTGATTTACCGACATTTGGACGACCTACTATAACAGTGAGTAAACCATCTCTCAATAGTTTACCTGTCTTACTTCCTATTAGAAGATTTTTAGTGTTAAAAATAGCCTTATCTATTCTAAATTCAAGGGATTCTCTATCTAAATTTTCAACATCATCTTCAGGAAAATCTATACTCGCTTCAATAAATGCGAGTATCTCCAGAATTTCTTCCCGCAAATTGATAATTGTTTCTGAAAGTCCCCCTTTTAATTGAGTCAAGGCCAGATTAGCCGCTGTCTCTGTTCGAGAACCGATTAAATCTATAACTGCCTCAGCCTGAACTAAATCAAGCTTGCCATTTAAGAAAGCCCGTTTTGAAAATTCGCCGGGTTCCGCAAGAAATGCGCCATGACGAATGCAGGCTTGTAAAATTCTCTGAGCAACAAAAGGACCACCATGACAATTTACTTCAAAAACGTCTTCACCCGTAAAAGAGGATGGAGCCAACATTCTGCCAACCAAGACTTCATCAAGAACTCGACCCTCATCAAAAAAAACACCGAGATTCAAGGTAAAATTTTCTCTAAGCAACCAACGTTCTATATTCCGAGGTATAAAGCAATCCTCAATAATAGTTTCCGCCTCAGGTCCACTTAATCTTAAAATATGAATACTTGCTTCTCCCATGGCCGTAGCCATCGCCACGATAGTGTCTTCCAAGCCTGCTCATCTCCATAAATAAAAAGTAGGGGCACGATGCATCGTGCCCTTGTAGTGGAACAAATGACACAGTTATTACAAAACTGAAATAGGCACGATGCATCGTGCCCCTACTGAAACGTAAAATGAGGGGCTTACCCCCTCACCCAAATTTAGCTTATACCAATCAAAAAGTATAAGTGAGGTTTCAATCATCTTTTTAATGATATGACAACACGGCGATTTGGATCATCACCCTCACTAAACGTCGAAATCCTGACTTCATCCTGTAAAGAAGTATGTATAATCCGACGTTCATGAGAATTCATGGGCTCTAAGACTATCCTTATTCCTGTCCTCTTTACCTTTTCAGATAATCGTTTGGCAAGACGCACAAGTGTCTCTTCACGCCGTAATCTATACCCCTCCACATCGACAACAATCCGAACTCGTTCAGACAAAATTTTTGCTACCGCAAGATTCGTCAAATATTGAAGTGCATCTAAAGTATCTCCACGTCGGCCGATAAGAATTCCAAGTTCTGGCCCATTAATATCAACATGCCAGTGTTCTCCATCCTTATTCACTTGGACTTCTGCTTTGACACCCATCGCTAGACATACCTGATTAATAAATTCCGAGGCCAAGACACCCGGATTATCTTCATAAGAAACTCGAACTATTGCCAGCCGTGTTCCAAAGAGACCGAATAAACCTTTTTTGGTAGGCTCGACTAGAACCTCTACTTTGACACGATCACGATCAACGGCTAAATCTAAAACCCCAGCAGTAATTGCTTCTTCAACCGTTTTTCCGGTTTTCTCTGCAACCCTCATGAACGATCCTCTCCTCACGTCTTCCAGGTTATCCACGTTATCTATGCCGCGCTTTTATTTTTGTTCGTCAATCTACGATTTATATAAAGTTGTTGAAGAATCGAAACACAGTTCATCGTTACCCAATACAACGCCAAACCTGAAGGTACCGTTGCACTGATATATGCAAAAAATAGCGGCATCATGTATAACATTGTTTTCTGAGTTGGATCAGTTGAAGCATTTGGATTGGTTACTTTTGTTTGTAAATAAGTTGTCGCAGCGGCAAAGATAGGCAAAATTAAATGCAATGTGGGAGGCATAAATCCATAGATATGAGTTAAATCAAAACCTAAAAACATATGAGCTCCAATATTTGAAGGATCATACTTAAAATTACGAAGCGTACTATATAGCGACCAAAAGATCGGCAACTGAACAACAATGGGAAGGCAACCACCCATCGGATTAACATTATGTTCTTTGTATAGTTCCATAACTGCAGCACTAGCTTTTTCTTTATCGTTCTTATATTTGGCTTGAATGGCTTTGATCTTGGGTTGTAAATCGACAGTTTTGCGCATCGAGACCATTTGTTTATAAGTCAACGGATAAATTAGGGTCTTGATTAAAACGGTCAAAAGAATGATCGCAACACCGTAATTAGGAAGACCGACGGCAGCAGATAAATTATAGAGTATGTTTAACAGGTAGGTCATCCCTTGAATTATCGAACCAAAAATATTCACAAAAGCCCTCCTTAAACTGGGTCATGCCCTCCAGGATGAAACGGGTGACATTTCAAAATTCGTTTCATCGATTTCCAACTTCCTTTGATCAAACCATACTTTATTAACGCCTGAATAGAGTATTCCGAACAAGTCGGATGAAAACGACATGTTTGTCCCTTTAAAGGAGAAATAAATTTTTGATAGAGACTAATCAATAAAATTAAGAGTCGTTTCATTACCTTTTACTCACTTTTAGTTAAGGCATTTGCCTTCTTTAACATATTCATTATAGACTTTTCGACTTCCATATAGGAAACTCCTTTGATTCTTGCCCTAGCAATAAAAATTATTTGTATATCATTTCTAATTTCCAATATATGAAGACGAATAACTTCCCTCATGAGTCTTCTGGCCCGATTTCTCTGAACTGAGTTTCCAACTTTTTTCGACGCAATAAAACCAAATCGTTTAGGACCTTTTAGTATATATATAGCGACGTGTCGGACAGAATAGTTTTTCCCATTCGCAAAAACCGTTTGATAGCAGGATTTTTTGCGCAAGCGAAATATTCTTTTAAGCATAATTCCTCCAGGCTTAGGTACCCTAGATTTAATAATATTCTAACTCTCATAGACTAAATTTAAACCTTTTCTGGAAATAGTTTAAACCAAAAAAAAAATTTATTTAAAAAAAGGCCACATAATTGCGGCCTTAAACTGATAATTTTTTCCGACCTTTTAAACGACGGCGTTTTATTACATTTCGCCCCGTTGGCGTACTCATCCGACTTAAAAAACCGTGAACGCGCTTATGACGGCGATTCTTCGGTTGATATGTTCTTTTCAATTTAACGACACCTCCTTTATTTCAAACGAAAAAAACATTCGAATCAATCAAACTTACTTAGAGATTATACTCTAAAAATTTTTGTTCTGTCAAGCAAAGTTCCAAGATAAGATGTGGATAACATTTGGCCTTAAAAAGTTATCCACTGTGAATAATTTTAACAAACTCATTATCTTCCTGTTGATAACCCTTCGAAAACTTGATATTATAATTTCATACCGCCTTACGACAACAGCATATCAAGTTTTTCTTTATACACAGTACTTGATTTGACTAAGTTATCCACAAATGTGCATAAGTTTGTGTATAACTTTTTTATTGTCATCATACGCGCATTTTTAGACAAGGGAGGTCCGTCCATGCCACCACACTCAATATCACCCCTCTTATTGTGGCAGGAAACGCTAGAAAAACTAAAAAATGAACTTTCTAAGCCGAGCTTTGAAACTTGGTTAAGTTCCACCCGGCTTCTTCATATTGATGGCGATACACTTATTATTAGTGTTCCCAATGAATTTGCAAAAGATTGGTTAGAGAGTCGTTATGCTCCCTTAATTCGATCTTCTGTCCAATCTGTTTTGGGACATTCCGTTAGCCTACGTTTTATTATACCTTCACCAGATGGTTCCTACGGAGAAGATCCAGTTCTATCCATGCCAACTCCCTCTATCACGCCTATCCAAAATGAACTAATACCTAATTCTCTCAATTCTAAATACACCTTTGACACCTTTGTCATCGGAAACAGTAACCGTTTTGCACATGCTGCTTCATTAGCCGTCGCCGAATCACCAGCTAAATCCTATAACCCACTCTTTATTTATGGAGGAGTTGGATTAGGAAAAACTCACCTCATGCATGCTATTGGTCACCATGTTCTGCAACGATCTCCTAATACTAAGGTCCTTTATGTTTCAAGTGAGAAATTCACAAATGAACTGATTGATTCCATCAGGGACGAGAATTCTATTGAATTTCGCAATCATTACCGAAACGTTGACATTCTTCTTATTGACGATATTCAATTTTTGGCTGGTAAAGAGCGGACACAAGAAGAGTTTTTTCATACTTTTAACGCGCTTCATGAAGCAAATAAGCAAATTATCATTTCATCTGACCGACCTCCTAAGGAAATACCAACCCTGGAAGACCGGTTGCGTTCACGTTTTGAATGGGGGCTTATAACGGATATTCAAGCCCCAGATTTAGAAACCCGCATTGCCATTCTCAGAAAAAAAGCGAAAATGGAAAACTTACAAGTACCTAACGAAGTAATGGTATACATTGCAGATAAAATTCATTCCAACATACGTGAACTTGAAGGAGCGCTTATTCGAGTTATGGCCTTTGCATCCCTCAGTTCAATCCCTATCAACGCTGAAGTAGCAATTGAAGCTTTAAAAGACATAATACCTATTAATAATTCAAAACAAATAACTATTGAAATAATCCAACAATCCGTTGCCGGGTATTTCCACCTGTCTCCAAGCGAATTTAAAGCTAAGAAAAGAACCCGTGCCGTAGCCTTTCCACGACAAATTGCCATGTATCTTTCACGACAACTGACAGATTCCTCTTTGCCAAAGATCGGAGACGAGTTTGGCGGGAGAGATCATACTACTGTTATGCATGCTCACGATAAAATTTCTCAAGCCTTACGTGATGATCCATTATTAGAAAAAAAAATTAATGAAATGATCCAACGCATTCAATCCGACTAAGACAAAAATTTATGTGTATAACCTGTTCATACTTTCTTGATAAATTAAGCGTCAATTATTACTTGTGGACATGTGGATAACATCAATCCATTTGTCCACACCTTTTTCAACAGTGTAATGATCAGTGTTTTAGCATTGTTAGTCCACTTATCCACTTGTTGACAAGTAATACTACTATAACTACTATTTTAATATCTTATTATTAATAAACGAATTTAGAACTATGAGGATAAAATTTTTAGGAGGATTCGATTCATATGAAAATCTTCTGCTCAAAAGATGCACTGCTTTCCGGTGTAAATGCTGTTCAACGGGCTGTATCTAATAAAAATACATTACCAGTCCTGCAAGGAATTTTAATAATAGCCGAACAACAGTCTTTACAATTTGCAGCGACTGATCTTGAAATGGGGATTCGTTGTGAAGTGCCGGTTCAGGTTACTGAAGAAGGAACAATGGTTGTACCTGCGAAACTCTTCACGGAGGTTGTTCGTAAATTACCAGACACAATGATTACGTTGGAAGAACATGATAAGATGATTACTATTTGTTATCATCAATCTGAGATTGTTTTAAATGGCTACGATCCAGAGGAATTCCCCTTACTTCCAGATTTAATTGATCCCTTATCGTTTACCTTACCCACTGTTATTTTTAAAAATATGATAAGACAGACCGTATTTTCGTGTGCTCTAGAAGAAAACCGTCCTGTTTTTACGGGAACACTTTTACAAATTGAAGGATCAAATATTCGTTTAATTGCAACCGATACACATCGCTTGGCTTATAGTATTGCTAAAATTCCTGACCAAGAAGAAACACAGTTTAGCGGCATTATTCCCGCTAAAACTTTGTCAGAAATATATCGCTTAGTACATGACGAGGATGAAGTTTTAAAAATTAGTTCTAGTAATTCACAAATAGTATTTCAATTTGGTTCAATATATTTAATTTCCCGACTAATAGAGGGTCAGTTTCCAAATTACAAGCAAGTTATACCACAGACGTGTGAAACTAAAGTCAATTTATCAGTTAAAAGCTTTCTTGAAGCTGTTGAACGAGCCTCATTACTTTCCCGTGATAAAAGTGGAGGTAACATAATTAGGATAAATGTAGAAAAGAACGAATTGAGAATTGACCAAACCTCTGAATTAGGTAAGATAGCGGAACAACTAAACATTGAAATGGAAGGAAAGGATGTAATAATTGCGTTCAATGCTAAATTTCTCATTGATGCTTTAAAAGTGATTGACAGTGAACAAATTATATTTGAACTTTCCGGGCCGTTTAGTCCAGGAGTAATGCGACCATTAGACAATCCAAACTATTTATATCTTGTCTTACCAGTTCGAACGTCTTAATTAGAATTATGATGATTAATAATTTTCGTTTACAAAATTTTCGTAATTATCAAGATGAATCGGTGCAATTTGTGTCGGGAACAAATATTTTAATTGGAAATAATGGTCAGGGAAAAACTAATGTTCTCGAGGGAATTTATTATCTTTTGACAGGAAAGTCATATAGAGCACAAAGAGAACAAGAACTCTTGCGTTGGGAGCAAAATGAATTCCATCTTTATGGCGATTTTTTAATGGCTCAGCGCACAATCTATTTAGAAAGTCATTATCGAGATAAAAAGAAAATGGTCAAAGTAAATCAAGTACCTTGTCAGCGATTATCCGATTATGTTGGAACAATTAACGTAATATTCTTTTCACCAGATGATCTTGTAATGATTAAAGGAGGACCCACAGAAAGAAGGAGATTTTTAGATTTACATATTGCCCAAATGCACCCAGGACACGTGAGTACACTTAATGCGTATAATAAAGTAATTCAACAAAAAAGTGCTTTATTAAAATCATATGTCGCAAAGTCTCTTAAATTATCGCAATTACAGCTATGGAATGAGCAGATTATTGAATTTGGAAAAAAAATAATTCTTAATCGTTTAGACTTAACGAAACGTTTACAAGAAGCTACCAATCAAATCTATACAAATCTTTCCTCTCAAAAAGAAACTATGCAGGTAATTTATATTGCATTGGGAAATAAAAATGCTAGTGAAGCTATCTCTCAATTTCCACAATTACTTAACGATAAACTAGAACAAGAAATGGAACGTCAGATGGTGTTGTTCGGACCACATCGAGATGACGTACAGATTTTACTTGACGAAAAACCTGCACGTCTTTATGCTTCACAAGGACAACAACGTTCTTTAGTTTTAAGTTTAAAACTTGCTGAATTAGAGCTAATACGACAGGTCAAAGGAGAATACCCTCTGCTCTTACTTGATGATGTGTTGTCTGAATTGGATAGGTTTAGGAGAGACTACTTAATAGAGTTTATTGAGTCGTCTCGTATTCAGACTTTAATAACTATGACAAGTGCTGAAGCGCACGTTGAGTCAGATGCGCTTTATCATGTGGAAAAGGGTCATATAAGGAGGAATTTGTAAATGTACTTACATCTTGGTGGGGACTTTCTCATTAAAAAAGATAAAGTAGTTGCAATAATTGATTTAGAAACGACGTCTAAAAGTCATATTAATGATAAGTTAATAGCTAATCTTGAACATAAGAAATTAGATTATATTTCTGAACCTGGAAAAGAAAAAACATTAATTATAACAACAGATGGGTATTACCTATCACCTATTTCTTCGACGACTTTATTTAAACGTTCGTCTTTTGATATGGGGGGACTTGTGTGAGTTTGGAACGGAGGAACGTTTAGACCTGCTTTGACGCAAACGGGGACGGTTCTTGATTGCATTCTGGTACGATTGTGTGACGCATTGTTCTAGGTGATGATAGTTTTAGGAGACGGCATATTTCATGTGCGCCGTCTTGTGTCTGGGGTCGATCACCTTCATGGAGTTTGCTGGTCTACATACGTAGAAACGATATGCTGTTGACACCGTGAATTGGGCTTAGACCGTGTAATGTGCGATGTCTGAGAGTGACGTTAAAACTTCGAACTTTGACCATGTTTTTGTATAAATTGAAACGGGTAACTATTTAGTGTATAATAAAAAGATTGAAGGCATTTTTTGGGAGGAAGTAACTTTGCAAGAAAATACAGATATACATCATCATGATTCAAGTGACAATTACAATGCAGGACAAATCGAAGTTCTTGAAGGATTAGAAGCTGTTCGTAAGCGTCCTGGCATGTATATAGGTACGACGAGTAGCAGGGGCCTCCATCATCTTGTTTATGAAATCGTCGATAATAGTATTGACGAAGCTTTGGCAGGTTTTTGCGATCTGATTGATGTATTTATTCATGTAGATAATAGCATTACAGTTGTAGATAACGGTCGAGGAATTCCTGTAGATATACATCCTAAAACCGGAAAACCCGCTGTAGAAGTCGCTTTGACGGTATTACACGCTGGTGGCAAATTCGGTGGAAGCGAAAGTGCTTACAAAGTTTCAGGAGGACTTCATGGAGTAGGTTTAAGTGTCGTAAATGCCTTGTCAAAATGGTTAGTTATTGAAGTTTTTAAAGGGGGCCATATTTACCATCAGGAATATGCTATCGGAAAGCCTACTACAGAATTAGCTAATATAGGGGTAACTGTGAGTTGTGGAACAAAGATAACCTTTATCCCAGATGCGGATATTTTTGAAGAGACAGTTTATGATTTTGATATTCTGGCACATCGTTTAAGAGAGCTATCTTTTTTAAATAAAAGTGTAACAATTAACTTAACGGATGAGCGGACAAACGTAAAAGAAACTTTTTTACATACGGGCGGCATTCAGGATTTTGTTCGTTATCTTAATAAAAGTAAAGACTGCCTACATACCCAGCCGATTTTTATTGAAACACTTAAGGATAATGTTCAAGTTGAAGTCTGTATGCAATATAATGACGGATATGCCGAAAATTTATTTTCTTATGCCAATAATATTAATACTCAAGAGGGAGGAACGCATGAGGCGGGTTTTAAATCTGCTTTAACACGGGTGATAAATGATTATGCTCGTAAAAGTAATATTATTAAAGCTGCTGATTCCAATCTTACCGGAGATGACATTAGAGAAGGTTTAACCGCCGTTATTTCCGTTAAAGTTCCTGATCCTCAGTTTGAAGGGCAAACGAAGACAAAATTAGGGAACAGTGAAATACGGGGGATTGTGGACTCCGCAACAGGTGAAGGCTTAAGTACTTTTCTTGAAGAGAATCCAACGATCGCCAGAAAATTTATTGATAAGTCTGTTCAAGCAGCTCGGGCACGGGATGCAGCTCGTAAAGCGCGTGAATTGACCCGCCGTAAGAGCGCTTTAGAGGGAACTTCCCTTCCTGGAAAACTGGCAGACTGTTCTTCAAAAGAACCTGATCAGTGCGAAATGTACCTAGTTGAGGGAGATAGTGCAGGCGGTTCTGCTAAACAAGGACGGGATCGACGGTTTCAGGCTATTTTGCCCTTACGTGGGAAAATTCTTAATGTTGAAAAGGCCAGACTTGATAAAATACTGGTAAATCTAGAAATACGGGCCATGATTACTGCAATGGGAACTGGTATTTCTGATGAATTTGATATTACTAAGGCGCGTTATCATAAGCTGATTATTATGACAGATGCTGATGTGGACGGTGCGCATATTAGAACACTTTTATTGACTTTTTTCTATCGCTACATGAGGCCTTTAATTGAAAATAACTATGTATATATTGCGCAACCTCCTCTCTTTAAGGTTAAGAAAGGGAGAGACATTCAATATGCTTATACGGATAAAGAGCTCAGTAAAATACTAGATACGATAGGCAGAGAAAAAGTTGAACTTCAGCGCTATAAAGGTTTGGGAGAAATGAATCCAGAGCAGTTATGGGAAACTACAATGGATCCAGCGACGCGCACGATCTTACAAGTGACCATAGAAGATGCTATACGATGTGAAGAAATGTTCACGGTTTTGATGGGCGACAAAGTTGAACCGCGCCGTGACTTTATTAATCGTCATGCTAAGGATGTACGTAATCTAGATACTTAAAAGGAGTGCTCATTCATGTCGGATGAAATTCTGGGAGGAAAAGTTCTTCCCGTTGAAATTGCGGACGAAATGCGAAAATCCTTTATGGCTTATTCAATGAGTGTTATAGTCAGCCGGGCTTTGCCCGATGTCCGAGATGGGCTAAAACCGGTGCATCGCAGAATCCTATATACCTTTCATGAGTTGGGTCTGACCCCCAATAAACCGTACAGTAAGTCAGCACGTCTTGTTGGGGATTGTATGGGTAAATTTCACCCCCATGGAGATAGTTCAATTTATGATGCGGTTGTCCGTATGGATCAGGATTTTGCTAGTCGCTATCCGCTCGTTGACGGACATGGAAACTTTGGTTCCATTGATGGAGACTCTGCCGCAGCTATGCGTTATACTGAGGTTAGAATGTCCAAAATAGCGACCTATATGTTGGCAGATATTGATAAAGATACCGTCGATTTTATGCCAAACTACGATGAGAAACAAGATGAACCCACGGTATTGCCTGCTAAATTCCCCAATTTGTTAGTTAACGGGTCGTCAGGAATTGCAGTAGGAATGGCAACGAATATTCCTCCTCATAATTTGAGAGAAGTTATCGAAGCAACCGTCGCCCTTCTGGATAACCCGGAGTTATCGATAGATGATCTGATGAACTATGTTAAAGGTCCCGATTTTCCAACTGGTGGTACGATTATGGGCTATGAAGGAATAAGATCCGCTTATATGACAGGAAGAGGATCGGTTAAAACACGTGCCAAAGCACGTATTGAACGTGTGGAAAAATCGGGCAAAAGTCAAATTGTCATTACTGAAATTCCATTTATGGTTAATAAAGCTAGAACAATCGAGAAAATAGCGGATCTCGTCCGTGATAAAAAGCTAGATGGTATAACTGACCTTAGAGATGAATCGGATCGTTCAGGAATGCGTATTGTTATTGAGCTCAGGCGTGATGTCAACCCAAAAGTTATTTTGAACCAACTCTATAAACATACTCAGTTGGAAGATACGTTCGGCGTGAATATGCTGGCCTTAGTAAATGGCCAGCCGAGGACTCTTACACTGAAAGATATGATTTATTATTTTATTGAACATCAGAAGGATGTTATTGTCCGAAGGACAAGATTTGAACTCAATAAAGCGGAGGCAGAAGCTCATATTATTGAGGGATTGAGGATAGCCCTTGACCATATTGATGAGGTTATAGAGACCATTCGTTCTTCCTCGGATGAATCAAATGCTAGAGAAAATCTAACAGTCCGTTTTGGTTTGAGTGAAAAACAGGCTCAAGCCATTGTCGATATGCGGTTGAAGCGCCTAACGGGACTAGAACGAGAAAAATTAGAAAACCAATATCAGGAACTGATGAATACTATCTCCTATTTGAAGGCAGTCCTTGCTTCTGCAAGTATGGTAATTGGAATTATTAAAGCTGAGTTGGAAGAAATCAATCGAAAATTTGGAGATGACCGTCGGACTCTGATTACGGTAGATGTTAGTAAGATGGACGTTGAAGATCTTATTGCGGTTGAAGACGTAGTTATAACAGTGACTCATTATGGGTATATTAAACGACTGCCACTAAGTACTTATAGAAGCCAGCATCGTGGAGGCAAGGGCGTTCATGGGATGGCTACCAAGGAACGAGATTTTGTGGAACATCTCTTTACCACGACGACCCATCATCATATTCTTTTCTTTACGTCGCAGGGTAAAGTGTACCGATTGAAAGCCCACGAAATTCCAGAGGCCAGTCGGGTTGGCAAGGGAACAGCCGTTATAAATCTACTAAATTTAAGTCAGCATGAAATGATTACAGCAGTAATGGCAATCAAGGAGTATAGTTCCGATTTCTTTTTGATCACAGCTACGAAAAAAGGTATCATGAAGAAGACGGCGTTGCAAGAATATGATTCGTCACGGCGTGATGGATTAATTGCTTTAACTCTCGATGATGGGGATGAGCTCATTGGTGTTAAGCTAACCCAAGGGTTAGATGATATACTGCTTGCTACAAAAAATGGAATTGCGATTCGCTTCCCAGAAGCCGATGTGAGGTATATGGGTCGCACGGCGCGCGGAGTTAAAGGTATAAGGCTTGAAGAAAACGATGAGGTTGTTGGTATGGATGTGATCGGTGACGAGGGCGAACTTTTGACCATGAGTGAAAATGGTTTTGCCAAACGCACCGATCTTAAGGAATTCCGTGTTCAAGGACGTGGTGGTAAGGGAATCATTGTCATGAAATTGAATACAAAGACCGGAACGTTAATTGGAATCAAGGTTGTTCAAGTGGAAGATGAACTGATGGTCATCACGAATACTGGAATTATGCTCCGACTTCAAGTATCCAGTATTTCAAATCAAGGCCGTTCCGCTCAAGGAGTTTTAGCCATGCGAACCGGTGCCAGCACTGTCGTTGCGATGGCGAAGGTTTTGATGAAAGACGAAGAAGGAATCGAAGAGCCTGAGGATTTGGAAGAATTGGAGGACTCCGAAGACGAGGATTAAATTGACAAATTTCGCGCTAGGTGGTACTTTAACAGAAGTCAATGGGACAGTTGCATAATTTGAGGAGGAAATAGATATGACTGATATTGCTTCATTGAAAGTTAAAACAGGGTTGGCAGAAATGCTAAAAGGTGGCGTTATCATGGATGTGACGACCCCTGAACAGGCAATAATAGCAGAAGAAGCTGGAGCATGTGCTGTAATGGCTTTGGAGCGTGTTCCTTCGGATATTCGGGCAGAAGGTGGGGTCGCTCGAATGGCAGATCCTACAATTATTAAGAGTATTATGGCAGTGGTTTCTATTCCGGTTATGGCAAAAGCACGTATAGGGCATTTTGTGGAAGCTCAAATTTTAGAAGCGTTAGGTGCCGATTACATTGATGAATCTGAGGTATTAACACCTGCTGATGATTCTTATCATATTAATAAACATGAGTTTAAAGTGCCCTTCGTCTGCGGGTGCCGTAACCTGGGGGAAGCATTGCGCCGAATCGGTGAAGGGGCTGCTATGATTCGTACAAAAGGAGAACCTGGAACGGGAAATGTTGTTGAAGCTGTTCGACATATGCGTACCGTAATGAGCGAAATTCGTTCTTTAACGTTAATGCCGAAGGAAGAGCTGATGACTGCTGCCAAAAATATGGGAGCTCCTTATGATTTAGTTTTATATGTGGCCGAGCATGGAAAACTACCGGTTGTTAACTTTGCCGCAGGTGGAATAGCTACGCCAGCTGATGCAGCATTAATGATGCATCTCGGAGTGGATGGCATTTTTGTCGGGTCAGGAATCTTCAAATCCGGCGATCCCAAAGCACGTGCTAAAGCAATTGTTTTAGCAACCACTCACTATAAGGACGCAAAATTGCTTGCGGAAATTTCCAAGGATCTAGGCCAGCCTATGTCTGGCATTGAAATTTCAACCCTGACTGATTCTCAACGCATGCAAGATCGGGGCTGGTAAAAATGAAAAAGTGTGTTGGCGTTTTGGCACTTCAAGGTGCTTTCCGCGAGCACCGGCAGGTTTTAGAACAATTGGGTTGCGATGTTGTTGAAGTGCGTAAAACAAGCGATCTTGAAGGAATCCATGGACTTATAATTCCTGGCGGGGAAAGTACGACTATCGGAAAACTCTTGATGAACGATGGAATAGGTGAAAAAATCAAGGAGCTTGGGTCTAAAGATTTACCTATTTTCGGAACCTGCGCTGGCATGATCTTGCTCAGTAAAACTATTATTGACAGTGATCAATATTCATTAAATCTTATGGATACAGTAGTTGAACGAAATGCTTTCGGAAGGCAAGTAGCAAGTTTTGAAACGGATCTTTTTGTACCTGCAATGGGTTCCGAATCTTTACGTGCCGTATTTATTAGAGCACCTTACCTTAGGGAGGTTGCTCCAAATGTAGGTATTCTGGCAGAGTATGAAGGCAAAATTGTTTTTGCACGCCAAGGAAATTTATTGGCCAGTGCCTTTCACCCGGAGCTTACTCCCGACCAACGGGTCCATAAATATTTTTTGGATATGATTGATGAACATTGGACTAAGTAAATATGCCTCTAGGCAGGGGAGGATTTTTTTAGCATGTTGGATCTCAAGTTTGTACGAAATTACCCCGAAGTGGTTAAGGAAGCATTGGAAAAACGTCACGTTTCGATCAGTCTAGACCACTTCTTAGAACAAGAAGAAAAAAGACGTAAATTACTTTTTGAAATTGAGAATTTGAAGGCTCGTCGTAATACTGTTTCCGAAGAAGTAGGACGCCTTAAAAAGGTCGGCGAAGATGCCGAAAAATTAGTTTTAGAAATGCGTGAACTTGGTCTAATCGTTAAGGACTTGGAACAAAAGTCTACGGACATAGTGCAAGAGATGGAAAAAGTGCTTTATGAGATTCCTAACATCCCTCATGCCTCCGTGCCAATTGGCTCAGACGAAAACTCCAACGTTCAAGTCCGTACATGGGGGATCCCTCGCGTTTTTGAGTTCGAACCTAAGGCACATTATGAGATCGGTGAAAAGCTGGATATTTTAGATTTCGTCAGAGCTGCTAAAGTCACTGGTGCACGTTTTACCTTTTATAAAGGTTTAGGTGCTAAGTTGGAGCGTTCTCTTATATCGTTCATGCTTGATCGGCATACTTCAAAGGGATATATCGAAATACTTCCGCCGTACTTGGTTAATCGCACTTCGATGATCGGTACTGGTCAACTTCCAAAGTTTGAAGAAGACGCCTTTAAAGTTGTGGGAACGGATTATTTCTTGATCCCTACGGCTGAGGTGCCTGTAACAAACCTTTATCGTGAAGAAATACTAGACGGAAGCAAATTACCGATTCGTCACTGTGCCTATAGTTCCTGTTTCCGCTCGGAGGCAGGTTCGGCAGGACGAGATACGCGGGGGTTAATTCGTCAACATCAATTTAATAAGGTTGAACTTGTAAAATTTTCCTTACCTGAAAATTCATACGAAGAGCTCGAATTATTGACTAAAGATGCAGAAAGCATTCTTCAAGAACTAGAACTTCCTTATCGTGTGATGGCATTATCAACAGGTGACCTTGGGTTTACTTCTGCTAAAACATATGACTTGGAAGTGTGGTTACCCAGCTTTAACACCTATAGGGAAATCTCTTCTTGCAGTAATTTTGAAGATTTCCAAGCACGTCGGGCAAACATCCGATTTCGAAGAGGCCCAAAGGAAAAGCCAGAGTATGTGCATACCTTAAATGGTAGCGGATTGGCTATTGGGCGAACGGTTGCGGCTATTATGGAAAATTATCAGGATGATAGTGGTAAGGTGCTTGTTCCTAAAGCACTTCAGCCTTATATGGGCGTTGAGTATATTGGATAATGGATTGGGTATTTTCTGATTCTAATAAATTGTTAATAATCTAATGAATCAAGTTGTATTTATTCAATATATATGATATGCTATTATTCGGTTGTTTTACTTGGAGGGGTGTTCGAGCGGTTTAAGGACCCGGTCTTGAAAACCGGTGACCTCGCAAGGGGTCCGTGGGTTCGAATCCCACCCCCTCCGCCATAATTAGTTTATTTTGCGTTCGTAGTTCAGCTGGATAGAGCGTCAGACTTCGAATCTGAATGTCGGGGGTTCGAATCCCTCCGGACGCACCATTAAATCTATATACGATCTCCACTAAGGCCTCGTAGCTCAGGTGGATAGAGCGGGGGTTTCCTAAACCCTGTCTTGCGGAGGTTCAACTCCTCCCGGGGTCACCAAATAATCGAGGTAACTATGCTTCATCAAGATTGGATGCACCTCGCGCTCAGGCAGGCGCAGATGGCCTTTGAACAAGGGGAAGTTCCTATAGGGGCGGTTATTGTTCATAACGGTCAGGTAATCGCTTCAGCGCATAATGAAAGAGAACAAAAAAATGACCCTACAGCACATGCTGAGGTCTTAGCAATCCAACGGGCGGCCAAAGCCTTAGGAAGTTGGCGGCTGACGGATGCCACCCTGTATGTCACGTTAGAGCCTTGTCCGATGTGTGCAGGAGCTATTATGCAGTCTCGTATCAAGCAACTCGTCTATGGGGCGATGGATTTCAAAGGCGGCGCTACAGGTTCCGTGATGAACGTCCTAGACTACACTCTGTGGAACCATAGAGTTGATGTCGTGGCTGGGGTTCTAGAAGATGAATGCAAGGATATTTTGAAATTATTTTTTAAAAGATTACGCTGATTTACAGCGTTATTTTATACTTTCTGGACGATTTTAAGTGTGCCGCGTCCGACATACTTAGACATGGAGAAGTAGCGAAGAGGCCGTAACGCGCCGCACTCGAAATGCGGTTGTCCGCAAGGGCACGTGGGTTCGAATCCCACCTTCTCCGCCATTACATATTTGATAAATTCAAGGGTCTTCGCGACTTAAAACGCGAAGGTCTTTTTTACTGTTTTAGGATGTTTTGAGGAGAAAGGCGACGAAGCAGCCGACGGGAGTCGCCATTTAGTCGCCGTAACAACTGAAACTAGATGACAATAGAAGTGACATACTCCGTGTTCAGAAGAAACATCAGACTTTTGGGGATTTTTGCAGAATGAAGATTAATTAAAAATCCGCTTGTTGAGATACTAAATTTACCAGTATATTATAAGGTACAAAGGTCAATAATAGGATCACAAGGGTATGTAATGGTTGAGCCAAGATTTATATATGCTCATTACTGGGTGTGTACAGGTCGGCCAAAGATTATCTTCAGGTGTTAAATCGCTTGTCTATAGTCGGAGGGAAGATTCTTTAGTGGTTAGGAAAAGCTTTACTGCAGTCTATTTTCGATTGTTTTAAGGTTCCAACTTATCGTAAAGGGTCGAGCTAAGATTTTACTGGGTGTTGAATTGTTCTTACTCAACCATATGTCGGTAGATATATGCATGTGTAAGAATTCGGTTATCTACAGCCGAAAGGTTGTCTGTAGCTGTATAGATATCTTGTAAGGTCGAACGAATCATTAATATAGGTGGTGATTTGCTTACTTGTGGTCGAAAGATCATAGTTAGGTAATAAGTGATCTATATTGGTGTTAGGTAGATCATTACATGCTCTTGTTTATTAGTCTACTAAAGATCTATAGATAGAATATCTAGGGCCTTCGCGGTTTCAAGCGAAGGTCCTTTTACGTTTTGGATATTATGGCCAAAGACGATAGAGAGCAGACAAGAGTAGGAGTAACCATACGATTGCTATAACAACCGAAATTTATTGGAAATATAAGCATATTATTAGTAAATTACACATCATCACTATAATGTGACAAATTTCTACTAAGGTTAAAGGTACAATTAAAACAGTTGACGAATATTTTTTCTGAAAGGAGGTAGATAGTTTGTACTATGACTTTGCCTATAATGTTATAGTGGTCTTATTTTTTTGCGGCGTTGTCATATGGATAACCTTGTCTCTCAATAAAAAATACTCTCATTATATAATAAATCATATGCCTAGTGGCGAAAACACTCGGATAGCGGTCGTTAACGATGTAACTGAACGGAGAAAAGAACAAGAAATGCTCAAGAATGCAAACGACAGATTTTCTAAAGCCTTCCAATTGGGTCCCCATATGATGGCTATTATTAGGAAGTCTGACAATAAATACGTTGATGTTAATTACCGTTTCCTAGAAGTAAGGGGTTATGCCCGTGAAGATGTTATTGGTAAAACACCCTTCGAGATTCGTGTCCCCGAAGGTGAGTTAAGACAAATCATAGAGATTCTCGAGGCTCAAGGGTCAGTCCAAAACTATGAATATTCACTAGTTACTAAATATGGTGTAATACGGACACTAATTATTTCAGCCGAAATGATACTTATAAACGACCAAGAATGCATTTTGTTCGCGTATAATGATATCACTGAGATGAAACGTATGGAAATGGAAAAAGTAGAACAACTTACTAAACAGTTAGAATTAGAGGCAGACCTTTCTCAAAGTAATCAACTCATCGCTGATATTATCAATCATATGCCGGATGCATTCTATGTGGTGGATAATCAATGGCGTATTACGTTTGTAAATAAAATGGTAGAGGAGTTATTGCTAAAAAAACGAGAAGAGCTTTTAGGCAAAGAGGTTTGGAAAAAAATCCCTCAAGCACAAGGCTCCATAGTCGAACAAAATTTCCGCAAAGCGAAGAAGGATCGCTTACCCATTACGTTTGAACTCCCTAGTATTTTGAATGAAGAGACATGGTATCAAATTACTGCGTACCCTTCTCAGTATGGATTGTCTGTTTACTATAGGGATATTACTGAAAAGAAAGCAGCGAGTCAGAAATTGATTAAATCTCAAGAAGAGATAGCTTCTATTCTCGAAAGTATGACAGATTTTTTTTGCGCTATTGATAGAAACTGGCAAATCACGTATATAAATCGCGCAGGAGAATTAGTCTTCGGTAAATCGCGGAATGAGTTGCTGGGCAAAAAAATGTCGGAGGTATATAGGGTCAATGATCTTGCGCTATTACACTATCAGGAAGTAATGAATGAAAAGAAGTCAGTTACTTTTGAAATTCTTTCCGATGCATTGGGAAATAAATGGTTTGAAGTAAGTGCTTACCCTACTGAAACTGGAATGATATGTTATTTTAGAGATATTTCAAATCGTAAGATGGCTCAAGAGCAAATGGCAAGGCTAGATCGTCTCCACATTGTGGGACAATTAGCCGCCGGGATCGGTCATGAAATTAGGAACCCCATGACTACGGTCCGTGGCTACCTCCAATTGTTGGGCGAGAGACCTGATTATTCAGCTCAGAGATCAACCTTTGCGCTGATGATTTCGGAGCTAGATCGCGCGAACTCGATTATCACAGAATTTCTTTCGTTGGCTCAACTAAAACAAACAAAATTGGAATCTCAAAATCTTAACGACATACTCAATCATTTATATCCTCTTTTGGAAGCAGACACTTTTACCCAAAATAAAAAAATTCGTTTTATTCTACAGGAAATTCCCAACTTAGAACTAAACAGAAAAGAAATCTTCCAACTAGTTCTTAATTTGACCCGCAATGGACTTGAAGCAATGGAAGAAGGCGGTTGTCTAACAGTTAAGAGTTATTTACAGGAAGGCGAGGTAACGTTGGCGATTGAGGATGAGGGATGTGGAATTCTACCAGAGAATATCAAAAAGGTAGGTACGCCTTTTTTTACTACAAAAGATAATGGGACGGGGTTAGGCTTGGCTACATGTTTCAAAATTGCAGAATCTCATAACGCCAAAATCCACATCGATTCTGGTCCTGAAGGGACAATATTGTTAATACTTTTTCCTATTCCGGTTCCTTCTTATAATTCATCTGAATTATAAGGATTTTTCCCGTATATTACAGCTTAGCAGTATACCTAATGTTACAGTATATTATTTTACGCCGCAGTTAATAAAAAGATCAACAGGAGTTAAACCAAAATAGAAATAAAGGGTCATCGCGTGTTACGCGAAGGCCCTTTTGCTGTACTAATCTACATTTAAAGTATAGTTAAACGTTATCTGTGCGTGCAGTTCTTCGATAATTTTATCAGCACTAAAGAAATCATGAAGGATTCACTACAACTTCAGAAACTTCTTTTTTGGCAGCTTTTTTCTTCTTTTTCTCTTTGTTCTTAGGGCTTTTATCTCCCATATTAAATACTTACCTCCAATCACAATTAATTAATATAACAATAGTATTACAAACAAATTATTTTTTATACATAACTTTAGAATACAACATTCCCCAATTTTGCATACTCACTAGGCGGCTCTTATTTGATTATTTCCAGTTGTATATGTTAAAGAAAAGAGGCCGTACTTCGGTACGGCCCTAAAGATTCCCATTGTATTCGCTTAGCATAAGAGTAGTAGACAGTGTAGTCTCTATAACTTTAAATTGTTAGCCCCGACCTTGAAAACCTCGATTTGGGAAGCCCTGACCTCGGAAGCTCTGACTTGGGGACTCTTGAGCTTGATAACCTTGAGCTTGATAACCGGGAGCCTGATAACCGGAAGCCTGATAACCGGGAGCTTGATAACCGGGAGCTTGATAATTTGGATAACCTTGTGGATAACCTGGGTCAACTACAACGTTCCTGTTGATCTGTTGATAATGATGCTGGGGTACATCTATAATATTTTGGCGATTAATATTCACGATTGGATGAATAACAGGGACAAAACGATGGGTGTAATAATCTCGTACGCAATATTCAGGGGGACAACAAATTGGTTTTACACAATCATACACTAGTGAACACCTCCTTATTTTAGTATACTTTATTCTATAAGTAATAATTTGGAAACTTATCCACAATTAAGTATTTATAATTAACAACCTCTGCGTTAAAATATTACTCCCTTCCTTACCCATGTTATAATAATAAATAAGCAGGAAGGGGGTAATGTAGTGCAAAAACTAGTTAAATCATGGAAAATATGGATAGGAATAGGGTTATTTTTATTGGGAATCTTGATTCCGCACTGGTTAAAACCTCAACTTCTAGAATTGGATCATTTACTTCAAACGATGGGCCATAAAGCTGAAGGGAATGCTTTAATGGTTGATGCCTTTCTCGTGGTGTCAATTAATACCATTATTTCCATCCCCCAGTTTCTTAGCGTGGTGATGTTGGGGGACGGGATGGCCGATGCATTCAATTATTCAGAATTAAAAACCATTATCCCCCTAATTGCCGTGCCGCTTGCTTATGTTATCGTCAATGAGGTAACGCCATTAAACTATAGTTTTGGGGCCACGGATATCTTTCTTTGGCTATCGATTGTGGTGATGCAGAAATTAAGTAAGCAAAAATTAAATATGGGGATGAAATTACTGGTTTTTTCCCAACTTATCTTTGGTATTACTTGGTTAAATCAAGTTCCTTTTCTTACGCCATACGGTTTCGGACGAGGATCTTTATCGATAAAGGTGAAACAGGCAGCGATTCAAATCGGATTTGGTCAGGTTCTTGCGCTCTATGCGAACGTGTTATTTTTTATCTTTGTGGCCAGTGCTATTACCTTATGGGTTTATTTGGTTTTATACATGGAGAAGTGGGCTATTTCACAGGACTTACATCGTGCTCAACTTGAAGCTCAGGAATCTCGTTCAGGACGTGAAGTTCTCCATTTGGTCCACGATCTCAAAACTCCGCTTACTGCGATCGAAGGATTAGTTTCACTGATGGAGATGCGATGGCCAGATCCGAAGATGCAAGAATACTGTCAAACTATCTATGGCTCTATTCATTCGATGAGCAAAATGGTTTCCGAAATTTTGTATGAAGATCGCAAGAACTGGTGTGAACTTAAAGAATTAATTGATTATATTCGGGCAAGTTGTTTAAGTGGTACGAATTTATCGATGGATATTGAAATAGAGGGAGAACCCCAATCAAGTCTTTACATTAATAAAATTAGAGTGACTAGAGCTATCATAAACTTGATTGATAACGCATTTGATGCCATTCAGGAACAGGGGAATGGAAGGGTAGTTTTGCGTGTTAGAGCGTTGAGTAACGTAGTAAGATTAGAAGTTGAGGACAATGGATACGGTATTTTGGCAGATAAGGTGAAAAGAATTTGGAAGACTGGATACAGCACGAAAAACCATCCTGGAGTTGGCTTAGCTTTTGTACGACAAGTTGCGGAAGGTCACGGAGGATCCATTAATGTAAAAAGTGAGGTCGGGCAGGGTACGAAGTTTTGGCTGACCCTACCGCTGGGAGAAAGCCAATGAGAATTCTAATTATGGATGATGATCAGTCCCTTCGCTATATGTTAAGTGAAATATTTACGTTTGTTGGTTGGGACCCTTTAGTCTATCCTAATGGGAGAGCGGGTATTAAGGGGTTTCTCGACCATGGTGCGGATATTATTTTAGTGGATTATCATATGCCAGAAATGGATGGCTTAGAAACGGTTCGCCTGATTCGGGAAACAGATCAACAAATACCTATTCTTGTACTCACAGTTGACGAAAGGCAAGAAATCGCCGATCGTTTTCTAGATGTAGGGGCCACTGATTTTGCGCTTAAACCTGTTAAAGCGCCGGATTTAATTGCTCGTATTCAATTGCATAAGCGGTTGCTGGATATGACTAAAACTTTTCAAGCAACCCCAAAATACGAAGTGTTTGTAACCAAAGGAATTAGTAAACCGACCTTGTCTTATATCGAACGATATCTTACAACTTGTCAGCAACCTTCTACAGTTGAGGAAATTTCGAAAGAATTAGCGCTAGCGGTTCCGACTGTTTACAGATATCTGACGTATCTTGTTCATAATGGCAAGGTGCAGACAATTCCTAGTTATCAAAAAATAGGAAGACCAAAAAATCGCTATTCCTGGATTTAATTAGAATTATTCCCAACCCCTTAGGGATATCCCTAAGGGGTTTCTCCATGGGTTTTGGCTGTTATTTAAAACAGTTATACTTTTTCTCATTTATATCTCTTTAGTTTGTTCTAAGTTATTTGCTATAATTAGCTGAAAATTAAGGTATGAAGGAGAAGTGTGCAACTGATTATCCTGCTTAAGGAGTTCGATGGAAACATTGCTACCTCAGGTTTGGGGAGCAATGTTTAATATATAGCGGCTACAGGGATTAACCTACTAGAGAAAACAGAAGGAGGAAGAATATGAAAAACGGAAAGAAATGGGTATCGATGGGGGTGGCACTGGGTTTGCTGTTGACGACGGCTCTAACTGGTTGTGGCAGTCAAAATTCAGCGTCTACGGCCCAGACGGAGGGGAGTACCACTCCTCAAAAAGGTGGAACGTTTATTAATTGGATGAAGGATGATCCTCGCTCGCTTGACCCAGCGCACTGTGGAGATACACAGTCGTATGATGTCCAAATGAATCTTTATGATGGGTTATTAACTTTCGATAAAAGTGGGCAAAAGGTTGTGCCCGATCTCGCTGTCCAAATGCCAACAATCAGTAATGACGGAAAAACATATACCTTCATACTTCGCAAGGATATCAAGTTCCATAATGGAGATGCTTTGACGGCAGATGATGTGGTCTATAGTTTTAATCGGTTGGCATCTAAAAGCATTGCTTCCGAGGGAGAATCCTATTTTTCCATGATTCAGGGAATGGATGATGTCAGTACAGGAAAAGCTACAACGGTAAGCGGTGTAGTTAAAAAAGATGATAATACAATTGAATTTGACTTGACAGCTGCGAATAGAACCTTCCTTGATGTCATTGCTTTGCCATATGCTTTTATTGTAGATAAGAAGTACACTTCAGGACTGGCTGATCAGGCTGATTTATCCACCAAGCCTATTGGGACGGGGGCCTTTAAGTTTGTAAGTTGGAATAGAGGACAAGAACTACAGCTGGCCCGCAATGATCAATATTTTATGAAGGATGCAGCGGGACAGCAGTTGCCCTATTTAGATGGAATTACCTGGAAAATGGGATATGATGATCCAGTGGCCTTTCTGAAATTCAAAGATAAAGAGCAAGATTATACTTGGATTCCAACCTCAGAATATTCCAATGTTATCAATGATCCAGTACTGAAAAAAGAAGTTGTCTCCTTAGTTGAAAATGATGTCTGGTATTTTGCTGCCAACAACAAAGTTAAGCCCTTTGACAATGAAAAATTGCGCCAAGCGCTAGAGTATGCGATAGACAAGCAGGCTCTGCTCAAGCTAATCAACAATCGTGGTGTCGTAGCGGGTGAAATCCTGCCGCCAAATATGCCGGGTTACAAAGCTAATCCAGCAGGCTATACGTATGATTTGGCTAAAGCCAAAAGTCTGATGGCTGAAGCAGGGTATGCTAATGGCTTACCGGGAGAATACCCCGTCATCTACCGTCAAAGCCAAATTACGGACACCTTGATGGTTAATATCCAAGCTCAGTTAGCTCAAATTGGCATAAAAATTAAACTAAATGCTGTTCCTTTCCCTCAATATCTTGATGTTGTTACTCAAGGGAAGGCGACTTTGCTCTTGGGACATTGGGCTCAAGATTATCCTGATCCCGATGACTTCTTGAATATTCTCTTCAATACCTCCCAGATACCATCCAATAATATTGAAGAATATAGCAATCCGCAAGTCGACAAACAGTTGGATGCCTTGAGTCAAGAACCTGATTTGGATAAAGCTATTCCAGGCTATCAAGCTGTTGAAAAGACGATTCTGGAACAAGGTGCTGATGTACCCCTCTATCATGACAAAGCTGAATATTTGCTCCAGCCTTGGGTGCATGCTCAGTTACACTCAGTATTTCCATACTTCTATTACTTGACAGCTTGGATTGATCAAAAGGCTGAGCAACAAGCCAAAGGGAAATAGATTAGCTTTAGCAAAACTAAGTGTGAACCTTGTCGTAGAAAGGAGGCAATTTTTGCTCCTTTCGCGGCACTTTTTAATCTAATAAGTCGACGAATCAAGTATTACTTCATTCGTCGACTTATGGCCTATCTGGGATGACAATTTTCAGACCCAAGGAGTTGTCATCTCAGATAGGCTAGGTTTCTGTGGCAAATAGTATTAATTATCAAAAATGGCAGTCGAATGGAGGATAGTATGGAAGAAGAAAAAAAATCACTTGGTTTATGGGGTGATGCATGGCGGCGTTTGCGGAAAAATCCAGCAGCCATGGTAGGGTTGGTCATTGTGGTTACAATGGTGCTTATTGCATTGTTTGCTCCAATTATTTCTCCTCATGACCCAAATCATCAATATATGGACCAAGGCTTAAGCGCTATGGGAGGGCCGGTAGGTCCAAGTATGTTTTTTCCTTTAGGTACCGATCAAAACGGCCGGGATTTGCTTAGCCGTATGTTTTGGGGGGCCAGAATTTCTCTGATGCTAGGAGTAGTTATCAATACCTTAAATGCAGTTTTTGGTATTTTTCTAGGGATTACATCGGGATACTTTGGCAAATGGATCGATACACTTGTCATGCGTATGACGGACATAGTGCTCGCATTTCCGTTCTTGTTGCTGATGATCGCTTTATTAGCGGTACTGTCACCTGGTATGCAGTCGATTATTATTGCGTTTGTGCTCGTCGGATGGGCTCAATATGCGCGGCTAGTGCGAGGACAAGTATTAGCCGTTAAAGAAATGGAATATGTTCAGGCTGCTCGTGCCTTGGGAGCGTCTACCCCTAGAATTATTTATCAGCACATTTTACCGAATGTCATAGCTCCAATTATAGCACTTTTTGCCTTAGGTATATCTTGGACGATTATGGGCGAAGCCACTGTGAGTTTTTTAGGGTTAGGTATTCAGCAACCGACCGCAAGTTGGGGAACGATGATTGAAACAGGCGCTACTTGGATTAGCTCTGCTCCTTGGTTAGTTATTTATCCGGGCTTATTACTCTTAATAACCGTTCTGGGCTTTAATTTATTTGGGGATGGATTGCGTGATGCCTTGGATCCGCATCTGCGCAACTAGATCTTAGACAGATTTTGAGCGAAGCAGCCATCAAGGTGCACAAATTTATTGACTGATTTGCTAAGGAATTAAATTGATAAAAAATTGTAAGGAGGAAATTGAATGTTGAAATTAAAGAAAACCATTGTGCTTGGGGTGGCCACTGCGGTAATGCTTAGTTCGGTGTTGAGTGGATGTGGTCAAACTAATAATGCGCCAGGTTCAGGAAATCAAGCAGCTCAAGTAAGTGATACTCCTCAAAAGGGAGGGGTATTCAGAACTTGGTCGCAAAATGATCCAAAGTCCCTAGACCCAGCACACTGCGGGGATGTAATATCTTATGATATGCAGCAGAATATCTATGACGGTCTACTGATGTTTGACAAATCTGGCAAAAATTTAATTCCTGATCTAGCCAGTGCTCAGCCAATAATAAGTTCAGATGGCAAAACCTATACCTTCACTTTGCGCCAAGGGATAAAATTCCAAAACGGGGATCCGTTAACGGCGGATGATATAGTGTATAGTTTTAATCGTCTAGGTTCAAAAAGCATCGGTTCTGAAGGAGAGTCTTATTACTCCATGATTCAAGGGATGGATGATTGCTTCGCCGGCAAGACGTCAACAGTGTCTGGGGTCATCAAGAAAGATGATAATACGGTCCAATTTGTATTAACTCAACCCAGCCGTACCTTTTTGGATGTCATTGCCATGCCCTACGCCTTCATTGTGGATAAAAAATATACTTCTGCTTTAGCCAATCCGGCTGATCTCTCCACGAACCCTATCGGAACAGGGGCGTTCAAGTTTGTTGAATGGAAGAAGGGCCAGGATATTAAACTGGTGCGCAATACCGATTATTTCTTGAAAGATGCGAATGGACAAGCGCTTCCTTATATGGACGGAATAACTTGGAGCATCGGTACACAGGCATCGGTTAACTATCTGAAGTTTAAAAACCAGGAGCAAGATTTCTCTTGGATTACCACTTCAGATTATGTGAATACCGTGAGTGATCCAACGATGAAAAACAATGTTAAGAGTTTAGTGGAGAACGATTATTTTTACATGGCTGGAAATAATAAAATAGCACCCTGGAACAATAAACTTGTTCGCCAAGCCTTAGAATATTCAATCGACAAAGACGCTTTGGCCAAACTGTATAATAACCGTGTTGCACCAGCTTGGGAAATACTGCCGCCAAATATGCCGGGGTATCAAGCAAACCCAAGTGGTTACAAGTTTGACCCAGCTAAGGCTAAAGAACTCTTGAGTCAAGCTGGTTATCCCAATGGTTTACCGGGCGAATATACCATGACTTATTATAAAAACGATATTCGTGACATTATGGCGGCTAATCTCCAGGCCCAACTGGCGTCAGTAGGAATTAAGATCAAACTGGATGGAGTGCCCTTCCCTCAATATTTAAATATCGTACAAAATGGTAAAGAAGATTTGATGTATGGCGGTTGGGATCAGGATTATCCTGATCCGGATGACTTCTTAAATGTTCTATTTAATAAAAGTCAAATTCCCTCGAATAACAATATCCAATATGATAACCCAGTCCTGTCTACGCAGCTTGATCAACTTTCAACTGAAAGTAATTTAAATCAAGCAATCCCAAAATATCAGGCCATTGAAAAACAAATTCTAGATGACGCAGCTGTAGTTCCCCTCTATCATGATAAAGAGTCTTATCTCGTTCAGCCATGGGTGCATAACGCTGAGCTGCATCCCGTGTTTTATTACTTTTACTATTCGACGATGTGGATTGATCAAAAGGCCGCACCGGCTGCAAAATAAGTACTCACCTGTGGTAGGAGAAAAAGCGGTGCTCCTAGGTTTTTAGGAGCACCGCTTTTTTGTAGCAGTCAGAACGTATAAATTTAAGTGCAACTAGGCGGCAGCCTTCGCTGAGGGTCCCTTCCCGCCATCACGGCGGAGAAGGTTGCCTTTGAAAACAGGAGGGATTAGATGTTAAACTACATTATTCGCAGGACAGTATGGACGATTGTGACGTTGTTTTTTGTTGTCCTGATTGCTTTTCTGATCAATTTTGTCGTTCCAGGGAATCCTGCTCGGACAATTGCCGGACCTAAAGCGTCACCGCAGGTCATCAAGGTGATTGAGGAAAAATATGGTTTGGACCAGCCACTCTACAAACAATTTGGCATGTACTTAGATCGCTTGGTTGTACATGGAGATCTGGGCATGTCTTACCGCACGAATGAAGAAGTTAGTAGCGAATTGGCCAATCGAGTACCAAAAACAATCTATTTGGGCTTGACTATATTTTTACTTAATGTTTTGATTGGAGTTCCAATGGGCATTTACGCTGCGATAAAACGCAGTAAATTTGCGGACCATTTGATTTTGATTAGTAGCCTAATAGGAACATCTGCCCCGACATTTTGGATTGGGTATATTCTTCTCTTCATCTTTGGGTATAAGTTGAATCTTTTGCCTATCGGTGGTTATGGCGGTCTATCCCATGTAATTTTGCCTGCCATTACTGTTTCCTTGGCCTCGTCGGCTGGGTACGTAAGAGTTGTGCGGACGAGTATGCTGGAAGTCACGGGTTCGGATTATGTCCGAACGGCACGAGCAAAAGGTTTGCCGGAAAGAACGGTTATCATAAAGCATGCCTTTAGGAGTGCACTGATTCCACTGATTACGTTTGCGGGAATGGATTTGGCCAGTCTTATGGGCGGTCTGATCGTAACAGAGGGGATTTTTGGTTGGCCGGGTATAGGGAGCATGGCTGTAACGGCGATTGGATACCAAGATATGCCGACCATTATGGGCACAGTTTTGGTGGGAGCCGTAGCCGTAGTAATTGCTAATTTCGTCGTGGACATTATTTATGCTTTTGTTGACCCGCGCATTAGTTATTAAAGACGGGACTGAGGAGGAATATGAGTGTCCGACTTTATATTAGAGGTTAAAGATTTACACACTTATTTTTATGCTGATGCCGGAGTAGTTAAGGCAGTCAATGGCGTAAATTTTAACTTGGCCAAGGGACAGTCGTTAGGGGTTGTGGGTGAATCTGGATCCGGTAAAAGCATAACAGCACTTTCCATTATGGGCTTAATTCAACATCCAGGTAAGATCACTCAGGGTCAGATATTGTTGCAAGGTGAAGACTTATTAAAAAAAAGTCCTAAGGAACTGCAGAAAATTCGAGGTAATGAGATTGCGATGATCTTTCAAGATCCTATGACCTCTCTCAATCCAGTATTACGAATAGGTGAGCAGATTGCAGAGGCTATTGCCATTCATCAAAAGATGAAGCGCAAAGAAGCTTGGCAGGCAGCTTTAGAAATGTTGAAAAGAGTTGGAATTCCAGAACCAGAAGATCGAATTAAACGTTATCCACACGAATTATCGGGAGGCATGAGACAAAGAGTCATGATTGCCATTGCTCTTTCGTGCAACCCAAAGGTACTTATTGCGGATGAACCTACAACGGCCTTAGATGTCACGATTCAAGCGCAGATCCTTAATTTGATACTCAAGTTGCAACAGGACTATCATACGGCAACTATGTTGATTACTCATGACCTAGGTGTCGTAGCGGAAACCTGCCAAAATGTTATGGTGATGTATGCTGGGCGTCCTATTGAATATTCTGATGTAAAAACAGTTCTTGAGACTCCTAAACATCCTTATACATGGGGACTATTAGCATCGTTACCAAAATTAAGTGATGATAGGAATCAGCGACTTACACCGATTGAGGGGTTGCCGCCTGATTTGGCTAATCTACCGGCCGGTTGTCCTTTTGTACCTCGCTGTCCACATAAACAGCCAATTTGTCACGAGAAAGATCCAGACGGTCAATGGTTAAATACGGGTCATTTTGTTCGCTGTCATCTATATAGTTAGAGTAATAAGGAGAGTACAAGATGGGAAACTTGGTTGGCGAGATGGACGATGTCTTACTGGAAGTACGCAATTTGAAACAGTACTTTCCAGTAAAAAGCGGATTAATACAAAAAATCACGGGGTATGTACGCGCAGTGGATGACGTTAGTTTTTCTGTGCATAAGAGAGAGACCTTGGGGCTGGTGGGTGAAAGTGGCTGTGGAAAGAGCACAACTGGCAAGACACTCTTAAAATTACTAGACCCTACAGCTGGAGAAATTATCTATCAAGGTACCCATTTGGAGAAGTTATCGATTAAGGAGATGCGACCCTTTCGCAGAGAAATGCAGATAATTTTTCAAGATCCTTATTCGTCTTTAAATCCAAGGATGGTGGTTAAGGATATCATAGCAGAACCACTCATTATCCATAAACTCGCTGCAGGAGTTGAAATTCAGCAGAGAGTGCATGATTTATTGGATCTGGTGGGATTGAATAAAAAACATGCCAAACGCTATCCCCATGAATTTTCTGGTGGACAGCGCCAAAGGATTGGCATTGCGAGAGCGTTAGCGGTTGACCCTAAACTGATTATTTGTGATGAACCGGTATCGGCTTTAGATGTTTCGGTTCAAGCTCAAGTGATTAATTTATTAGAAGACTTGCAGTCCCAATTAGGACTGTCGTATATTTTTATCGCGCATGATTTAAGCGTTGTGAAACATATCAGCGATCGGGTAGCAGTTATGTATCTGGGGAAGATTGTCGAAATTGCTGAGGTAGATAAATTATACAGCAATCCCAAACATCCTTACACTCAAGCTTTACTCTCGGCGATTCCAGAACCACAAGTAAGTGGAACAAAACGCGAACGAATTCTACTTCAGGGGGATGTGCCAAGTCCTATCCGTCCGCCTCAGGGATGCCACTTTCACACGCGTTGTCTCTATGTACGCCCAGAATGTAAGGAAGCGTATCCGCCCTTACGAGATCTAGGTAGTAATCACTTTGCTGCTTGTTTCTTGGCTAAGCCTTGAATTTTTTTGTACACCAGAAACCTACAAACTGAAAATATTAGCTCTCTGTAGGGCTTTATCTTCCGTGTACGGAAAAGAAAACTTAGAAGGGGCCGTAACGAAACCAAAGTTTTCTTACGCCCCCCATAGATTTAGATTCTATTAGAGATTTGAATAAGATTTAGAAAAAGCGACGATTAGAATAGCCGGGATTAGCTTGATAACCGGGGAAACCTTGGTTGACCACTACGTTTCTTGAAGTCTGTTGATAGTAATGCTGAGGAACATTGATGATATTTTGCCGGTTAATAGTCACGATCGGATGAATAACTGGGACAACTCGTTGAGTGTAATAATCACGCACACAAAATTCGGGGGGGCAACAAATTGGTCTTACACATCTATACACCTAAAAAACACCTCCTTAGCTAAGATATTATATTCTATAAGCATAATTTTGGTAACTATTCTACAAAATAACATAAATGGGCATTTAATTTTTATCTATTGGGTTTCCTTTAGAAATTTGGTATAATTTGATATAATAATTATGGAGGTGTAATTGAATTTGAAAGAATTTTTATTTAACCAACTAAAAGTTGTACGTAGTAACACGCTTAATGCCGTGAATGAAGTTAGTGAAAGCCAAGCAAACTCAGTACCAGAAGGGTTCAATAACAACATTCTTTGGAATCTCGGTCACGTTTATATTTCTCAAGAAAAATTTGCTTTTGGTTTTATACCAGAACCTATGCAAATTCCAGATGGATTTACAGAGTTATTTGGGCGTGATACCAAACCTTCAGAGTGGAAGGGACAACCACCAACATTAGCGGAAATGGTTAAATTATTAGAGGATCAAACAGGTCGAATCAGAGAAAAGCTCGAGAATAGGTTAAACGAGGCTGTCGCAAACCCATTCACTATGCCCTCTGGTTTAACCTTAAAGACAATTGGGGAATTTCTAATATTCTCTATGTATCATGAAGGTATGCATGTTCAAACAATTAGAATGTTGAAGAAATTTAGCTGATAAAAGTTGATTGAGGAAAACTAATCTTGCCAGTCCACATGAAAAAGTGGGCTGGCTTTTTTATTTAGGCTTTTTCTTTTGTTTAAATCTTCACATTCTTGTACAGACTGGTATTAGAGTGAAGAGATGTTTCTAAACTCTAATAGACACAACAGCTACGAGAGGATCAAGAGAGAGGGGTTTAGACATTATGAAAGTAATAAAAGTTATGATAGTTATGATAATAATTTTGATGGTAGGAGCTTTTTGGGGGCCCATTCGTGAAGGTAGTGCAATTCAAGTGGCCCCAACCCCAAGGCCGGATCAATTGATCCGTTTTCATGTCCTAGCTAATTCGGACAGTGAGCAGGACCAAGCGCTGAAGCGAGCTGTTCGAGATGCCATACTAAGAGAAGTTTCTCCTCAGTTAGCAGTTTCTCAGTCCTTAGATGAATCGCGACAAATTATCAAGAAGGTCCGACCAGACATGGAGAAAATTGGACGTTCAGTAGTGAAGGCTTGGGGTAAGGAATATGCGGTACACACAGAATATGGGCATTTTAGATTCCCTACGAAATCTTATGGGTCATTAGTACTGCCAGCCGGTGATTACGAGGCTTTAAGGGTCGTGATCGGAGAAGGGCAAGGGTCTAACTGGTGGTGTGTGCTTTTCCCGCCACTTTGCTTTATTGATATTGATCACTCTACTGCGGTCCAGGTGGATGGAAAGCCAGGAATCCCAATTAAAAACGAATCAGTAGGTTATCCAATAAAACAGACGGCAAAATCTTCGGCTGGTACGCCGGGTACGCCGCGGGTACGCTTTTATTTTTGGGAAATGATCAATCGAATTCTGGACCAGGTTTAATACATTGTTTCATTGACTAAGAGAAGAATATAAAATTTTCAGGGATAACAGATATTTACAGGGATTTAGGTATTGACGTGCATGTCTATCTAGGGTATAATTGCTTTTGTTCACTAAATTCCTAAAAATATTAATAATGTTTTAAGGTTTAACGAGCTCGGAGAGGTGGCTGAGTGGTCGAAGGCGCCCGCCTGGAAAGCGGGTACATTGGGCAACCGGTGTCGAGGGTTCAAATCCCTCTCTCTCCGCCATTTTTAAGAAGATTTGAGCCAAAGTATTCGACTTAGGCTTTTT
>Ga0209415_10000711_pt1 | contig 62242 bp, 62 predicted proteins | sample PeaSoiSIISIP2007_FD_187696 | JGI IMG/M metagenome (GOLD analysis project Ga0209415, IMG submission 187696) | Peat soil microbial communities from Weissenstadt, Germany - SII-SIP-2007 (SPAdes) (version 2) | ecosystem: Environmental > Terrestrial > Soil > Wetlands > Peat | place: Germany...
GCGCCGCATCAATGCCGACAAGCGCGGCTATCTCCACTACTTCATCGACTATCACAAGGCGAAGGACCCCGAGATCGCCACTCTAAAGGTAGAGGATCTTCGCGAAAGCCGTCTCGTCGTGTGCGACCCCGCACCGATCCCTGCCGACGAACTGAAGCGCTCCTGTGACTGGCTCAAGGGCTGGGATATACTGGAAGAGACCGCATCGCCGCTCGACCTCGTCAACACGGAAGTGCAGCTTCACGCACATTAGACGGTCTTAGCACGAGGACGAACAAGACCGGTTTCAAATCCATTCCTCACCACTGTCAAGAGAGTGAGGACCCCATGGATCCAAACCGGCGCGAATTCCTATCAGCGACCGCGGTCGCGGCGACGTTAACTGCGACCGCAGCAAGCCCCGTTCTCGCCCAAACGACGACCACGGCGCAGGCCGCCGACACGACATTTACCACGGCTCCGGCCCAGGGCGCCGTAGCCTATGCGGCGCCGACCGAGATCAAGAAGATCGAGATCGTGAATTTACGCGAACTCGAAGCCGCGGCGCAAAAGGTTATCCCGAAGGGCGGCTTCGGCTACATCGCAAGCGCCGCCGGCGACGAGTGGACGAAGAACGAGAACCAGGCTGCGTTCAAGCGCGTCACGATCGTGCCGCACTATCTCTCCGGCCACGCAGACGCGGATCTCACGACGACTCTCTTGGGTTCGAAGATCGCGATGCCGATTATCACGACGGTCATGGGCGGTCATGGATTGGCGCATGTGACGGCCGAAGCGGGCACTGCAAAGGGAACCGACGCGGCGGGAACGATCTTTACGGCCGGATCGCAGTCGACGTTGACGCTCGAGGAGATCGCCGTCGCGAGCCCGGGGCCGAAGTGGTTTCAGATCTACTTACAAAAGGATCCTGGTGTCAATAGGGACTTGCTCCTGCGCGCGAAGGCCGCGGGCTACCGTGCCGTCGTCGTAACGATCGACGCGTTCGTCTCCTCGAACCGCGAGACCGACGCACGCGACCGCTTCCATTCGCCGCTGCCTTCCGGAAATTTCCCGGGCAAACGAGGCGGTTACGGCTCCACTCCGTTCAAGGAAGATCTCGGCTGGGACGACATAGCCTTCGTGCAAAAAGTGACCGGGCTCCCCGTCATCGTCAAAGGCGTCATGTCGCCCGAACTCGCCGCCGCCGCGGTCACGCATGGCTGCGCGGGGATTCAAGTATCGAATCACGGCGGACGTCAGCTCGACGACGTGCCGGCCGCATTCACGATGCTGCCGCACATCGCGCAGGCCGTCGCCGGACGCATTGCGATCGTCGTCGACAGCGGCTTCCGGCGCGGGCAGGACGTTTTCAAGGCTCTCGCGCTCGGGGCGAACGCTGTCGCCATCGGCCGGCCGGTGATGTTCGGACTCGCGCTGGGCGGCTGGATGGGCGTACAACAAGTCCACGAGCATCTCAAGGAAGAGCTGCGGATGACGATGCGCCTAGCCGGTGCCGCGACGGTCGCCGACATCTCGAAACGATACCTGTTATGAATCGTAAGGTCGCGGTTACAAGAACGACAGGTCGGTTGCTCGAGGGGCGCACTCGTTCTCGACGAGCCACGCGTGATTCCACAGGCGCGAGCGGTAGCGGTCCCCGCCGTCGCAGAGAATCGTCACGACCGCGCTCCCCTTGGGCAACGTTTGGGCGTAGCGCGCGGCGCCGACGACGTTGAGTGCCGCCGAGCCGCCCAGAAAGAGCCCCTCCTCGCGTAGGAGCCAGTACGCCATCTCGACCATCGCCTGATCGTCGACTTGCAACGCGTCATCGATCGGCGCGTCTTTGAAATTCTCGGTGATCCGCTTGATCCCGATCCCTTCGGTGTTCGAGTCGCCGCTTGACGTCAGCTCACCGGTTTTCACGTAGCTGTATAGTACCGAGCCCATCGGGTCGCACAGGACGGTACGGATCGCGGGGTTTTGCTCCTTGAGAAACAGTGCGGTCCCCGCGAGCGTCCCGCCGGTCCCGCAGGCCGCAATGAATGCGCTCAGCTCGGAGCCGAACGCCGACCAGATCTCCGGCCCCGTCGTCGCGTAGTGTGCGCGCCGGTTCGCGACGTTGTTGAACTGATCCGCCCAAATCGCGCCGCGCGTCTCCTCGGCGATCTTGCGCGCAACGTGATAATAATTTCCCGCATTCGCGAACGGCACGGCCGGAATGACCCGGAGATCGGCGCCGATCGTGCGCAGCAGCTCGTACTTCTCCTTTGACTGATCGTCGGGGATGCAGATGATGGAGCGATAGCCGCGCGCGTTGCCGATCAGCACCAAAGCGATGCCGGTGTTCCCGGCCGTCCCCTCGACGATCGTCCCGCCCGGCTTGAGCGTCCCGCGCGCCTCCGCATCGTCGATGATCCCCCGCGCCGCACGATCCTTGACCGAGCCGCCAGGATTGAGAAACTCCGCTTTGCCGACGATCGTCCTGCCGATCGACGCGGAGAGTTTCGGCAGGACGATGTGCGGCGTGTTGCCGACGGTCCCGCTGAAGCCCGCAGATGCGCCCATCTTTACGGCTTTGGAACCGTGCGATCGCGTTTGAATCGTTCGAAGTCGGCAGCGCGCGACGCCGGAAAGGGATAGGCTTCATCGATCGCCCAGCCGGCTGCGATGAGCGCCTGCGAAAACTCATCGCGCTCGGCCATCTCGGCGCCGCGCAAGGCGACTTCGTCGGCGAGTGCCTTCGGCACGACCAGGACCGCGTCGTCATCGGCGATGATGTAGTCGCCGGGTTCGACGAGGACTCCGCCGCACTGCACCGGCTTGTCGCTCTCGCACGAGACCAGATTGCGCACCGACGGCTCCGGCTGCGTCCCGCGCGCATGGACGGTAAGTCCCATCGCGCGAATCCCGGCGATGTCGCGCACGACGCCGTCGGCGATCACGGCTGCCGCTCCGTTGGCGTGTGCTCGCGCAGCGAGCATGTCGCCCAAGACCGCGCCGTCGGGTGAGCCTATCGCATCGATGATCAGGATCTCGCCGCGCCGCAAGGTGTCGATCGTCGCGCGCTGGATGTTGACCTTCGGGGGCTTGACGTCTTCTCGCGCCGGGAGGAACCGCAGGGTCCGCGCCGGCCCGCTGGCGACGCCTGAACCGGAAAGGCGCTGCAATCCGCGCATCACGACGCGCGTCACCCCGAGCTCGCGCAGGATCACCTTTGCATTCGCCGTCGGGACGACATGCAGCAACTCGACCAAAGTCATAAGGCGGTAACCTCCACAGGCCGCATTCTACAATTGCCGGAATATCCTATCATGAGCACGGCCCTCCCCAGACGAAGCGGCGGTTTCCGTAATGCGTGGCGCGATCTCGCGACGCGCACGTGGGGTGTTGCGTCGATCGACCCGGATCTCGGCGAACGGGACGCTGAACGCGTTCGCGAATCGATCCGGGCGTGTCTCGAGGCGCGCGGCGGTGAGCTGGCCGCGCGCGCCGAAGCTGCGTCGCTCGGCTTGCATTATCTCAACCTGGGCGACGAGGGCCGGCGCCGCTTCCTGCGCATCCTCGCCGAATTCGACTTGGAACGCGCGGCCGTCGATCGCGCCGTCGCCGAGATGCAGGCGGCCGATACTGACGAGCGCTTTCGCGCCGGGGCGCAGCATCTCGATAAGACGCTCCAAGCACCGTTCATCCAAGTCTTGCGACGCTTCAACAGCCTGCCGCGTGGCTTCAAGTTTCTGGTCGACATGCGCGCCGACGTCATGCGGCTGGGCGACGACGCGACGTTCCGGCGTCTCGACGACGGCCTGTACGCGCTTCTCTTGTCGTGGTTCGATCTCGGCTTTCTCGAACTGCGTGCCGTGACGTGGGATACGTCGGCGTCGCTGCTCGAAAAGCTTGCGAACTACGAAGCCGTTCACGAAGTCCGCGGTTGGCTCGATCTCAAGCAGCGCCTCGCCGTCGACCGCCGCTGCTTTGCGTTCTTTCATCCGCTGATGTCCGACGAGCCGCTCATCTTCGTCGAAGTCGCGCTCACGAACGAGCTGACCGGGAAGATCGATGCGGTCCTCAAACAATCCGCCTCCAAGGATCCGCGCGAGGCGACGACCGCGATCTTCTACTCGATCTCGAACTGCCAAAAGGGCTTGACCGGGATGAGTTTCGGCGACGTCCTCATCAAACGCGTCGTCGAAGAGCTCTTGCGCGAACTCCCCAACCTCAAGACGTTCGCCACTCTCTCGCCCGTACCGGGCTTTCGTTCGTGGCTCGATAGCCGGCTCGACTCGACGAGCTTGCAAGAAGTCCTAGCACGCCGCGGTTGGTATCGCGAGGCTGAGCTTTCGAACGGCTTGCGTGAACCGCTCTTGCGTCTATGTGCCCGCTACCTCTTGGTGGAGAAACGCAGCGACGGCTCTGTCCTGGATCCGGTCGCGCACTTCCATTTGAGCAACGGCGCGCGGCTCGAGCGGCTGGACTGGCTCGCCGATACGTCGTCACGCGGTCTCGCCAACTCGGCCGGGATCATGGTCAATTACCTCTACGCGCTCGACCGGATCGAAGACAACCACTACGCGTATGCAACCCAGCACCGGGTCGACGCCTCGAACGCCGTCCGCGCGCTCCTTCGATAGTCGAGCCGCCGAGCAGCGCTCGCTCGCTTGCGCGTCACACTCGTTGCACGTCACAGAAAGTTCTAAGAGCGTTTGCGTTACGGTCTGCGGGGTAAGAAGCAACTAATGGGAGGCCAACCCGTGACCAAACGTATTATCGCAATGGCACTCTGTGCCGGACTGCTCTCGGTGGGCGCGGGCGCCCCGGCCCTGGCCGATGGTGCCGCCAGCACGCGCAACATCATCTTCGGTGCCGCGGCCGCGGGAGTCGGGACGGCCGTAGTCATCAATCATAATAAGAAAGTCCACCAGAAGATCGACGAGAAAGACGCGCAGATTCACTCGCTCGACCAGCAGCGGTCGGACGCCGAGACGTCGTACCAGTCGGAGCACCAAGCGTATCTGCACGAGGTCGCGATCGCGAACCACTATATGGCCGAGAACGCGTCGCTCAAGCGCGAGGTCGCTGGACTCCAAAACCGACGCCAAGTCTCGCTGAACGGCGCTCCGGGTGCACCGCCGCTGAGGGTCGCCTCGGTCTCTTACGGCTGGGGCCGGCTCTAGACCGTGCGTAACGTAGGAATCGCGCTCGCGGGGGCTCTCGCCCTCGCGGGCTGCGCGACGGCCCACGCGCCGATCGATGTCGCAGACCAAGTGACGCGTGCCGTTTACAGCGACGATCTCAACGGGACCGTTGCGCACTTCGACGGCGACTTGCGCGATCAAGTCAAGACCGCGGACGTCGATCAGCTCTCAAAGCTCATGCACGAAATGGGATCGTATCAAAAGCTGTCGATGGTCAACGCCGACGACCAAAACCGCCGCTACGATTATGAGGCGAACTTCGATCGCGGATCGGTGCTCGTCCAGATGCGCTTCGATCCTGACGGCAAGGTCGCGGCTTACCGCATCTCGCCGATCCAGCAGTAAGGAGCGGTGTGATCCCCGCCATAGCGCTCGGTGCTTCGATCGCCCTATCATCCTTATGAAGAAGGGTGGTTCGATGCAGTTCGAAGGGACGGTCACTCGGGTCAACGATAAGCGGATCGCGATCGTCGTTGTGGACGCCGGCGTCGTCGACGATCCGCTGACCGCCGGCCGGGTGTTAGCCTCCTATCAAAAGACCGTGTTCGGCAAGACGCCGACCGTCTTGTTCGGCCGCAGCGCCGGCGGGTCCGGACCGCAATATTTCGGGCCTGCCGAACTCGTCGCGGAGCTCAGCGGTATCGACCCGCGGCGCTTCCGTTGGCATCGCTACACGAGGAAGACCAAGGCCTAGAGGACACCGGGCCGAAGAGTGCCCCGTCTTGGGCGCTCCTACTCTTCCCAGCCGCGTCTCCACTTATAGTCCGAACACGTTCAAGCTCGGCTTGTTCGGGAGCAATTGCTCGTCAGGGCGAGCCGCGACGCGAGTCCCGGAGCGCTGGTCCGGAAGCTGGGCCGACAACCTGCGCATGGCGCAGATGGCCGATGATGCCGGGATCGATTTCCTCCTGCCGATCGGCCGTTGGAAAGGCTACGGCGGCGAGACGGATTTCGAAGGCGAGACGCTGGAGACCACGGCGTGGGCGTGCGGGCTGCTCGCGAAGACGAAACGGATCACGGTGTTCTCAACCGTCCATGCGCCGCTCGTCCATCCCGTCTACGCTGCAAAGCAGTTCGTGACGGCCGATTACATCGGCGAAGGTCGCTTCGGCCTCAACGTCGTCTGCGGCTGGAACGAAGACGAGTTCAACATGTTCGGCGTCACCGAGCAGCGGGAGCACGACGTTCGTTATGAATACGGAGCCGAGTGGCTGCAAGCGATTTACCGGATGTGGGAAGAGCACGACGATTTCGACGTCGACGGCGAGTTCTTTCACCTCAAAGGGATACACGCCGAGCCGAAGCCGTACGGCGGGACGAAGCCGCTCGTCATGAACGCCGGCTCGTCCGTCGCCGGGCGCCAGTTCGGGACAAAGTACGCAGACGTGCTGTTCCGCCATTGCCGCACGCTCGAGGCCGGTGCCGCCGACGTGCGCGAAACGACGGCGGAAGCGCGCAGCTTCGGCCGCGAGGTCGGCGTCTACACGCCGGGCTACGTCATTTGCCGCCCGACCCAAAGAGAAGCCGACGATTATTTGCACTATGTCGTCGACGAAAATGGCGATTGGGGGGCGATCGACTATCATCTTGCAATGGCGATGCGTAATAACCACTCGTTGCGCAACGCCTCACCGGAGCAGATTCAGGCCGTCCGTCGCGGCTACGCCGCCGGGCACGGTGGCTACGGGATGGTCGGCGATCCCGATTTCATCGCGAGCGAGATGGCGAAGATGAGCGCCGCCGGCTTCTCCGGATTCGCCTTCTCGTTCGTCAATTACAACGACGAGTTCCCGTTCTTTCGTGATGCAGTGCTGCCGCGACTCGAGCGGCTGGGATTGAGAGAGAAGCATGCGACCCTCGCGCTCTAAGTTTCTCAGTATGGCCGCGGCCGCGACTGCGAGCGCCGTGCCGTCGATCGCGCTGGGCGCCGAACGGGTCCGCATCGGGACGGCGAATCTCGTCAGCGACGCACCGCTCTTCATCGCCGACAAGCTCGGTTATTTCAAAGAACAGAACATCGACGTCGAATTCATCAACCTCGAGTCCGGGGCGAAGATGATCGCGCCGATGGGGACCGGCGAGATCGACGGCGGTGCGGGCGGTCCGTCTGCCGCGCTTTACAATGCCGCGGAACGGCAGATCAACATCAAAGCCGTCGCCGACAAGGGGCGCTTGGCGCCGGGCTACGGCTACAATCCGATCATGGTTCGCAAGGATCTGTGGGACTCGGGTAAGGTGCGCTCGCTGAAGGATCTCAAAGGACTCACCGTCGCCGACGCGGCGTTCGGTGCCGCCGCCGACAGCACGATCAATGAAGCGCTCAAGAAGGGCGGCCTCGCGTGGGGCGATGTGAAGATTCAAATCCTTCCGTTTCCCGATATGGCTGCCGGCTTTGCGAATCATTCGATCGACGCGGGCTGCGTCTCCGAGCCGTTCGCGGCCGCGATGATCAAAAAGGATCTCGCCGTCAAGCTCGCGCCTTCGGATACCGTGTATCCGAACCAGCAGATAGCCGTGCTGCTCTATGGAGGCAAGTTCATCGAGGAGCGTCCCGAAGTCGGCCGCCGCTTCATGGTTGCGTACCTGCGCGGGATTCGTTATTACTATGAAGGCCTCAAGGACGGCCACTATGCGGGGCCAAATGGGGCAGCCGTCGTCTCGATCCTCATCCAGTACACGCCCATAAAGGATCCGGCGACGTACGCCGCGATGGTCCCGGCAGGAGTCGATCCGAACGGCTACTTGAATGTCGCCAGCATGGAAAAGGACTTAGCGCTCTGGCGCCAGCTCGGCGAGGTGAAGAACACGATTACCGCGCGCCAGGTCGTCGATCTCTCGTTCATCGACGCCGCCAACAAGACGCTCGGAAAATATCACCCGCCGCGCTAGAAGTTTTGCTTCACGGTCCACTCCGACGTTGGGTACGTCTTTTCGAGTTCGTGCCAGGCCTTCAGCAGGTCGCCGGCTTCGTGGCTCTTGCGGTATCTCGAGCACCCTAGGAAGTACAACGCTTCCGGCGCGGCCAACGCCGTCGGAAAGCGACTCATCACATCTTCGTAGAGCGCGATCGCTTCGTTGAAACGTTTCAGTCGAAAGTTCGCGTGAGCGACGGCGGAGAGAAACTGCGGCGCAAACTCAAACGGAGGCAGGTACCCGTTCCAGCGGTACAGCTCGTTCCCATCCGATTCGAGAATCCGCAAATCCGGCGTCCAAATATGCCGGTATTTTTCCAACAAGGCTTCGGCGGACGCCTCGGTATTGTCGATCTGCAGCGGAACGCAGTACTGTTCTACAGCTTCGCTGACCGCGGTCTGTGGATACGTCACGGTATCCAGCGCCTTGCAGCCCCCTCAAGTCGGGTTGTAAAAATCTAACAGAACGAATTTTTGCTCGCGTTTCGCACGCGCAAGCGAGTCGTCATAGGAAGAAAGCCAGGTAATCATCTCCCCCATCCCTCAGAATAAGCGTCATTGGCCCTTACGCTTATGCAAGGTCACGATATTGCCCTCGGTATCGCTGATCATCGCCATGAAGCAGACGGGAGTTTCGCGCTCCATGCGTACGGGTATGCCGCGAGCCTTGACCGCCGCAACGGCGGCATCGAGATCGTCGACGGCAAATAGGATGCCGTTGCTGGGTTGGAACGGCATCACGTTGCCGCCCCCGCCCCACAGCGCGAACGTCGTTCCATCCGCCAGCTCGTACTCGGCTCCCCTATTGTCTGGATACACCGTCACGGGTTCGAGTCCGAGCACATCGCGATAAAAGGCGATCGCGCGGGCCGCATCCTTGACCATGTAACCGCTGAGGTCCATGCCGGTAATCTGAAAAGGGCGCTGACTCACCATCGCTCAGCCTCCCAGGACGCCGGGGAGCTTCTCGAGCGTGGCAGTCCACGCCACGGCCCGGAATTGCTTACTTTTCACCCTTACAGGGTGGCGGAGGCCGCCTCCGCTGTCAAGGCACCGCGGGTCCGGCCGTTGACAGCCCCGAATCCGGCATGTTAAGGTCGGGCTGATGTTTGCTTCCCTGCTCCTTACGCTTCGCAGCCGCGACTTGCCGTAGCCGCTAGCGTTCGTGTTGCCTTCGGGCCTCCGCTACGGCGGGGGCCTTTTTCATAGGACCCGGAGTTCCCCAACCATGTCGATGCCGATTCAGAAGTACCGCGAGTTCCCCCCGATCGATCTCCCCGACCGGCGCTGGCCTTCGAACGTCCTGCGGCAAGCGCCGCGGTGGTGCAGCGTCGACCTGCGCGACGGAAACCAGGCGCTCATCGAGCCGATGGGCCCTGAGCGCAAGCGCCGCATGTTCGATTTGCTCGTTCGCCTGGGCTTCAAGGAGATCGAGGTCGGCTTCCCCGCGGCTTCGCAGACCGACTTCGACTTCGTCCGCGTCCTCATCGAGGAGCGGCTGATCCCCGACGACGTGACGATTCTGGTCCTCACGCAAGCCCGCGACGAGCTGATCGAGCGGACCTTCGAGGCGTTGCGCGGCGCGCCGCGAGCGATCGTTCATCTCTATAACAGCACGTCGTGCCTGCAGCGGCGGGTCGTCTTTCAGATGGAACGCCCGGGCGTGACCGCGATCGCGGTCAACGGGACCAAGCTCGTCAAGAAGCTGACGAAGACAATGCCGCAGACGGACATCCGTCTGGAATACTCGCCGGAGAGTTTCACGGGAACCGAACTTGATTTCGCCGTCGAGATCTGCGAAGCGGTGATGGACGTCTGGGAGCCGACGCCGAAGAAGAAGATCATCCTCAATCTTCCGGCAACCGTCGAGATGGCGACCCCGAACGTCTACGCCGATCAGATCGAGTGGTTCGCTCGGCACGTCAAGGCGCGTGACGCGATCGTATTGAGCCTACATCCCCACAACGATCGCGGGACGGCGGTCGCGGCCGCCGAGCTCGGCCTGATGGCCGGGGCGGATCGCGTCGAAGGGACGTTGTTCGGGAACGGAGAGCGCACCGGAAACGTCGACGTTCTGACGCTCGCGCTCAATCTCTTCAGCCAAGGGATCGATCCGAAGCTCGATCTTTCCGATATTCCGGAGATCGTGCGCACCGTCGAATACTGCAATCAGCTCCCGGTCGGTCCGCGCCACCCCTACGGCGGCGAGCTCGTCTTTACCGCGTTCTCCGGTTCGCACCAGGATGCGATCAAGAAAGGCTTCGAGGCGATGGCGAAGGGCGATTCGCCCTATTTCGAAGTCCCCTATCTGACGATCGATCCGAAAGACATCGGCCGCACCTACGAGACGGTCATCCGCATCAACAGTCAATCGGGAAAAGGCGGCATCGCCTACGTCCTCGCGAGCGACTACGGGCTCGACGTCCCGCGGCGCTTGCAGATCGAGTTCAGCAAGGTCATTCAATCGATGGCCGATGCGAGCGGGAAAGAGATCGTGCCCGAAGAGATCTGGCAAGCGTTCGAGCGCGAATACATCACGCCGCCGGGACGGTTGCGCCTGCTCGATCACCACCTCAGCGACGAGGGTGCACAGGCGACGATCAAAGCGACGGTCGAATTCGACGGTGCGAGGCGCACGATTTCGGGTACGGGGAACGGTCCGATCGATGCGTTCGTCCATGCGCTGCGCAGCGATCTCGGCGTGGACGTGCGGGTCGTCGACTATCGCGAACAAGCCGTCCGCTCGGGTGCCGATGCGCCGGCATTTGCCTATGTCGAGGTCGAGGTGAACGGTCGCGTCACCTTTGGCGTCGGACGCCATGTCAACATCATCACGGCGTCGCTCTCCGCGATCGCCAACGGTTACAACCGCATCGCGCGCGCCCCAGCCTTCGCTTCGGTTTGACGTCGCCGGTTCGCCGGGTCGTGACCGGACACGATCCCAATCAGAAGGCGAAGGTCATCATCGATTCCCGGATCACGACCGTCAAGCACGGCAAGTCCGGTGCGTCCTTGACGCACCTGTGGAATACGGACGAAACTCCGGCCGATATCGCAATCGGCGAGAACATCGAGGACGTCGGCCTGCGGCCGCATATTACGCCGCCGCCTCCTCGTGGTACACGCTTTGTCATGATCGACTATCCGCCCGGCAATCAGGGCGCGATGCATCGGACCGAGACGATCGACTACGTCGTCGTCGTATCGGGTGAAATCGACATGGTCATGGACGATTCGACCGTCCATCTCAAAGCCGGCGACGTGATGGTGCAGCGCGGGACGAACCACGGCTGGTTCAATCACGGGACCGAGGTCGCGCGGTTAGCTTTCGTTTTGGTCGACGCGCAGCCACTCGGGATCGGGCACCCGCGAGTAAACGAATGAGGCGTTGCGCGGCGCTCGTCGTGCTGATGGTCCTCCTCATTGCAGGTCCGGCACCGTCGCAGCCGCTCGCAACGATCCGGATCGCAACGACGCCGATCGACGCGGGCTCCGAACCATACTACGCGCAGGCGATGGGCTTCTTCAAGAAAGCCGGGATCAACGTCGAGATTACGCCGATCAGCAACGGCGCCGGGGTCGCAGCCGCCGTCGCGGGGGGCGCAGCCGACATCGGCCAGTCGAACGTCGTCTCGCTTGCGGCCGCGCACGATCGCGGCATCCCGTTCGTCATCATTGCGCCGGCGAGTCTGTACACCTCGCGCGTCCCGCAATCCGCGCTCGTCGTCGCGAAGAATTCGCCGCTGCGGACCGCCCGCGATCTCGACGGCAAGACGCTGGCAGCGGCCGGCTTGAAGACGATCGCGCAGGTCGGTCCGCAGGTGTGGATCGATCGCAACGGCGGGAACTCGGCCAGCATCAAGTGGGTCGAGATGCCCTTTTCCGCGACGGCCGAGGCGATCGCGTCCGGCCGTGTCGACGCCGCGCTCCTCTCCGAGCCCGAGCTCGGAGAGGCCGTCACCACCGGATCGGTCCGCGTCCTATCGTATTGTTACGACGCGATCGGGAGTGACTTTTTGATCGGGGCGTGGTTCAGCACGGCGGACTGGGCGAGGGCGCACCCCGATCTCGTCCGAAGCTATGCGAGCGTGATGAGCCAAACGGCGCGCTGGGCGCGCGCCAACCCTCAGCAGTCGGCGAAAATCCTCGAACAAGAGACGAAAGTGCGGATCACGCCGGTGACCAAGCGCGTCCTCTTCGGCGAACGTTTGGATCCGGCGGCGGTGCAGCCGCTCATCGACGTAGCCGCGCGTTACGGCCTCTTGAAAGCGTCGTTCCCCGCAAGCGAGATCATCGCGAAGTAGCAAATGGCGGACGACCCAGCAACCGATGAGCTGCTCGCCGAGCAGAACGAATACTACCGGACTCGCGGGACGGTCACCGACGATTGGTTTTACCGCCGCGGCCGCTACGACCACGGTCCGGTCGTCAATCGTCAATGGTTTCGCGAAGGCGTCGAATTGGTTCAGGCGGTCCTCAATTTCGACGCTCGCGGAAAGGTATTGGTGCTGGGCGCGGGCTTCGGCTATTGGACCCAGCATCTGGTGATGACCGCCGACCACGTGACGGTGATCGAGATCTCGCCGGATGCCATCGCCGCCAGCAAGGCGCGCCTCGGTCCCTTCACGCGTAAAGTGAAGTACATCGAAGGCGACGCTTATCAATGGCGCCCGACCGAGCGTTATGACGCGATCGTCCTCCCGTTCTGGCTCACGCACGTCCCGCCGCAGCGGTTCGAGCAGTTCTGGTCGTTCATCCGCAGCGCTCTGACGCCTCGCGGCCGGGTCTTCCTCATGGACAACCTACGCACGAAACACGGGATCGCGATCGACCATGATCTTCCCGGCCTCGACGAGCGCATCGCGATCCGGCGGCGCGCGGGCCGCGAGCACCGCGTCTACAAGACGTTCTACACTCCGGCGTCGCTCGCAGAGCAACTCAACGTGCTCGGTTGGGAAACCGATCTGCGGTCGACCCGCGAATTTTTCCTGTACGGTTCAGCCAAGCGCGTCGATTAATTAGACAAGACGGCGTGCGTCGGGCGGGGGCTCGACGGCGAAGGCGTTGAGTTGAATCGCGATCGACGTGTACGTCCCCATCCCTGCAATCAACTCGACGAGATGTGCTTCACCGAGCGTCTCGCGGGCGCGTGCATACGTCGCATCGCTCAGCACCTGCGTCCGGTTGAGCTCACTGACGACGTCGTAAACCAGCTGCTCGTCGTCCCGTTCGAACGCAGGCGTGCGGCGTTCGCGAATCGCGTCGATCACGGCGTCTGAGATGCCCGCTGCGCGCGCTTGGCGTTCATGCGCGAACCACTCGAACTGCGAAGTCCAGTGCCGCGCGACGGTGATGACCATCAGCTCGAAGAGACGCTTGCCGATCGCGGGACGAACGCACAGCCGGTCGTAGAGCGCATGCATGTGCTCGGCAACTTCCGGGACGCGGAGCTCGATCGCCCAAGGACCGCGAACCTCGCCCCCGTGGGCCGCGGCGATCGCGTCGTAGATGCGGCGCTGTTCCGCCGAGAGGGTGGCCGGATCGATCTTCGGGAGCCGGGAGGGCGGAGGCATCCCGCTCGTCTTCACGCAGGGGCCCGCCTCGCCTTGCAACCGTGCGGCGATCCCGTCGAGTTTTGCCGGGCATGGCGACAACGTGCAAGCACCTCGCTATGCTGCGCGAGGTGGTCCCCAAATCGCTCGGCTGCAACGAGTGCATTGCGACGGGGCTGAAGTGGAAGCAGCTGCGTCTCTGCACCTCCTGCGGATACGTCGGCTGCTGCGAAACCTCCGAAGGCCGTCATGCGCTCGCTCACTTTGCCGAGACCACCCATCCGATCATCCGGTCGTTCGAGGACGGGGAGGATTGGATGTGGTGCTACGTCGACGAAACGTATATCGGCCACCCGACCGGGACGCGCAATTGGTAGGCAAGGAAGCACGGGGATTCGCGAGAACCGTCGCTGGGTAGACCCCTGCCAAGCGTCTTTTTTCGTTTTTTCAAGGAGGGATTCTTATGAAGCCGATCGTTGCAAGCATCCTTGCGAGCGCCGCGCTCTCGCTGACGCTGGCCGCCGTCGCGGCCAACGCACAGAGCACCGGCAACGCCGCCGCCGGGAAGAAGATCTATGCGGCGAACTGCTCGGCCTGTCACGGCGCGACGGGCGCCGAGGGCGGCGTCGGTCCGAGCCTCAAGAACGAGACGAAAAAGAAGAACCTCGCGCAGATCGTCGCCTGGATCAAGAGTCCCCAGCCCCCGATGCCGAAGCTCTATCCCTCGCCGCTCTCGGCAACCGACGTCAACAACGTCGCCGCCTTCGTCGCATCGATCAAGTAACGTCTTCTAATCGCGAAACTCGATCGTGATACCGGCGTCGGCGTAGCCGAAATAATTCCGGGCCTCACCGGCGAGATATGAGCACAGCGGTTCGCGTACCACGCGGACCGCTACGCGTTTCCCGACGTCTTCGACCGGGACCCAGGCGCATTCGACGGCGTGCAGGTCGGCCGAGGGCTGCACCGGCTCGCCGTCGGCGCTGACGGCGAAGGTGACGTTCGTGAAGTGCGTCGCCGTCCTCGGGTCGTACGATTCGCTGACATAGAGCAGCCGTTCGACATGGGCGTCGAGGCCGGTCTCTTCCTTGAACTCCCGCCGCAGCGCGTCCGCGAGCAGCTCGCCGGGCTCCTGACGGCCACCCGGAAGATTCCACAGCGGGACATCGTGGTTGCGGTACCGGCTGGCGACCATCAAGATCGCGTTCTCGCGGCGCAAGACGCCGGTGCACAGGTGCACGCGGCGTTCGGAATTCAAGCCATCCAGCGCCGTCTAAGGGGATTGAGCGGATCGCGTTTCACCCGCGGGGGCCGCCAAGACGACGCGGGCTGCGGAGCGCGGATCCGCGAGAGCGTCCCAGGGACCGCCGCGTTCGGGCGGGCCGCGGCCCCTCTTGTGACCAAGCGCGGCTCATGGAGGCGTGCTCCGCACGGCACCAAATGCGCGCTACCGAGTATCGGCAAGGCCGCCAGCGCTCCGAAAAGCGCTGCTGAGGCAAGCGTCCTCACGGGGAAATCGTTTCCTTAATACCGTCTTATGCCCTTCGGGGGCGCCGAATAGGTTGTTGACGGAGCCGGAGAGGCTGTGGTAAAGTCAACGGCATGTTCAAACTGGCATTGATTCTGGACTGTTGTTGCGGCGGAAATGCCGTCCCGCGTGAGTCGGTCTAGGGTCGCTTTGCTGTAACGACTGAGAGAAAAAGCAGAGCCCCGTGCCGACCCGGCAGGGGGCTTTTTCATTCAACTATGGCGTTTCCAACACAAAAAATCGAAGAAGCCGCTCGAGAGTTCGAGGAGCGCTCGCCGCAGGAGATCCTGGGGTGGGCCGTCGGTGAGTATCGCGACCGGCTCGTCCTCTCGGCTTCTTTCGGGGGCGCGACCGGGATGGTCGTCCTCGACATGCTGATGGAGATCGACCGCTCGGTCCCGGTCAGCTACATCGACACCGGCTTGCTCTTTCCCGAAACCTATGCCTTGATCGAGACGGTCGAGCGCCGCTATGGCATTCGCGTCGAACCGGTCCGCAGCGAGTTGTCGGTCGCCGATCAGGCCTCGACCTATGGTGACGCGCTCTGGTCGCGCGATCCCGATGCGTGCTGCAGCGTACGAAAGGTCGCGCCGCAAAGCGCGTTCCTCGCGCGCTTCGACGCCTGGATCACCGGCTTGCGACGCGATCAGAGTCCGCAGCGCATGCGCACGCCCGTGATCGAATGGGATCGCCGCTTCGGGCTCGTCAAGGTGAATCCGCTTGCGACTTGGGATGCGCGCAGCGTCTGGGCGTACGTCCTCGAACACGACGTCCCCTACAATCCGCTCAACGACCGGGGCTTCCCGAGCGTCGGCTGCACGCACTGCACGCGTGCCATCGCCGCGGGAGAGGATCCGCGTGCCGGCCGCTGGTCAGGCCAGGACAAGACGGAGTGCGGTCTGCACCTCGTCTCGGCCGGAGAGGCGATCTGATGAGCGGCGAGAGCAAGAACGAAGCGATCAAGCTCGAGAGCGACTATCTGCGCGGATCGATCGCGGCCGAGCTCGCCGAGCCGACGACGCACTTTGAAGAGCGAGACGTCCAGCTGCTGAAATTCCATGGAAGCTATCAGCAAGAGAATCGGGACGAGCGCGCCGCGCGCAAGGCGCAAGGCCTCGAAAAGGGCCACGATTTCATGATCCGCGCCCGCGTGCCGGGCGGCGCGCTCGGCGCGCAAACCTATCTCGCGCTCGACGAGCTCGCAAGCCGGTACGCCAACGGGACGCTGCGCGCGACGACCAGGCAAGGCTTCCAATTCCACGGTGTCCTCAAAGGAAATCTCAAGGCGACGATCCGCGGGATCAACGACGCGCTGCTATCGACGCTGGCCGCCTGCGGCGACGTCAATCGCAACGTCATGGCCTGCCCCGCACCGCTGCACGATCGCGCGCAAGCGCACATCAGCGAAATCGCGCACGATATCGCGATGCATCTTGCACCGCAGACGCATGCCTATCACGAGATTTGGCTCGACGGCGAAAAGGTCGCCGGTCCCGACGAAGAACCGATCTACGGTCCGGCCTATCTGCCGCGCAAGTTCAAGATCGGGATCGCGTTCCCACCCGACAACTGCATCGACGTTTACACGCAAGACATCGGCCTCGCCGCTGCCGTTGAAGGCGGCAAGGTCGCGGGATTTACCGTTTTGGTCGGCGGCGGACTCGGGATGACGCACAACAAGCCCAACACCTACCCGCGCGCAGCGACGCCCCTGTGCTTCGCTTCCACCGATGAGGTTCGTGAAGTCGTCGAAGCGATCGTGAAGGTGCAGCGGGACAATGGCGATCGCGTCGATCGCCGGCACGCGCGGATGAAGTATCTCGTCGAAGAGCGCGGCATCGCGTGGTTCCGAGGCGAACTCGAATCGCGCCTCGGACGCGCGGTCGCGGATCCGCGGCCGATCGCCTGGGATGGCGTCGACGATCACCTCGGCTGGCACGAGCAGACGCCGCAAACGTCGTTCCTCGGCATCTACATCGAGAACGGGCGGATCAAGGACGACGGTATCCGTCGTTTACGCAGCGGCTTGCGCGCGGCGGTCGAGCGCTTCCGGCCCGAGATCCGGATGACCGGGCAGCAGAACATCCTGCTCACGGGGATTCGCAACGAAGATTGCGCTGCGCTCGAAGCGCTGCTGGCCGGATACGGGATCGAGACCGATCCGCGCAAGCTCGGCGTCCTTCGCGATGCGATGGCCTGCCCCGCGATGCCGACGTGTGGTCTCGCCGTCGCAGAGTCGGAACGCGTCCTCCCGTCAATCATTCGCGAAATCCAGCAGGACGTCGACGAGTTGGGTCTGGGAGACGAACGGATCAGCATCCGGATGACGGGCTGCCCGAACGGCTGCGCGCGCCCGTACATGGGCGACATCGGCATCGTGGGCCGATCCGCGGGCCTCTACGACGTCTTGGTCGGCGGCGATTGGGAAAATACGCGTCTGAACACGCTCTATCGTAAGGCGGTCAAGGTTGCCGACTTGCGAGCAATGATCCGCAACCTTCTTCAAGTGTGGAAAGCGCGACGCAACGACGGCGAGCGCTTCGGGGACTTCTTTCATCGCGTCGGATTTGACGAGGAACAATGGGTAGCGGCTTCACCATCTGGTTAACCGGTCTTTCCGGCGCGGGTAAGTCGACGATCGCGCGGCGGCTCGCCGAAGAGCTCGAAGCGCGCGGCCGCGCCGTCGAGGTCCTCGATGGCGACGTCATCCGCACCAATCTCTCGAAGGGGCTGGGTTTCAGCCGCGAAGACCGCGACGAGAACATCGCGCGCATCGCCTTCGTCGCCTCGTTGTTGACCAGACACGGCGCAACGGTCATTACCGCCGCGATCTCGCCCTTTGCGCAGGCGCGCGCGAAGGCGCGCGAGCGGATCGGCGAGTTCGTCGAGATCTACGTCCGCTGCTCTATCGACGAGCTCGCGCGGCGTGACGTCAAAGGTCTCTACGCCAAAGCTCTGCGTGGCGAAATCGAAAATTTCACCGGCGTTTCGGACCCATACGAGGCACCCGAAAATCCTGACGTGGTCGTCGACTCCGAGTTCGAGACCGTCGAGGAAAGCGTCGAAAACATCCTTGACTATTTGGAGCAGCGGAAGTGGATTTCGGCATCGTTGTTGTCGGCCTAATCGCCGGTCTCTGCATCGGAATCTCGGGCGTCGGCGGAGGATCGCTCACGACGCCGCTGCTGATCATCATCGCCGGGGTCAAACCGCTCATTGCGGTCGGCACGGATTTGGTCTACAGCGTCCCGACCAAACTGCTCGGCGCGCATATCCACCGGGGCCAGAAGACGGTTGATGGCCGCATCGTGCGCGCACTGTGCATCGGCGGCATACCGGGCGCCCTCGTCGGCACGGGCGTCTTGCTTGAGGTCCGGCACGTCTTACCGCTCGCCGTTATCAACGTCTACGTCCGCCACGGCGTCGGGATCATGCTCTTCGTCTCAGCCGTTGCTCTCGTCGCGACGCCGTTCTTCCGCCGTAACATCGAGCCGGGCGTGCAAGATATGCGACGTCCGTTTCCACGCCTCGTCGCGATCGGAGCGACGGTCGGTTTCGTCGTGAGTTTGACCTCGATCGGAAGCGGCGCGTTGACGATGCCGCTGCTCTACGCCGTCTTGCCGTTGATCGCGCTGCGCACCCTCGTCGGCTCAGATGTCGCATTCGCGGCCTGGCTCATCCCGGTCGCGGCGCTCGGGCATCTGACGCTCGGCAACGTCGACTGGCGCCTGTGCTTGAATCTCCTCGCCGGCTCATTGCCGGGCGTCTACATCGGAGCGCGGTTCTGCCGCTGGATCCCCGACACGCTCCTGCGCCCGACCGTCGCAACGATCCTCGTCTTTGCGGGGACCCGCCTGGTCTAGCGCGTAGAACGGTGCGGATGATCGTTCGTGTCGGATTTTAAGCCGGAAGAGGCTGTTCAAGAAGCCGCGGAACGGCGTGAACGGAGCGGCGGGCCACGCTGGACGCCGATCGCGGCCGCGATTGTGGCCGTTCTGGCCGCCCTTACCAATCTGACGGCGCAGCAGCGCTCGACGCAGTCGCTCATGCAAAAAAACGATGCGATCGTCGCGCTCACGCGCGCGAGCGACAGTTACAATTATTATCAAGCGAAGGCGATGAAAGAGGAGATCTACAAAGCGGCGATCATCACGCACAAACCGGATCCCGCGCTCCAGCGCGTCGTCGACACGCAGGATCGCGAAAAGGGCCCGGTGTTGGAGAAGGCACGAGAGTTCGAGCGGCAGGCGGCGGAAGCCAACGAGCGGAGCGAGCACTTCCTTCGTTCACAGGAAACGCTAGAGATCGCAGTGACCATGTTGCAGGTCGCGATCGTCGTCTTATCCATCGCGACGCTCGCGAGTGGTCTCATCTTGACCGTCATCGCCGCGACGGCGACGGTTCTCGGCGCCGGCTTTGCGATCGCAGGATTGCTCCTCTGAGTTCTGTCGCAGCCCCGTCTCGTGGCCTAAGTAGTTCGATTTTCCGCAGCGAACAAGGCGGATCGACCCTCCTCGTTACGATCACGGTGATGCTCGGCCTCATCATGGCGATCATCGACTCGTCAATCGTGAACGTTGCGCTCGACACGATGGCCGGAAATCTAGGCGCGTCGATCGACGAGATCTCATGGGTCGCAACGTCCTACATCCTCGCGAACGTCGTCATCATGCCGCTCAACGGCTGGTTGACGGCGTATTTTGGCCGTAAGAAATTCTACGCGGCTTGCCTTGCAATCTTTACCGTGGCGTCGTTCCTTTGCGGGACTGCGACGAACGTCTGGCAGCTCGTCGTCTACCGGATTCTACAAGGCCTCGGCGGCGGCGCATTGCAGCCGACCGCGCAAGCGATCCTCTTCGAGTCGTATCCGCCCGAAAAGCGTGGTCAGGCGATGGCCGTCTTCGGTCTCGGCGCGATGGTCGGCCCGACCCTGGGACCGACGCTCGGCGGCTACATCGTCGACAACGCGAGCTGGCCGCTGATCTTCTACATCAATATTCCGATCGGCGTCGCCGCGTTCGTAATGACGCTCGCGTTCATCCGCGATCCGTCGTATATTCGCAAGCCCGAGCGCGGCATCGATTGGTTCGGCCTGGGGATGATGACGGCCGGGATCGCAGCGCTCCAGTACGTCCTCGAACGCGGGCAGCACGACGATTGGTTCGACTCGCCGGCGATCGTGATCCTTACGGTCGTTGCGATCGTCGGGATCGCCGGCTTCATCATCCGCGAGCTCCTCGAGAAAAAACCCTTCGTGGATCTGACGGTTTTTAAAAACCGGGCGTTCACGGCGGGGAATGTTATCGGCGTCGTCACGGGCTTTGGATTGTTCGGACTCAACCTGATACTGCCGCTCTATTTTCAGGACGTACTGCGCTTCAACGCCTGGCAATCCGGGCTTGCGCTCTTGCCCGGGGCCGCGGCGACGGCGCTCTCGATGCCGTTCGCCGGGCGCCTCAACAATCGGATCGATGCGCGCTGGATGATCGCCGGCGGACTAGCGATGTTCGGCGTCTCGTCGTGGCTCATGGGCGATTGGAATCAAAACATCGGCTACTGGGACATCTTTTGGCCGCGCTTCGTTCAGGGTTTCTCGATGGGCTTTCTCTTCGTCCCGCTCTCGACCGCGACGCTGGCGACGATCCCTCGCGGCGAGCTCGCGAACGCGACCGGACTCTACACGCTGGTCCGTCAGCTCGGGGGCAGCCTTGGAATCGCGATCCTCACTACCTTGCTCGTGCGTCACAGTATCGGCGTGCAGCAGGGCCTGGTCGCGGGGATCGACCTCTCCAATCCGGCCGTACGCTCCTACCTCGCGGATCCGGCGACGCGGGCGATGCACCTGCATCAGCTCTACGGGATGGTTTCGCAGAACGCGCTATCGATCACCTACAACTATCTCTTCCGGCTCTCGGGCTTGCTTTTCTTGATCTCGATTCCGACCGTCTTCTTGCTCGGTGCGCGCGCGAGGAACGCCGCCACGTCCGAGTCCGTTACCGTCGAATAAGTGAAAAAAGCATGGTGCGCGCTGTGGCTCGTCCTGATGATCGCCGCGATCTGGGCGCCCGCGCGCGCTGCAGTGGTCACGATCCCATTCGACTTCATCGACAGCCGGATCGTCGTGCATCTCAAGCTCAACGGCAAAGGGCCGTACGCGTTCGTCCTCGACAGCGGCGCATCGTACACGGTCGCGCCGCAAACCGTCACAGCGCTCGGTTTGAGGTCGACGGGCTCGTTCTCGATCGGCGGCACCGGGGCCGGCCGTGCGCGCGCAAGCCGCGTGAAGATCGCGTCCGTCGCACTGGGCCCGATCACGATGAGCGACCAGAGCTTCACGGTGGTCGATCTCGACGATATTCGCAAGGCAAGCGCACTCCCTGCGTTCGACGGCTTGATCGGCACCGAGCTCTTCGCGCGCTACGTCGTCCGCATCGACTATCGCGCGCACGTGCTGACCTTGACCGATCCGGCGCACTACGTCTACCACGGAGCCGGAACGATCGTCCCGATCGTCTTCGCCGACGGGATTCCACGCGTCGCTGCGTCGCTTGATGGGATTGCCGGCACGTTTACGGTCGATACCGGAGACCGCCTGGCCGTGACGTTCATGGAGCCGGTCATCGCGCGCGAGCATCTGCTCGAGCGCTACTCGCCGCGCATCGAAGCGATCACGGGTTGGGGCATCGGTGGAGCGGTCCCGGGATACGTCGCGCGCGCACACGATTTGCATGTGGGGGCGCTCGACGTGAAAGACCCGTTGCTGCGCTTGCCGACCGTCGCGGGCGGATTCTTCACGTCGCGGCGCCTCACCGGGAGTATCGGGACGGGCGTGACCGACCGGTTCACGCTGACCTTCGATTACGAACGCAAGCGCTTGATCTTCGAAGATCCCGCGCCCGACGGTCGCGATCCGTACGACCGTTCGGGCTTGTGGCTCAATCAAGGCGGCGACGGCTTCGAAGTCGCGTCGGTCGCTCCGCAGAGTCCGGCCGCCGCTGCCGGGATCGCGACCGGCGATCGGGTCGTTGCCGTCAACGGGATTCCCGCGCACGAGATTTCACTCGCTGACGTGCGTCTATGGCTGCGCGCCGATCCGGGGACTCGCGTGACGTTTACCGTCGATCGCGCAGGAGCGCGCACGGACGTACCGTTAACCCTGCAAGATCTGGTCTAAAGTCGGAGGACGTATGAATCCGTTTTGCGTCAAGCATGACGACGTCGAGGTGATGGATCGCGGCAATGGCGTCAAGACTCAGCTGCTCGTCGGCAAGCATAACGGCGGCTCGGTGACGACCGGGACGACGACTCTGCCTTCCGGTCAATCGGCAAACTGGCACTCGCACAACTGCACCGAGCAGATTCTGCTCCTCGAGGGAACGGCGCGGGTCGAGTACGAGGGTGGGTCGTTCGACGTGGGAACGCACGACGTCTCATACATCCCCGGCGGGGTCGCGCATCGGTTCGTCAACACGGGCAAGGGCCCGATGACGATGTTCTTCATCTACGACTCACCCGACGTCACGCGCACGTTCACCGACACCGGCCTAACGGTCGAGCACCTCTCGCCCAACGACGTCTACCGCTGAAGACTTAGACCGCGACCTCGACGCCGATCTCGACTCGGCGGGACGGCTTGACCTCCAGATCCTCGGCCAACGTGCGCGACAGGCGCAGCAGAATTTCGAAGAGACGCCGCTGAAGGCGCGGCAGCCCGCCATGATCTTTCGCCACGATCACCGGATCGGCATAGATGAACGAAGTCGTATCCTTGTCGATGTCGAGGCCGGCTGCTTGACATGCGTTGATGATCGGGTAGATGCGCGCCTGCTCCATGTACCCGAAAGCCGCGGAGACGCGCACGAACCGATTCGACGCGCGTTCGAACTTCACGCGGGTCGCGTCGTCCACGTAGGGGATGGGCGTCGGCGCGACGTGCAGCAAGACGATGATTTCTTCGCTGATGAGGTTCGCGAGCCAGCGGTGGTTTTGAACGAAAGGGACACCGCTCGGAGCGCCGGTGAGCAGGACGACGGTGCCCTTCGGCGGCGCCGTGAGCTCTCCGAATTCGGCCAGGAATTGCTCGACGGGCTCCTGCTCCGCGGCGAGTGCGCGCGCGAGGGCGCGCCGCCCGGTGAGCCACGTTATGCCGACCAGCGAGAAGACGGCTGCGATGACGAGCGGGACCCAAGCGCCCTCGAGAAATTTCGGCAGTCCGGCGGCGACGAAGGTGACGTCGAGCGCTGCGAACGCGAAGACGAGTGGAGTGACGATCCCCGGATGCCAGCGCAACACGCGCGTCGCAACGACGTAAAACACGACGTCGGTAGCCAACATCGTCATCGCGACGGCCAGCCCGTACATGGCGGCGAGCCGGTCACTGCTGCGGAACGTGATCACGAGCGTGATGCAGACGACCGCTAGTACCATGTTGATCAGCGGCAAATAGACTTGGCCCCGCCGGTCCGAGGATGTGTGCAGTACCTTCAGGCGCGGGCTGAGGTTGAGCGCGATCGCCTGTTCCGAGAGCGTGAACGCTCCCGAAATCAGCGCTTGCGAAGCGATGACGGTCGCCGCGGTGGCGAGCGCCACCATCGGAAAGAGCGTCCAGCCGGGGGTGAGCGCGTAGAACGGCGACTGCAACGTTTTCGGATCGGCGACGATGACGGCTCCCTGGCCGACGTAGTTGAGCAGCAGCGCGGGCAGCACGAAAACGTACCAGGCCAGCGTGATCGGAATCCGTCCGAAGTGCGACATGTCGGCGTAAAGGGCTTCCGCGCCGGTCATCCCCAGGATGATCGCGCCGAAGATCAGGAAGCCGAAGATGCCGTGGTGGCTCACGAACCAGAGCGCGTAGAGTGGGTTGAGAGCTGCGAGAATCCCGGGATGCGCTACGATCGCGACCAAGCCGCTGACCCCGATGGCGATGAACCACAAGACCATGATCGGACCGAAGACGCTGCCGACGCGGGCCGTCCCGAATCGTTGCACCGCGAAGAGTCCGACCAGTATCCCGACCGAAAGCGGGACGATCAGGGGCTGCGCCGCGGGCGTCGCGACGTTGAGGCCCTCGATTGCGGAGATGACCGATATCGCAGGCGTGATCATGCCGTCGCCGATGATCATCGCGCCGCCGATCATGACGACCCAGACGAGCCAACTGGGATTCATCGGGACCCCGAGGATCTTGGGCGGCTCGGCAAGCGCAAGCAAGGCCAAGATCCCGCCTTCGCCGTGATGATCGATCCGCATCAAGACGGTGACGTATTTGACGCAGACGACGAAGATCAGCGTCCAAATCAGCAGCGAGACGATCCCGAGCGCGTTCTCGATCGTCGGCTTCGCGTTGGCGGACGTGAAGCAGGTCTGGAGCGTATAGAGCGGGCTCGTCCCGATGTCTCCGAAGACGACCCCAAGGGCCGCCACCGCTAGGGGGCCTAGGCGGTCCCGGCGCCGCCGGTTGCGCTCTATGCTCACGCAGGCGAGCGTTACCCAAGTCGTTGCTGGTCCCCTCGGGGGGAGCCGGGGGGAGCGCCACTAGACAAGGGCGGACCCCCGGTGCTAAGATAGGCGCCTATGTCCCGCATCGCGTGAGCAGGACGAGGGGGGAGCGAGAGATCGGCTCTAGCTGGTTTCGCGCGTCTTTTTGCTTTGTTTTCACGTTGCGTTTTTTGAGAGTAGATAGAGAAGATGGCGAAGTCGACGGTCCCCAAAGCTAGCACCGGCAAGACGGCCGGCAAGGGGAGCCGTCCGAAGCGCGGCGCGGCCGGGCAGACTGGGAACGGCGGCTCGACCGGGACCGCGGTCCTTCCGATGTTCGTTGTCCCTGCCGAGGCGTTCACCGTCGAGTCGTACGACGATCCGGGCCCCAAGCGCGAGCGCCACAGCTTTGCGAAGATTCCGCACGTCCTGGAGATCCCGGATCTGATCGAGCTGCAGAAGGCCAGCTTCCAGTGGTTCATCACCGATGGTCTAAAGGAAGCATTCGACTCGATCTCGCCGATCAAAGATTTCACCGGCAACCTGGTCCTCGAGTTCGGCGACCATTCGCTCGGCGAACCGAAGTACTCGGTCGAGGAGTGCCGCGAGCGCGACATGACGTACAGCGCACCGCTGCGCGTCCGCGTCCGCCTGATCACGGCGGAGTCGGGCGAGATCAAGGGCATCCCGGACCAAGAGATCTTCATGGGCGACTTCCCGCTCATGACCGAAAAGGGCACGTTCATGATCAACGGCGCGGAGCGCGTGATCGTGAGCCAGCTCGTCCGTTCGCCGGGCGTCTACTTCTTGACCGACGTCGACACCAATAACCGTCCGACGTGCAATGCGACGATCATCCCTAATCGCGGCGCCTGGATCGAGTTCGAGACCGACAACGGGACGAAGAACGACGAGACCGAGGGGACGATCGGCGTCCGGATCGATAAGAACCGCAAGATCTACGCGACGACCTTCATCCGCGCGCTCTCGCGCCCCGACATGGGCTTCGATTGGGAGACCGACGAGGCGATCCTCGCGCTCTTCGACCAGAGCCCGCTGATCAAGAACTGCCTCGACAAGGACAAAGACGTCAAGACGCGTGAGGACGCGCTCAAGGAGATCTACAAGAAACTCCGTCCGGGCGAGCCCGAAAACGCCGAGAATGCTGAAAAGCTGATCGAGTCGTTGTTCTTCGATGAGAAACGCTACGATCTCGCCGGTGTCGGCCGTTACAAGCTCTCGGGCAAGCTCGAGCGCGAGTACGTCGCGGCCGGTGTTCGCATTCCGCCGATCGAGAAGCGCTCGCTGACGCGCGAGGACATGGTCGCCGTCGTTCGCCGCCTTATAAAGGTAGCGGCGAATCCGAAGCTCAAGGACGACATCGACCACCTCGGCAACCGGCGCATCCGTTCCGTCGGCGAGCTGCTGCAGAATCAGTTCCGCGTCGGCCTGCTCCGGTTGGAGCGGGTGGTCCGCGAGCGCATGACGGTTCAGGACATCGAGACGGTCACGCCGCAGGCCCTGATCAACATCCGTCCGGTCGTCGCCGCGATCAAAGAGTTCTTCGGTTCCTCGCAGCTCTCGCAGTTCATGGACCAGACGAATTCGCTCGCCGAGCTCACGCACAAGCGGCGTCTCTCGGCGCTGGGACCCGGCGGACTCTCGCGCGAGCGTGCCGGCTTCGAAGTCCGCGACGTCCACCACAGCCACTACGGCCGGATCTGCCCGATCGAAACGCCGGAAGGCCCGAACATCGGCCTGATCGGCTCGCTCGCGACCTACGCGCGCGTCAACCGGTACGGCTTCATCGAGACGCCCTACCGCGTCGTGCGCGACAGTCAGGTCAGCGACGAGATACGCTATTTCACCGCCGATCGCGAAGACGAATACATCATCGCGCAGGCGAACACGCAAACCGACGAGCGCAACCGGATCAGCTCCGAGTCGGTCGTCTGCCGCTACGCCGAAGAGTACGTCGAAGAGCCGCCGGGCAAGGTGCAGCTCATGGACGTCTCGCCGAAACAGATCGTCTCGGTCGCGACGGCGCTGATCCCGTTCCTCGAGCACGATGACGCCAACCGTGCCCTCATGGGCGCGAACATGCAGCGTCAGGCCGTCCCCTTGCTCCGCCCGCAGTCTCCGATCATCGGGACCGGGATGGAATACCGCGCGGCCAAGGATTCGGGAGGCTGCGTCCTCGCGAGTGCCGACGGCGAAGTCCTCGACGTCGACGCGCGCCGGATCATCGTCAAGCACGACGACGATCAGCTCGAGCACAGCTATGACTTGCTGAAGTTCACGCGCAGCAACGCCGGGACGTGCATCAACCAGCGGCCGATCGTCAAGGCCGGCGACCGCGTCATGCGCGCACAGATCCTGGCGGACGGCCCGTCGAGCGATCAGGGCGAGCTCGCGCTCGGCCAAAACGTCCTCGTCGCCTTCATGCCGTGGGAAGGCTACAATTATGAAGATGCCATTCTCATAAGTGAGCGGATGGTCAAGGAAGATCGCTTCACCTCGATCCACATCGAGGAGTACGAGTGCGAAGCCCGCGATACGAAGCTCGGGCCCGAAGAGATTACGCGCGACATCCCCAACGTCGGCGAAGATTCGCTCAAGGATCTCGACGAAAACGGGATCGTCCGCATCGGTGCCGAGGTCCGTCCGGAAGACATCCTCGTCGGCAAGGTCACACCGAAGGGTGAGACCGAGCTGACCGCCGAGGAGCGGCTGCTCCGCGCGATCTTCGGCGAGAAATCGCGCGAAGTCCGCGATACCTCGCTCAAAGTCCCGCACGGTGAGAAGGGCAAGATCATCGACGTCAAGCGTTTCTCACGCGAAAACGGCGACGAGCTCTCCCCGGGCGTGAACCACCTCGTCCGCGTCTACGTCGCGCAGAAGCGCAAGATTCTGCAAGGCGACAAGATGGCCGGTCGTCACGGCAACAAGGGCGTCATCGCCAAGGTCTTGCCGGAAGAGGACATGCCGTATCTCGAGGACGGCTCGCCCGTCGACATCGTTCTGAATCCGCTGGGCGTGCCGTCGCGCATGAACCTCGGACAGATCATGGAGACGCATCTGGGCTGGGCCGCGCAAGCGCTCGGATACTACATTGCGACGCCGGTTTTCGATGGCGCGCACGCGGAAGACATCGCGGAGTGGCTGCAAGACGCCGGCCTTCCGGCCGACGGCAAGACATGGCTGCGCGATGGTCGCACGGGCGAACGCTTCGGGCGTCCGATCACGGTCGGCTATATCTACATGCTCAAGCTCGCGCACTTGGTCGACGACAAGATCCACGCACGTTCGACCGGCCCGTACTCGATGATCACGCAACAGCCGCTCGGTGGTAAAGCGCAGTTCGGCGGTCAGCGGTTCGGCGAGATGGAAGTCTGGGCGCTCGAAGCGTACGGCGCGGCCTACACGCTGCAAGAGCTCCTGACGGTCAAGTCCGACGACGTCGTCGGGCGCGTCAAGACCTACGAGGCGATCGTCAAGGGCGAGAACGTGATGGAGCCGGGCGTCCCCGAGTCGTTCAAGGTCCTGATCAAGGAACTCCAGTCGCTCGCGCTCGACGTGAAAGTCCTCACCGAGAATCGCGAAGAGATCGAGATCAAGATCCAGGACGACGACGTCGGCGAACGCGCACAAGAGATCGGCTTGCTCATGGGCGACGAAGATCCGCGCCTGACGCAAACCGCAGCTGCGCAGCGCGAAGCCGAACAGCAACGCGTCGGCGCCGCCGCGGCGGTGGCCGGAACGGCGCTTGTCGATGGCGAGGTCCACGAGGACGTCGAAGAAGAGGAAGAGCCCGAAGAGGAAGTCGACGACTCGCAACCGCTCGTCACGCCGACGCGCGGCGCCGCCGTAGTGGAGGAAGAAGTCCCAGCCTTGGGCGGCCTGCGTCCACCGGTCGGCGACGAGGCGCTCGACGAAGTCACTCTCGAGGAAGAAGAGACCGTAGAGGAAACTGAAGACGAAGACCAAGGCTACGTCCTCGAAGAGGAAGAGGAAGAAGAATACAAAGAGGACGAGGACGAGGAAGAGTCGCCACTCGGCCTCGAGCCCGAAGAAGAGTTCTAGAAGAAAATGAAAGCCCGGCTACACAGCCGGGCTTTTTCTTCTCGACGGTTGAAGCGGCGACGATGATAACCCAAGACCTGCATCTCTTACGGATCGACCAAGTCGGCAGTCTGGCGGGGACAACCCGTCTGCTAACTGCGTTTGAACAGAATGCCGCTGGGGAGCTGTCCGACGAGCAACTGCGCGAGATTGCGGACGAAGAGATTCGTGCGCTGATCCGCGCTCAAGAAACGATCGGCTTCCCGATCCTGACCGACGGAGAGCTGCGACGCCGCAATTTTCAAGACAGCTTCGCCGCCGCGGTGAGCGGCTTCGATGTTCCGGAAAACGAGAAAGCGGCTTACGAGCAAGTCCACAAGGAAATTACGACGCGGCCGTTCGCGCGCGCAGAGCAAGATTTCGCGGCGGCAGGCCCCGCGGTTTACACGCGCCGGCCGGTCGTCGAGCGCTTGCGCTTTCGCCGCAATGTGCCGCTCGAGGAATACACCTTCAGCAGCCAAATCGCAACTGCCCCGGTGAAGGTCACGCTTCTCAGCCCCGACCGCATCTCGCAGCGCTTCGACTACGAGCACTCGCGCAACGTCTACGCGGACATTGATGCCTTTCTCGCGGACGTCGTGGCGATCGAGCGCGAGATGATTCGCGCCCTCGTCGACGCGGGCTGCCGCTACATCCAAATCGACGCGCCGGGTTACACCGCTTACGTCGATTCCGTCTCGCTCGAACGGATGCGCGGGCGCGGCGAAGATCCCGCCCGGAATCTTGCCCGCTCTATCGCGGCGGACAACGCCGTCATCGAGGGCTTCGAGGGGACCACGTTCGGCATCCACCTCTGTCGCGGAAACCCGCGGACGGTTGACCCGGCAACGGGCAAGATCGTCCCGCAGTGGCATCGCGAGGGCTCGTATGACGCGATCGCCGAGCAGCTCTTCAACGGGCTCAAGCACGACCGTCTCCTGCTCGAGTACGACAGCGAGCGCGCCGGCAGCTTCGAGCCGCTGCGCTTCGTCCCCAAAGACAAGGTCGTCGTGCTGGGCCTCGTGACGACCAAGAGCACCGACGTCGAGCCGCTCGACGCGCTCCGGCGGCGCATCGACGAAGCGAGCCGTTACTTAGCGCTCGACCAACTGGCGCTCAGCCCGCAATGCGGCTTCGGCAGCTCAAAAAGCGGCGCGTTATTCCCGCAAGAGGATCAGTGGCGTAAACTCGAGCGCATCGTCGAAACGGCAGCCGCCGTCTGGGGCTAAGCCGTCTTGCGGACTCGCAGGTCGTGCATGTACTGGTCCCACTTGGCGAACCAGAGGTCGACGAGCTCGGAATCAGTGTAGCGCAAAGTGGCGCCCGACTCCGCGGCGGCGCCGCGCAAGAGACCGACGATTCGCTTCGTGCTGAGCCGTCCGAACTTGTAACGGGAAGCGCGCTGGGCGCACTCGAGCGCATCAGCTTCGAGGATGCTCGCAACCTCTTTCGGTAAGTCGTTCATAACACCGCCTCCCCTCATGAGCGAGGAGCTAATTGGGCACATTATAGCACGCTGCGGGCGAGGAGACTGTAAAGTTTTGCTGCAACCCTGGGGCCATGAGATGGATCGCCGGCGGAGCGTTCGCCCTCGTCCTCGGGATGGCGACGAACAGCGCCGCTCAGAGTCCCGCGCCGGCATTGACCCCGATCACTATCGCGATGGCGCATACGATCGACGCGACGCCGCTCTATTATGCGCTCCACCAAGGCCTTTTCGAGAAAGCCGGCCTGGCGATCACGCTCAACGCGATGGCGAGCGGCGGTTTGGCGACGGTCGCGGTCGTCGGCGGATCGGCGCAGATCGGCCTGGCAAACACCCTTTCCGATACAACCGCGCACGAGCGGAACATCCCGCTGGTCTTGATCGCCGGCGCCGGGCTCTATGATGCGGCGTCTCCCCTCGCGCGCGTCTTCGTCGGTGCCGATTCGCCGATCCGCACCGCGAAGGACCTCGAGAATCACGTCGTCGCAGTGAGCGGCCTGCACGATCTGCTCGCGCTCTCCGTCAAGGCTTGGCTCGCGCAGAGCGGCGCCGATCCGGACAACGTCCGTTTCGTCGAGATCGCGCAGCCGGCGATGCTCCCGGCCCTCGATCAAAAGCGCGTCGATGCGATCGCCAATTTCGAGCCGTTCGCATCCGCGGTCGAAAGCAGCGGCCGCGCGCGGACGCTGGCAGCTCCGTATACGGCGATCTCCCGGCAATTTCTCGTAACCGCCTGGTTCGTGCACGGACCGTGGCTGGCCGCTCACCACGACGTTGCGCTGCGCTTCGCCCAAGTGATGCACCAGGCGACCCTCTACTCGAACGCGCATATTGCCGAGATGGTCCCGATCGTGGCTTCGTATACGGGGATGACGCAAGAGGTCGCGCAGCAGGCGCTGCGCACCCAAAAACGGGCGACCTCGCTCAACCCTGCGCAGCTCCAGCCCGTGATCGATGCGGCCGCTAAGTTTCATGAGATGAGCGCGGCCTTTCCGGCGCGAGACGTGCTGATGCCGGGAGCGCCCTAAGCGATGGGCTCGGACTGGCTGCGCGTCGCGCCGCTGCGCAGCTTGGACGCGAAGTATCCCACGCTCGCCCGGGCTGGTGAGACCGAGGTGGCGCTGTGCCTTGTCGGCGAAGCGGTATATGCGACGGAGAACGTATGCAGCCACGCGTTCGCAAAACTCTCGGACGGGGAGCTCGACGGCTATGAAATCATGTGTCCGTTACACGGCGGCAGATTTGACGTTCGCACCGGTGAACCGAGCGCTCCACCGTGCATCGATCCGATAGCCGTCTTTCCGACGAAGGTCGAAAACGGCGACGTTTTTGTGAGGCTCTGATGTTTCGACCGGTCGCAATCGTCCTTGCCGGGCTCCTGGTTTCCGTCCCCCTTGCGGGGCGCGCCGAGGACCCGTTTGAGATCAACGCCATCGCACCGCTTACCGGCGCGTTCGCGTTTCTCGGCAAGGAAGAAGCCGAGGCGCTGGGCGTCGTCGAGTCGACGGTCAACAAAGCCGGCGGGATTCGTGGACGGCAAATCAAGTTCGTCATTGCCGACGACGGGTCCAACGCGCAGACAGCCGTACAGCTGACCAACAATATCATCGCGAAGAAAGCACAAGTCATGCTGGGGACGTCGGCGGTTGCAGCGTGCAGCGCGATGGCACCGCTGCTCACAAACGGTCCGGTTGACTACTGCTTTTCACCTGGGATCCACCCGCCCGACGGCAGCTACGTCTTTTCGGCTAGCATTTCCACGGTCGACTACATCATCGCGTCGATTCGGTACATGCGGGAGCGGGGTTGGAAGAAAATCGCGATCCTGACGTCGACCGACGCGACCGGGCAGGACGCGGAACGAGCGATCGGCGCCGCCGTCAGCGCGCCGGAGAACGGCGGGACCGTCTCGCTCGTCGACCAAGAGCACTTCAACACCAGCGACGTCAGCGTCGCCGCGCAAATGGCCCACATCAAAGCATCCGGCGCTCAGGCTGCGATTTTGTGGACGGTCGGGACGGCGTTCGGGACCGTGCTGCGCGGCGCCGTCCAAGGTGGTGTGACGATTCCGCTGGTCACCTCGGCCGGCAACCTCAACTTTGCACAGTTGATCTCGTATGCGTCGTTCATGCCCGACAATCTCTACATCATGGCGCCTCCCTGGGCGGGCGTGAATCAGCTTCCCAACGGTCCGGTCAAGCGACTCGTCGGTTCGTATCTGGCCGCGTTCAAGGCGGTCGGCATACGCGCCGACGAGGGGCAATCGATCTCGTGGGATCCTGCGATGCTGGTGGTCGACGCGCTGAAGAACCTCGGGTTCAATGCAAGCGCGGCGCAAATTCGGAACTATATCGCGAACCTGCACAATTGGGTCGGCGTCAACGGCATCTATGACTTTCACCAGATTCCCCAGCGCGGCATTGGAATCAATTGGCTCGTCATGGTCCGCTGGGACCCGGCCAAGCAAGACCTTATCGGGGTCAGCAAACCCGGCGGAATGCCGCTGCCGGGATCTCTCTAGACACAACACGAGGTTCAGCATGGCAACGTCGATCCAGTCAGAAGCGAACAAGCTGGCGTACAGCGGATACCATCACAAACAGACGGCCGAACCGGACCATTTTCTGACGCAAGTCGGCCGTGGGACGCCGGGCGGCGAGTATCTGCGCCGCTTTTGGCAGCCGATCGCCTACGTCGAGCAGCTCGGAAAGGTGCCGCTGCGGGTGCGGGCTTTGGGTGAGGATCTGGTCGCGTTCCGCGAGGGGAGCGGGCGGATCGGCGTGCTCCATCTGCATTGCTCGCACCGCAACACATCGCTCGAGTTCGGTATCATCGAAGAGAAGGGTCTGCGCTGCTGCTATCACGGCCGGCTGTACGACGTGGACGGGACTATCGTCGAAATCCCGGGTGAACCGGCCGCTGAGCGCCTCAAGAACGAAGCCAGCCAGGGTGCCTACCCGACGCACGTCTTCGGCGGGATCCTCTTCATTTACATGGGGCCGCCCGAACGCGTCCCCGTCTTCCCGTTCTTCGACCGGTTTGACGTACCCGGAGTCACGATCGTCCCGGGCATCCCCTTGAACTTTGCGTGCAACTGGATACAGATCAAAGAGAACGCGCTCGATCCCCATCACACCAACATTCTGCACGTGATTCCGCAGATGCGTGGGATGGAGCACTTTGCCGACGAGTTCGGGAACTTTCCGGAGTTCACGTGGGAAGAGACGCCCGGCGGGTTCATCTATCTGGCGGTGAGGCGAGTCGGCGACAACGTGTGGATCCGCTCCTCCGAGACGCTCGGCGCGCTGCTGCACGTCATCAACTCGATCTTCGAATCGGGTCGCGAGAGGAAGAAGGCGAGCCTTCCGTTCATGTCGTTTTGGTCGCTCCCGGTCGACGACGACATGACGACGCAGTTCTTTACCAGCCACGTCGCCGACAACGAGGCGATGCCGTTCGAGAAGCGGCGCTACCTCGAGCTCTTCGGCCAGACCGCGGATCGTCCGTACGACGAGCGCCAATGGATACCCGGCGACAACGACGCGATGGTGAGCCAGGGACCGATCAACGTTCATGCGCTCGAGCATCTAGGGACTCCGGATCGCGGCATCGTGTTGTTTCGGCGCTATGTCCGTCGCGGGATCGAAGCCGTGCAGCGCGGCGAGGATCCCCACGGCTTTTACATGAGCGAGGCTGACGTCCCGCCGACGTTCGCCAACGACTACGTCTGCAGCGTCTCCGAAGTCGCCGGCGACGCGAATGACCCCGCCGTCCTGCGCAAGTTCATGGAAGAACTGCCGCGGAAATATTTCGCCGAGCCCCCGATGGCGTTCTTGAAAAACGGCAAATGACGGTCCGCGTTCGAGTAGGCTTAGCAGCGTGCTTGTGGGCGCTGCTGGTCCTGTGCGTCCCATTCGCGAGTCGTGGGGCGGACGTCTACGAGATCGACGCGATCTTGCCGCAGACCGGGAGCGGCGCGTTTCTCGGGAAGACCCAGTCCGCCGCGTTAGGCGTGCTCCAAGACGTGATCAACAAGAAGGGCGGCATCGGCGGGCGTCCGGTGAAGTTCGTCGTCCTCGACGATCAGTCCAATCCGCAGACGGCGGTCCAGCTCACGAACGGTATCTTGGCGAAAAAGCCGTCGGTCATGTTTGGTTCGGTGCTCGTCGCGCTGTGCAACGCCGAAGCCCCGCTCGCCAAGGACGGCCCGGTGATCTACTGCTTTTCGCCGGGCATCCACCCGCCGGCGGGGAGCTTCATGTTCACCGCAGGTCCATCGACGACCGATACGCTCGCCGCCTCCGTCCGCTATCTGCGCGGGCGCGGTTGGACGAAGATCGCGCTGATCACGTCGACCGATGCGACCGGTCAGGACGCGGATCAAAACTTCGCAACGATCTTCGCTCTGCCGGAAAACAAAGGCGAGCAGATCGTCGCGCACGAGCATTTCAATACGACCGACCTGGGCGTCGAAGCCCAGATGGCGCACATCAAAGCGTCGGGCGCGCAGGCGATCATCATGTGGAGCACCGGGACTCCGCTCGGGACGTTGCTGCGCGGCGCGGTTGAAGCCGCGCTGAACCTTCCGGTGCTGGCTTCTCCCGGAAACATCACCTACGCGCAGATGAAGCAATACGTCAACATCCTGCCCAAAGAGATCTACTTTCCCGGTTCGGCCGCTTACGCACTCGAACAGTTGCCCGACGGCGCGGAGAAGCGGGCGGTGAGGACCTATCTCGATGCGTTCAGCGCGGCCGGGATCCGGCCTGACCAGGGTCACCTCTTTACGTGGGATCCGGTCCTGATGCTCGTCGATGCGCTCAACAAGCTCGGGACGGATGCGCCTCCCGCGCGGATCAAGGACTACATCAACGGCTATCGCGGCACCGGCGTTTTTGGCCAATACGATTTCCACGCGGTCCCGCAGCGCGGCATCGGCCTCAATAGCGTCATCGTCGTGCGCTGGGACCCGGCGAAAGACACCTGGGTAGGTGTAAGCCGATCAGGTGGAGCACCCTTGCGCTGAAACAACTCACTTCTGCGAGGTCGACATGCCCGACTACAAATTCATCCGCGTCGACGAAGACGACGGCATCTTTACCATAACGTTCAACCGCCCCGAAAAGCGCAACGCGATGAACCCGGGCTTGCACAAAGAGATGCACGGTTTGCTCACCGAGCTGCGCTTCGATCCGAAGGTACGCGTCCTGATCATTACCGGCGCGGGAGAGAGTTTCTGCGCGGGCCAGGACCTCAAAGAGTACTTCTACGATATGTCCGAGGACGACGCGCGCCTCGAGCGCGAGCGCAGCCGGGCGATTTCGAACGAATGGCGCAACCATCTGTTGCGCTTGTTTCACGCCCCGACGATCGCCATGATCAACGGCTGGTGTTTCGGGGGCGCGTTTTCCGTCGTCTGCTCGTGTGACATCGCGATTGCGGCGGAAGAGGCGACGTTCGGCCTCTCGGAGATCAACTTCAAGCACTTCCCCGGCGGCATGGTCACCAAGAACATCACCGAGACTCTCCGGCCGCGCGAGGCGCTCTACTATTCGCTGACCGGCGAGCCGTTCAGCGGCAAGCGTGCCCACGAAATCGGTCTGGTGACGAAGGCGGTCCCCAAGGCTGAGCTCGCCGGCGCGGTGCGCGCGCTAGCCGAGAACCTGCGCGGCAAGGACCCGGTCGCGCTGCGGATGTGCAAGGACGTCTTCAAGATCAACATGCAGATGAATTACGAAGAAGCCTACTGGTACGCAAGCGCCAAGAGCGATCAAGCAACGCTGCTTCAGCGGGGCGGATGGCTGAAGGGCGAGGGCGGCATCGGCGGATTCCTCGCAGGCAATTACCGGCCCGGTCTCGAGACGGCCGAAACGGCCGAGACCGCGAAGCGGTAAGTGCTGCGGCGCTTTGTCTGGGCCCTCGCGATCGCGGCGCTCGCCGTGATCGCGGGCCCCGTTCGCGCGACCGCGCAACAGAAGGTCCTCACGGTTTCGGTCGGCTACACGTCCGTCGCACCGAGCGCGATCAGCTTTACGACGCATCCCGTCTTGGGCGAGATGCCCGAATTCTTTCAGAAAGCGGGCCTGACGATCAATCCCATCAACGCCCAGATGGGTCAAGCCGTGCAGATGATGATGGCGAGCAATCCGCCGATCGTCGAAGGGACGGGTCTGGGGACCGTCGCCTCGGGCTGGATCCAAGGCGCAACCGACGTCAAGATATTTCTTGCGGAGACGCAAAAGTCGCCGTACGATCTGATCCTGCGTCCCGGCATTTCGAAGCTGAGCGACGTCAAGACGCTCGGCGTCCCGGGCATGACGTCGGCGAGCGCGCAGACGTGCCAGCAGCTGCTCCGCGCGGCGAATTTCAAGGTGAACAAAGATTACCGCATGGTGCTCTTGGGCACGTCGGGCGCGCGCGTCGCCGCCGTGCAGGCCGGCAAAGTCGACGGCAGCTGCGAGGCCGTCCCGTATCCCGCGCTCTATCACGAGCAGTACGGCCTGACGGTCTTCCCCGTTGGGAAAGGCGGGGCACCGTTCTTTGCGGCCGGCGCTTGGGGATACAGCACGAAGTGGGCCGCCGCCGATCCCGATCACCGCGAAACGCTCATCCGCATTGCCGAGGCCGTCCTCATGGCGACCCGCTGGGCGTACGATCCGGCCAATAAGGAAAAGCTCATCGCGATGGTGCAGCGGACGTTCGAGGTCCCGCGCAGCGCGGCCGAGCTGTTCTACAGCGCTGAGATCGGTCAGCAGATTCTCTCGCCTGACTGCTACATGCCGCGCCCGTCGGCGCTCGGCGTGATGCAGGCGATGGTCGACATCGATGAGATGAAAGAGATACCGAAGAACTTGGGGCAGTACTTCGATTGGTCGATTCTACAGACAGCCGCACAGCGACTCAAGATCAAGATCCGCACGCCCGAGTACTGAGCGTCTCGGTCCCGGCGGAGGCGAATCGGAAGCGGCAGCAAATCGTCCGCGGGCTGATCGCGTTTCTCGTGTTCGCCGCGGTTTGGGAAGTGACCGGGCGCTTCATCATTACCGGCCGCTACGCGTTTGCGCCGCTGAGCGTCGTCCTGGTGGAAACGGTCAAGCAATTTGCCGACGGGACGATCTACATCCATCTGCTCACGAGCGGCTACGAGCTCGGGGTCGGCTTCGGGCTCGCGGCGATCGTCGGCATCGTCATGGGGATTCTCATCGGCGTGAGCCAACCCGCGAGCGACTACTTCTTGCCGCTGATCTACGCGGCGAACGCGACCCCGATCGTCGCGCTTGCGCCGCTTTTCATCCTGCTGCTCGGTGTCGGTGCGGCCTCGAAGATCATCGTCATCTTCCTGCTGTGCTATTTCGCCGTGCTCGTGAACACGGTCGCGGGCGTTCGAACCGTGGACCGGTCGCTCGTCGAAGCGGCGCGCGCGTTTTGCGCGAACCGAACCCAGATCGTGTGGATGGTCTTGCTCCCCAATGCCGTCCCGTTCATCATCGCCGGATTGCGGACTGCATTGGGCCGGGGCCTCGTCGGTGTCATCGTCGCCGAGCTCTACGGCGCATCGGCCGGTTTGGGTTGGCTCGCGTGGTCGGCGTCGGAGCGGATGAACGCAAAACTGCTCTTCGTAGCCGTCACGATCCTCGCGGTTACAGGCGTCGTCTGCACGCTCGCCCTCGACGTTCTCGAACGGCGCATCGCGCCGTGGCGGCGCCCGCCGAGCGAAGCCGAATGAGTGCGACGATCGTCGTCGAGGGGATCACCAAGACGTTTCGGCAGAACCTCGCCGTCCCGGCAATCGAGCATCTCGATCTGCGCGTCGGCGCAGGCGAGTTCGTCGCGCTCCTCGGTCCGAGCGGCTGCGGAAAAACGACGCTCTTACGGATGATGGACGGCTTGAGCGCGCCCGATGCGGGGACGATCCGGATCGGCGACACGCGCATCACGCAGCCGACCCCGAGTGTCGGGTTCGTGTTTCAAGCCGACTCGCTGTGGCCGTGGCGCACCGTGATGCAGAACGTGACGTTTGGACTCGAGATTCAAGGCCGCAAAGGCAGCGACGCCGAGAGAGTCGCTCGCGAGCTGCTCGATCTCGTCGGCCTGAACGGCTACGAACGGTACCATCCGCACGAGCTCTCGGGTGGGATGCGCCAGCGCGTGAACCTCGCGCGGGCACTGGCGATCGACCCCGACGTTCTGCTGCTCGACGAACCCTTCGCTTCGCTCGATGCGCAAACGCGCGAGGTGATGCAGCTCGAGTTGCTGCGCATCTGGCAGGCGCGGCGGAAGACCGTCGTCTTCGTGACGCACCAGATCGACGAGGCCGTCTTTCTGTCGGATCGCGTCGCCGTCATGAGCGCGCGGCCGGGGCGCATCCGTGAAGACATCGCGATCCCGTTTCCGCGCCCGCGCGATCTCGACATCAAGCGGACACCCGAGTTCAACCAGTTCGTCGATCGCATCTGGCATTTGATCGAAGATCAAATCGCCGGCTTGCGCCGGGCGTAGCGCCGTTCCGCAACCATGGCGTGAAAGGCGATTAACAGACAGCGCCCGGCCTTCGTGCCAATCACATCGTGCTCAGAAAATTGCCCCGAGAGGCTCCAAAATCCCGAGAGTCTCGGGGATAGCGGCACGCTCCACAGTTTGGCCGTCTCAGCGCAGCGGTTCTCCCCCAAGCTTGCTCATTGCGACCCAGGTATCTTTCGTTGTATCCCAACGCGCGATGATTACGTTATCAGCCCCGACGCCGCGTTGCGGAATGCTCCGAAAATCGTACTGGCCGTTGATCCCGGCCCATCCCCGCAGTCCGACGATGTGGTCGCGGATTTGGGTTGCCGTAGCATTTAAGCCTAACTTTTTGTACGCGTCGATCACAAGCCAAGCAGGATCCCATGCGAGCGAGTGTCCCACGTCGGGACGAACTCCGGTCGGTTTGAAGGCGTCGACGTAGGCTCCCAGCGCGCGCTTCACCCGACCGTTCGGTATCTGGTCCGGGGCCATCGGGGGCGGAGCTGAAAAATACAGCTGCTTCGGAAGAAACGCCGCGTAGGCTTTCATTTGCGCGTAGGTTCCGTTCCCGCTTGTCGTTTGGATCGGCAGATCGATGCCGGCGTCGGCAATCCCGCGAAAGATCGTTGCGATCGGCGTCCCGGTACTCCAAGCGATCACCGCTTGTGCGCCCGAGCTCTTGATGTGCGCCAGCTGCGCAGTAACGCTCACGTCGGTCGTATTGAAGTGTTCCCGGTCGACGATCGCCAGGCCGCCGACGGCGGTGAACGCCGCGTCAATGGCGCGCTCCGCGTCCTGTCCCGTCGCATCGTTGGACGTTATGATTGCAACCTTATGCCAGCCGCGCGCGCTGAAGAACTTCGCTGAGCCGATGAGCAGATCGCCGGTCGAGATGCTCGATGAAAAAACGTATCCCCCTTCAGTCGGGTGGATGCCGGGCGAAAAGCAATACAGCATCGGACCGCTCTTCGCCAATGGTGCCATGGCACTACACGTAGAGGCCAAGGAAGAGCCCAGGATGACCGCGACGTTCTTTGCCATCACGCCGTTCATCAGTTGGACGGCGGTTTGCGGATTCGATTGATCGTCCTGGATTACGAACTTGATCGTGCGTCCGCTGATTCCGCCCGCCTTGTTGACCATCTCTTCGATCGCGCTGAGGGTCTGCACTTCTTCCTTTCCGAGAAACGCGGCGGGACCAGTCTCGGGCAAGATCGCGTTAATCTCGAAAGAATCAGCCGCGCCGCCCGCTAGCGGGACGACGGCGAGCAGTATTATGACCGCGAGCGCAATAAGTCGAATCATGACAACTCTCCTAGAATACTATCGCGCGGCGGCGGTAAGTCGGCTTAGGAAACCCGCATCGTCGAGGCGTCGAATGAAATGTAGATCCCAGAGCTCCATCGGATTGATCTTCGCCGCGTCCTTATCTTGACGGATCCCCTCTTGATAGACGTTGGCGATCGCTTCAGGGCGAGGATAGAGCTTCGGGTCGAGGGCGTCGGCGATAGCGTGATGGAGCGCCGTGGCAGCCTCTTCGTCGAGCACGCCTTCATTCGTATAGCGTCGGCGGATGATGTCGATCGCCTTTTGCGGCTCAGCCTTGAAGAATGCGATGCCTTCCATCATTCCTTTGAGAAAACGCTCGACGAGGTCTGGGTGGTGCTCGGCGAATCGTAGGCTCGTCGAGATCGTCGTAAAGAAGATCATCGGCAGTTGATCAATTTCGATCAATTTGAGACCGGCATTTTTTGCAAACACCGTCGCGGGAGGCCAAATGAAAGCGGCGTCGACCTTCTTGTCACGTACGGCCTCCCAAGGCTCGACGTCAACCTTGATCGTTTGGACGTCGTCTCGATCGACATCGAGTCCGTGCTGCTTGAGGAAGAGCCAATCGTTTAGGCCCGGGTGCTCGCCCATTCCACCCACGACCTTGTGGCGCAAATCGGCGACGCTGTTAATTCCAGAATCGGCGCGGACGACCAATTGCCAGCCGGGGACTTGACTCATCGTCTGGCCGAGGTAGATCCAATCGTCGCCGCGCGCGCGTCGACCGTACGTCGAGACGTGATTGCCACCGACGAACTCGATGTCCCCGCTCGTGACCCTCTCATGTGCTTCGGAGGACGAGATCTTTCGGTCGTAGTCGACGTCGAGGTCATATTTTTCCCACGCGCCGATTTCGCCGATAACGTGCAACATTGGTAAATGGCTCGGCGAACGATACGGAAAGGCGATTTTATCCATGGATGAATCTCCTACGATCCGGGCGCAAGGACCCAGGTGTTCTTCGCTTGGGACCATTCGGTGACGACCACACTCGACAAGCTGTCTCCGCGCTGATCGCGAGAGCGAAAGTCATAGTTGCCGTTGGTCCCCGAGAATCCGTGCAGCCCTTCGATATACGCATGAATCTGCGATGCTTTTGCGTCGGGACCCACGGTGCGCAGCGCACCTATCACGATCGATGCCGGATCCCACCCAAGGTCGCTGCCCACGTCGGGAGCAATCCCGGAGCGCTTCATCGCGTCGTAGAAGTGGCCGACCTCACCCGGTCCGCTCCCGTTCGACAGGTACGCCGACCATTTGCCTTGAGCGAAGTAGAGATGTGTGGGCAGTACATCGGCCCACTGCTTCATCACAGTATAGAGCATGAACGCGGGACTGATCGCCACCGGAATGTCGAGCCCGCTGTCATGGAGCGCTCTGAAGACCGTCGGTATCCCCCCGGCGGCCCATACTGCAAGCGCTTGGGGCCGCGCCGCTGAAATCTTCGCCATCTGCGCGGCGATACTGACGGCACTGGGATCGAAATGATCGAGCGCAACGACTTGCACGCCCTTGAGCTGCGGCTGCGCGAGCATCGTCTGCACGTTGGTGTCGACTTCTTGGCCCGTCGCGTCGGTCCCGAGGAGGATCGCCATTCGTGTCAGGCCGCGGTTTCGGAAATACTCGAGCATCTTCGCAAGGAGATCGTTCGGATGGTAGTTCGCCGTAAACACGTAACCGCCGGCAGGCGGACGGATCGCCGGGCTTAGGCAGTAAAAGAGGACGTTGTTCTGCTCCGCCAACGGCGCAGTCGCCTTACACGTCGCCGAAAAGGCGCCGCCGATGACGACTTGCATCCCGTTCCCAATGGCGGAATTGAAGAGCTGGACCGCTACTTGCGGATTCCCTTGATCGTCGAGAAAGTTGAAGTGCAGCGGTCGATTGCGGATCCCGCCGGCTCGATTGACTTCCTTTTCCAAAACCTGGAAGCTCTGCTGCTCCGCCGATCCGATTAAGGCGGCCGGCCCCGTGAGCGGTAAGATGACCGGGACGGTGACCGTATTATCGGCGCCGCGAGCAGCAGAAACCGCAAGAAGCGCGCACCCAAGAGCCCAAAGACTGATACGCAGCGAGTGTTTCACGTTTCGACCTCCTTAGCGATGAATGCGCCGGCGAGCCGGGCGCCCGGGGCCATCTCGACGGCCGAACGTGCCGCAGCCAGAGGGCCGGCACCGCGAAACCGCAAGACGGCGTCGTACTCGAAAATGCGCTCGCCGCTTGCCAGCGGGACGATCGTTTCCAATCGGAAGCCGGCCGCTGCGAGGTTACACACGATGTCGCCAACTCGTCCGTCATCGCGGAAACGCCCGGCGATGACAAGCCGCGTCGGTCTTTCGCTAAAGAGCGGCCAGGGCGAAAGTGCCCAATACGAGCCGACGCTCCCGCCGTCGACGTCCTTGACCCGTTCCTCCAAGTCGAACTGCGCCGCCATCGCCGGCGTCCCAATCGATGCGATGCTTCCGTCCCCTTCGGCGACTGTCCGGGCCGCGTCCATCGAGCTCGTATCGACGATCGTGATTTGTGCTTGCGGGAGATGCTCTTCGATCCACGCACGGGTCTGCGTGATCGAACCGGTGTGGCCGAGGATGCGCTTGATCGCGTCGAGCGCGGTCCCGGCCTTTACCAGCAAGGAGCAATGATAGGCGTGGATCGCTTCGGCGATGACGTATAGCTTCGAATTGGGCCGTGCGATATACGCCTGAATCCCGGGATGGTAGCCGGCGCGCGTCATTTGCTGCGGCGCGCAGCTCGCGCCCGCGCGATCGTTCTCGAAGGCGAGCGCTTCTTCCGCAGTGTCGAAGTAGACGATCTCGCCGAAGAGCTCCGGATAAAGCTCGGTCAGCAAGCGCGCGGCCTCGCCGCCGAACGTGTTCGGCCCTTGCAGCGCACCTAAGGGCATCGGCGTGCGAACGTCAGGCAACGCCGGGGTTCCAGCGCCAGTACTTGGCGATCGTTCCGCCGTCGACCCGCAAGTCGATGCCGGTTATCATCTCCGCGTCGTCGGAAGCCAAAAAGACTGCGGCTTTTCCGTAGTCGCTGGGACGCGGACGGTGTCCTAACGGGACGCCTTGATCACCGGCCGTGAACCCGGGACGCGGGCCCAACTCCGGTTCCTGCCATGCGAGTCCCCAGTCGGCCGTGCGTCGCTTCCCCTCGGCGGAATCCGTTGCCGTCGGCGTGAGGCTGTTCACACGAATCCCATGTCGCGCAAGCTCCATCGCCGCAGCGCGCGTGAAATTGAGCAAGCCGCTCTTCGCCGTCCCGTATCCGATGTTGCCGAGGTTCCCTTGGTGGCCCTCGGTCGAGATGATGTTGATGATCGATCCGCGCCGCGATAGGCGGATCATCTGTCGGGCCGCGTGTTTGGTGAACAAAAACGTCCCAGTCAAGATCACGTCGATCTGCCGGCGAAAGCGCTCGAGCGGCATATCGAGCAAGCCGAACCGATACTGCACGACGGCGCCGTTCACGAGGACGTCGACGCCCCCAAAGGCTTCTTCGACGCGCGCCAGCGCAGCGACGACCTGCTCCTCGTTCGTTACATCGGCTACAATGCCGGCCGCGGCTCCGCCTGCGTGCTCAATCGCGCTCGCGCAGGCCTTTGCATAGCTCGGCTCGATGTCGACGCACGCTACCGTTGCGCCGGCTGCGGCCAACTCGAGCGCGATGCCCGCGTTGATGTTCGGGCTACATCCCGCCATCAGCGCAACCTTACCTTGAAGCTTCATGCGTGCTGGAGCACTCCCTCATCGAGCAGCTGCACCGTCTCGCGCTCCGCGTCGCCCGTCGACGTGGGCGACTCCGCGCCTCGAACATCGGCATGCCATTGACGCCAGAATGCGCGCATCTGCAGCTCGTCTGTCGCGAGCGGGTGTGCCCGCTCCATACCGCGCGAGATGTCGGACCACTCGACCGCTTTGGCCGCGAATCCGCGCTGACACGATTCGAGCGCCTCGACGTCATCGGGCGTCGCGAAGCCGCCGGGGCCGAGAAATGCGAGCGAAAGCTCCATCCGTGCCTTGCGCAAGATCTCACTCTCGTCGCGTGGGACGAGCTCCCACTGCTGGATCTCGGTAATGTCGGCGGCGATCGGATTGATCAGCCGGAGCCGAAAGCCCGATTGGGTATCCTGAAACACGAAATTCGGATAGATGCCGAGCCAGCGTGAGACTTCACACATCTCGCGCCCCGTATGCTCTCCGAAGCGCGTGATGTTTTCCGCACGGATTCGCTCGACTTCGCGGTTTTCCGTATCGTCCCAGAACGGACTCGGGTTTGCGATCCCGCGGCCACGCGCTTCCATCAACATGATCCCGTGGCCGTGACGCAGTGCCAAGCCGGCCGTCGCCCCTTGTGTCAGGATCGTCGCGCCCCCACGCGCCGACTTCCCGTTGAGCTTTGCTCGCCACGCGACGTAGTCGAGGTAGGTCTGATGGAGCGGGACGTGATAGCCGTCGAAACTGTTCTCGACCATCAGCTTCCAGTTCGTTCGAATCGTGTACTGCGCCGTACCGGCGAGCAAGCTCCAGCCGCCGAGGACGGTCGCCGAGTCGAGCGTCAAGTCGATCAGCTTCGTTGCAGCTCCGAGATACGTCCGCAAATCGACGATCGCCGGATCGTAGCTGACGAAGTAGAGATCGCGGTATGCTTCGATGCGGGCCGGCGCTTTGAGCCCGAAGTTCGCCCGCTCGAAGTGCGGTCCGTATGCTTCTTCGTCCGGGACTCCGACGAGCTCGCCACGATTGTCGTAGCTCCAGGAGTGATAAAAGCACTGAAACCCCGTCGCGCGTCCGGCGTCTTGACGGCAGACTTCGGCACCGCGATGCGTACATGTATTGTGCAGCGCGCGAACTTTACCGTCGCTGCCGTGTATGAAGATCAGCGGCCGCCCGCCGACGATCCGCCGGCGAAAGTCGCCTTTCTCGGGAATCTCCGAGGCGTGACCGAGATAAAGCCAACTGCGATCGAAGATCCGCGTCTTCTCAAGCGCAAAGATTTCCGGCGAGGTCATCGCGCTGCGATGGACTGAGAATCGCCCGATCTGGGGTTCATCGCGGACGAGCGTGTCGAGGTTCATGCGTCCCTCCAAAACGTCGCGATTACTTTGTTCGAGTTCATCACGCTGCTCTCGAAATACGCGGCCACCTCCGGCCGTCGGCCGAGCTCCGCCATCGCGCCGACGAGGCAAAACCAGTTGAGCAGCTCTTGCTGTCCGCTCGCCTCGACTTCTTCGAGCGTCCGTTCGCGCCATACATCGAAGTCGCCGGCAATCAGGGCGCGATAGAGCTCCTGGTCGGCAGCGTGATCGGGATAGAGATAGTGGTTCTTTTGCGTCAGGAACGCATGCGACCAGCTCGATGATGCAACGAGCGCGACCCGCCAGGGACTATCCCGGAAAGCCCGCGCGCAGGCGGCGCCGAGATCGAAGCAGCGTCTCGGCGTCGGGGACGGCGGGTCGAGCTCTTCCTCGGACGGCGTGCTCAGCATGTTTGCGAGATAGCCCTTGCGCTCGATGATATGACGTCCGTAGCAATTCACGGAGAACGGGATGAGCGCATACGGGAAGCCCGTGCGGTCCCAATCGAGGTAGAGCACGCTATTGCGAAACGCGTGGCCTAGCGGCACATGTAAAGGCCGGTAAGCATAGGCGACGTCAAAGCCGTCGCTCAGGAGACGGCCGGCAAGATACTTCGCGGCCGCTTGATGACCGTCGACCACGAAAGATTTGTCTTTCGGTTCATCCCAGTGATTCGCCGGTGGCCCGTTCTCCCACGGTGCAAAGACGACGCGATCGTACGCGAGGATGCAGAACGCGGGGATGACGTCTTCCCTAAAATTTTCATATTGATCGTCGCCCCACACGACGATGACGTCAGGTCGAAACTCGTCAAGCACCGCGCGTGCCTCGCGCAGCGCAGCGACGATGGCTGCGCGATGCTCACGTGCGTGCGCAGCGCCTTCGTCCGTTCCCCATTCGCGGCGCATGTTCTCCGGCCAACCATCCGGCGTGCGCAGCGCCTCGGGGAGGCCCGGATCCTGCAGGGTGAGCCGAAGCGACAATGGTTTCACCGGCTCCGTAGCGAGCGGCGGTTGATGCGTTATGCCTAATCCTAAGATCTCTGCCACTCTGCCATGCCTACAAGATAATGCTGATCGCGCCGTGTCCACGGAGCGTCTCGTTGTCGAGCGTCGCGCGACGGAGCCTGATGCGCAGCTGATCGCCGGCGGGGACGAGGTGATACCGGTACGATCCCACGTACGGCTCGGAGGCGCCGGAACGGAAGCGGTAGACGGCAAAGTTCGCCTCAACGATGATCTCGCCGGCATTTTCCTCGACGATGCGGACATTCGTGATCAAGCGCCGCGTGCGCGAAGAGGGATACTCGCGGTACGCGTGACGGCTTTTCAGCCGGCGCACGCGGCCCTCGAGCTGAACGCGCCTGTCGTCGATGATGACAAGATCGCGCTCCGGATCGCCACCGGGTAGATCCGTCGTTGGAACGACGTAACGACAATCTTCGGTGAACAGCGCCAACCATTCGTCGAGCTGCCATCGGTCGAGCAGGTCCGCCTCCGCGTAAAGGAAGGCCTCGACCGCACGCTGCCGATCGGAGTCGATCGGTTTCATCGCGACTCCCATCCTTCCGCTAAGCCGTGACGCTCGTCAAGCGGTCGCGCAAGGCGGCCCAGCGTATGCCGCACTCTCGCGAAGCCGATGCATAATCCTCGGGCAGCACATCATATGGAGGACGGACTGGGCCCGGGTCGCAGTAGCTGGCCGCCTTGATCCTGATTTTCTCGACCTGAATGTTATAGGAGGCGAAAACGGCAGGATCGGCCAGGATGGGCGCGATCGGTTCGTGGACGTGCGCGATGTCGCGCGACATGGATTCGATCGCCGCCGCATCGTTTGCGACGATCGCGCGGACCATCGCGATTGCGGGTGCCGGCCCCATAGCGGCCGCCGTCGCCCAGCAAGCCGTCGTGCGTTCGGGCGCTAGAGCGTGAAACTTGGTGATCACCATTTCGTTCGGCAAGAAGTGGACCCGGCCGTTCGTGACGCGCTGCTTCTCGAGGAGATCGATGGGAGCCGACACCTTGGCTGTGATGACGGTCGGCGCGCTGCGTGCGATGCCGCTCCAGAAAGCGACGCCGAAATCGAACCGGAACGCGCGCGTGTTTGCGTAGACCATAATCGGGAGATCGGGAAACGCTTCCGAGACAGCGGCGTAATAGCCGATTGCCATCTCGTCGGTGCACGGCTGCCACATCGGCAACCCGAGCAGCGTTCCGTTAGCCCCCGCTTCGCGTATGATGCGGAGCCGCGCGATGACGTCGTGGAGACCCAGCGCGGTCGCGCCGACAAAGACGGGGACGCGCTTGCGCGCCGCACCGACGACGGCTTCGACAAACGTGCGATAGTCAGCGCTCGCCAGCGTCGCACACTCACCCGTCGTGCCGAGTGCGATGATTCCACTCGCGCCGTCGGCAATCAACGCTTCGACGAGGCGCTCGGTCTCGGCAACGTTTACTGTGTCGCGCGCGTCCCACCGCTCGGCGCCGGGGTTTGCCGGCGTCGGGATGATCGCGTACATCCCGGTGATATCCGCACCGCTCAACATGCTGCGTTCCTCTCTACGGGAAAATCACTGAAAACGGCTGCCTAAGTCGGTCGCCGTTTTGCGTAACAGCGTCACCCAGGCGCGGATCCGTTCGGGGGTTGCACGCGTTGCCGGCGCCGCGATGCTGATCGCCGCGCGGGCTTCACCGGCCTGGTTGAAGACGCCCGTCGCAAGCGACGCGACGCCGTCTTCGCTCTCGCCGCTGCTGGAAGCGAAACCGTTGCGGCGGATGGAGGCGAGCTGTTTGAGCAACTCCGTCTTCGACGGTACGGTACGATCGGTGAGCGTCGGGAGCGTTTCAGAAGGGTAGAGCTCGTCGATGCGCTCGCGCGGCATCGCTGCGAGCAGTGCCTTCCCCATCGAGACGCAGTGCAGCGGAATGATCGCGCCGGCTCGAGAGCCGATGCGCAGCACACGGTCGCTTTCGACGCCGTCGATATAGAGAACGTTCGCGCCTTGTAACACGCCGAGGTGCACGGTCTCCTTGACGGCAGTGGAGAGCGCTTCGAGCGCCGGCCGCGCTTGCTCGCGCAAATCGAGCTGTTTTAAGGCGGCAAGGCCGAAACGCACGAGATCCGGCCCTGCGATATACTCATGCGTTTGGCCATCCTGTGTCACGAAACCGTGATATTGCAGCATCGCGAGCAATCGATGCGCCGTCGACGGCGCAACGCGCAGCTTGATCGCCGCCTCGGAAACGCGTAAGCGCTCGCGAACGACGACCTCGTGCAGGAGCCGCAAAGCGCTGTCGACCGACTCGATCGGATATGCCGGCCGCTTCCGCAGAGGATTCCGTCGCGCGTCCGCCAAGCGCTTCTGCACAGTAGAACGCCCATTCTGTGCGAGCGAAATGGCCCCTGCAGCGACCAAGGATACAAAAATGCTGAAATCAAGCGTGTCGTGGCGCAACCTCGCCGCCTATGTCGAGGGCCTCGAGGAGGCCGGCAAGCTCGTTCGCGTGAGCGTTCCGGTCAACAAGGACACGGAGCTTCATCCACTGGTCCGCTTACAGTTTCGCGGTTTGCCCGAACGCGATCGTAAGGCGTTTCTTTTCGAGAACGTCTACGACAGTCGCGGCACGCACTATGATATTCCGGTCCTCGTCGGCGCGCTAGCGGGATCGGCGGAGATCTATTCGCTCGGAATGGGCGTCCCGCTCGAAGAAATCCACGACGCCTGGCAGGACGCGCTTGCGAAACCCGTCGCGCCCGTTTACGTCGATAGCGCACCGTGTCAGGAGCTACGCTTCGAAGGCGCTGTTTTGCAGCGACCCGGCGGCGGTCTCGGGCGCTTGCCGATCCCGATCTCGACGCCCGGATTCGATAATGCACCGTACACGACCGGCGGGCATTGGATCAGTAAAGACCCGAACAACGGCCTCCACAACGTCGGCAATTACCGTGGCATGGTCAAGGCGGAAGACCGCATCGGCGTGCTGCCCGGCATGCTCGGCGTCGGCATGTCGCGGCATATCGCGATGTGGCGCGACAAAGGCGAAAAGTACATGCCGGCGGCAATCGTGATCGGAGCGCCGCCGCACGTGAGCTACACAGCCGTCACTCGTATTCCGAACGATATGTGCGAGTATGACGTCGCAGGAGCGCTCGCGCATCAGCCGATCGAGCTCGTGCGCTGCTTAACGCAGGATATCTATGTCCCGGCCGAAGCTGAGATCGTGATCGAAGGGACCGTCCCGACGGATGTCCTCGAGATCGAAGGCGCTTTCGGCGAGTTCCCCGGTTATATGGCGCAGCGCGACTACAGCTACTTCATGAACGTCACGTGCATCACGATGCGCCGCAAGCCGATCTATCTGGCGATTCTCAGCCAGCTTCCGCCGAGCGAGAGCAGCAAGATCCGTCACATAGGGCGCTCCGCCGCCGCGAAACGAATGCTGCTCGATGAGGGCTTTGCCAACGTGCAAGACGTGACGTACCACGAGTGCGGCGGCGCCAACGCGATCGTCGTGGTCAAGATCAAGAAAGAGAAGCCCGACGACGGGAAGGACGTGCTACGGGCCCTCACGACGAAGTTCATCGGAAAGATCGCGATCGTCGTCGACGAGGACATCAACATTTACGAGCTCGAGAACGTGATGTGGGCGGTCGCGTTTCGGGCGCAGCCTTCCCGCGACGTCGAAATCGTCGACGTCCCGCCGTTCCCGCTCGATCCGTCGGCAGTTGCACCGGGACAGCCGCGCGGCAACGTCGATCCGCGGCTCGCGCCGCGCTCGAGCGGGCTGCTCATCGACGCAACGATGCCATGGGCGTACCCGCCCCTCTCGCTGCCGAAGCGCGAATATATGGAACGCGCAATCGAGCTCTGGAGCGAGCTCAAGCTTCCCGAGCTCAATCTGAAAGATCCCTGGTTCGGCCACGCGCTGGCATACTGGACGGCCGAAGAGGCCGAGGAGGCCGATCTGGCCGTTCAGGGCCGCCACTACGAGACCGGAGAAAAACTGCGCCGCTCTCGTCGCCCTTACGGCGCTTAGGGAGATCAAGCACATGACCGCTCTCACACGCACGCTCGTCGCGGTCTGCGCGATCGTTCTCTGCGCAATGGTCGCCAAGCCCACGACGATCCCCGTGATCTTACCGCTTACGGGTTCGGGTGCGTTCCTCGGCAAGCAAGAACAAGCATCTTTCGAGATCGCCCAGAAATTCTTGAACGGCCGTGGAGATCAAGTCCGCTTCGCGTATTACGACGATACGTCGAGCCCGCAAGTCGCGGTGCAGCTAGCGACACAACTCTTTAACGGCGGTGCTCGCGTTCTGCTGGGGCCCAGCCTGCGCGCGACCTGCGCGCCGCTCGTGCCGATCGTGAAATCCGGACCACTCGACTACTGCCTCTCGCCGACGTTGCACGGAGACGCGGGCAGCTTCGTTTTTTCAGCGGGCACCGATACATGGGATCTCGACCGCGCGGTCGTTCGCTACGCACAAGCGCGCGGGTGGAAACACGTCGGGTTGTTGTCGACGACCGACGCCAGCGGAATCGACGCGGTCAAGGGATACCACACTATTCTCGACGAGCCGGAGTTCCACGATATGTCGATCGTGGCTGAGGCGACGTTGGGTCCGAGCGACATCAGTGTCGTCGCGCAACTCGCCCGCATCAAGACTGCGAATCCGGATATGGTGCTCGCTTGGGCCAGCGGGACGCCCGTCGCGACGATTTTTCGCGGGCTCCGGGAGGTCGGCCTCAACGTCCCGGTCTTTACCGGCTTCAGCAACATGACGTACACGCAGATGGAAAGCGTGGCGGGGTATCTGCCCAAGCAACTCTACTTCCCGGTCCCATCGGCGGTCGGCTCGCGACGGTTGCGCGGGCTGAACCTAGATCGCAAAGTCGAGACTGCGTTACGCGATTTCGAAAGTGCCTTCGCCGCTGCGGGGCGCAAGCCGGATGGCGGTGATCTCTCCGCTTGGGATCCCATCATGCTCGTCGTCCGAGCAATCGATCAGGCCGGGCCGGATGCGACGAGCGAGCAACTTCGCAACTATCTCGCGCACTTGAAGAACTTCGCGGGAATCAACGGCGTTTACGATTTCGAGAAATATCCTCAGCGAGGGCTAGGGCCGGAGAGCGCAATGATCACGCAATGGAACCCCGACGTCAAAACGTGGGTCGTCGTCAGCCGCCCGGGCGGAAAACCGTTCGGCTAGGAGGATCGTGTGAGCGTTGATGCCCGTCAGGAACAGCAAGAGCTCATCTGCCGCGTGACCGGCGATGCGCCGATGGGGCAGATGATGCGCCGTTACTGGCTTCCGGCACTTTTGAGCGAAGAGATCGCCGACCCGGACGGCAAGCCGGTGCGCGTCCGGATCCTCGGCGACAATCTCGTCGCCTTTCGAGCGTCGGACGGCAAGCTCGGCCTCGTCGAGGAAGCCTGTCCCCATCGCCTTGCCTCGCTCGCGCTGGGGCGTAATGAAGAAGGCGGGCTCCGCTGCATCTATCACGGCTGGAAGTTCGGCGTCGACGGCTCGTGTTTAGATATGCCGACCGAGCCCGAGGGATACAATTTCCGCGCGCGCGTCAGCATCCGCTCGTATCCCGTTCGCGAAGCCGGCGGCGTGGTCTGGACCTATCTCGGTCCACCGGAGCTTGTACCACCCTTCCCCGCTTATGACTGGACCAAGGTGCCTCGCGATCACGTTGCGATCGTGAAATTTCTCGAAAACGCCAACTACCTTCAGATGGTCGAGGGAGCTATCGACTCGGCCCATACGCGCTTCCTCCATCGCGGCACCCTCGATCCGAACGAGGAGGCTACGCGCAATCAGCTTACGCGCGACCTCGCACCGAAGCTCGCGTGTGCGGACACCTGTTACGGCTTTCGCTATGTAGCGATTCGCAAGCCGAACGAGAACGCCGACAAGCTCAAGACCGTGAAGATGACGCGGTACGTCTTTCCGTCGACCGCAATTACGTCGCGACCGATCGAGCGTGGGAATCCGCCGCTCTTACAAATCTTCGTACCGGTTGATGACGAGCACACGATGCACTACAGCATTTGGCATAGCCTCACCGGCATGCCGATCGACGAAAGGCGCCAGCGCGAGTTCTACGGCATGCGTCCCGGAATCGATCTTGACGAATACTGGCGACCGCGCGCTAACATGAGCAACTGGTATCAACAAGACCGCGAAGAGATGAAGCGCGGGAGTTGGACGGGGATTGCGAGCCTGATGATCCAGGACGCGGCATGTCAAGAAACGATGGGGCCGATCACCGACCACACAAAGGAAAAGCTTGGCACTTCGGATGTCGCGATCATCCATTTGCGCCGGCGCCTTTTGGAGAGCATTCGCCGCTTTATCGCAGGCGCGCCGCCCATCGGACTGGCGACGACGTACGATCACGCTGAGCTCACCCACATCGAGCAGATTCCGATCGGCATTGAGGAGCGTTGGGAAGACGTTCAGACATTCTCTGGAGAGTACGACGAGCTCGAACCGGCCGGCGCGATGAAGCGGTGACGACGCTCTTGCGCGTCGGTGTCGTCGGCCTGGGTCGCGCGGCGGGTCTGATGATCCCCTCGCTTGCCGGGCATCCGCATGTGAAGCTGACGGCCGCTGCCGACCCGCTGCCCGCTGCGCGCGCACGTTTCGAGCGCGAGTTTGGCGGACGCACGTATCCCGACGCTCGGAGCTTGTGCGCGAGCGACGACGTCGATGCGGTCTATATCGCAACGCCACATGCCCGACACGCTGCCGACGCTATCGTCGCGGCCGAGCTCGGCAAGCATGCGATCGTCGAGAAGCCGATGGCCCTCACGCTCGAAGATTGCCGTGCCATGACGGAGGCCGCGAGCCGAGCCGGTACAATCCTCATCGTCGGCCACACCCACGCTTTCGATCCGCCCACCGTGCTAATGGGGCAGCTCATTCGCAGCGGTGATTTCGGTCGCTTGCGCACGATCGTCAGCCTCGTTTACACCAACTTCCTCTATCGGCCGCGTCGTCCCGAAGAGCTCGACTCCTCGCTTGGCGGCGGAATCATGTACAACCAGGTTCCGCATCAAATTGAGATCATCCGAACGCTTGCGACGGCCCCCGTACACAGCGTCCGCGCCGTAACGGGCGTCTGGGATCCGGCGCGCCGTACCGAGGGCGCATGCGCGGCGTTCTTGACCTTCGCCGACGGCGCCGTGGCGCAGCTAACGTACAGCGGTTACGATCGCTTCGACAGCGACGAAATACACTATTGGATCGGCGAGAGCGGCGAGGAAAAGCCGCACGACGCGCATGGAACTGCTCGACGGGCACTCAGCGAAGTCGATCCAGAACGCGAGCGGGATTTGCGTATTGCGAGCGGTTACGGGTCGAGCGGAGCGATGCGTGCGTCCGGAACGATGCACGAGTCGCACTTCGGCTTCTTGCTTGCATCGTGCGAGCGCGGCGACTTACGCCCGGCGCCGGACGGGGTCACGATCTACGGTGACGAGGGAGTCGCAACTATTGCCTGCGCACCTGCTCGCGTCTATCCGAATAAGGATTGCGTGATCGACGAGCTTTATGATGCCGTCGTTAAAGGCGTTGCGCCGGCGCACGATGGTGTTTGGGGGACAGCATCCATGGCGGTAGCACTGGCCCTGGTTGAATCTGCTCGCACCGATCGCGAGATTGCCCTCGACGCCGTCTTGGCGTCATAAGGAAGAGCCGATGCCCAATGTTCCGATCACGTTTGGCTGTGGGCTGTATGACCGGCTGGTCCCGCTGTTCTCCGGTGAGGTACGGCCTGAGGGCATCGATCTGACGTTCGTCCCGATCGATACGCCGGCCGACGTCTTTCGCCGCATGCTCGAGGGCGAGTTTCAGGCCGGCGAAATGTCGAGCTCCGACTATCTGCGGCGCACGAGTCGGGGCGAGTGCCCGTTCGTCGCGATTCCCGTCTTTCCGTCTCGCGTTTTCCGTCACGGGATGATCTGCGTAAACCGCGACGCAGGGATCGCAACCCCGAAGGATCTCGAAGGCAAACGAGTCGGCGTTCCGGCGTTTGCCATGACGGCCGCGGTATGGATTCGCGGTCTCTTACAGCGCGAGTACGGAGTCGACCTTACGACGATCCGGTGGGTCCAGGACGCGCCGCTCCGAGCTATGAGCGACGATGCGGCGACGAGGCGTGCGCTCGCTGCAAAATTCAGCATCGAGGTCAACGAGACCGGAGAATCGTTCGAGGCGCTGCTCGTCGAGGGCGCAATCGACGCGTTCATCGGTGCCGACATCCCGCAGCCGATGCGCGTCAGTTCGCACGTGCTCCGGCTCTTCCCCAACTACAAGGAGCTCGAGCAAGAGTACTATCGCCGCACGAAAATTTTCCCGATCATGCACACGGTCGTCATCCGCCGCGACGTTTACGAGCGGCACCCGTTCGTCGCCAAGAGTCTCTACGATGCGCTCGACCGCTCGCGCGAGATCGCGCGCAGCAAAATGCGCTATATGGGGACGTTACGCTATATGCTGCCGTGGATGATCGCCGAGATCGAAGAGCTCGACGCGATCTTTGACGGCGACCCGTTCGTCTATGGTCTGGCCAGCAATCGGACGACCCTCGAAACTGCGCTCGGTTATCTGCGGGATCAGGCGCTGCTCGTTCATCCGGTTTCTTTAGATGAAGCGTTCGTTCCGGTCGGAGGGTGAACGCAGCTCCACATGCTTACCTATAGGAGACTACTATGATTCGTCGCACGCTCTTCCGCTGCTTCGTCGGGGCGCTCGCCTTCGCTCTGCTCGTGACGAGCGTCCCTTGCGCGGCGCCCGCCGCCGATACGTATGACATCAGCGCGGTCTTGCCGTTAACCGGATCGGTCGCGCTCTTGGGGAACGCCGTCGCGAAGTCTCTAGCGCTGGTCGAAGATAACGTAAACAAGAGTGGCGGCATCAACGGCCGGCCGGTCAAGTTCGTGATCCTGGACGATCAGTCGAACCCTACGATCTCCGTCCAGCTTGTGAACCGCATCGTCGCATCGAAAGCGCCGGTCATGATCGGCCCGTCTTTGAATGCTACCTGCAGCGCCGTCGCGCCGCTTTTGAAAGACGGCCCCGTCGGGATGTGCCTATCGCCCGGTATCCATCCTGATCCTGGAAGCTACGTGTTCTCGGCCGCTCCGTCGACACTCGATCTGGCGATCGTCACCGCTCGCTACGCGAAGAAAAGAGGTTGGAAAAAAATCGCATTCTTGTTTACGACCGATGCGAGCGGAATCGACGGTGAGAAAGTGTTGAAGCAAGCCTTCGCCTCACCCGATGGGAACGCGACTGCAGTCGTCGACGTCGAATATTTCGCTCCCGCGGATCTTACGGTCGCGGCGCAACTGAGTCGCATCAAGAACTCCGGGGCTGATGCGCTCTACGTCTGGGCCAGCGGGACGCCTTCGGTTACCGCGCTGCGCGGCATCGCGAATGCCGGAATCGACATCCCGATCCTCACTTCGTATTCGAATGCGACATACGAACAACTTAACGCCATCAAAGGCTTCATGCCGAAGGAACTGCTGATCCCCGGCCTGCCGACAATGGTCCCGCCCGATCAGTTGGCTCGGGGACAACTCCGTGACGCTGTAGCGGCATATTACCGCGCCTTCCAAACCGCAGGCATTCGCCCCGACGTCCTGCAGACGAGCGCCTGGGACGCTGCCCAACTCGTCATCACCGCGCTGCGCCGACTTGGCCCAAACGCGACGGCCGCACAAGTCCGCGATTATATCGCGAGCTTAAACGGGTTCACGGGCGTCACGGGACGTTACGATTTTCGCGCGATCCCGCAACGCGGGGTCGACTGGAAGTCTTCCGTGATCATGGCGCGCTGGGATCCGGCGAAAGACTCATTCGTTAGCGTCTCGCCGATCGGCGGCTAACCAAAAGGGCGCTCTGGGGCTCTACCGGAATTCACCATCGACTGCATTTGCGCGACCGACCCGGTCGTGGGCTGTGCGCACTGCGCTGGCCGGCGACATAGATAACGGAGCCGGTGTCTTTGGTAGTGAATGATTGCGCATGGATCGTATGTCCGTTCGTCGTACGCTGATCGAAATCGCGCAGCGCCGCCGTCCCGTAGGGGACGTCGAGAGTTTGCTTGCCATAGGACGGTTGGAATTAGGAAACGCTCCGCACCCATGAGCGTTATCGAGACGACGGCGAGCGTTTCTCCGCCGCCGGGCGCGATCACCAGTCGAATCGCCCACTACCTTGCCGGACTGCGCTTCGCCGAGATCTCCGCGGATGCGCGCTCCTTCGCGAAGCACATGTTCTTGGATTGCTTCGGCTGCATGGTCTCAGGCGCACAAACCCCGAGCGGCCGCGCTGCGCTGGCGTTCGCGCGCCAAACGCCGTCGTCCGACGCGCGGCTCATCGACGGGACACCGGCCTCCGTCGAACGCGCGGCGTTCGCGAATACGATCTGCTGTAACGCACTCGACTTCGAACCGGTCGGACCCGAGGGTCACGTCGGTGCGGTCGCGATCCCGACGGCGCTCGCGCTCGCCGAGTGGCTCGATGTGACGGGCGAGGCGCTCGCGGTCGCGCTCGTCGCCGCTCTCGACGTCGGCGGCCGGATCGGTGCGGCTTGGCGGCGGCCCTCGTCGGTCGCCGCGAACGGGATTCCGATGGTCCGCGGGGCCCCGCATGCGATCTTCTCATCGGCCGTCCCGGCGGCGGTGCTGCTTGGACTCGACCGCGAGACGACGCGTCACGCATTGGGCATCGCCGGCTACAGCGCGCATGTCCCCACGTTGCGCAAAGCGATGTCGTCGTCCGAACCGCCGATGACCAAGTACGATCACCTCGGCGGGATGGCGCAGGGCGGGATCGACGCGGTCCGGCTCGCGCAGCACGGATTCACCGGCGATAGGGAGCTCTTCGAGGGCGATTTGGGGATGTGGCGCTTCTCGGGCGCGCTCGGCTGCGATTGGAGCCTGCTCGAAGAATTCGGCGGCGATTTCATGATTGCGCCGACGTTCTTCAAATCGTTCCCCTGTATTCTCTACGAGAATCCCGTGCTGCTCGCATTGTGGAAGATCGTCGATGAACGCGGCCTGCGCCCGGCGCAGATCGAACGGATCGTCCTGCGTCCGTCGCGCGCGGCTGCCTCGCAACACGGTGACGGCCGCGGCGGATCGATGGCGCAGTGGATGAGCTTACGGCTCAACGCCGCGCACGCGGTCTGCGGGACGAGACCGTACCACGCATGGCACGACGGCAATCCGCCGCCGCCCGAGGTGGCACGTTTGATCGAACGGACGACGATCGAGCCGTACGTCCCCGCCGGCGGCGAGCAGAAGGGACTCTACTGGGAGGGTTACTCGCCGGCGCACGTCACGATCGTCACCGCCGATGCGTCATACGAAGAGCGGATGGTCAATCTCAAACGGCTGACCGAAGCCGAGCTCGTCGCCAAGTTCGTCGAGAACGTCGTGCCGGTCGCCGGCGAAGCGCGCGCGAGAGAGCTGGCGGAGATGGCGTTGCACCTCGAAGAGATTCCTCGCGCGAGCGCGCTTCTGGATCGCTTGTTCGGGTGATCGCAGCGTCGACGGTCGATCGGCTCTTCGCGTTCGCGGGGCTGGCCATCATCGGCGCCACGCCGCGCAACCCCTACGCCAAGTCGATCCTGGGCGGCCTTGCGAGCGTCGGGTTCGGCGGGAACGTCGCGTGTATCAATCCTAATGCAGAGCCGGTCGGCGAGGTCGCCGCCTACGCAACGCTTGCGGACGTCCCGTTCGCCGTCGATGCATCGGCGATCGTCGTGCGCGCTGACCGCGTCCCGGAGATCCTCGAAGAATGCGGCCGGCGCGGGATACGCAGCGTGACGATCATCTCCGCCGGTTTTGCCGAAAGCGGCGAGCCGGGACGCGCCCTTCAAGCCCGGCTCGGGGAGATCGCACGGCGCTACGGCATCGCGGTATGCGGCCCGAATTGCCTGGGCTTTGCCTCGCTCCACGACCGGACGTCGACCTATTCCCGCTCCAGGCTGCCGGAATATCCTGGTGACGTCGCGATCGTCTCGCACAGCGGTGGGATGCTCAACGAAGTCCTCAGCTACGGCTCGTACCGCGGGATCCGCTTCTCGAAAGTCGTCTCATCCGGAAACGAGGCCGTTCTCAGCTTGGCGGACTTTCTCGAAAACTTTCTCGACGATCCGGCAACGACCACGATCGGCCTCATCGTCGAAGGCGTTCGTGCGCCCGAGCGCATCCGCGCCGCCTTCGAGCGAGCAGCGCGAGCGCGCAAGCCGATCGTCGCGATCAAGATCGGAACGTCCGCGCTCGCCTCGGCTTCCGCCGCGACCCACACCGGTGCGATGGCCGGCTCGGCCAATCTGTTTGCAGCGCTCTGCGATCAATACGGTGCGACGCTGGTCGAGGACATCGACGAGTTGTGCGAGACCCTGCTCTTGTTCTCGAGAGCGCGAGCCTTGCTGCAACAAGATGGGGAACCGCGCGGTCTTGCAGCGATCGAGATCTCGGGCGGCGGCAAGGGGCTGATTTGCGATCTCGCCGACCGGCGCGGCCTGGCCCTGCGTCAGCCGCGGGACTCCGCGATGAGCAACCCCATCGATCTGGGCGGCTCGTGGGAGACGCGGGAATCGCTCGAGCTCCACGCGGCTGCCCTCGAAGCGCTGGCCGCCGACGGCTACGACGTCGTCGTCTCGCGGCTCTCCGTCCTGCCGGCGGGTCCGATCGAGATGACGCTCGAGCACGCGCGCTTGATCGAGCGGATGCAGCGCGCGCATCCGCAGATGCTCTTTACGGTCCTCGGTCGCGCATCCGACGCGATCAATCCGGCCTGGCAGCGGTTCTGCGACGAGACCGGCACGACGTATTTGCAGGGCTATGGGCGCGGCCTCTCGGCGCTCGCTCATCTCGACCGCTATCGGCTTTCCGCGACACGCAACTTCGCCGGCGAAAGGACATCCGTGACGCCGCCGGTGTTGCCGCGCTCAGGAGGCATCCTCGACGAAGCGGAGACCAAGGCGATCCTCGCAGGTCTCGGCTTTCCGGTGAACGCGACGCTGTTCGCCGGGTCGGTCGAGGACGCGCTCGCCGCTGCGGCGACGATCGGCTACCCGGTCGTCGTCAAAGGCCTCTCGCCGCACGCCGTTCATAAGAGCGACGGCGGGTTCGTGGCGCTCGACGTCGCCGACGCGCAAGCGTTGCGCGCGATCGCGAGCGAGATGCTGACGCGGCTGCGCGCGCTCGGGTCCCCGGATGAAGCGCGCGTCGGCCTTTCGGTGCAGGCTCGCGTTGCGCCGGGCCTCGAGGTGATCGTCGGCTCCTATCGTGACGAACTGTACGGTCCGATCGTCCTGTGCGCGCTCGGCGGGCTTTTCGCCGAAGCGTTCGACGAGCGTTTGTTGTGGCTCGCGCCGGTCGATCGAGCGGAGGCTTTGCGGCGGCTCGGGCGCTCGAAAGTCGGTGCGCTCGCGAAGGGCTTTCGCTCGCTCCCGCCGGCCGACATCGGCCGTCTCGCGTCGCTGATCGCCGATCTCTCCGCATGGGTCGCGGACGATCCGCGGATCCGCGAGCTCGACCTCAATCCCGTCATCTTGCGCGGCGACGAGATCACCATCGTCGACGCGCGTGCAGTGCTACAGGACGAGGAGCGCCCAATCCGGTAAAGGATCGTTATGAGCGTACATCAAGCAACCAGCATCGGTCACGCGACGGCGGAGCAAGTCGTCGCCTTGCGCGAGCGCTGGCACACGAAAGATCACCCGTTCTATGTCGACTTCTTCGAAGGGAAATTCGGCCTCGGTCCGCTCGGCGCGCTGATGGCACAGCATTATCAGCACGTGAAGCGCGTCTTGCCGAGCCTGGGAGTCGCGTATTTCAAGGCGCCCCATGACAGCCGGCTCTTCATCCTCGAGAATCTTGCCGAGGAGGAAGGCTTGATGGCGGGCCCCGGCGAGGATCGTCACGCGGTCGATCACACGGACACGATCTTGCGCTTCTGCCGGGCCGCCGGTTTGAGCGACGACGCCGTAAAGGCGACCGAGCAGCTCCCGGCTTGGCGCGCCCGTTCGTATTTCTACCTCAATACCGTCCGCGAAGAACCGTTCGCGGTGATCGTCGCGATGATGTCGACGCAGGAAGGCCAACAGCCCGCCATCAACGGCGAGCGCGTCCTGCCGGGACTCGCGAAGCACCACGGGTACAAGCCCGGCGATCCTACCTTCGAGTTCTTCGCCGAACACTACCTGGCCGACGCCGATCACTCAAGCCGTGAAGTCGATCTGGTCGCGCGCCTCGTCGACACGGAAGATCTGCAGCGTCGCGCGCTCGAGGTTGCCGAGACCGCGCTCAAGACGCGCTGGGCCTGCATGAATGACATTTATCGCACGGCAGTGCTGGGGCAAAGCGATCCGTTGCCTCGTGGGATCGCGGTCAGCGTCTAGTCGATCCGCGCCCCAAAGAGCTCGGGGAATAAGCCGACCGAGACGGCCACGCGGATCTCGTCGTCGGCGAAGCCCGTCTCGCGCGCGCGTTCGATCACCGCAACCAGGTTTCGAAGGCGCATCGTCCATTCTGCCGTGCGCCGCTTAGAGTCGATGAACAGAAGATACTCCAAGTCGCGGCCGCCTTGGATGAGCGCCCGCCGGAGCTCCTCGGCTAGAGTCTCCTGAACGATCTGCATAGTCCACACCCTCGAATGTGAAGGTATTGTTTCGGCAGCCTGGGGGAATTCCTTGCCCCGCAATGCCCTGAGCGTGACGCCGGTCACCATTGACTTTACGGGAACTTGACCCGGCGGTGGAGGCCCGGCTGGCGGCTCCGCGCCAATGAGGCTACATGGCCTTGGACGAGCGGAACGTGTTAGTGATCGACGATGACCCCTCGCAAGCCGCCCTCATAACGAAGGTGCTAAAGGGAGAGCCGTACGCCTTCACGGTCTGCAACGATGCCGAAAGCGCCCTCGTGTTGTTGAACGGCGCGAACGCCTTCGACTTGATCTTCTGTGACTTCATGCTGCCCGGGATCTCCGGTCTTCAGACCGTCGAGTACATCCGGCGAAGCAAGGGCGGGAAGAGCACGCCGATCATCATGATGAGCGCGCACGGCGGCGGCTACGAAGTCGGAGATCGTGCCAAGGTGGCCGGCGCAAACGCGTTCATGACCAAGCCGTTCACGGCATCCGAGCTGCGCCGCGCAATCACCTCGGTCTTGCAACCGGCCTAGATCGCTAGCGCGAAGCCGAGCCGGCTTTCGGGAACGCGATGTTCTTGGGAAGCGGCGGCGCCGAGGCGTCGGGGACGAATAACGGAATCGTTGCGAAGACGACGGGCTGCTCGGCCCCGTTGACGTCGCGGATCTGCATGATGTAGCGCGGTGCGATCGGATTGTTGTTGCTGTCGAAGTGCAGCGGTCCGGCGGGCGAGACGATCTTCACGCCCTTGATCGTTTTGACCAGCGCCTCTTTGTCGGAGGGATCGGCGAGACTGCGAAACGCCTGATCTAAGATTTGCGCTGCGATGTAACCGGCAGCGGCTTGCCAACCGGGTGCCGTATGATATGCGGCTTCCCAGTCTTTGACGAATGTCTGGTTTTGCTGCGTCGCCAGGGTTGAAAAGTAAAATGCGGCGCCGATGAATCCGTCCGCAGCCTTGCCTTCGGCCGGGAGCGTGTTCTCGTCGACCGTCGAGGGGAAACCGAAGAGCGGCAGTTTCTTGCCGAAGTCCCCATATTGCCGGATGAAGCGCACGCCGTCCGCACCCGGTTCGAACGCGATCACGACGTCGGCATTCGCCGGAAATTGGTTGATGAAGGGTCCAAAGTCCGCGGTGCCGAGTCGCGGCATGAGCTTCTGCACGACGCGTCCGCCCGCAGCGACGAAGCCTTTCTCGAAGTTTTCGATCGCGCTTTGGCCGGCATTATAGTTGGGGGCTATGAGGACCGCGTTCTTGTAGCCGGCGCGCCCCGCGAGGTAGCCCTCCAAGAAGCCCTCCGCGGCGGCGGGAAACGTGACGCGGAAGATGTACTTCCCGTCGCCGATTTCATCGACCGTCGCGCCGAGCAGCGTCGGAATCTTGTGGCTCGTGACGTACGGTTTGATCGCCGCGCCGGTCGCC